>Ga0193699_10000087_pt1 | contig 42969 bp, 36 predicted proteins | sample L3c2metaG_FD_160095 | JGI IMG/M metagenome (GOLD analysis project Ga0193699, IMG submission 160095) | Soil microbial communities from a riparian zone of the East river system, Colorado, United States - L3c2 | ecosystem: Environmental > Terrestrial > Soil > Riparian zone | place: USA: East...
ACTGACAGCGGCTGGCAACAACTGGAACATGTTGCAAATCGCACCGATTTGGGGTGGTACGGGCGGTGCAGTTACGAACGCCCAATCGTTGCGGCTAGATCATATCTACGTAAGTGGCAGGTGAGATCATAGGGACTGAACATTGGATGAGGGCACCGGCCATTCGGCCGGTGCCCTCGTCGCATCACGAGTAACTACTTTCAAAACCGAGTGGACCAGGCGGTCGCCTGGAAGTCGGCGTCGCAGGCTCCGTGCTTTTGCGTAAAGCGCTTCGTAGCGATCGGCCATTACCTGCACCGTGAACTCTCGGCGCGCACGCGTGGCAGCCGCTTCACTCAGCTCCGCTCGCCGCGCAGGATCGGTGATGAGAAGGCGTATCGCCTCAGCCAGCTCCCCCGCGTCTCCCGGAGCAACGAGGAGACCGTCACGGCCATCAACGATCGCTTCCGGAATTCCCGCTGTCGCCGAAGCGACGATTGCCTTTCCCGCGATCATCGCCTCGAGCAAGGCCATCGGTAGCCCTTCCCATATCGATGGCATTACGAATACATCGGCGAGCGCGAGAAGATCGGGGATGTCATCGCGATTGGTAACGATGTGGACGCGGTCGCTCAACTCTTGCCGCAGTGCGAACTGCCGAAGCGACTCCTGCTGATCACCGCCCCTACCGCCGGCGATGATCAGTTTCCATGGAGCAGTGAGTCCGCCGCGCACGAGGTTGGAAAGCGCGTCGAGCAGCACTTGATGACCCTTGTGGCGTTCCAGCGTCCCGACAGCGAGGAGCACGCAGTCGCGTTCGGTAATGCCGAACTCCGCCCGTGTGCGGCCGGCGTCGCCGCTTCGCACCGGAACTCCGTTGGGAACGACTGTGAATCGCGCCGGGTTCAGGCCGAGATCGGTGGCAAACTGGAGCTGCGTTGCACGCGAAACCATCACTGTAGTGTCAGAGTTTCGCATTGCCCAGCGGAGAGCGACACGACGGCGCAGTGCTTTGCAAACCTTGAAACCGCCGTGCATCGTGATCACCTGCGGCAGGTCGAGCAATCGTGAGGACGCAGCACCGTACACAGCCATTGTGAACTCGTGGCTGTGCACGGCATTGATTCGGTGCTCTCGAAAGAGATTGACCATGCCGCGCACGCATTCCGGATCGACTGGCCGGCGTAAGCGGAATACCTCGGGAGGCATTCCTGCTCCCCGAAAAAGGTCCCCGAGCCATCCGATTCCATGCGCCGGGCCAACCGGTAGTATTGTGTGACCGCGTTCGCGGAGCTCCTGCGAAAGACGAAATACCATCATCTCCGCGCCCCCGGGCCCGTCGGACTCGAGCATCATCGCAATACGAAGAGGTTGGTCAAGGCTCATAGCGCGGCCATCCAGCTCAAAGTCTCGTTCCAGAACGGGCGCGGGTCGTTCCACGAGAGAACTCCTTCATAGTCTCCGCGCCTGAATGGGCCCAAGACCATATCTCCCAGGGCGCGCGTAAGGCTCGGGGTCCCAGGTGGGATCGGAGTGGCGCCCGCGCGCCGCCGTACCCTGCCGACCACGTGGTCCACCTGTCCCCACCACCATCGACTTCGCACTCCGACGCGGTACGGAGTCTGTCGCTCAACAGGCGCACCAAGCGCGGAGGCGACGAGAAGACGCGGGAAGTCCACGCCTGCATCGATGGCGAGCTGGAGCGAGCCCCAGAAGCGGCCATTCACCTCCATCAGGTAGGGCTGCCCCGTCTCGCTATCACGCTTGTACTCGACCATCGCGACACCACACCAGCCGAACCGCTCGAGCAGCCTGCGGGAGCCCTCGACCAGGGCTTCGTCGGCGCAAATGCTCTCGCAGTAGACGCTGACGCCTCCGGAGGGCGGCTTCTCACAGAGGCGACGGTGCGCGAAGCGCGCCCGCACCTGCCCATCCCAGATAAGCAGAAAAATCCCCATTCCTGGACCGACGATGCGCTGTTGCAGCAGGAGCGGAAAAGCGACTGGCGGGAGAGAGAGTACTTTCCGTCGCAGTTCGTCCTGATCGCCCGCGTATGAGACGCCCAGCTTTGCGCGGTCCCCACTTTTACCCCCAATGGAACGGGTCGGCTTAAGAACGATGGGATAGCGCAACCCGCAGAGGTCAACAGAATCCATGGCCGCCGCGTCCGACACGACGACCTGCGTCGGCACCTCGATTCCCAACTTCGAAGCTTCTTCGAGAAGCTGTTGCTTGTCGCTCAGCGCGCTGAACGTTGCCAGATCTGGAAACGGAACCACCGCCGGCTGCAGGCGAGAACGGATGGGGAGAATCGCGAGCAGCGCGGGCTCGGCGACCGGCAGGACGAGCGAAGCCCTCTCGTTTTTCGCAAGTGCAAGAATCGCCTCGGCAAAATCGTCCGGTCGCATGAGGGCATCGGGCACCGTTACGCTGCGTGCGCAGAAGCGCGATACCCCCGCGATGGTTCCACGCGACGGTCCCGCCACAACGCAACGGTACCCAGCCGCGCCAAGCGAGCGTACGACGGCTAGTGCCGCCCTCTGTTCCCCATCTGTCACAATCACCGTCGGACTCGTCATCCGCGGATTGCTCCGATAAGACGGGCGCGAAAGCCAGCAAGACTGAGGTTGCGCGGGATGCTTAGCCTGGGCCGCGAGAACGTAGATACCTCAGTCGTGCGGTACCAGCCGCCGCCAATCCGCAGAGCGCCCGCGTACGACGCGTTCTTCGCGGCGCGACGCGTTTCTTCGGACTCGATGCCGTAAGGATATGCGAGCCACGGGATGGCCTTCTCTCCAAACTCCGCGCGCAACCAATCACGCGAGCGTTCCAACTCTATCGCAACATCTGACGCGGACAGCGACGCGAGGTTTGCGTGAGACCAGCTGTGCGATCCGACCGTGATGCGCGGGACGGTGAGCGCATCGCGCAACTCGGTGGACGTGGCGGTTCGAGCATATGGCGGCATTGCATCCGAAGACTCTATCCTCTCGCGCGCGGCCCAGGCTCGAACCCGTTCATTAGAGCCACCGAGCGAGTGCAACGCCCGGAATCTGATTTTCTCGTCGAGAAGCCGGCTTTGATTCGAAAGTGCGTCCCACCAGAAGACGTGACCGTCGAGCCGTCCCGGAGCAACGAAAATCGTTGCCGGAAGAGCGCGCATCGCGAGCTCGTGCACGCCTTCCTGCACTGCACCGCGGTAGGCGTCGTCGAACGTGATGGCCACGCGCGGCCGCCCATCGCCCGCCTCGTCGATCCGCTCGAGAGGTGCTACATCGGCCATGGCAGCGAGCACATCGAGTTGCGCGGCGAAATCCCGCTGGGAGACGAACAATGCCTGCTCTCCAGCAGGCGTTGCGCCTTCCGGCACGATGCCATGATATGCGAGAATCAGGCGCTTCCCACGCACTCGATGCGATGCGATGGCGCCCGCAACAGACGACGCGAGAGCGTGCTCCATCTGCTTTTTCAACATGCTGCGCACTCGCTTACTCCGATGGGGGCGTAGCTAGCGCCACGTCGGATCTGTGCGCGCTGCGTCTCATCCGCCGACCAGACGCGGGTGGAGTAAAGCCGAGCGCCGACGCCAGAGTGCCGGCTTCCGGCCCCGGCAGATGTGCGATCTGGCCCCGCACAACCATGTACCAGCCCGAGATGAAGGCCGCCATGATATAAACGGGGTCCATCCAGGCAAAGGACACGAAGAAGGAAGAGACTCCGAACCCGATCATGGCAAGCGGGAAGAAGGTCGCCGCGCCGTACATGAATCGCTCGGCATCCGTGCCCCGGCGCCACAATCGAGGCAAGCGCCCACGAAGGCGCAACATGGCCACAACGCCCCCGACCACGAGAGATGCCCAAACCAGGAACCCGGGAATGCCGAGCTCAGCGCCAGCCTGAACGTAGGAATTGTGCGCAGCCGTGCACCGAGTTGGTCCGGTGCGAACCAGCGGTTCAATCTTCGGCGAGATTGTGCACTCGGCGCGCGGAAAATTGTTGATGCCTATGCCGAACACCGGATATTGTGACATATACCACATTCCGCGCTTCACAAGCTCTTTGCGGCCGTCGCGACTCGAGTAGTTGTAGTCCTGCTTCGGTTGCAGGACAGTGCTCATTTGCTGCCAGTAGCCTGGAGGTGCTCCGAGCACGAGTGCTAACGCACCCGCTGCGAATATCGACGCCCGCGCTATTGGCGACACACTATTCACAAGCACCAGTGCGGCGACTGACATCACGACGAGGCCGATGAAACCACCGCGCGATCCCGAGCGCGCTATCGCCGCCGAGATGCCGACAAGATTCAACAGTAGCCACCACCGCTGTTTGCCGCGGGCCACCCCAAGGAGCAGCAGCGTAAGGCCGAGACCAATCAGCAGCACGACTCCAAGATCGTTCGAATCGTATGTGTCGAGATTGCTGAGGCGGCTAACGTGGCTCCCGGCGGATTGACTGAGCCCAAATACAAACAGGGAGAAGAAGACGAGAATCCCGCAGCTGATGGCATAAGCCCACACGAACGTATACAAGTCGCGTACGTTCCGAATGCTCACAGCTATGAGAAACGCGAAGATGACTGTCTTGGTGTACGAGCCGAGGATGAAACTCGCCGTTGCTCCAAGCGAGATTCCGAACACCGCCGAGCCGCACGCAAGAACGCCAAGAATAGCGATGAGGCGCATTGGCCAGAGGGTCAGCACATTTGTACGTGTGAGGCTCCGAGGATTTAGATACGCCCACGCGGCGGCCGCGACAACGAACAGCAGGACGGGGCGAAGCCTGGCGAGGAAAGGATAGTGCTGGTGGACGCGACTCACGGTCATGATGGTGGTCACGAACAGCGCTATGCGCAGTGGATCGAAGACGACCTTGAGCGATCCATCAGCGCCGGCAATTCGGGTTTTAAAGTTACGCATACCCGTAACCGGCCGACGCAGAGTGTTTGGCCGGGCTGAGAAAGAAGCTGCGCCTGTCAACCGGCGAACTCGCGAAGCATCAATCTGATTCCGAACGCGGAGACGCTTGATGTCACTTCAGCTGGTTCTGTCTGCACGGTTCGCGACCAAAGTGGCGTGAGGGATCGCTGTGTTGTCGCGCAGGACCACCGAGGCCTTCCCCATGGGCAGTGGCGCGAGGGTAACGGCACTCTGAATGAACTGATGGTGCCAGAGCTGAGTGGACAAGACGCCGACCATGGGTTGGTGCCATGGCAGTTCCACGACCGAACCGGCCCGGTAACTGCGGACCAGAGCATTGACCGCGTCGGGGGAGAAAATTCCCACTCGTCGAACGGCATCGGGCGAGAGATGATCGTCGACCCACGCCGGAGAATTCCGCCGAAACAGAGCCGGAGTACCAGACGGCTGGAAAGATGATATGCTTCGCGCCTTGATGCCCCGTGGCAGCACGCGCGACGCCCAGCGGCGCAGTATCTCTTTCTCGCGCAATCCGGATAGCCGAGAGCGCGTAGGCAGCGCAGCCGCAAATTCGAATAGTCGGTGGTCGAGGAATGGGTGGCGTCCCTCCACCCCGTGCGCCATCGACATCCGATCTCCGCACGAGCTCAGACCATAGGGGGCGAGGCTCGTAGTCATTTCCAGATAGGCCGCCTGGTTGAGGGGCGACCAAGCGAAAAACCGCGTAGGAAGTGATGCTCGCAATTCACCGATGACATCGACGCCCGCGAGCGCATCCGTGAATTCCGGTGTGTAGAACTGCCCCACTCGTGCGCCGAGAAAGCGCGGAAGGTGCGAGAAGAGTAGATCGCTCGACTCGCCCGCATCCAGAAACGTACTCGACCAGAACTCGTGTCCCAGCTCTTGCGCAGCGAGGTGCGGATAGACCCGGCCAAACAGCCGTTGACGCGACCGGGACTCTGGACGCCGCATGCAGAACCTGCGCACGGAAACTTCCTTGTACACGTCGGACCCAAGAAACAGCTCGTCCGCACCGTCACCTTTTAGGAGGATCTTTGTGCCGGACTCCTTCGTCAATTTCGCGAGGTGGTACATCGCGACGGGGCCCGCGCTGAACAGCGGTGTCTCGGCGTGCCAGAGTACGTCGGGGAAGCTCTGCGCGATGGTATCTTCACCGATCGAAGAGAAGGTATGATGGCTTCCGATGGCCTCGGTGACCTCTCGCTGGCGATCGCTTCTGTCTCCCTGTGGGTTCCCGACGTCGATCGAAAAACTCGGGATCCCGGGCCGTGAGGCGCTGGCCGCCAGCGAGGCCGTGATTGTCGAATTGAGTCCTCCACTCACGTGCACGCCGAGAGGCACATCTGCACGCAAGCGCATTCCTACACTTCGCAGCATGATCTCGTCGAGCTGTTCCACCGCATCGGGCGGCTCCTCGGCAGCCTCGGGGTAGTCGAGCTCGTAGTAGTGACGCAGCCAAAGGGCCCCGTCCTTCCAGATTCCATAGGTGCCGGGCTCGAGGCAGGCTATGCCGCTGAAAGGTGTGCGCGCATGACGGGCGGCGCCAAAAGTGAGAACTTCGTCAAGGCCGCGAGCGTCCAACGCCGCGTCGACTTCCCCACTCGCCAGAATCGCCTTGATCTCCGAAGCGAAATAGAAATCGCCGCTTCGCTGAGCGTAGAACAGCGGCCTCACGCCGAATCGGTCGCGCGCTACAAAAACGGTCCCGCGATTCCGGTCATAGATGGCGAAAGCGAATTGCCCGTTAATGCGATGCAGCAGGTCCGATCCCCATTCCTCGTATCCATGGACAAGAACTTCCGTGTCGCAGCGCGTCCGGAAAACATGTCCCCGTGCCTCAAGCTCGAGCCGAAGCTCGCGATGATTGTAGACTTCGCCATTGTAGGTAACGACGATGCGTCCATCTTCGTTCGTCAGAGGCTGCGCACCGCCATGGAGGTCGACAACACTCAGTCGGACGTGCGCGAATCCGACGTTGGAACCAACGTAGAAACCGTAACCGTCCGGGCCGCGGTGTTTGATCGCAGCCGCCATTCGGCCGAGAGACTCGACGCCTACTCCAGTTGGGTAGCGTCGCGCAATGCCGGCTATCCCGCTCATTGCGCTGCCGAGTCCGTGTCAGAGAGGAAGAACGATTGGGTCATCGGGCGGAGGGGTCGGAGCGGCATTTATGGTCGAGCCGCGCTCGCGATCCGACAGCGCCCAGAAGTGCAAGCTTGGCACCCGATCTTTGCGCCTTGACGCGGTGTATGTAGACACCGCGTAACTCGCTTAGGCACAAGCACATACACCACCTTTGGCCTCACAGATTTTGCGGGTCGCTCGCGCGCGGCTGTGGTAGTCTCGCAACACGCATGATGTGGGTTCACGAGACGGTCAGCTGGTTTGGTGAAGCGCGTTCACGAGCGATTTGGCGCATCGGTCGAGTCGATCGAACGAGGATTCGAATGCTTCGACCGACTGGCTAAATGGGTCTGGTATCGCGCGGGTTGGACTGGACTGCGGATCCAGGTCGCCGGCGACGACGACGCGTGCGCTGCTGACACGAAATCGCCTACGAATGGCTCGAGCCTGCTCGGCGTCCATCACGATTATCAAATCGGCTCTGCGCGTACTGTCCGGCGAGATCAGCTGTGAGCGAAAACGCCTGAGGTCGAATCCGCGCCGCGCACTCACCTGCAGCGATGCCGGTGGTACCAGCCGGCCGCGTCCAATGAAACCCGCGGACGAAACGGCGATATCCGGGAGCGCGCGCTGCAGCACCGCCTGGAGATACGGGCTGCGGCAAATATTGCCGTAGCAAACAACAAGGATTGTTCGCGGCCGACTGCCTTGAGCGACCCGTGCGAGAGCCAACCAATGCCGCCGCGGGTGGAGCAGCCGGTCTGGAAAGTTACGAGCCGCCCGATACATGGTTCTAGAAGCGACGCGCAGCTGCTCGTTCACGGCAGATATCGGACGATCGACGGCCCGACCCTCGTCGCAATCGACACGGGGATACGGCGCCATATCCTCGGCCCCCACTTGAGTGCCCCATCGGTGGGTGACGGCGTGGTCACTCCGGACGATGCGGCAAGATCGTACCACCAAAGTGGCTCGTCACGCCCACCCCACTGCATCTTGAAACGATGGCTGCCCGTGCCGGCCGTGCATCTACCGAAGTTGAACTGCGTCAAGCCCTCAGCGATCGACCGTTCCATGCACGCGTAGTACAGCAGCAGGTTTGGCGACTGCTGGTGATATGACCGAAGAGAGGAGGCCCAGGTCATCTCAAACTCGTTCCCAAACGTGAAGCCGCACCCGCCAGCCACGGCTACGCCGTCAAGATAGGCGCAGCCGAACCAACAATCGTCCGGGAACTGTTCAGCAATTTCCCGAAAGAACGCGAGCGAATGGGTCGGTGTTCCGAGATCGCGCATGTTCTGCGCAAAAACGCCGAAGAAGGGCTCGACTTGCTCACGCCCAAACAACACGGTGACGCCAATTTTCTCCCGCTTTCGGATTTTCCGGCGGAGGTTCTGGTCGAAATGCTTGAACAGCAATTCCTTGGTGGCCGGCAGATCGAGAAGTACTGTGATTTTTCGGTGTGAAACGGGAAGTGCGATGTCGAGCGAAACGCGGCTGCGCATTTCGAGCAGCTTTACCTTGTCCAGCCGGGCAAGCGCGACTGCTTCGTCGGCGAGCGCGCGAATTCCGTCCTCGGTTCCCAATGGTCCGCCACTGTTGACGAATGGCATCGACACCAGATAGTGCCCGAACACGGCGCTGCGAACCCGAACTAGGGGCAGCACTCCGACGAGTTCGTCGCTCTCGTCACGTGCGGCGAGGTAGACACACTCGTGACCGAAGACCCGCTCCATCACTCTGCGCCAACGCAAACGGTGAAAGTGCGTGTAGCCGGTTTGAGCCAGAGCGAAGTTATCCCACTCATCCTCTATGCCCGTGAAGCGTTCGACGTATATCATCAGGCCACGCCGCACGCCGTGAGCGTCGTGTGGCCTGCGGCGAGGCGAGGCAGGTAGGAGGCAATCGTCACGAAGCTGAATTCTTCGAGTAATCGCTCGATTCGCGCGAGGGTGCCATCCAGACCGCGGTAGTGCCGAACACGATTAAGCGCGGAGACGGGCAGGCGCGGCTGGTCTCCGTCGATTTCCCAAGGGTGAATGTAAAACGTCGCTGGCTCAGAGCGCGCGGTCGCTTCGCGAAATGCGCGCTGCACAACGCCCAACGGGAGATGTCTGAGATAGCCGCCACCTGCCGCTGGCACTGTATATCCAAGGATGCTCGTCGTAGCGAGCGGAAACTCAGCGATCCGCCCGGATGATCGCTGGATCACATGGGGTGCGCGCTGCGCTCCCGGATAACCATATCCCCGCCGTCGAAACGGGAAGAGACTCGAGTCGTACTCGTGTCCTTCCTCGATGAGAGCGTCGAAGGCCCACTCCCACCCGGGGATGATCGAAAAGTTTGGCGCCCGGTATCCCAGCACGGCCGCACCAGTGAGATCTTCCAGCGCTTGCTTTGAGCAATGGACATCTTCGCGAAACGCTCTTGCGTCCAGCGTTGTGACTCGCTGGTGCCAGAACCCGTGTGACGCGACCTCGTGTCCCGCGGCGGCAATGCGGAGGACAACTTCCGGGCGATACTTCGCGAGCCATCCAAGAACGAAGAAAGTACCTCGCGCCCCATGCCTGTCGAGCGTTTCGAGAAGCCCATCGATGCTTTGCGCAACCCTGCTGGGGCTGGATGGCCAGTCCTCGCGACGCACGACCGACTCGAGGGCCTTGACCTGGAAATACTCCTCGACATCGACGGTAAAGAAGTGCGAAGTCAAAGTCTTGGTGTTTTGGAGGGAGATGGGCTCGGCGCCGGACGAAGGTACCCGTTGTTCGCACTTCAAATGCCAGTTCCAGAAACTGGCGGCGCTGTCTCCGCGCACGTACTATCCCCTTACGCCACAAGGGGATTGGCCACGTGGCTATCGTCTGGGCGTGCTCCCTAACCAACCGGAATGCAGACAACTGTTGCCCCAACGCCACATGTCCGCTGGCGGGGGCTGGCGATCACGATTGCGAGCCTGCTCGCAATAGGAGTTGCGACGTTACTCCCCGAGCCTGGCCAGTCCATGCGTCAGCATTCCTGTCTGGTCTGCGGTTCGTTTGGAGGCGTCGATGCCTTCCTCAACGTCCTTCTCTTTATTCCACTCGGAATCGGCCTCGCGCTCTTCGGCATCGCCGGGAGGCGCGCGCTTCTAGCAGTGTGTGCCTTGTCCGTGGTGATCGAGACAACCCAGTTCCTCGTCATTCCTGGCCGCGACTCAACCGTGGGAGACGTCGTCACTAACACGATCGGTGGGGCGCTCGGCTTTGCGCTCGTCCGCTACAGCCTGGTTTTGCTGCGACCGTCTCCGCGAATAGCCACCATTATCACTATCTGCTGGTGCGCGACCTGGTTGTCGATTCAGGCCATCTCGAGTTATGGACTCGCTCCGTCGCTTCCGGAATCCCAATACTATGGTCAGATCGCCAGAGCCATCGGAAACCTCGCGGTCTTCGAGGGACGAGTGATCAGCGCCAGCGCGGACGACGTCGCGATTCCAAACTGGGACCTTTCCGACAGCCGTCCTATCCGCCGCGCGCTGCTCAACGGAGCACCCGTCGTAGCGATGGTCGTAGCCGCAGGACCAACCCAGGGAATCGCCCCCATCGTACGGGTAGCCGACGCCGAGCAACGCGAGATCGTCGTGCTAGCGCAGGCGCAAGAGAATCTGCTTTTCGGAATTCGCACAGGCGCAGACGCGCTCCGCCTACGTAGTCCGATGTTCGCTCTGCGCAACGCCTTCCCTTCTGATGTCGGCCACGGTTCCATCGCGAGTAACGTGCTCACCTTGAGCGGACGTTACTCCGCCGGCGGAGTCACGATGAGCGCGCAGACAGCACGGACGACAAAGCATCGCCGAGAGCCTGTTACCACCTCGCTCGGCTGGACGCTGGTGCTGCCGTTCAACTGGGCCATCGAGGGGACGCGCGCGGAGCTCGTGGTGAGCTGCATCTGGACCGCCGCGTGGCTCATTCCCTTCGGGTACTGGGCGGGACGCGTGGCCCCTGATTCAAGAGCAACCGGGATCGTCGGGCATTGGACAATCGGACTCTTCGTACTTTTGACGGTAGCGATCGGATTTCTCCTGATTCCGCGGTTGTTCGGCCTTTCCGCTGCGTCCGCCAGTGAATGGGTCTGCGGCTTGGCGGGTCTATTCGTCGGATGGGCCCTCGCGACACGCGCAACGGAACGGAGTGAATCAGATCAAGCTCGCTCGTCGATCGCGGCCCGGCGCGTGGTAATAACGGGTCAGAGAGAGGGATGACCCGCAAGTTGAGGATCGCCCTCATCATCCAGTTGTCGCCGCGCAAGCTTGGCTCGATGGAAGACTGGATCATCTCGCTCGTTCAGGAGGCGGCGCGTCGCGGACACCAGATGGACGTTTTCAGCTTTGCGCCGGTCCACCTTGTCGTGGCGAGCCGGATCGAGAGCGCCGGCTTCCGGTGGCACAATGTCGAGGCTCTTCTCGCCCACCCATTCGAATCGGCGCGACGCTTGGCCAAGGGCTATGACGTGCTCGCGCTGAACCTCTTTGCTCCGCGGAGCCCGATGGCGCGGATAGCCTACTCTGCAATTCCCGCCCGAGTCCTGTTCGTGGACCACCACTCGGCGACGCCGGCGGAGTCCGCCCGCACGGGCGCGGTACGGCGACTACTCGACCACGTCACGACGTTTCGAATGGCGGGGCTCGTCGCAGTGTCGGACTACGTCCTGCGGCGGGACATGGCTCGGTTCAGTGTCAAACCCCCCTTCGCCCGCCGCATCTACAACGGAATCAACCTCGAGCGTTTCGCGCCGCCGAGAGAGGGGCGCCCTGGCAGGTTAACCGCGATTGCAGTCGCCAACCTGATTCCCGAGAAAGGCATACACGTGCTCATCGACGCCTTTTCGCGCATCGATTTGCCGGACGCGCGCCTCTGGATCGTTGGCGACGGACCGGAGCTCGCGCGACTGCGGCAACTTGCCCGCTCGAGAGGAGTCGAGTCGCGCGTGAGTTTTCTCGGCTTACGGGACGACGTGCAAACTCTTCTTCAAGGAGCGCACGTCTTTGTCCATCCGTGCCTCTGGGAGGAAGCTTTCGGGCTGACGTTGGCGGAGGCGTTGGCAACTGGTTGCCCAGTCATAGCGTCCCGGATTGGCGCGACGCCGGAGATCGTCACGGACGGAGATGCGGGACTACTCGTGCCGCCTGGTGATGTCAACGCATTGGCAACAGCCCTAGACGGCATCTTTCGCGACGCCGCCCTCCGCGAGCGGCTCGGGGCACGAGCTCGTCGGAGCGGCGAGCGGTTTTCTCTCGACGCTTCAGCGAAGGCTCACATGGATTGTTACGAGGAAGTTGCCAGAGGGTGATCGACCGCGACGCGCAGCTTGACCGAACATCCAGTCGGCATCATTCTTCCGAATGACCCTTGGCGGCGGCGAATTCGATTTCATTCGGGAGAATGTGGCGGTTGAACGATGGGGGTGAAAATCACTGTCATCATCCCCACCTACAACTACGGACGATTCATCCAAGAGGCCATCGAGAGTGTCTTTTCACAGACGGTCACTGACCTCCAGATCGTGGTCGTCGACGATGGTTCGACGGACGATACGCCCGAGGTGCTCGCCGGGATACTAGACCCACGTCTTGAAATCGTGCGCACCGCGAACCAGGGCGTTAGTGCCGCACGCAATGAGGGACTCCGGCGGGCGAAGGGAGAATTCATCGCCTTTCTAGACGCGGATGATCGCTGGGCGCCGAGGAAGCTGGAGTATCAGCTTCAAGTGATGATGGCGGAGCCGGATATGGCAGCCGTTTTTACGAACTTCGTGCGCTTCGACGAGCGTGGCGTTTTTTCGCAGGATCAATTTACATTTTTCCCGGAGTTGGCCGCTGTCCCAACCAGCCCGACGCTCGATGGTCGCGGTCAGCGCATCGTGGGCGACGCTTTCTGCACCCTCGTTGCGTTCGGAGAAATTCCAGCCTACACACAGGCGATCCTCTTTCGCCGTCAGGCAGTGAAAGATCTGGCCTTTCCGACAATGGAGGGAACTCGGAGTGGAATGCGATATGGCCTGTGCGAGGATGTTCCGTTCTGCCTCCAGGCATTTCGCCAGGGGGCCGTCGGGTTTCTGAAAGAACCGTTGGTGGAGGTCCGGCGGCATGGTGAAAATGCATCGACCCTCCTTCCAGACATGCCACACGCGAAGCTCGCCGCATTCCAGCTTCTCACGGAAACTCCGTTGACGGATTCAGAACGCCGCGCGCTGGACCGTCGCGTTGGGCGAGCGTTGATCAGTTCCGGAATGCAAAACGCATCGGAGCGCCAGGTTCGCGTCGCCGCGCGCAAGTATTTCCAGGCCCTCGGTTTTCGCGGCGCACGATTGAGTGCGCTCAAAAATCTTGCAAAGCTTGCTTTGCCACGCCGCGCCCGCACATAGACGCACGTCCCGCCAATAGCGGCGCGTTATTGTTGCAACGCAGCTAGGATCGTGTCGGCGATATCAAAGCCTCGGATGGTCTCCGACCAACGAGGCTCAGAAAATCCCCTCCGCCATACTTTATGGAGGGACCAGCCCCAAACGGGCCGGCGATCAGCGCTTTCTCTGCCCCTTCTTCACCACCTTCCGCCCCATACGTGGAAGACGTCCGCCATACCTCCCACGGCGCCTTCCCCTTGGTGTACAGCTCGTCGAAGTGCTGCTTGTCCTTGAACGTGTCCATGGAGGCTGTGAACCCGTCGTGCTGATGGGTGAGCAGTTGGTTCGCCTCTATTAGCCGTTCGAAGGGTTCCTGAACCAGTTCCTCGCCTGGGCGCATATAGTCGAAGATCTGGCGCCGGAACAGGAAGAAGCCGCCGTTGACTCGGAGATCCGTCTCCATAACGGGCCTGATCTCAGACACGCCGCCATCTGGACGAGCGGAGACCGCGTGGAAGCTGAGGTTCGGGCGAACGCTGACGAAGTTGGCGATCTTCCCGCCGGACTCGAACCGCTCTATTACCGACGGAAGGTGCATGTCGGTCAGACCATCGGCGTAGTTTGCGAGAAACGTCTCTTCGCCCCGCAGATAATTGCGGACTGCCAACAGCCGTTGACCGATATTGGCGTTGACTCCGGTATCGGCGAACGTGATGCGCCAGTCCGAGATGTCGCGGTTCATCAGCTCGATCTCGCGTCCTCCATGAGAGAGGACGAAATCGTTGGAGCTGGTTTCTTCATAGTTCAGAAAAAACTTCTTGATCGCGTCCGCGCGGTAACCGAGGCACAGAATGAAGTCCGTGTGCCCGTAGTGCGCGTAGTACTTCATCAAATGCCAGAGGATCGGACGGTTGCCGATGGGCACCATCGGCTTCGGAATATCCTCGCCCGCCTCTCGGAGCCGCATCCCCAGGCCGCCACAGAAGATCACGACTTTCACGCGCCGCTCCCAACAAGCACTGGGGGCTCCACGGCAATCCAGCGCAAGGACGCATCTAGCAATCCTTCCGCCTGAAGCGCGCGAATTCGTTTGATCCTGAAGTAGCGATCGCCGAGAAGCTCTTCGCGGGTGAGGCCGTTCGACTTGAAGGCATCGCGCAGCTGCTCCATGCCGCGACGGACAGTCCACTGCGGTTGGTATTCGGGCAGCGTGCGCGCAATCTTTCCGCAGTCTACCCGATAACAACGCGGGTCCGGCCCGCCACCTTCAGCGTAACGAACCCGACTTCCCGGCACGACCTGTTCGACCAGCGCGCCGAGATCGCGTACCCGATAATTCTCCTCGGAGCGTCCCACGTTGAACGCTTCGTTGTGCACCATTTCACGCGGCGCGTGGAGCACCGCGAGAAACGCACGCGTGATGTCCTCGATATGTACCAGCGGACGCCACGGCGTGCCGTCGCTCTGAATGACGACCTCGCCGGTTGTGCACGCGATCGCCACCAGATTGTTCACTACCACATCCGCGCGCAGTCGGGGAGATACGCCGTAGGCGGTGGAATTACGCAGGAAGGTGGGGCTGAAATCATCGTCGGCGAGTTTGGCCACGTCCCGCTCAAAGAGGACCTTGGACACCCCATACGGTGTGATCGGGTTGAATGCTGCCTCTTCCGTCAGCATTTCATCGCCGGCAACCCCGTACAGGCTGCACGACGACGCAAAGATAAAACGTGTTATCCCCGCTTCCTTCGCGAGACGTGCAAGCCGAACCGAGCCAACGTGATTGATATCGTAGGTGATTTGCGGATTCACGTCGCCGAGAGGGTCGTTCGACAGGGCGGCCAAGTGTATTACCGCGTCGAAACCGTACAAATGGGCGACCTGAACGTCGCGCAGATCCATTCGCATCGATTTGATCTGTGCGCCGTCCTGACCGAAGGTTCCGCCCTCGAACAGAAATGTGTCCAGCCCAACTACGTCATGACCCGCGGCCTGTACGAGGGGCGCGAGAACCGAGCCTATGTACCCGTTATGACCCGTGATCAGGACGCGCATCTCTACGCCGCACCGACCAGCACTTCGGCCGTCTCTGCCGATCCGACAAGCGGGGTACCGCTTTCGTAGCTGAGACAGATGTCTTCCGGGATATGCGCCAGATCGGAGACGCGGAGATAATCACGCATTGTCGTTCCGGTGCACTCCGAGTCGATATTCGGCGCACCACGGCGCGCCTCCACGTCTCCGAGATGAACCGTTCTAAAATCGATGCTGAATCGCGTGCGGCCGGAGTCATTGGGCACGCTCGAATGCATTTGGGCACCTGAGAACAGGATCACGCCGCCCGGGGCCGGCAGCAGTCGCAGTTGTGGATCGAGCTCCATGGGCTCCTCGGGTTTGGGCTGAACGCGCGTGTCGGTTTTCACGTGCTTCCCAGCTTCGAGGCGGCTGGTGCGATTCCACTCTTCGTAGTTGTAGATGCGTGATCCATTCTTAACAGGCCGGTTCCAGTATCCGGGGTGAAACGCCATCGCATTGGACGGCAGCGCGGGATAAATGGGTAGCCACCAGTTGATCTGGCACATCGGCGCTGAATACCAAGTGTCACGGTGCGGATGAAATGCGTAGGCAATTCCCGAGGTCAGGTAATTCTCGCTCGTCGACGTCCGCATTCGCGGCACGTCGAAGTACGTTTTCTCGGGGTCGCACCCTTGTTCGCGCAGGAGCTGCTGAATGCACTGCTTCGACTCTGGATGATGGATGAACCTGGGTTTAAGGTCGGTGAGCAGCGCCGCATACTCCTCGACCGGCATATCATGTTGGGCGAGTTCCGGGTCGTGACCCCTGAACGCCTCTTCGACCATTTGCCGCGCTAAGGCGACGAGCCTGCGAGCCCCGGCCGACGCGGTATTGACGAACAACTGTCCACTGTAGAGCAGCTCGCGCCGCTCGTCATCGCTGACCGCGGAATCGAAAAACACCGAGTTCATGATCATCTCCTTTAACACGATTCGCGTGATGGGCCCGAACTGCGACCGAATCAGCAAATGCTGACTGTGGTCTCGTGTACCTTGGGCAACTCACGCGCCCGCCTCTAATCGAGCGTAACGCCGTGTCTGCGCGGTATACGATGCGGCCCCGAGCGAAACTGTTGCGTCGATTCGACAGTTCGTGAGCCCAGACAACACCAAACGCTCTGCCGTGCGCGAACCGGTTCGTGGGCGCTCGCTAGCACGCCTGAAATCGCGTTGCGGCACCGGCGCGCTTCTGGCAGAGCCAGACGCCGGCCGCCTTCGGTTCTGTCAATCGCGGCTGGATTCCCCAATCGATCATGGAGCCTGTGACTCAGAGTCCCCTTGTCAGCGTCGTAACCCCCGTTCACAACGGGGATGCTTACCTCCGCGAGTGCATCGAAAGCGTGCTGGCCCAGACCTACCCACACTGGGAGCACACGATCGTCAACAACTGCAGCAGCGACCGAACGGTGGCGATCGCCAGCGAGTACGCGGCGAAGGATCCCCGAATTCGTATCTGGGACAGCGAGACGTTCGTCCGCGTCGAGCAGAACTATAACAATGCGTTCCGGCAGGTCTCCCCCGCGAGCAAGTACTGCAAAGTGGTTGCGTCCGACGACTGGCTCGCCCCAGAGTGTCTGGAAAAAATGGTTGGACTGGCGGAACGGCATCCCAACGTCGCAATCGTGGGGGCGTACGGACTCGCCGGGGCGAGTGTCATGTGGCAAGGCCTGCCGCACCAAAGCACAGTGGTGACTGGCAGCGAGCTGTGCCGGGCACAGCTACTCGGTGGACCGTACGTTTTTGGAACCGCCACCTCGCTGCTTTTCCGCTCGGACATCGTGCGAAGTCGCCATGCGTTCTTCAACGAAGCCAACCTGCATTGCGATTCCGAGGCGTGCCTGGAGTTCCTAGAGCACAACGATTTTGGGTTCGTTCATCAGGTTCTGACCTTTCAGGGGGTTCGGGAAGATTCACTGACATCGTTCTCGGAAAGAATGCAAACTTACTTTTCCTGCTTCCTGCTAGAGGTCGTGAAGTACGGACCGAAGTATCTCACCGCGGCGGAGCAAGCATCTCGGATCGAAGAGCTGTTGCGACGCTACTACCACTTTCTCGGGAAGCAGATCTACAATCGACGCGACGAAGAGTTCTGGAATTATCACAAGACTCAGCTCGCGGCACTCGGCTACCCAATGAGTGTACCGCGATTGACCGCTGCTGCCACTTCTCACGCTCTGGAATTCGTGAATGCAAAAAGCATTGTGAAGGGCGTGCTTCGGCCGCTCCGACGGCCTTTCGCATTGGCTTCGAACTGACGCCGAGCGATTGAACTCGTGGTCAGGGGATGCAACCGTATCTAGCGCAATATCCGATCGGCCAGCTCCCGCCCGATTGCCAATGAGGCGGTAGCCGCCGGAGAAGGGGCGTTCAGCACATGCACCATCCCCGGTGCTGTCTGAACATGGAAATCGTCGACCAGCTTTCCGTCCAGCCCTACCGCCTGAGCCCTGACTCCACTCCCTCCACGCTCAATGTCGCTGTCAGTAAGAGCAGGGAGAAGAATCTTCAGCGATTCGAGGAAGCGCGCACGGCTAAGGGATCGCGCTACTTCCAAGGCGCCGGTGCGCCATTGCGAACGTGCCATCCGCCAGAACCCGGGGAAGCTGGCCCAGTCCACTATGTCCCTGACTGAGATGTCCCCCCACGTATAGCCTTCACGTTTGAGGGCCAACACGGCATTTGGCCCGGCCTCGACAACGTCGTCGATACCACGCGTGAAGTGGACTCCAAGGAAGGGCAGCGCGGGATCCGGAACGGGATAGATGAGGCCGCGGACCAAGTCGGCACGGTCTGCGCGGATGACGTAGTACTCCCCACGGAATGGAACTATCCGCACCCCAGGCTCGACTCCGGCGAGGCGTGCCACGCGGTCGCTTTGTAAGCCTGCGCAATTCACCATCCGCGACGTACGCAACTCACCACGAGTCGTCTCGATCAGGAGCATCTCGCGCTCTCTGCGAATGCCGAGCACCCGAGTACTCGTTCGCACTTCCCCACCAAGCCTCGCTAGCCGCTTCGCCATCGCCTCTGTCACCAGGGAGTAGTTCACTACGCCGGTCTCTTCGACCCAGAGGCCAGCGATTCCGACCACCTCGGGCTCGTGCTCCCTGATCTCGTCGGGTCCGAGACGTCGAACAGTGACTCCGTTAGCACGGCCGCGATCTTCCAAAGTCGCTAGCCGAGACAATTCTTCCTCGTTCACCGCCACTACGAGCTTCCCACATCGCCGATGGGGAACGCCCTCCTCCTCGCAAAACCGGTACATCTCTTCGAGGCCAGCGCGACACATCCGTGCCTTCAGCGAACCCGGCTTGTAGTAGAGGCCAGAATGGATTACGCCGCTATTATGCCCAGTCTGATGTGCGGCGAGCCTGTCCTCAGCCTCCAGCACGATCGGCGGACTGGCCCGCTCCGCCATGGCCAGAGCCGTGGCGAGGCCGACGATTCCGCCGCCAATGACGACCGCACGATCGGGATTTGAATCCATTGCCCTCAGGTTTGGCTCAACTTGGAATCGGGTGGGACGAGCTCGTTCACCACCCGACGGATTATCCCGACCGCACTCAGTTCCCACAAGACTGTTGCGTCCGCCCGACATGCACCCCTGGAGGCCTGCGAACCGGCCACCTAACGGTTGCCCAGAATCTGCGTGTTGTGGCGGCATTCGATAATGCCTTGTCTCCCACCATTTCATCCAATCCGCTCACCCGGGCCGGCCTTGATAACTAGTTCTTCAGCCAACAGCTATACCGCCGGCGTTGCGACGAGCAACGGCGCAGACGTTTGGCCGGCCGCGATGCAGGGCCCTCCCAGGAGCGGATGTTGCCGCTTCTGCGGCACGTCTCTGGATCAGACCGTGGTCGACCTCGGAATGTCGCCTTTGTGCGAAAACTTTCTGACCTCGGAGCAGCTCAACGACGCGGAGCGATTTTACCCGCTCCACCTCTGGGTCTGCAGCGAGTGTTTTCTCGTACAGCTGGAGGAGTACGTCAGCGGTACGGAGATATTTACTGATTATGCGTACTTCTCATCGTTCTCCGACTCGTGGCTGGATCACTGCCGCCGATACGTCGACAAGATGATCGATGAGCTGGAGTTGACCCCGAAGAGTCAGATCGTGGAGATCGCGAGCAACGACGGCTACCTGCTCCAGTTCTTTCTTCAGCGCGGCATTCCCGCCCTCGGAGTTGAGCCGGCGGCGAACGTCGCCAAGGTGGCGGAAGAAAGAGGCGTCCCAACGCTCGTGAAGTTCTTCGGTCGCGACACCGCGCGTGAGCTCGTTGCCCTCGGGCATCAACCCGATCTCATACTTGGCAACAACGTGCTGGCCCAGGTCCCCGACCTCAACGACTTCGTGGGTGGCCTGAAGATCCTTCTTGGCCCACAGGGCGTAATCACGATCGAGTTTCCGCATCTACTGAAAACGATCGACGGAAATCAGTTCGATCAGGTGTATCACGAACACTTCTCCTATTTCTCGCTCTATTCGGCGGAGCGCGTCTTCGCCGCGCATGGCATCCCAATTTTCGATGTCGAGGAGCTTCCGACTCACGGCGGCTCAATCCGCATCCATGCCGCGCACTCCGAGAATTCCTCGAGAGTCTGCAGCGAGCGCCTGACCGCACTTCGCGCTCGAGAAGCCAAGGCGGGAATGAACACGCTTGCCTATTACGCGGATTTCGAGTCGCGGGTGCGGGAGACCAAACGAAAGCTTCTTGAATTCCTCATTGACGCGAAGCGCGCCGGGAAGCGCGTGGTTGGCTATGGGGCGCCGGGCAAGGGCAACACACTTCTGAACTACTGTGGAATCCGCACCGACTTTCTCGATTTTACCGTTGATCGCAGTCCTCACAAGCAGGGCAAATTCCTGCCAGGAACTCACATTCCGATTTTTCTCCCTGACCGGCTCACCGTGGCTCGCCCGGAATACGTGCTAATTCTGCCTTGGAATCTGAAGACGGAAATAATGAATCAACTGGCCGGCATCCGTGATTGGGGCGGAAGTTTCGTGGTGCCCATCCCGGAAGTGACAGTGTATCCGTGATCTTCCTGCCGACGCCACTAGCGGGAGCGTTTGTGATCGAGCCCGAGCGACGGCTCGATGAGCGAGGCTATTTTGCCCGCACCTGGTGTCGTCGGGAATTCGAGTCCGCCGGAATCCAGGCAGACCTCGTCCAATGCAGCATATCGCATAGCCTGCAAAATCGAACGCTAAGAGGGATGCATTGGCAGGCAGCACCGCACGAAGAGACAAAACTAGTGCGCTGCACCCGCGGTGCGATCTGGGACGCGATCATCGACCTTCGCCCTGATTCTCCGACATACACGAAGTATTTCGCGACGGAGCTCCAGTCAGAATCCGGTCGAGCGCTCTACATACCGTCCGGATTCGCGCACGGCTTCGTGACCTTGGAGGACGAAACCGACGTACTGTATCAGATGTCGAATTATCACGAGCCATCTGCGGCGCGCGGCATCCGGTGGGACGACCCAGCCTTTGGCATTCCGTGGCCGGTTAGCGAGCCGATCTTGCATCCGCGTGACGCAAGCTATCCAGATTTCATGCAGGAACTCACCGCGAGCGTACGGTAATGCCTGAGTACGCGCCCGCTCACGGCTCTGGTGAAGCAATGCACGCGGTGATCAGGGACCTCTTTCCGATCTGCCGAAGCATCACTGGCGATGGGTTCAGATCGTCTTTGCGGCGTTTGTCGCGCGTAGCGCCAATCGTCATGAAGGAAGTGCCGACAGGGACTCAGGTATTCGACTGGACTGTCCCGAAAGAGTGGAACGTCAGGGACGCTTGGATCGCCGATGCCAACGGCCGCCGGATCGTCGACTTCCACACCTCGAATCTTCACGTCGTGAGTTATAGCACTCCAGTGCGCGCGCGCATGACTCTCGCCGAGCTCAGACCACGACTGCACACCCTGCCCGCCCAACCAGACCTCATTCCCTATCGCACAACTTACTACACCGAGGACTGGGGATTCTGCCTGAGCCAGCGCGTACTCGATGCGCTGCCAGAGGCAGAGTATGACGTGTGCATCGATTCCACGCTTGCCCCGGGCAGTTTGACATACGGTGAATGTGTACTGGCCGGAGAAACGACGGACGAAGTGCTTATCAGCGTGCACAGCTGCCATCCGTCGCTAGCGAACGATAACCTCTCTGGGATGGCGGTAGCTGCTTTCCTCGCTCGACGCCTGTCGGAACAGCCACGGCGGCACACATTCCGATTTCTCTTCATACCAGGAACGATCGGATCGATAACGTGGTTGGCGCTCCACGAGTCAGAAGCAGGTCGCATTCGACACGGGCTTGTGTTGTCCTGCCTCGGCGATTCCGGACATTCTACCTACAAGCGGAGCCGGCGCGGTGACGCGCTGGTGGATCACGCGGCGGGACACGTTTTGAGACGGGCTGGAACGCATGCCCTCCTTGATTTTGTCCCGTACGGCTACGATGAGCGGCAATACTGCTCGCCTGGTTTCGATCTGCCAGTGGGATGCCTCACCCGGTCGCCGAACGGTCGGTTTCCAGAGTACCACACATCTGCGGACGATCTCGACTTCGTCAAGGCGGACGCCCTCGAAGATTCGTTCGCCAAGGCGCTCTCGATCATCGAGATCCTCGAACACGACTGCGTCTATCAGAATCTCAATCCGAAAGGTGAACCACAACTTGGACGTCGCGGACTCTACAAGAACAAGGGCGGCGACTCCCCGGCACTGTTCGAGATGGCGCTGCTGTGGGTCCTCAACTTTTCGGACGGGAAACATTCACTGCTCCAGATCGCCGAGCGGGCTTCGCTCCCCTTCTCAACCATTCGTGGCGCAGCCAGTGCTTTGCGGGACGCCGGACTGCTTCGCGCGGTTGATGAGCGCGAATCCGGTAGGATTGCGAGCGACGCACATTCTTCACCCACTCTGGCGCTCCCCCGACCAGTCCCCTCTTTTGCCGCGGTAGCGGGTCGATGAAGGTTGCCTCTTGCCGTACGGGGAGACCGCCCTGCTCACACTGACCGCCACGAGATCCGCTACGCCACTCCGCGTGCTCTGTCTCGGCGCGCACTCGGATGACATAGAAATCGGGTGTGGTGGCACGTTGCTGCAACTGGCCCGGGCGCGACGGCGATCGCAATTCCGTTGGGTCGTGTGGAGCGCAACGGATTCCCGGGCGATCGAGGCACAGCGGGGAGCCCGCAAATTCCTCGGACCAAGCGCCAAGGATGCCGTCCAGCTGCACGACTTCAGGGATGGATATTTCCCGGCCCAATTCGCCGCCATCAAGGATTCGTTCGAAAGTCTCGCACGTGACTTCAGGCCGGATATTGTGTTCACACACGCGCGCGATGACCGGCATCAGGACCACAGGATCATCTCGGATCTGACGTGGAACACTTTCCGCGACCAGCTCATCCTCGAGTACGAGATTCCGAAATGGGATGGAGACCTGAGCCAGCCGAATTGCTACGTGTCCATCAGCGGGAGCACTGCCCTCCGCAAGGCCAAAGCGCTACTGGATGTGTTCGGAACGCAGCGGTCGAAAGATTGGTTCAGCGAAGAGACATTTCTCGGGTTAATGCGCCTGCGTGGGCTGGAGTGCCGAGCGTCTGAGGGGTATGCGGAGGCCTTTTCAGTTCGCAAGGCGATGCTTTCGCTGTAGGCGAGCAACGCTGCATTCGCGTTCTGTCAGGCTACACTCGCGGAGAAGGCTGGGTGGGATTCCCCCGAATTGTGGCGCAAATATTCGCGCAATCGGCCGGCCATGTAGCACTCGGTCTTCTCCATCGACTCGACGGTGCAGCCGCCGATGTGTGGAGTGAGGACCAGGTTGTCACGTGTCCGCGCATAGGAAATCAACGGATCTTCTCCCCGCGTTGCAGCCGCCTCTCCGACGAGCACATCCACCGCAGCTCCGGCCAGGCGGCCCGAGGCCAACGCGGCCACAAGCGCATCAGAGTCGAGGAGTTCGCCACGAGCGGTGTTGACCAGGAAGGCGCCTGGACGCATTGCCTCGATTTGCGCCCGGCCAAAAAAACCGCGTGACCGCGGGCTGTAGCTTGCATGAATCGACACGATATCTGACCGTCGCAGCAATTCGGCGAGTGAGACGAGGATAGTGCCGTCGTCCAAATCGGAGGAAGACAGAGCGGGGTCGGTCGCCAACACATTGCAATCGAAGGCACGCAGATAGCGCGCGACTATCCGACCAATGCGACCATACCCGACAAGACCGACCGTCTTCCCGTACAATTCGCGGCCGCGAAATGAATCGCGGTCCCACCCACCGCCCTTGGTATGGGCCGCTGCGGCAGGCAGCTGCCTCAATAGCGCCAGGACAAGCGCGAGTGTGTGCTCCGCTGTCGCCCGCACATCCCGGAGAAAATCGCTTGCGCCAAAGAGTGAGAGGACTGGCGTGCCGCGACCAGAAGCAGCGGCAGCATCGATGTGGTTGAGGCCGGTGGTCGGTGTCACGATACAACGCAGGCTTGGAGCTGCGTCCAGTACTTCAGCATCAATCAAGTGACGCAAGCGAACCCACAGCACCGTGGCATCAGCAGCCAGAGTCAAGAGCTCAGGGCGATCGCGAATGTCGGCCATTGTGACAACCCCGAGCTCTTTCAGCATCCCTGCAGCGGTTGCAGAGAATCCTAGAGACTCGGTCACAAGTATCCGCTCAGCGGAACGCGGACTAGTCATCTCACTCGGAATCAATGCGACACCGCCTCCTTGCTGCGCAGGAGAAGTTGCTCAGCCAGAAGAAGATCCAGCATGCTGTCGACGTTCACGGCCCGTTCTTCCGGCATTATCAGAGCGCGACAATCCTTCCCCATGAGTGAGCCCTGCCCCAACAGCACCGACACGCGCGTGAGATAGATCGAGCCTTCGCGGAGATAGAGGGGCGGCAGGTCCTGTCGTCTTTGCCCTTCCATCAATTCCGCGAACGGTGGATTCGTCACCTTGCCATCGTCATCCACCAGTTTCATTCTGGCTGGGTGCTTGTCCCCCACACGGACGAACGAGATGACTGAGTCCGCGCCAGTGTCGTTGAGCAGCTTCACCGCGCGTTCGATATCGCAGGCAGAGCGTAGCGGCGTTGTAGGCTGCAACAGACATACTGCGTCGTAGTAGTCTCCGCCGTCCTGAGCAAATCGGATAGCGTGTTGAATCACGGGTAACATCGGAGTCTCGTCGCGCGCGAGATCAAGCGGCCGCATGAAGGGAACGTCGAGTCCACACGCGCGCCCGATGTCGGCAATCTCGGCGTCCTCGGTGCTCAGGATAACCCGGGCGAGTACCCCAGCTGCAACCGAACTGAGCGCTGCGTCGGCGGTGTAATGGAGCATTGGCTTGCCGGCAAGCTGGCGCACATTTTTTCGGAGTATGCCTTTCGATCCACCGCGTGCGGGAATCAAACCCAGGACGCGCATTAGTAGGTCAGCCGCTTCTCTATATGGAGCGGCTGCGTCGCGAGCAATCCGGCGATGCGTTCGCCAGCATGACCGTCCCCATAAAGGGGATCGCTGGGATAGGTGCCGTTGGACAGATGCTTCTCGATTCCCTCCGTAATCGCCCCACGATTGTAGTCGACATCGATCACGTTGACCCCGCGGTCGCGGCCCGACTGCCGAGTGCCAATGTTCACCACCGGCACACCGAGATAGGAACACTCGCGCACGCCGACGCTTGAATTGCCTATCAGGCACTTCGAATTACACAAGAGCCTGAGGAAATCGGTTCCCTCCATGTTCTTGAAGAAGCGCATTTGCTGGGGCTTCACCCACTCGCGGAACGCTCTCACACCTGTCGAAGTCCCATCGGAGCCGGCATCTACGTTGGGCCAGAACCACAGCGCAGGCATCCCGAGTTCATTGACGGCGTGGAGTGTTTCATTGACGTGCTCCCGTGCCTCCTCGTACTCGGTCGTGACCGGGTGCTGCATGACCACGACGTAACCCTTGGAGAGATCCATCTCCGTTCCGACTCCGCCGTACTTCTTGAAAGGATCGAAGTTGAGGGTCCTGTCGTTCAGCAGTTGCGCGGCGAGATCGATCGATGGACAGCCGGTAACGTGCACGGTTTCGCTGCATTCTCCCATCCTGACGACACGCTCAGCCGCCTTGCGGGATGCGACAAAATGCAAGTCGGCCAGTTTTGTTACCGCGTGTCTGACTTTCTCATCGATCGAGCCGGTTACCTCGCCACCTTGAATGTGCACGAGCGGAATGTTCATGTATGAGGCGGCAATCGCAGTTGCGATCGTTTCGAAGCGGTCAGCAACGGTGACCACAACATCCGGTTGGAGGTTGTCAAAAACCGTCGTCAGCTCCATCAGCCCGATGCCTGTCGTCTTTGCCATCGCCGCGAGGTGCTCGCCTTCGAGCACCATATGAACCCGCGCAGAGGGCTTGAATCCATCAGCGGTAATGAAGTCGATTGCCGTCCCGTAGCGCCCGAGGAGAGCTGAGGCAGCTACAACTAGCTGCAACTCGAGATCAGGATGTGCGCGAATCGCCTGGAGGGCTGTTTTGATCCTGCTGTAACTGGGACGGGCGGTGACGACGACGCAGACTTTCCTCATTAGGTCCGCCCTTATGGCATCTTCCGTTCCGATGGCGGGTCGTTTCTACATTGCACTAAGTCCTTGCTGGGCAACAGTTTGCGACGCTCCAATCAGGCGAATATGAGTCGAAGCGTAGGCATCTGAGATACACTGTGTTGCGGCGGTGTAGCAGTCTGTTGCACGGATATTTCTCCCTGATCCAGCCATCGATCGGGGCTCAAGCCGTCAATGACTCCGGCGTTTCCGGTAGGGGCAGTTCCAGCATATCCTCCAGCTTGCCATCGCTGATCCAAGCCGTGAGCTTCTGCATGTCTGGGGAGCCGAGCCATTGTTCGCGGGTTTGACAATGGACAGTGACCTTCGGCGTCGCCTTTCCATCGCGAGCGTACGCGAGCGAGAGGCTCGAAAGACTAAGCGGACGGCCAATGAAGACGCCGTAAGCGTAACGCTCCGCAAGCTCGACCTGCTCAGCGGAGAGTCGCGGATACGTTTCCAACGTGGCCAGCTTTTGAAGATATTCCTCACGCGTTGACGAATCGAGCGTAAATCCACGGCGATCGTAGCGTCCCGTCCCAGCGGTTACGACAGGAACGCCGAAAAGACCTGATTCAATTCCGACCGTGCCCCGAACCGTCACCGTATAGTCGGCGATTTGAAAAAGCGAATAGGTGCTGAGCTCGGTGTCGGGATGGACAAGTTTCACATGGTCGGGAAGATTTCCGACGGTGCGCTCGATCACATCAAACTCCAGCGGCCTCACCGCGTCATTCATTTGCTTGATCTTCACCAGATGCGCGGGGTGGAGCTTTACCACCCACTGCAGTCGAGGGTTGGCGGCGGCAGCCCTAATCGTTTCCACCAGCCAATGGGTGTAATCGGAGAAAATGTCCTTTCCCCAAAAGAAGGAGCCGTCCCAGAGGATGTGAGGGAAGATGACGGCTACTTTTTTGTCGGACGATAGGCCCAGCTTCTCCCGCGTCGTGGCCTGCGATAGAATCTTTTTGTCGTACTGCGCGCCGACCAGACTGAACCAATCCTGCGTCTGGTAACAGTCGAAAAGCTCCTGGCGGATCCGGTTGCCGTTCTCGGGATTCCATGGGATCGAGCAGATACGGCGCCACGAATCTGCTGAAGGGCACAGATGATGGTCTCGCTCATTACCGAGGTTGTATCGCTTGAAGACAATTCGGTTGCTCTTGTAGCCCAAATTCCATACTAGGGTGTCGATCCCCTGGTTGATTGCCAGATCAAATACCTCACCCTGACCTGTGTAACCGCGATCCATAACAAGAACGCAATCCGGTTTCATCTTTTGTATCATGCGGGTCGCGGCGATTGTGTGACGGACGCTGACTGCAAGCTGACGGCGCAGATCTTCCTGGATTACGGGATCTGCGAAATCGAGTCTACCCCTGTATCGACGCTGAGCCATCGCGATGACGAAGCGGCCGACATGAACGCCTCGATATTCGAGCGCGAGCCAATCGTGCATACTCTCGAGCGTGCCAACCTGTTGAGCGACCCAGTCCGGATCTCCTTCAGTTCCGAAATCGTCAAGTTCAATTACAGTCTTGTTTCCGGTGAGCCAGTCGTATCGCAGGAAGTCATACCGTCGATGGCCGACCACGACGGTTTCAAAACCGGCCATCTCGAGGGCCTTCTTTACGAAACCCTCCATGGATGCATATGGAAGAGTGACATTTCTGATGATCAAGGCGGTCTTCAACTTGGACTTGCGGGGCCGCAGATCGTGTCGGAGAGCCGAACCCCCATATTGATTGCAAAACTCGCGGAAATCTCCACGCGCCTTTCGGTTGCTCGAGCGATACTCTGAGTTTCGCACCAGTTGCCATGAGTGCTTAATGGTCTGATAAGACCTTGTGCGTCTGATCGGGATTGTGAAGAGCCTAAGCGTCTGATAGAACCTTGTTCGCCTGAACAATGCTCTCCAACGCTTGAGCGCTCGATAGAAGCTTGTGCTTCGCAGTGCGGATATCATGAACGGCCATTCCGTTGAGCCTGACCGCGCCGCGCTGCCGGTCAGTATGTCAGGTGAGATAGTATTTGAGCCCAATTGATGCCTCTTTAGAGCAGATCGGATTCCCGGAGTGTCTCATCTGCTTTGACTGACCGGCCCAGGGTGTGCCCGATCACTCGTTTCAAGTGCGACGCCGGAATTCCAGTTCCAGGTTTCTTCAGAGTCAGATCCTCTCGCCGCAGAGTGGTGCCCTTCGATAAATCGCACCGGGCAACAATGCTTTTTGTGAAGAGTTCGCGGAGAGGCTTCATCTCGGAGGCGATGTCGTCCTTGTCCAATGGATGCGCCTTCATCTCCTCGATGAAGCGCACTCCGTCGACGAGTTGGCGAAGCTCAGTGGTGGTAACCGAGACCGGCACATCCGGGCCGAACATTTCGCGGCTAAGCGTGACATGAACCTCGAGGAATTCGATTCCGAGCGTTGCCGCGGCCAAGCCCGGATAGATCGTTCCGGAGTGATCCGACAGCCCCACGTCGCAGTCATACCGCTCCCTAAAACGAGGTATGAGATTGAGGCCGATCTTCTCCGGGGGGCAAGGATAGAGTGATGTGCATTGCAACACCGTTAGCGGCAAGCCCTTCGCCTTGATGGCCGAGACTGCCGCGTCGATCTCGCTCAGCGGGCTCATGCCGCTCGACATTATGACCGGCAGCTTCGTGCTGACGATGCTTTCGAACATTGGAGTGTTGCTCAACTCTCCGGACGCAATTTTCCAAGCGGAAACGCCGACGCGGGTGAGCAGCTGGACGGCTTCCACCGAGAAAGGGGAGCTGAGGAATCTCAATCCCCGCTCATCGGCGTGCTGCTTGAGGCCCCGCCATTCCTCCTCGGTGAACTCCATTCGCTTCCAGTAATCATACCGGCTTGCGTCCTGGCGGCTGAATTTCACACGCCAGGGCTCGGCCTGGGTTGATTCGGCTGCCGCGATGTGCGTCTGGAACTTCACGGCGTCCGCGCCTGCATTTGCGACCGCATCGATGTATGCGTGCGCCAATCCCACACTCCCGTCATGCGCTTGGGCTATTTCTGCCGCAATGACGCAACGCTTGGGAGTTACGAGGCCTCGGTCCGGAAGCACAGGAGCCGAACTCATGGAGTTATTCCCCGATCGGACCAGGTATGCGCAACAAGAAAGTCGCCGACTTGCCTCGCGGGCAGTTTGCCCGTTCCAAAATAGTCTCCCTCCACAACCGAAAGTTTGCCCGCTTCCGCCACCAGGTCTTCCGTGATCTCGCCCACAGTACACCAAATCGTATACGTGTAGATGCCCGGCAAGAGAGGCAAGCGCGGGATATTGCAGAAGATCCGTGAACCGGGAGCGATTGTCAGCGGCTCCCGATTTGATGCGCGCGAGAGACACGCGAATAGGGGCTGGCCAAGGGCTCCGAAAAACTTGATTTGTACAACTGCATTGTGGAGCGCTTCAGAATTTGGAATATCGTAGTCGAGACAGATCGATATGTCCTGCCCCGAAGCAACACTCTCGACTGCCTCGAGCCTGTCGTTCAGGACCGACACGCTGCTGAAACGAATGCGTCCATTCCCTCTTCGATCCGTCCGCTCTTTCATGGGAAGGCTTGCATCGTTGTGTGCTTTTGCCAGGTAGCCTTCAATCACCGCCTGAGGTGTCCCCGACCGCTCCAGACGACCCCCATCGATCAGAATGCCGCGACTGCACAGTGAAGTAATCGCCGCCATGTTGTGGCTCACGAACAAGACTGTGCGCCCCTCGTGTACGACATTGCCCATTTTCCCGAGGCATTTCTTCTGAAAGCTTGCGTCGCCTACGGCGAGAACTTCGTCCACGAGCAGAATGTCCGGCTCCAGATGAGCGGCCACGCCGAATGCAAGCCGCACGTACATCCCGCTGGAGTAGCGCTTCACTGGAGTCTCGAGAAATTTCTCGATCTCGGAAAACGCGACGATCTCGTCGAATCTGCGCTGAATGTCCGATCTTTTCATGCCTAGAATCGCGGCATTGAGAAAGATGTTCTCGCGTCCGGTGAGTTCCGGATGAAAGCCGGTTCCAACCTCCAACAGGCTTGCTATGCGGCCTCTGTACCGAATTTTCCCCGAGGTTGGCTCAGTAATGCGACTGAGGAGCTTGAGCAGAGTCGACTTGCCTGCGCCGTTTCTGCCGATGATTCCCACAGCCTCGCCTTGCCGAATGGCAAACGAAACATCTCTTAACGCCCAGAATTCCTCGTGTTCCTTCGCTTCTTTCTTGCGGCGAGCGCGGATCCGCTCGAATGGCGAGCGCATCGCGGATTCCAGCACATGCCGGAGCCCGTCATCACCGGCGCGGCGATGGCCAAGCACGTACCGCTTGCTGAGATTCTCTACCTCTATGACCGTATCGCTCATAGCGAGGTCATGGAGAGAATTGCGTCCCGGCTGCGTTCAGCCACCCCGCGCTCAGATAACATCGGCAAAAGTTTGCTCCGTCCTGCGGAAATACCATATTCCCGTCACGAGCAGAAAGAGAATGCTGACGACGGATACGACTAGCCCGGGCCAATAGAGCACATGCTGGCCACCCAGAATGGACCACCGAAAGCCATCGATAACACCGACCATTGGATTCAAGGAGTAGAGCAGCCGCCATCTCTGCGGTACAACGCTGCTGAAGAATCCGACGGGGGAGATGTACAATCCAAATTGAACCACGAACGGGACGATGAATCGAAAATCCCGGTATCGTACCATGAGCGCGGCCACCCATACGCCCGCTGCGAACGCCGCGAGAAATGCCAGCAGCGCGAACATGGGTAGCAGTGCGATGGTTCGAGCAGGAACAAAGCGATACCACACCAGCAACACGCCAAGGAACGTCAGCGAGATCAGGAAATCGACCAGGCTCGTGATCACACTGCTGGCCGGGATGATGAGCCGGGGAAAATAGACCTTGGAAATGAGATTCGAGTTTGCGACGAGACTGGTCCCGCTTTCGGACAAAGCTGTGGCGAAAAACTGCCAGGGAAGCAGGCCGCAAAACACGAGCAAAGGATAGGCTACCCCGCCCGATGGCATCTTGCCAAACTTTCCGAAGACGAGGGTGAGTATGAGCATCGTGAGAAGAGGCCGAATAATCGACCACGCCACCCCGACAACGGTCTGCTTGTAGCGGACAAGCAAGTCGCGCCAGGCCAGGAACAGAAAGAGCTCCCGATATCTCCACAGGTCGTGGAAATATCGGCGCCCGGTTTGGCCCGCCACGATCACGACTTCTTCGGTTGTCAGTCCATCGGCCGGGGACGGGGCCGGAGGCGCCCCTAGCCATCCGGAAACGGCTTGAGTCGCGTCAAGTGACCGAGTCATAAGACGTTGGGCAGAATCACACCTACCATTGGGCAACTCATGCGCCGCCGATAGTCGAGCGTTAATGCCATATCTGAGCGATATACGTTGGCCGGCGCCCAAGAACTGTTGCGTCCGTTCGACAGTTCGCAAACGAGACCCGATGCTCCCTACGTTGCTCGGTGGCTCGTGATGTGCTCGGGACCGACAGATCTTTCACAACGACTGAATTGGCGAGATTCAACCACAATGTCAGAGCACGGTAATGCCGTCCATCGCCTCGCCCTCGTCGGGGCGGGACAGGTTGGGAGCCGTCACCTTCAGGGGCTAGCGCGCCTCCAGCTTCCGTGCGAGATCGACGTTGTCGACTCGTCATCAGAATCGCTCAAAACCGCGCTCGCACGCTTCGAGGAGGTGGGCGCGAATCCCATGATTCGCGCCATCCGCTTCCACACCAGCATGGACGCGCTTCCAAGGGAGCTCGACTATGTCATCGTTGCGACCTCCGCGGATGTCCGGCTCGGTGTCGTGCAGCGACTGCTCGAGCGCGCCTCCGTGCGCCGCTTGCTCCTGGAAAAGGTACTCTTCCAGAACATCGGCGATTATGAGCTCGCACGGGCGCTGCTCGCGGAGCACGCAGTAATGTGCTGGGTCAATTGCACGCGGCGCGCCTATCCCATTTACTCAGATATCCGAGAGTTCTTCGCCGCCGACCCGATACGGCACTTTCAGGTGCGGGGTGGTGGCTGGGGTCTCGGCTGCAACAGCGTGCACTTCCTCGATCTTCTCGGCATGCTAACGGACGATGTTCCGGAGCAGCTTTCCGCACGGGACCTTGACCCGACGCTCATCCCCAGCAAGCGGAAGGACTTCTTCGAATTCACCGGCACCTTGCGCGGGCGGTACAGACGTGGCACGGAAGTAGAGATCACCTCGCTCGCCAACTCGTCCGCCCGACGGCTGCAGACGTTCCGCTCGGAACGGCGAGTATGCATGGTGGACGAGACGGCGGGCTGTGCGTTTTTTCTCGCGACGGATAGCACCGCCCTCTGGGAGCGAAAAGATTTCCGCATGCCGTTAACAAGCGAGCTAGCTACCCCGCTCGCCGCGCAGATCCTTACGCATGATGCCTGCGCGCTACCGACCTTCGAGCAATCCGTGGCGTACCACCTTCCGCTCGTGGACACACTAGGCCGACACGCCGCGGCGTTCCTCGGAACCTCACCCGAATTCTGTCCGATCACTTGATGATCCCAATGAAGCCTTCGACCTCGGGTGCTGGAGTGTGGCTGATTGGATCGGGAAAAATGGCGCTGGATTACGCCAGAGTGCTTGGCGCACTGGACACCCAGACCTTGGTTATCGGCCGCGGCGCGGAGTCTGCCCGCGCTTTCAAAGAGAAGTCGAATCTACCGGTAATCACGGGTGGGCTGGCCGCGCATCTCGCAACGCGGCCGTCGATCCCCCACGCGGCGATCGTGTCCGTGGGAGTCGACGAACTTGCGGCAGTCACGGAACTCTTGTTGGTGCACGGCGTCAGCCGCATCCTCGTGGAGAAGCCTGGCGCACTGGATCGACATGGCATCAGCCGAGTAGCTGCGCTCGCCCGCGCAAAGCATGCCGAGGTGCTGATTGCCTATAACCGGCGCTTCTACGCGGCCACCCTACGAGCTCAAGAGATGATCGCTGAGGATGGGGGCGTTCAATCCATGCACTTCGAGTTCACGGAGTGGGCGCACCTGTTCCGTGACAGCGGCAGGCCACAGAGCGTGCTAGAGGCGCTCTTCCTTGCCAACTCGACCCACGTCGTTGACCTGGCATTTTACCTCGGCGGTACGCCCGTGGAGCTTGCCGCTTTCACTGCGGGTGGGCTCGAGTGGCATTCCGCCGCCTCCGTTTTTGCTGGTGCGGGACGCACGGATCGCAACGTCCTATTTTCGTATCAGGCGAATTGGGCCGCGCCAGGCCGTTGGGGGCTTGAAGTGCTGACCTCCAACCACCGCTTGATCTTTCGCCCGATGGAGTCGCTGCAGATCATGCGAAACGGATCGGTGAAGGTAGAGACCGAGCCGCTCGACGACCAGCTGGATCGCGATTTCAAGCCTGGGCTGTACGAGCAAGTGAGACGTTTTTTCACAGGCGCCGACAGCGGTTTCTGCACGGTCGACGAGCAGCTGTCGAAGTGGGATATCTACCGCCGGATCGCCGGTTACGATCGGCTCCCGGACCACCCGCCGCCCACGTAACCGTATTGCGATAGGCCTATCCCGCAACCCTCGTCAGCCAAATCTCCCGCCAATACGTGAAGATGTTGCGCTGGCAGAATAGCCGGTTCGTGCTACGCTCGCCCGAGCAATAGACTCCGTCGAGTATGACGCATCCGCCAGGCAACTTTATCATGCGCCCGTCCTTTTCGTTTACGATCCGGTCGACCCGACGCAGCACCCGAAAGATGCCCCCGGAAAACCGCCACATCTCGACGTCGTAGTACAGACCTCGGTTCTTCGACGCCTTGTCCAGAGTGGCGTAAATTTCTTTCCGCGATTTTACCTGCACGAGTTCTCCGGGCTGCAGGTCGAGACGGTCGGACGGAGTGGTAGTCAACTTCCCTCCGAAATAGGGGAAATTCCGAGGCGCGCGAAGCTTTCGACGGACAATCGCATAAACGGCAAACCAGGAGCCGCGAACGAATTGCGCCGCCGATACGTTCCCCGTGCTGATGTCGCGCAGATACTGCCTCACGTCCCACCACGGAAGCGGCTCACTTGCCCGCAACAGTTCTGTCGCCTGGCAGGCGTATCGAGCGCCCTCTTGGTCGAGGCTCCTCGATGTTCGCGCGAGCAGTTTGTTCAGCGCGTCGCTTCCATCGTCCCCATTCCCATTGGTCTGATTGCGAGGCTTGATCTGAACCAGAGCGACGCGCTCCGCTGTTGCCGGTGCCCGCTTGACCCATGCCTCCTTCCAGAAGAGCAGGCACCCAGCCTGGCAGCCATCGTGGCCGCTACCATCGCAGCGGAGTTGCTCCAGGTGAACCGTTCGATACATTCGCCGCGCGCGATAATTCGCGATCGTGTCACACGTCTTGTCCGACCGGTGTGAGACGCGCAACTGCTGTCCGCAGAACTGCACCATTTCCGGCATGAACGGCAGCGAGTCGAGCTCGCCTCGCTCGTCGAGCGTTGCGAGGATCTCGGCGGCGCTGCGAATCTCCACCAGCTCTCCCGCGCGAAGTTCCAGGGCGTGTTCTGAATCAATCGCGCGCAATGTGTTTCGATTGCCGCTTGAGTCCGGCGTCTGAGCAGAAAACGGAACAACAAATGGCCCGGTGTTTTGAGAACGAACTAGAATGGTGGCCCCGGAAGCAGATAATCGTGTGAATTGAAATTTCACGCGAGCGGGGACTCGGCAATGAACCCGTCCGGCTCGCGGCATCAGATTTTGCGATTTATGCAAATAGCTGGCTCAGCGCGGATCACCTTCTTCGTTCAGTTGAAAATCGCTTCTCTTGAGCGCTGAATGCATTGCCGAGCGGCCCGAGGAAGAGTCAGCGCCCGCACGGGTGCCGCTTTCCCCCAACCCGCAAGATCCCCCGCGCGATCTAGGGAAAGAACCTTGTTGATCCGTTACCACAAAGTGGAGCTAGGGTGCGACACCAATTTCCGCGATAGCCCGTGCCGCCAATTCTCGGGCGTCGTAAGTCAGTCCGCCTCTGAGACTTAGAGGTTCCCGTCCACCGTCGCGACTGGGAATGGAAGATGCCCCGCTTGGGGCTACGGCCGACTAGCCATCACCAAACGGGTTAAAAGAAATGTGTCGAACTTCGGCCAAAGCGGAGCGCGCTGTTGGTAAAGAATAAAAAAGGAACCGCGTTCCTTTCGGAACGCTGCGCGTCACTGTGCAGCGATGGCTCTTCCTTAGTGAGCGAGGCCGTCTCGGCTGGACTCGGGTCTCCTGGTACACCGGTGCGCGCCACGTCGGAAAGGCAGTTCGCAAGGTACCGGATGCCGGAATCGAGCTATCGACCGTCTCGGTTGGCATCTGTCGATGCAGCTCGAGGCACGGCGATGGTGTTCGTTTGCCTAGCACACTTCGCTAGCTCCTATGCCTTCCCGGCCGGTGCCGGCGAAGTAGGTCGCTATCTGGTGGCAATCGGAATGGTTGCTTCTCCCACCTTTGTCGCCGTGAGCGGGATGGTGGCGGGATTCATGTCTGTCAGCCTCAGAGAATCATATCAGCATTTTCGTCGTAAGCTGATTGATCGCGGCGTGTTCCTGTTATTGGTTGGACATGTGCTACTCTCTTTCACCGGAACCCTCTCTTGGACGGACTTTTCCTCTTCCTACAGGATTGGGCGCATAACCGATGCGATCGCGATCGCGGTCATCATCGGCCCCTGGCTCGTCGTCAGGCTGCAGCAGAAGTCGCGATTTTTGCTTGCCGCTGCAATTTTCGGGTTGGATTGGTGCGCAATTCTCTTTTGGGAGCCGAGTGCAGGTAGCGAGGTTCTCGCCAAGCACTATCTCGTTGGCCTTCTAAATCCGGTCGACGCGGGAGTCAGTTTCCTCGCCTTTCCCGTGATTCCGTGGTTCGCCATTTATCTGGTGAGTACCGTAATCGGTGTGCGTCTCGGAACGTATTACTTACGTGACCGCCAAAGGCAGGGACACTTGCTTCTTGCCAAGATTGGCTTGTCGATCTTCACGTTGGGCGCTGCGGTGAAGCTGACTCTAGTCCTCCTCAAACACTCCGATCCATTTTTCGCGCAGGCGCACCCTAACCTGATACCCTTCCTATCGTCCTACCAAAAGTACCCACCAGGACCGACCTACCTCTGTTTTTACGCTGGAGCTGGATTGTTGCTTGTCGCCGGGGTGCTGGAAGCGCAGCCTCGCGGGATCCAGACATTCCTGTTGAATCAGTTGCGCCAGATTGGTCAGGCATCGCTCTTCTCATACATTTTGCATGCGCAACTCTATGGAGTCATTCTCCAGCGGCTACATCTTCCGTACACGCCATTCTGGCCATTTCTCTTCGTCTTCTCCCTGGCCGTGCTGGCTGCATCGGCGAGGGCATGGAACGCGATAGACGGCAACCGCTTCCTTACGGTCGGAATTGGGCCGCTTCTCGAGCGCAATGTGCTTCGGAAGCGACGGATACGCGACGGGAAACCCGTACTGACGTCGCCCCAACGTGCGCTCGACGCACCGAGGCAAACTGAATCGCCGGTTGCTATGGGATACGGGCCGTCGCAGCCCTGAGGTTATCGATGAACATCGATTGGTCGACGGGCGAACCGTCCCCAATGTATGGGGCTATCAGGAACTGACTGAACTGTAGCGTCGGATGCGCTCCAGTGCGATAGACGACGTCGTGCCTGTCAATGATGAGCGCACCGTTGAACCAGTACTGCATGACGCCGTCTGGCTGACCAATCCCGTTTACGATTGTATTCAGCTGGTAATAGCCTTCGACGAAGTTCCAGTTGTTCTTGTACCCAGCACCGGGGTTCGGTTGGAATACGACCGGGCCGATCATTCCTTTCGCGTTGTACCAGGGGGGAGCATTGTAGCAGTTCACAACCGACCAATTGCTCTCGGCGAGGCCGTTGCAGCCACCTGTTGAGCGGTTCTCGGTGACGCCAACGAGGTTGTTGGGAAGCGCACCGCTGGTGGTATTGATGGACTTGTTATCCTGGATATACATCGCCGGCTTCCCGCCGTTCTGGTAGTTCTGCTCCAAGTAGACGGTCATGTACGCGTTTGCCGGTCCGTCCCAGTCGCCATCGAGGTTGCTCATCGCGTAAAACTCATGCGGGTGGTAGGGTTGGTTTGAGCCCACCCAATTGGCGCTGTACTTGACGTAATAGCTGACGTACAAAGTGCTCGTTGGGGTGAACTTGTGGCGTTGTGCCCCACCCGTTGTCGGCTGCTGCGCACCCGCGAGGTAACGATACTGCGCCGAGCTGTTGCTCCCCGAAATGTGCTCGGTGGTGCTCAAGAGTACGCTGGTGTTGTCGTACCAACCGCGCGACGCGATGTTCGCGTCCTCGAAGTTCTCCTGGAAGAGGACCGTACCGCCCGGTGGGGGCGGCGGTGGTGCGTTAACGGTGATGCTTGATGTGCCGCTTTTGCCGGACGATGTCGCGGTAATCGTCGCCGATCCGCCGGAGACCCCTGTTACGACTCCGCCGGAGTTCACGGTCGCCACGGGTGCGTTGTTCGTGGACCACGCGACGGTTTGACCGGTCATCACGTTGCCGTTTTGGTCCTTTACGGTAGCAGTGAGCGTGGTTGTGGCACCGACGTCGACAGCCGAGGTGGTGGGCGAGACACTAACCGTTGTTACAACTGGCGGCGGAGGAGGTGCGGCGGTAACGGTGATTGTCGAAGTTCCGCTTTTGCCCGACGAGGTCGCGGCAATGGTAGCAACACCCGCGGCGACACCGCTCACCACACCGTTCGAATTGACCGTCGCAGCCGCGGCGTTGTTTGTCGACCACCCAATCGTCTGCCCTGTCATGACATTCCCCTGTTGATCTTTCACGGTGGCGGAGAGCGTCGTCGTCGCACCTGCCTGGATTGAAGCCGATGAGGGCGAGACCGTGACGGTGGTGACCACTGGTGGCGGTGGTGGTGCAGCCGTTACCGTCACGACGGACGTCCCGGTCTTCCCGGCACTCGCTGCACTAATTGTTGCCGAGCCTGCAGCGACGCCCGTCACGACGCCGGCACCGTCTACGCTGGCGGCGCTGGCGTTGTTGGTCGACCATGTCACTGACTGCCCGGTCATGACTTCACCGAACTGATCTTTGACAGTTGCTGCCAGCGATTGCGTGGTGCCAACCTGGATCGAGGTGGTGGCAGGCAACACTCCGACGGTAGTGACGACGGGCGTGGGTGGTGGCTCCGTCGTGACACTGGTGCCTCCAGCGGAGCATACTGCGAGCTGGGGCAACAGGAAGAGCCAGGCCCAGCGACCGGCGATGCGCTTGTTCGAGACGGATTTATTTTGCATGAGACCAGGCTCCTTTTTGTCGCAGCAGAGGACCTTCAATCTTAGGTGCTCGACAACAAAATGCCGCCGCGGCACCGACAACTCACTTATCGGATTCGCTGGCGGCTCGGCTGGCGTGGCGAGAATCGCTACAGCCCCGTGGCTCTGCGACACCGCCTTTCGACGGTTTTGCTCTGAGCAGCGTACCTACTTACGATGCTTCTCATGCTGAGTGCCACATTGCAGCATGTAGACCGTTTGGCGCTCTATCAGCAGACGCACCAGAGCGGATGCTGGTCACCTAGAAACCCTCCCGGCGAGAACCTTCCGTTTAAATCCCGCTCATCCGGAGAAGATGCGCTCACAGCGCTGTAGATGCACTACTACAAGATTGGCGTAAAACAGCGACAAGAGACGCTGCGACCGGCGGGCCGGACGTTTTCGCCACTGTGAGTAACCCGCTGTGAGCACGCAACTTATGAGTGGCGAGAATTCGCGGCACAACAGGGAATGGAAGATGCCTTTGTCGCGGCGTCGAGCGGGCTGAGAGCCGCGTTCGCTTTTCCCAGGGCAGTCACAAACTGCTGTTGGAAACATGCGCGTACATCCTCCACTGTGAGAACGTGATCTCGGCACATTACCGACGTATTCGTCAAAAGTTGCTCGCCGAGCCGAAAGTATGGCTGATCACGGGGGTAGCGGGCTTCATAGGCTCGAATCTTCTTGAAGCCCTGCTCGCGCTGGGTCAGACCGTCGTCGGTCTCGACAACTTCGCAACGGGCTATCGTGCGAACCTGGACGAAGCATTCGGCGGCCATGAGCACACCGCGCGATTCCGAATGATCGAAGGCGACATTCGCGAACTCGAGACATGCCGCGCAGCCTGTGAAGGCGTGGATTACGTCCTGCACCACGCGGCTCTCGGATCAGTTCCCTGGTCGATGGATGATCCGCTCCGCACGAACTCGGTCAACGTTGACGGATTTGTCAACATGCTGATCGCTGCGAAGGATGCGGGAATCAAGCGCTTCGTCTACGCCTCGTCCAGCGCAGTCTACGGCGACACTCCCGACCATCCGCAGCTCGAGGAGAGGCTGGGTCGCCCCCTGTCACCCTACGCTGCGACAAAAAGCATCAACGAGACGTACGCGCTCGCCTTCCAAATGAGTTACGGGCTGCAGTCGATCGGCTTGCGCTACTTCAACGTGTTCGGACGACGGCAAGATCCCGCGGGCGCGTATGCGGCCGTCATTCCCCGCTGGATTGCAAGCCTTCTGAGAGGCGACCGCTGCCGGATCTTTGGGGACGGAGAAACGACACGCGATTTCTGCTACGTTGCAAACGTCATTCAGGCAAACCTGCTCGCCGCGACGGTCGAAGATGTGAATGCGACGGGCCAGGCGTACAACGTCGCTTGTGCTGAATCAGTATCGCTGAACCAGCTCTTTAGAATGATGCGCGACCGCCTGGCCGTCAGCGATCCGGAATTTTCTGTCGCCGCGCCCCATCACGAGCCGTTCCGGCCTGGTGATATCCGATTCTCTTGCGCCTCGATCGTGAAGGCGCGCCAGATGCTTTCCTTTTCCCCCACTCATGGCGTCGCTCAAGGGCTAGAAGAGGCCCTGGAGTGGTACGTGGAGAGAGCACGCACTATCGCGGGCCACGCAGCAACCGCGACGCAACGTCACCCGTCTGGTCCAAGTTTCAATAGGCCGCACCATGCCGGAACACCTCTCACCCTGACTGCATAATGACTCAGAAAAATCCGCACAAGCTGGTTGCTCTGATCGGATGCAGCGACGAATGGCTGTGCCGTTCGCTGGAGACGGTTTTTGATGAGAGGGGATATGCCGTCACGCGAGCCGGAAGCGGTAAGCAGGCCCTCAAGTTCGCCCGACGCGGCGGTCATGACGTTCTCCTTCTCGACCAACAGCTCCACGAGCTGACCGGAATCGACGTCTGTTCTGCGTTGCGTGATGATCCGCTTTTCGACCACGCCACTCCAATCGTAATAATTACTTCTGCCCACAACACCGGCTCGATCCGAACCGCAGCGTACGCCGCCGGAGCTTGGGAGTACTGTCACCTTCCCCTCGATGTCGATGGACTGTTCCTCAAGCTCGGGACGTTCCTTCGGGCGCGGAACGAACTCGCGGCGTCTCAGGCAAAGTCGTTGATGGACCCAGCGAGTGGGATCTACACGCCATTTGGCCTGCACCAGATGGCCGAACAGCTAGAAGCCCGCGCTCGTCGAAACCACGAGCCCATAGCCTGCCTCGCGTTTTCGCCCCTGTCCGCCGATGCGGAATCGACTAAGCCACGGAGCAGTGAGGAGCTGGAGTCCTTCGCCGACTTCGCCCACGTTGTACGTGAACAGGCCAGAAAGTCGGATGTCGTGGCCAAGACGGGCGAGTCTCAACTCGCGCTCCTCGCACCCGACACCGACGCGGCTGGCGCTCGGCTCCTTGTCGCCCGTCTGCAACGTGAGCTCGAGGCCGCATCGAAGAACTCGGCGCGACCGGGCTCGCTTCGCCTACGAACCGGTTATTGCGCCGTGTCGGATTTGTCGATGGCGACCGTGGATCTAACGGAGTTGGTTCATCGCGCCGAAAGCGCGCTCGCATACGCGCCGGCGAACGGAGATACAGGATCGATCATGAGTTTCGATGATCTTCCCCCACCGTGAGCGAGCCTTCAACACGCCCGTAACGCAAACGTGCGAATCGTCAATTAGGAAAAGGCGCATCACATAAGTAACGCTTCGGCCACACGTCCAAGCCACTATTGACGTTATGGGCAATAACCCCCAATATGACTCTCCCCGGCGGGTCAATCGTGTGGCGGAGGCTCATGGCGCAGATGGACCCAGGTGCAACCAAGTCAGCTTCCTCGGCGGATAGCTTCAATGAGTACTCCGCATTCTCGTCGCCGGTGAGCAACGGCGCGAGTAGCCGGTCAAGCGACGGCGGCTCTTCTCAATCACCAGTGAGTGGATCGAGTACGAGTGGATCGAGTACGGTGAGCGCTCTTGTCAAAGCGCTGGAAGTGGCTGCTGACAGAACGGCTACGACCATTGCGCACGGCACGAAGCAGAACCGCCTCCAGGTTCGCGCGCGCCTCAGCGAGGTCGTCAACTGGCTGAACACGGGTCTGCGCAACAGGACGCTGGAGTCGACTCCGGTCCCGCCCGTCATCGCCCGCGAATACGTATCCACCCTGAAGGTGAACTTTTTGTCCGAGCTGGCCGGAGCGCCGGATCTGGATGCCAACGAAGTAGTCCGTACTCTGATCAAGCTCGACGAGGCGGAAGACGCCTGGAAACGGACTGACCGCGGCAAGTTCATCTCCCGGCTCACCGGCGCGGATTGCGCCGACGCTGTGGTCGCAATCGCTCACGACATCCGGTCTCCACTCTGTTCGATCCTTCTTCTCGTCGATGCGCTCCGCCGCGCTGAGAAGGCTTCGTCCAACTCGATCAGAGATCGGCAGCTCGGACTTATTTATGGTGCCGCGTTTGGACTGAGCACCACTGTTTCAAATCTTATCGGTGCCGCGCGCGGTGAAGATCTCGTGCAAGGGGAGCCGGTGCCGTTCTCGGTAAGCGAGACCATGCACTCGGTCAGCACGATCGTTCAGCCGATGTGTGAGGAAAAAGGAATTCCGCTCGGCGTTGAATTTCCCGACCAGGATGTCCGAGTTGGACACGCGTCGGCGATCCAGCAGGCCCTTCTCAATCTCGCGTCGAACGCGCTTCGTTACACCGACGCGGGCTCGGTTGCGATGGGTTGCAGCGAGGTCTCAGGCGACACAGTCGAGTTCTGGGTCGAGGATACGGGTCCCGGCATTCCCGACGACGTGCTCGAGAGGCTGTGCTATGGTTTCCCTCCCGAAGGCGTGAAGCTCCGCTTCTCGAGCGCCGGTCTTGGACTGGCGATAGTGCGCACTCTGGTTGAGGCGATGGGCAGCACTCTCGCCGTTGATAGCGGCAGCGAAGGAACCCGCTTCTCCTTCGTGCTCACGCTGCCAATAGCGTAGTAAAGCCTTAAACACCAGCAACTTAGCCGCTCCTCTTCGGGCCTCCCAAGGGGTTTCCCTGAGGACGAGAAGTATCCCCTACCCGGCTGGCTCGTCTCCAAATAGACCCATAATGCACCCGGCGAGCCTTCTGCCCGCAGGGTGAGCACCTCCGAAAACCGGCAAACCCGTCGAAAGACGGCGACGCAAAGCCACGAGGCTACAGCGCTGTGATGGCGCCAAGCTAGTCGAGCTACCGAAGAGGAGGCTCCATGGAGTTGTCGCAGTTGCCTTTGGACCGGCCGCCACTTGCCTTGATTGCTTGCGGCGACGATTGGATGAGCAGAGCGCTGGAGAGCGTCTTCCAGCAACATGGGTACGTCGTCGCGAATACCCGCTCGGGCGCGCAGACGATGGAGCTAGCCAGACTCGCCAATCACGACCTCCTCGTACTCGACGAATCTCTCTCCGACGTCAAAGCACTCGACGTCTGCCGCGCCATCCGAGATGGATCGCCGTACGATCACTCGATACCCGTCGTGATTACTTCTCCGACTCCAG
>Ga0193699_10000088_pt1 | contig 42742 bp, 41 predicted proteins | sample L3c2metaG_FD_160095 | JGI IMG/M metagenome (GOLD analysis project Ga0193699, IMG submission 160095) | Soil microbial communities from a riparian zone of the East river system, Colorado, United States - L3c2 | ecosystem: Environmental > Terrestrial > Soil > Riparian zone | place: USA: East...
GACGAAGCGGCTGCCGCGCTAAGTCGAGTGGATAGCGCATCGCAGTTGAAAGTCCGCGACCATTGCCGCACCGTTCTGGATGATGCGCGCCAGCGGCGTCTCGAGCGCATTGACCCGTCCTACATCGTAAAGAACAAACCCGTCGCGCCGCCGCGGCGCACGCGAAAAAAACCAGTGAAAGCTCAGCCGGCTAAAGCTCAGCCGCAGGTTACTCCCACCGACACAAGCTCGTCACGCTGAGGCATTGTGAGATACCGGCACGCCCGGTACTCTCTTGGTGCAGCACAAACTAGCGTCTGAAAGACGGCAGTCCGGCCGTTCCGGACGCGTCCACAAACCAGGAGTTGCTTTGAAAGGATTTTTTATAGCAGCAGCCCTAGCTGGAGTCGCGCTAGTCTCGTTCGAGGCAGGTGCGCAGATAGCTCCGAAGTCGGTGCAGTTCGGCGTGGCCGCAGGTGCGGCGATCCCGCAGGGTGATCTTGCCGACGGCGTGCAGACGGGCTTCAACGGAACCGTCATCCTCGGCTTCCAGCCCACCATGATTCCCCTTGGCGTGCGCATCGATGGCGCGTACAACCAGATGGGAGCCAAGGGCGGCGGCGGAAATGCGCATTTCACCAGCGTCACCGGCAATTTCGTTTACAAGTTTCCGTCCGTTTCCGTCTCGCCGTACCTCATCGGCGGCGCGGGATACTATAACGTTGCCGTCACCGCCACTGGGTTCGGCACGATCTCGGAAGGGCATTTCGGTTGGAACGCCGGCGGTGGTATCTCGATGCCGCTCAGCGGATTTGACACTTTCATCGAGGCTCGGTTCAACCAGGTCAAGGTCAACGGAACCAATCTGAATTTCATTCCGATCACTTTCGGAGTGATGTTCTAGCCAAGAGCGCTTCTGTACTGAAGACGGGAGAGGGCAAATGCCCTCTCCCGTCTTTTTTGTTTGCTCCCCTGCACTGGAGGCACTTCTCCAGCGATACTCCAATGGTGGCTAGCGTCCCTTGCCCAAGCGACTCGATGATTGCGAAGGTTGAATGCGAATTCTCATAGTCGACGACGATCGCGCCATTCTCAAGCTGATCGAGCGCGTGCTGCGCGACGAGGCTTATGCGGTCGACCTCGCGGGGAGCGGCGAGGAAGCCAGAACCCTCGCGCTCGTCAACGAGTATGACGGAATCATTCTCGATCTACAGCTCGGCGACCGTCACGGATTCGAGATTCTTCAGGAGCTGCGACGCAACGGGCGGCGCACTCCGGTTCTCCTCTACTCCGGACTGAGCGACACCGAATCAATCGTGCGGGGACTCGACGCCGGCGCCGACGATTACGTCGTGAAGCCGGTCTCGAACGAAGAGCTGCGAGCGCGGGTTCGCACACTCATCCGGAGAGGCACGGGAGGCACGCGCGTGGCCGAGCAGGTGAGTGTGGCCAACCTGACGCTGAATCGATTGACCCGGCGCATCATGTGTGGCTCGGTCGACGTCAATCTTACATCCATGGAGCTCAAGCTCCTCGAGCATTTGATGCTGCACGCGGGACAAACAGTCACGCGCAGCGAGCTGCACGACAAAGTCTGGGACATGCATTTCGATCCGAGCTCGAACGTGATCGATGCACACGTGGCCCGTTTGAGGAAGAAACTCGAGAAGGCGGGAGCGTCGGCTGAAATCACCACCAGGCGAGGCATCGGCTTCGTCCTCTCGCCGTTAAGTCCTTCGGAGGCCAAGACTTAGCCAAGGCTGGCATTCATGACAAATCAGTCATAATCGCTTCACAGAGCCGTCATAGAGGGAGGTACATATTGTGCCTCACTCAAAAATACACCGCGTTGCATGAGCTAGTGCTCGGTGTCTGGAGACTCTGTAAATGGCTGGCTTTCGCGGTATCCTGGCAGGACTCGTAATTAGCAGCTCGATCGTGGCGCACCCCGCCAACGCACAGTCCCGTGCATCGACCAGCCTCAACCACATGGTCGTCGTCACCGTTCCGTCGCGCGTTAAAGTTCAGGTCGCGAGTCTCTCTCCTTCGACTGCTTCCATCAAAGTCTCCGCCGGCGAGCTCAACACCGTCGGTCTGGGTGTCACGGTCAACGCAACGCAGGCCTGGGTTCTCTCGATTGGATCCGCATCCGATGTCGCGACTGGCAAGCCCGCGGTGAAGTGGTCGCGCGATGACCGTTCGCAGTTCTCAGCCGTCACCGCCAATCAGGTAACGGTGGCGACGGGCGTCAGCTCTTTTGATCCGAAGGCCGCGAACGTGTTCTTTCGCAACGCGAATGGAAGCGCGGACGGACAGCCCGTCATGCTGACCGTTGTCGCGCCCTAAGCTTTAGCGGACTCACCCTCGCGCGCAAAACAAAAACGCACCCTCGTCGGGTGCGTTTTGTCTTTCACGGCGCCCGAGGCTAGCGGGTGAAGAACGAAAGTCCGAACAAGAGGCTGAGGGCGTTCGTGCTCGGAGTGCCGAAGCCGTGAGCGTAATTGGCTTCCCAGCGCGTCGCCAAGCGGCGATCGGCGAACGGGATCTTGAGGCCAATCCCCAAGCCGGCTTCGCCGTCGCTGGTGCTACCTCCACCACTTACGTTCGAGCCGGAGATGCCGATGAAGGGGCGCGCATACAGACCTCTGCCAACACGATCTCCGTTCGGCGAATAGACGACACCAAGCTCGAGGCCATAATCAGTGGCTGTTTGCCCGCCACCACGGACGGTGACGAGCTGTAGTCTCGGCTCGAGAGCGACTCTGTCCGTCATAAGAAAGCCGACGCGGAAAACCGGCATTGGAATGACGAGAGCCGCGTACCTGGGGTCGTCCAACCCGAATATGAGCGCGCCATCAATGCCGAATTCGATCGGGCGGGCGTCGTGAGACCGCTGCGCCCTTGCTGCTGGCGCGAGTGAGACGAGCAGCAAAGCGCTGAGAGCTACGACTTTTTTTATCATGACTGGAGATTTGGGAATCGGACGGCCGATGACGGAGGGTCGTGCGGCCACTGTCTGATCCCGGACGATCAAACCCTACAGATATCACAAATACGGCAACCCTCCCATAGGTGGGACAGGAGCGTGTCGTACCGCTGTTACTGTCGAACGGATGGCTCGTCGTCTTGTCGGCGAAGGCTGCCAACGCGCATCGGTCCACGTCCTTATTGGTCTGGATACAGCGCAATGAACCTTCGTGTTAACAGATCAGCGTCCTAGGAGTCCGGAACCGCGACTCACGTGCGGGCGCACTCTCGAACAAGGAGAAGCTTTGAAGCGTTCACTGTTCCTCGCGATCACTACGATCGCCCTCGTCGCGGCCCCGCGCGTCTCCAATGCGCAGCTCGGCGTACTCAAGCCCTTCCAGCTCGGTATTGCTGGTGGCATGTCTCAGCCCATGAGTGACCTGAAGACCAGCAACAACATCGGTTACAATGGTACGGTTGCAATGGGAATCAATCTTCCGTTCATCCCGGTTGGTCTACGCGTAGATGGCGCGTACAACCAGTTTGGCCAGAAGACTGGCGGTCCGAAGCTCCACGTCATCAGCGCGACGGGCAACCTCGTGTGGAAGCTTCCGAACGTTGGTGTCGCACCTTACCTGATCGGCGGAGCTGGACTCTATATGCAGTCAGCTGAGATCAGCGGAGTGCCGGCCGTGACGGACAACCACCTCGGTTGGAACGCCGGCGCCGGTATCAACCTGCCGCTGACCGTGTTCAAGGCGTTCGTCGAAGCGCGTTATAACAGCTATTCGGTGAACGGCACCACGGTTCAGTTCGTGCCGCTTACGTTCGGAATCATGTTCTAAGCTGGTCGGCTTGCAGTCAGAGCCGCGCAGTAGTAAAGCGGGGCAGGGCGAAAGCCCTCCCCCGCTTTTTTTGCCCGCGATCGATCCGATCAGTTGAACTGTCGAAGCTGGATCTGTGAGTTGTTCAAATACTGACCGTAAAACCGGACGAAATCTCCGTTGCGGAGACTTCTGAACCTATTGATGTCGTTGCTGCTCAAATTGTAGGGCACGGTGACCGTGAGGCTGTTGTTGCTGTTGGCATCCGCGATTACGAACCACCCATTCCTTAGATCTACCTGCCGAACGGTTCCCTGAATCATCTGCAGGCCCGATGTTCCCGCTGACGTTCCGTTCACGGACTGATCTACCTGCACGTAGTCCGTGTAGTAATTGTTGCCGTTCGCCTGGATGCGGGCCGTCACCCGATCTCCGTTCTCCAGCGAGGTTGGAGAATAGTTCTGGTTCTGGTACACGACCTGGGTCTGATTGTCGTAGTAGACCGGAACCGTCTGGCCATTCGACTGCTGGATGGCGATCTGTTGGGAGCGGGTATCGACGCTGCGTATCGTTCCGCTCAGCTGGCCTGATTGTGCGTTTTGTGAGCCTCCGCCCAGCACACTGCCCAGAACATTTCCGAGCGAGTTGCCCGCGCAGGCGCCGGCGAATGCGACGATCGCTGCCGCGGCCGAAAGCCGTTGAATGCGTTGGATTATTTTCATTTGCCCTCCTGTGGACGGTTGTACAAATAGCAAACGTGGTGCCCTCAAAGCGTTAGAATGTCGGGATGATTACACGGTATCAGACCATCTTCATTTGCGCCCTCGTAGCAGGGTGTGGCCGATCGCCGGAACGGACTGCGAGCAGCGACTCGAGCCAGTCTGGTGGGATCAGCCTCAGCAGTGGGACGACGGCCGCCGCGAGTACCGGGACGGATGCCTCCTCCGCCTGCCCTCGCACCGGCAAATGGGCGCTATGCAGCGTCGAAAAGAGGTTGCGGCAGTCAGGCTTCGTGGTCAGGCCGGTTCCGGGCGCTGCTCCGCGCCGCGCTGGGTTCAGCGTCGCACCGGTTGTCTACACACTGGGCCGAGCAAGACTGGAGGTATTCATCTACGGGGACGAGACCAGCCTCGCGCGCGACGTGGCAAAGCTGGATACGGTCACCGTCGCGCCGCGTGGCTCTGCGAACAGGTGGGGCGGGATTCCGACGTTCGTGCGCGCCGGGAATCTGGTCGCCGTTTTTCTGACTGATAATCCGACTCACGCGGATCGATTGAGTCTCGCCCTCACGGCCGGCGCTCCCCAACCATGATCGCAGAACCGCATTTGATTGGACCGCTGGCGGTGTCGACGCCGGCAGATCTGAAGCGCTCACGCGGCCGCGGCAGGGATCTGCCGGACGATCTGCTCAAGGCCGCGTCGCTCCGCCTCGGCATGGTGTCGCTGCTATTCGCCGTGCTTTGGGTCGTGGGTGAGCTGGCTGGCCATCTCGCGACGTACGCGCTTTTCCCCCAGAACCCGCGGTGGCGGCAGCTCGACGCGGGAGATGCAATCGCCCTCGCGGCCGTGGTCGTGTCGCTGGCGCTCTTCGCCTATACGCGGAGAGGACAGCGGGATCCGAAATTCGTGCTCGATCTGGGGCTCGTGTACATGGTTTTTACGGCGTTCGCCCTCAGTCAGCTGTTCCACCTCGGCGGGCTACCGGTAAGTGGAACCTATCTCCCCGAGATTTCGTGGGTAGGCGCAGTCGTGCTGATGTTCGCCGCCATCGTCCCCAGCACGCCGAAGAAGATGCTCGTGGCGGGTCTGATTGCCGCTTCGATGAGTCCGATCACCATGCTAGTCGCTAGAGGTCGTGGAGTCTCCCACTTCGAGCCGTGGACCAAAGCACTGCTCATGCACTACCCGGATTTCATACTCGTCGGCGCAGCCGTGTTCATATCCCACGTTGTGACGAAACTCGGCCAGCAGGTCACCAGGGCTCGCGAGATGGGCAGCTACAAGCTCGGGGAGCTGCTTGGCCGCGGGGGAATGGGCGAAGTCTACAAAGCGACGCACCGCATGCTGGCGCGCCCCGCCGCGATAAAGCTTATCCGCACGGAGATGCTGGGCGCGATCGACGAAGACGCTGCCAAGCTCGCTGTCACGCGTTTTCGTCGCGAGGCGGAGGCCGCCGCGAACTTGCGATCGCAGCACACCGTCGAACTCTACGATTTCGGCGTGACCGAAGACGGCACGCTCTACCTCGTAATGGAATTCCTCGACGGCATGGATCTGGAAACGCTCGTGCGCGAGAGTGGCCCATTGCCGGCGGGCCGGGTGCTCCATGTCTTGCGCCAGGTGTGCGAGTCTTTGGAGGAGGCGCATGCGAGCGGATTCGTGCACAGAGACATTAAGCCGGCGAACATCCATCTCGGGCGCGTCGGGCTGCGGCACGATTTCGTGAAGGTGCTCGACTTCGGTCTGGTCAAAGAAGTCTCGAGTGCGAGCCTCACGACTTCCATGGCGACCATTGCCGGCCAGATGGCGCTCGGGACACCCGCCTACATGGCGCCCGAAATGGCACTCGGGGAGCAGGTCGATGGACGCGCCGACATCTATGCGCTGGGTTGCGTCGCCTACTTTCTGATAACGGGCAAGCTCGTTTTCGAGGCTGAGAAGGTGTTTCAGATGATTGCGCAGCATTTGCAGACAGCTCCAATACCTCCGTCGCAGAGAACACCCCGGCCCGTATCGCCCGAGCTGGAGCAGTTGATATTGAAGTGCCTCGCGAAGGATCCGAGCGACCGCCCGCAGAGTGCGGCGGAGCTGGCACAGTCACTCGATTGGATCCCTGCCGATGCCTGGGGCGAGGAGCAGGCGAATGTTTGGTGGGGCGAGCGAAAGGCTGCTGGACAGGGAACTCCACAGGGCGCAGAATTGGTCGTCCCCCCAACACGGAGTCTTTCCATGCAGGCCCGACTTTATTCCGCTGCCCTCGCCGCGATGCTGGTGCTGCCGGGTGTCCTCACCGCGCAGGCGAACCCGGTCGCGGACGCGTTTCGCGATAACTATCGCGATGCTTCGAAGAACCTAATTGCCGCAGCTGAGGAGTTCCCGGCCGACAAGCTGGCATTCAAGCCGACCCCGGCACAGATGAGTGTTGGCGATATCATCGTCCACCTATCTCAGGGGAACGATTATCTATGCGGCTCGATTGGTGGAGTGAAGGCCCCGACGCGCGAGAAGGTCGCCGCGGACGCCGGCAAGCCAGCGCTCATCGCGCGTCTCCGCGAGACGTTCGCGTTCTGCGACCAGGCACTCGCACCACTGACTGACGCAAATCTCTCCGAGCAGCTTCCCTTCTTCGGCGGGCGCAAGATGTCACGCGCCATGGTGATGACCATCACCACCGGCGATTGGGCTGACCACTACAGTCAGTACGCGATTTATCTCCGACTGAACGGATTGCTTCCGCCGACGGCGAAAAAGCCGGCGATGTAAGGCAAAAAAGACAAATCCCGCATCGGCTCAAGCCGATGCGGGATTTTTCTTATTTCTGACTCTCGTTAGGAGGCTAGCGCCGCTCTCAGGGGGGACTCATCGGCCGCGGGACTCGTCTCGGACGTCGCCGAAATATCAGACGCGATTGGAAGCGTCAGCGTGAAGGTGGAGCCCACCCCTTCGACGCTTTGAAGCGTCAAATCACCGTGCATCGCGCGGGCAAGCTCTCTGCTGATCGAGAGGCCAAGGCCGACGCCCTGCTGGGTGTCCGATGTCAGGTGCCGGTCGATCTGCACGAATGGCTCGAATACGCGGTCGATGTCGAGCAAGCGAACGCCGACGCCGGTGTCCTTGACGCGAAGCTGGAATATCCCAGCGACACTGTACGCGGTGACCTCGACGCTGCCACCGGTGGGAGTGAACTTAATCGCGTTGGTAAGAAGATTGAGCAGAATCTGCTGGAAGCGCTCGGCGTCGGCGATCACGAGAACCTCGCCGCGGCAGGGCGTTACCGTCAGCGTGAGCCCCCTCGCTTTCGCTTGAAGCGCGCAGAGCCCATCGACCTCGGCGAGCATCTGGTTCACTGGAATCGCGACGAGGCTAAGAGGCCTCGCTCCTTCCATTCTCGCTATCGTAAGAATGTCGTTGATCAAGCGAAGCAAATAGGCAGCCGCGCGCTTGATGCGGCCGAGGTCTTTCGTCTGCTCTGGATTGACGACGCCACGAATGCCCATCTCGAGGATTTCAGTGTAACCGGAGATTGCGTTCAGGGGCGTGCGAAGCTCGTGACTCATCGCGCGGAGGAACTGCGTCTTCGCGTTGTTCGCGTGCTCCGCCATCCGGCGCGCCTCACTCGCTTCTGCCAGCGCGGCTGCCAGCTGCTCGTTGGAGACCTCGAGGGCCTGAAGGGCGGCGGCGAGCTTGTCGCCGTAGGTCTTGAGCCGCAACAGATTCCTCACGCGAACGCATAGCTCGGCACGATCTACAGGTTTCGAGAGAAAGTCCTCTGCTCCCGCGCTCAAACCGAGCATTCTGGCGTGTCGATCATCAAGGGCCGTCAGCATGATTATCGGAATGTTCTTGGTGCCAATCGTCCCTTTCAGCTTGAACGCAACCTCGTAGCCGTCCATGTCCGGCATCATGACGTCGAGGAGTATGAGGTCGGGCGATTCTACGGCCGCGCTGGCGAGGGCTTCCGCACCGCTGGCAGCGGTCAGGAAAATGAAGCCCTCCGGCGCGAGCATGACCTCCAGGAGCTTTCTGTTCTTATACTCATCGTCGACGATGAGAATGCGCGCCGGTGATGCAGTTATGTCCGGCGCTGGCTTCACCACCAAGTCTGTACTGGTCATTAGAGCGCTGCCTTCACGAGATGGGACGAAATCGTAGCGAGAAAGTCTTTGTACGCGAGCGGTTTCGCGATATAGCCGTCGCACCCCGCGGCGCGTATGCGTGCCTCGTCTCCCTTCATCGCCAGAGCGGTGAGGGCGACGACCGGAATGTCGCGAGTCGAGGGGTCGGCCTTGAGCAACCCGGTCGCCTCCAGACCGTCCATGCCTGGAAGCTGGATGTCCATCAGGACAAGGTCGGGCTGTTCAGCACGTGCGAGGGTCAAGCCGGTCTCGGCATCCGTGGCGGGAAGCACCGAATGGCCAGCCGACTGCAACAGGAAGGTCGCCAGCGTCATGTTGGCTGGGTTATCCTCGATGATCAGAACTTTTGCCATATCAGGCCACCATGAAGCGACCCGCCATTGCCCGCCGAACTTCGGCGATAAAGCGGTCGCGGTCGAAGGTGGCCTTCTCCATGATTGCCATCACGTAACCATTGAGCTTGTGACGGTCCTCTGGCGTTATTGTTTTTGCGGTGACGACGAGGATCGGTATTGTGGCGGTGTCAGGATTCTCCTGCAGCACCGACACCACGTCGAAGCCGCTGATCTCCGGCATCATCAGGTCGAGCACGATCAGATCCGGCTTCTCCCGCTTCGCGGCATCGATCGCCTCTCGACCGCCGTAGGCGCGTAACACCGTGCTCGCCAGGCTGAGGAGACGGACCGCGATCAGTTCCACCGCTTTGGGATCGTCGTCCACGACGAGGATCTTCAGTGGCTGACCCTGGGCGAGGGGAAACAAGCCAAGTCCAACGAGCGCTTCATAGAACTCGTGCCTGGATATCGGCTTTTGCAGCACGCCAGCGGCGCCGAGCGCGAATCCTCTGGTGGGGTCCGACACGATGGAGATGATCACTACCGGGATGTGCTTGAGGGTGGGGGTTGCCTTCATTTGGGTCAGGAACTCCCAGCCATCCATGTTCGGCAGCCTGATGTCGAGTGTGATCAGCGCCAGCGGCTGCTTCACAGCGAGAGCAAGCGCTGTCTCGCCGGTGGCCGCGTGCAGCACCGTGAAGCCCTCGGCCTCCAGTTGCACGCGGATCAAATCGGCTGACTTGTAGTCGTCTTCGACCACGAGTGCGATGCGCGAACCCGGCAGCGCATCGCCAGAGATCGCGCCTACGCCTTTGGACGGCGTAAGCACTGCTCCTTCGGCCGGCCGGAACGGGAGCCAGACAGTGAAGCGAGAGCCCTTCCCGACCTCACTCTCCACCGCTACCGCGCCGCCATGCAAGTCCGCAAGCAGCTTGACCATCGCCAGGCCGAGTCCCGTGCCCTCGAATTTTCGGGCCAGGCCGCTGTCGATCTGACTGAACGGTTTGTAAAGGCGCTCGAGGCCTTCCGGCGAGATGCCCATGCCTCCGTCGGTAACGCTGATCTTGAGAAACTCCGCAAAGTCGTTCTCGGGCAAAGGAAAAGTGCGGCCCATCATGTCGTCGGAGATCTGGCCAACGTCTTCTCGTGGAACGCGACTCGCTCGCAGTGTCACCTCGCCGTGTTCGCTGCTGAACTTGACCGCGTTGGACAGCAGGTTGTACACGATCTGTTTCACCTTGCGAGCGTCGCCGCGAATCGAGCCCAGCTCATTCGGCGCGTCCATGATCAGGCGAACGTCGCGCGTCGCGGCTTTCTCCCTGATGATGGACAAGCTGTTCGTGAACAGCGAAGACACCTGCAGAGGCTCGAGATCGAGCGTCATCTTGCCGGCTTCAACCTTGGACAAGTCTAGGATGTCGTTGATCAGTGACAGCAGGTGCTTGCCGCTGCTGAAGATGTCGCCGATGAAACCCCGCTGCTGATCCGTCATCTCTCCCAGCAGGCCGTCGACGAGCACTTCGGAGAAGCCGATGATCGCGTTCAGGGGCGTCCTCAGCTCGTGCGACATGTTGGCGAGGAATTCTGACTTCATCCTGCTCGCGTCTTCCAGCTCGCGATTCTTCTCCTGGAGTCGCTGCTCGAAGAGCTTCAGCTCCGTCACATCGCGCGCGGCGGCAAAGACACCCTGCAGAACCCTGTCGCGGTCATGGAAAGTACTGGCGTTATACGACACGACGGTAAGCGTACCATTCCTCGCCCGCGCGGTCAGCTCATAGTTCGTGACTTTGCCTTCGCTCAGCACCTGGTTGATGCCGGCTTCGGCGCGGGCCGAGTCGGTGAAATAGTTCTTGAACGGCGCGCCGATGAGCTCGTCCCGCGTGCACCCGGTGAGGCCTTCCATCTGCTTGTTGACGTCTGTGATGATGCCGCGTGGATCCGTGGTCATCAACGCGTCGATGTTGGATTCGAGGAGCGAGCGGTTGTAGAAGTGCTGATCGCGCAGGCGCTGATCGAGCTTCATGCGCTCCTCTTCGATCTGCTTGCGCGCCGTGTTGTCGGTTCCGATCAGCAGATAGCCGATGATGGCGTCCTGTGCGTCGCGAAGCGCTGTGACTGACACCACGGCTGGGAACCGACTTCCGTCTTTGCGGATGTAGGTCAGCTCGTAGATGTCTTCGATCCCGCGCGAGGCCTTGAAGACGAGGGCTTCGAAGCCCGGCGTGATCTCCGTTCTTAGCTCGGCGCTCAACGCTTTGGCGCGAGCGATCACTTCCTGCGGATCGGAGATGTCGGCCGGCGTGATCTTGTTCATCACTTCCGCCGCGGTGTACCCAAGCATCCGCTCGGCGCCGACGTTGAAGATCTGGATGACGCCCTTGGCGTCCGTTGCGATGCTCGAGAAGTTGGCGCTGCTGAAGATCGCGCTCTGCAATGCACCAGCTTTGAGAAGGGCCTCTTCCGCCTGCTTCCGTGCTGTGTTGTCGGTGCCGATCAGCAGATAGCCGATGATACCGTCATGTGCGTCGCGGAGCGCTGTGACGGACACTACGGCGGCGAATCTGCTGCCATCTTTCCGGATGTAAGTCAGCTCGTAAATATCCTCGATCCCGCGTGAGGCCTTGAAGACGAGTGCCTCAAAGCCCGGCGTAATCGGGGTTCCGAGCTCCGCGCTCAACGCTTTCGCGCGAGCGATGACTTCCTGCGGATCGGAGATGTCGGCCGGAGTGATCTTGTTCATCACCTCGGCGGCGGTGTAGCCAAGCATGCGCTCGGCGCCGACGTTGAAGATCTGGATGACGCCCTTGGCGTCCGTTGCAATGCTCGAGAAATTCGCGCTGTTGAAGATCGCGCTCTGGAGCGCACCGGCCTTGAGAAGCGCCTCTTCCGCGAGCTTGCGGGCCGTGTTGTCGGTGCCGATCAATAGATAGCCGATGATGCCGCCCTGGGCATCGCGGAGGGCCGTGACTGACACCACCGCCGGAAAGCGGCTTCGATCCTTGCGGATGTAGGTCAGCTCGTAGATGTCCTCGATCCCGCGCGAAGCCTTGAAGACGAGGGCATCGAAGCCCGGAGCAATCGGGGTTCCAAGCTCGGCGCTCAACGCTTTCGCGCGCGCAATCACTTCCTGTGGATCCGAAATATCAGCCGGAGTGATCTTGTTCATCACTTCGGCGGCCGTGTAGCCGAGCATTCGCTCGGCGCCGACGTTGAAGATCTGGATGACGCCCTTCGCGTCCGTGGCGATACTCGAGAAGTTGGCGCTGTTGAAGATCGCGCTTTGCAGGGCTCCGGTCGTCAGCAGGGCGTCTGTATGTCCGGCGGGGATTACGGAACCGTTTGCGCCGGGAGTGCGACGGTCGGAGGGCCTGTTTGCTGCCGTCATTTCACTTCCCTCACGCTGTCGACACGGAAGACGCGGTGTGAGAGAGATCGTCCGCAACGTGCGGCCAGATTCCGAGTGGCTGGAGGGCGTGCTGCGCGATGAAGCCGCAGTGCTCACATACGATCATGACGGCGGGGATGGTGGTTTTTTCAGCGGTGTCCCGGTCCATCGTCGCCTGCACTTCGATCCTCGAGAATTCGCTGACAGTCCACTGGCTGTCGCGGCAACGCGGGCAGCTTCCCGCGCCGCGAGACTTCAAGGCGGCGACGATTTTATGCTTGTCGTCCGCGGAAATGCCTTTGTAGTTGTTCATCATATTCCTCGCCTAGGTTGGTGACTTAGCTGTGGATTGATCGCAGGCCGCGTCAGCAAGAGCGAGAACGACCGGCAGCGCGAGCTTGCCGGGGTTCCCCGACAAATCCTCCTCATCGACGAAGACGGGAGGCTGGTAGGCTTCGATGCACCATGCGACTGCTTGCCTCGCAATGGCCCGGAATGCGTGATCAGAAAAAGGCTTCGGGCGTGGCGCTTCCTGCTCGGCTTGGTGCGCCATCTCTCGGACCGCAATGACGATTTCCGAGAGTGGGGTCCCTCGTAGCTGCTCAGCCGCTACTTTCTCTTTTATGGAAAGCCGGAGCGCGTTGACGAAGGCAAAAAGCCGTTCGTCATCCCGCGAGATGAAATCGCCCGGAACCCCGGTAATCGCGATGGGAGAGTCTTTCAATATGCGGCCTGGCGGCGAGGAAGGCGTCGCCAGTAGCGCCATGATACTGCCCGTCGTAAGGCAGATCGGAATTGCGGGCTGGTGGGAACGTCCCGCAGATGATCACTTTGTGACCCTAGTTTTAAATCTAACGTATTTGAGATTAAATGTACGGTATTCGTTTTCTGGGTTTCAGAGCTTTTGGCTGCATCCTTGCTCCCTGAGATTCCGCTGGCAGGCGCCCTTAGGGCGAGACACAGCACAGCCGCAACGGCTCCACCTTTCTGCCTCGGCTCCAGCAACGCCTTCCGCGGCCCCTCGAGGCAAGATGGCAATTCCAGAGAAAAGAATTCGAGTCGCGGACAAGAATGTCTTTCGCTCGCCTGACATCAGGACTGAGAATCCCGATTGCAGAGAAGCTTGTGTTCGAAAGGACCTCACGATCCGCCTCAAGCATGCGTGCGCGCATCTTTCCAGCGCTGACTTCGAAACTCTCGTCTCCAAATTGACTCACGAGCAGCTGAGAGGTGAAGGCATTCCCGGGCGCAGAGTTGGCCCGAGTTGATCGGCGCGATCGAACGACCCGCAATGTGGATTTCATAGGAGAATTCGAGTTCTAAGGGAAATACCCTAGCGCTCTCTAAAGTTGTATAGCGTACACTTGGGATATAGCTTCCCTCGTGACTACCAAGGGCATGGAGAGCATGTCGCAGGACCCGAAGCGAGAAATCGCGCGGCGTCTGATCGACAGCCGCCGGCAAGAACGAACGGGCGCGGATACCACCGCGCGTGCCGCTGCCTCCGCGTGCGACCATCTCTATCGTGACCTTTCACGGTGGGTTGGAGCTGACGGCTGTCACGCTCTGTTCACGCGCGCGCTGTCACAGGCCCGCGTAGAACACCCGGCACTGACTCCGATTCAGCTCCGCGCACGGTCAGAGCCCTACATCGACGGCCTCGCCGCAAGCATCATGGCGTACGGCGACGCCGGCACCGCCGAGGCGCTCGAGTCGATGCTCGTTCGACTGCTGGAGCTTCTCGGACGACTCATCGGAGACGACATGGCAATGAAGCTGGTCGGTCGCAGTGTGGCCGCATCCGAAGCTGGCGATAAAAACTCTGATAGCACACGAGAGCGGGCATGAGCAAACAGCAGTCAACGCAAATACGCAGCCTTCCCAGTGGTGTCCCGGGCCTCGATTTAGTACTTGGTGGTGGGCTCCCGGAATTCTCCTTCAATCTGGTTGCGGGCGGGCCAGGTTCGGGAAAGACAATTATGGCGCACCAGATAATGTTCGCGAACGCAACCGTAGAGCGGCCAGCGCTGTATTTCACCGTCCTCGGTGAGCCCACGCTCAAGATGCTGCGGTATCAACGGCAGTTCAGCTACTTCAATCCGGATCTGGCCGGATCCGCCATCCAGTTCATAAACCTGAGCGCGGAGGTCCTGGACGGGAACCTGGACGAAGTTCTCAAGAGGATCGTCGACGAAACCGAGCGCGCCAAACCGGGAATTGTCGTGGTCGATTCATTTCGAACGATCGGCGGACGCTCGGGCAGCTCCCCGCGCGATGATTCGTTCGACCTGGACGGATTCGTTCAGCGCCTCGCGCTTCATCTGACCACGTGGGAGGCAACTTCTTTCCTTCTCGGCGAATACGCTGAGGAGGAGCAGCGAAATCCCGTCTTCACGGTAGCAGACGGAATAATCTGGCTTTCGCAGGCCACGGATCGGAATTCTGTCGTTCGCAAGCTACAGGTGGTCAAGACGCGCGGGCGTGCCCCAATGCCCGGATTGCACACATTCAGAATTACCGATGATGGACTCCAGGTTTTCCCGCGGATCCCGGAGCACAAGCGCCTAAGGCATGAGCAACAGCGCAGACGACTCTCCACCGGCGTTCCCGGCCTGGACGACATGATCGGGGGTGGCATCGTTGCCGGCGACGCCGTGATGCTTACCGGCCCGGCGGGAAGCGGCAAGTCCACGGTTGCAACGCAGTTCATCGCCGAAGGTCTTTCGAAAGGAGAAACCGGCGTCATTGCAGTCTTCGAGGAGTACCCGGAGGATTACCTCGCGCGCGCCAATGCGCGGGATTCGAAGATTGGCGCAATGATCAAAGGTGGAAAACTGGAAGTGATCTATCTGCGCCCCCTGGATCTCTCCGTCGACGAGGCGCTTGCGGCAATCCTGGAGGCTGTGAAGAGATTGGGCGCCACACGCATAGTCATCGACTCGTTGTCCGGATTCGAAGTCGCGCTGGCGCCGACCTTCCGCGAGGACTTTCGAGAATCCCTGTACCGCCTGGTAGGGACGCTGACCGCAACCGGCGTGACCGTGTTCATGACCGCGGAAGTTCCCGAGGGGTTTGCCGAGGCCCGATATACGTCGGAGAAAGTTTCGTTCATTACCGACGAGATCCTCGTACAGCGGTACGTGGAGGTCGAAGGGGAGCTGCTGCGGGTGATCGTCGTAATCAAGATGCGCGGGAGTGACCACAGCCATGATTTCAGGTTGTACGAGATCACGGCAAACGGCGTAATCGTCGGCAGTCCCCTCAAGGGTTACGACGGAATCATGACGGGTGTGCCGACATTGCGCGCGAAGCCGATCAGGGCAAAACGAAGGAAGTAGGCGGAATGAGCCCTCGAAGCCGGTCCGGCAAGGCGGGTGCGACTGAGGTCTCGATCCAGGCAGCGCTGCGGGGATACATGCAGCACGCCCCGCGGCCGTTCGCAATTACTGTCGGTGCCAACCACAATCTCGTCTACGTCAATGCGGCGTTCTCCCGTCTCATCGGCGTTGACAATGGTGACGCGCTCGGTGCGCCGATGGGGCGTGCGTTGACGGCGGCTGAAAGAGAAGCGCTGAGCCCGCTCCTCGATCGAGCATTCCTCGATGGCGTCGAGCTGGTGGACGAGCACATTGACACAGGGGACGAGCGGGCGACTGGTTGGCGATTCAGCGTCTGGCCTGTGATTGCGGACAATGGTCGCACAGAGGGTCTTGGCGTGGAGATTCGGGAGTCAGTCCCGTCAGACGAGGCGCGTGATCTTCAGCGGCAGATTGCTGAGCAGATGCTCCTCAGTGCGCTGCGAGAACGCGGAATCGCCGATGATGCCGAAGCGGCGCGCCGTCGCGCCGCGTTCCTGGCGGAAGCGGGTCGCGTACTAGCGGAATCGGTGGATCAGTCGAGCACACTGCTCGCACTCACGAGGCTTGCACTGCCCGCCATCGGCGCCTGGTGCATCGTGGACATTCTCGAAGAGGATAACTCGATCCGCCGGCTCGCCATCTATCACCCCGATCCAGACAAGCAGAAAATCGTCCGTGAGCTAGAGACGAGCTGGGCGCCCGAACCAGACGATCTGTTCGGCGGACCAGCGATGCTGCGCTCCGCGCGAACAACGGCGATCACGGATTTCATTGAGGCCACCCTGACGGCAACAGCCCACAGTCCGCGTAGCCTGACTCTTCTGAGGCAGCTCGGTATCGGATCCTTCCTGACAGTTCCGCTCATTGCGCGGAAAAGGCTGCTCGGCGCCATAACTTTCGTCAGTGCGCAACAGGGTATCGCGTACAGTCCGGAGGACATCCAGCTCGCCGAAGACGTCGCCAACAGGGGCGCGCTCGCGCTGGACAGTGCCCAGCTGTATGATCTCGCGCTGGTGCTCCAGCGCAGCGCTGAGACAGCGAACAGGGCAAAGTCAGCGTTTCTCGGCGCCATGAGCCACGAGCTGCGCACTCCGCTCAACGCGATTGGCGGATACATCGACATCCTCGACATGGGCCTGCGAGGGCCAGTAACTGCTAGCCAGCACGCCGCCTACGCGCGCGTGAAAACGAATCAGCAGCACTTGGCGCTCCTCATCACCGAAATCCTCAACTTTACCCGAGTCGGAAGCGGGCAGCTTGCCTACACGATCAAGAATGTGAAGGCCTGCGCTGCGGTTCAGCATGCCATCGAGCTGATCGAGCCACTTTTCGGGCAGAAGGGGATTGTTTTCGACGGCGTCACTGGCGACTCGACGATCACCGCACTCGCGGATTCGGAGCGAGTGACTCAGATCCTGATAAACCTTCTCTCCAACTCCATCAAGTTTACGCCGGCGGGCGGGCACATCGGCGCGGACTGCGCCGCGAGCGGCGACACCGTTTCAATACGGATTCACGACACCGGGATCGGCATCGCTGCGGAGAAGCACGAATCCATCTTCGAGCCCTTCATTCAGCTTAGAGAGAGCCTCTCCGACCGGGAGAGTGGGGTTGGACTGGGATTGGCAATAAGCCGCGATCTGGCGCGCGCGATGAAGGGTGATCTAACCGTCGAGAGCAGCGAAGGGAAAGGCTCACGCTTTACACTTTCGCTCCCCCGATCGACCGAGAGCTGACGGCCTCCCTCAGAGGCCTCCGGGGTGGCACCTCAGCTGTTGCCATTGTCACCCCGGCGAGTCATTGAACCATTGGGTAGTGACACGCGGGACTTCCCACCAGCCCGCACCCCTCAGCTGCCCTGGAACGTAAGGCAGTAGCAACATCCCGGCGCTACTGGCGACGCCTTTTCTGGCCGCCACACGCGGTGATTCTCGAGGGCTTCTAATGCGTTTCGTCAACTCTCTCAGGGCCGCCACCTGACATTGGCCCCTCCGCATCCCCTTGTCGATCCATTCCCCGAGCGCGCGGCACTCCAGCGCACTGAGGCGTTGCTAAACACGGGCGCATTGCAGACCGCGATGTTCAACAGCGCAAAATTCTCGTGCATCGCCACCGACTTGAACGGCGTCATCCAGCTTTTCAACGTTGGCGCCGAGCGTATGTTGGGCTACCCGGCACTCGAAGTGGTGAACAAGATCACACCGGTCGACCTTCACGATCCGCAGGAAGTGATCGCGCACGCTGCCGCGTTGAGCCTCGAATACGCGACCCCGATTGCGCCCGGCTTCGAAGCGCTGGTCTTCAAGGCCTCGCGCGGAATCGAGGACATCTACGAGCTGACCAAAGTCCGCAAGGACGGGAGCCGGTTCCCCGCGCTAGTGTCAGTCACGGCACTCCGCGACGCAAAGGACGGCATCATCGGTTATCTGCTGATTGGCACCGAGAACACTGCGCGGAAGCGAGCGACCGAAGAGCGCAACCGATTCTTCGCTCTTTCACGGGACATGCTCTGCACCCTCGGCTATGACGGGTACTACAAGAACCTGAACCCGGCCTGGGAGAAGACTCTCGGGTTCACGACGGCCGAAATTCTGGCCACGCCGTTCATCGAGTTCGTGCACCCGGACGATCGGCAAGCGACGTTGGCCGCGGCGGAGAACATCGCCAGCGGCACCGAGTTGGTCGGGTTTGAGAATCGCTACCGCTGTAAAGACGGTTCCTATCGAGTTTTTCTATGGAGCGCCACGCGGGCCGTCGAGGATCAGTTGATCTACGGGGCCGCCCGCGACATCACCGAGAGCAAGAATGCCGAGGCGGCACTGCTCAAGGCGGGTGCCCTCCAAAACGCGATCTTCAACAGCCCTAACTTCTCGAGCATAGCTACGGACGCCAAGGGCGTCATCCAGATCTTCAACGTCGGCGCCGAGCGGATGCTCGGCTACACAGCCGCCGAAGTCGTGAACCAGATCACCCCGGCCAGCATTTCGGATCCCGAGGAAGTGATCGCACACGCCAAAGCGCTGAGCATCGAGCTCGGAGCCCCCATTGGGCCTGGGTTCGAGGCGTTGGTGTTCAAGGCCGCGCGCGGAATCGAGGACATCTACGAGCTAACCTACATCCGCAAGGACGGGAGTCGGTTCCCGGCTGTGGTTTCAGTTACGGCGCTGCGCGACGCGTACGATGGCATCATCGGCTATTTGCTGATCGGAACAGACAACACGGCGCGCAAGCAGGCGAAAGAAGAGCGCAAGAAGCTGGACGAAGCCCTGGAACAGATCCGCCAGAATCAAATGCGGTTCAAGGACGAATTTCTCTCGCACGTTTCGCACGAGCTCCGCTCGCCCCTCACGGCGATCAAGCAGTTCACGACGATCCTGCTCGGCGGTTTGGCCGGGGAGCTCAACCCCGAGCAGCGCGAGTATCAGCAAATCGTGCTGAGAAACATTCGCCAGCTTCAGGCGATGATCGACGATTTGCTGGAGGTGACCCGTCTCGAGACCGGCAAGCTGACGGTGGAGCTGGAAAGAGTGTCGGTTGTGATTGCGGTGACCGACAGCTTCAACACACTCCAGGGCAGCGCTCGCGCCAAAGGCGTAACGCTTTCCTACAACCTGCCGCCCAATCTGCCGTCAGCGAATGCCGACGCGACGCGTCTCCGACAGATATTGATCATCCTTCTCGACAATGCGATCAAGTTCACGCCGGAAGGTGGCTCCGTGATAATTCAGGCCCGGGTGTTTCACAAAGATCCGCGCTTTCTGCTATTGGAAGTATCCGATACCGGAATCGGCATCAGCCCGGAGATGGGACAGAGGATTTTTGAACGGCTCTACCAGGTTTCTGAGCGCACCGAAAGCAGCCGCAAGGGCCTCGGACTTGGCCTGCACATATGCAAGGAGTTGGTTACGCGACAGGGCGGCGAGATCTGGGCGCAACGACGTTCAGACAGCGGCAGCGTCTTTTCCTTCACGCTGCCGGTTTTCTCGCTCGGCAATCTGACTGCGCCAGGCACCCCAAGCAACGCAACAACGACGGTACGGAAGGTTTCGTGATGGCGACACATTTCCAGGAAGCGGGTTTTTCTCACATCATCCCAGCGGTGTAACATGAGCATCAAGAAGATTCTTATCGTGGAGGACGACGCGGACGTTCGTCTCGGCTACCGCGTTCTCCTGAGAGCCCAGGGCTACGACACTTTTTTCGCGGCGGATTCGATCGCCGCGATCAGCGAAGCCCGCAAGCATCTGCCCAATCTCATCGTTCTTGATCTTGGCTTGCCAGCGGGCGACGGATTCGTCGTCATGGAAAGGTTGCAAGCGCCAGCGAACGTTGACCTTGCCGGAATTCCCGTAATCGTGGTTTCCGGACGCGACCTACGAGGAAACAAGGAACGCGCACTGGCGGCTGGAGCCAAGGCCTTCGTGCAGAAGCCGTGGGATGACGATGATCTGCTCGGTCACATCGCCCGTCTGCTCGGCGAGCCTGACGCTTACGGTCAGCTCGATAGCGTGCCTGTCTGGGATGTGGACGAGACAGCTACGCCTGGCTAACGCAGCGTAGGAGGTCGTTCAACACTCGGCGCGCATGCCCCTCAGCGCCGAGCGCTCGCCCGTCCCTAAGTGAGTTAGAGGGCGCGTCTACGTCACTTGACGCATAGATGCCCCAACCCGATTGCGCGAATCTGGACCCTGTGATTGTCGCCAGGCTCCGACGCGTCCAGCACGGGCCTAACTCAAACACCGACTCCGATGAAAAAATTCCTATACAGCTCGCTCAGCGCGCTTACAGTGAATTTCTGTATCCTGTTTTCGGCCGGGCCTGCGCAGGCTCAGGTTACGAACGATTTGCGGTCGAAGATGACGGTTCCGGATAGCGCGCACATCCAGATCATGACGCTCAGGGATGGCTCGACCATTTTTGGCCGAATTGTCAGTGTGAGCGCCGATACCGCCACCTTTCAGACCGAAGCCGGAAGCATGCAGATCGCTGCCGCCTCGATACGACAGATCAAAGAGATCGAAACGTCGGACGTGCACGAAGGCTCGTACTGGTTTCCCAACCCGAATTCCACGCGGCTGTTCTTCGCGCCAAGCGGGCAGATGCTGAAGAAGGGGGAAGGATACGTCTCCGACTACGAGCTCTTCTTTCCGGGAATAGCATACGGCCTCACCGACAACATTTCGATCGGGGGAGGTGTCTCTCTTCTGCCCGCCGCGGCGGAAGACCAGGCTTACTACTTCACCCCGAAGATCGGTTTCAGCCTATCGGAAAAAGTTCATCTCGCTGCCGGCGTCCTGTTCGCTGGTACCCGCGTTGGAACGGGTGGGGTCTACTATGCCGTGGGGACACTTGGCGACGGGGACGGAAGCATTACGCTCGGTGGCGGCTACGGCTTCGCCGGCGGGAAAGTCGAAAGCAAGCCCGTCGGAATGCTGGGAGCGGAAAAGAGACTATCCCGACGGATCGCAATCGTGACCGAGAATTACCTGCTACCGGTCTCGAACGACAACCTTCTCTACTCTTTCGGGCTGCGCTTCATGGGGGAGAAGATCACAACCGATCTCGCGCTCTTCAATGTCGCGAACACCGGAGTGATCGGCTTCCCGTGGGTGGACTTCGTGTTCCGTTTCTAGGCGACCGGAGTTACGGAGCCCGGAGCACCGGCTTCCGCGGGCACGGGAGGACGAACCGGTTTCTGCCAGACGGGCCTCTGATAGGCGGGGCGGGCCTCGGTCGCAAGAAGCGCGGCATAGTAAGCAATAATTCGCTTCTGAACCGACTCTTTCGTGTCAGTCGGGGATGCCTCGAAGGGCGCGTAGCGCGTGCTTTCGCTGGTGTCGAGACGGAACCACCACCACGGCTGCATTCCGGCCTGACGGGGAGTTTCTACAGAGCAGAAGAATTTGCGCTCGCCATCTACGAACTCGAAATCTTTCGTCACTTTGTCCTTTGATCGCATGATGTAATCTAGCTCATGGACCGCGAACTATTCAGTCGACATTCAACAAAAGTGCGGCTCAGCAGGCCTGGAGGGCCGAGAATCAGCTGCGGACTGCGAGCCCCACCAGCACGCCGCGCATGTGCGCCATCGACTGCTTCATTCCGGGCAGTGGATCGTCGGCATCGATCTCGTACTCGAGATTGACGTAACCCAGATACCGCATTTTCTGGAGCTGCCGGAAGAGCGCGGCGATCGGCATCTGTCCTTCACCGACTATGCACTGGCTCTCCTTCACCTTAAGGTCGCGCAAATCCTTGGCGTGCATGTCCAGGAGGCGCGGGCCTGCGTCAGCGGCCGCGCGCACAGGATCGGTGCCCGTACGCACCGTGTGGCCTATGTCCATGCACAGCCCCATCCGGGCGTCCATCCCCTTTACCGCTTTCAGAACGTCATACGGCGACGGGAAGTTCGTATCCTCGGGGCCGTGGTTGTGCAGGGCGACCTTGATGTCGTACCGCTTTGCAAACTTCTCCACGCGTGGAAGAAAGGCTGGATTGCAGGTGCTGACCATCACCGGCATGCCCGCTGCTTTGGCGTAGTCGAAGTATCTCTGCACGTCGTCGTCGGTATCCTTCTCGAAGGTGATCGTGCCGCCGCCGACGATCTGCAGTCCGGCGGCTTCGAGCTCACGGCGCGCCGCAGCGATCTCGGCCGGCGACGACTCGTAGGGGAGATGGACCGATTTCAGGTTGATGTACGGCGTGCCCAGCGCCTTGGTCATCTCGATGGCTTTCGCGCGGGGGAAATTCCGGAGCGAGTAGCTGGCGACGCCAAGTTTCACGCCGACTTCCTTCGCTTTCGAGTTTGACCCCCCAGCGCGGGCTAGAGTGAGCGGCGCCTCGAGGCCGTAAGACTCTTTGGAGAATACGGCACTCGCCGCGCCCAGGGCGGCCAACTTCAGAAAGCTGCGGCGTGGAACGTTTTGATCTGACATCGTTATCCTCTGGTTCAATTCAACTTATAAGCCCGCTTGGCACAATCGTAAGCCAGGGCCCTCGCCATCTCGCTAGCGTCGCGCATGTCGATCACGTGACGTGCGACCAGACCTCCGAGATAATTCGCATCGACGCGCCGCGCGAGATCGTGTCGAGCGGGGATCGAGCAGAACGCGCGCGTGTCGTCGGTGAAGCCGGCCATGTTCTCGATCCCCGCCGTCTCGAGGGTTTGCTTGCGAAAGCGCGTCATTCCTTCGATTGAATCGTGAAACCACCACGGCGCCCCCAGGAGCATGGCCGGGTAGTGGCCCGCGAGCGGCGCCAGTTCCCTGCTGTACGTCGACTCGTCGAGCGTGAACACGATGAGCCGAAAACGCGGCTCGTTTCCATGCGCGTTCAGCAGCGGGCGCAAGTTGCGCGTGAACTCTGTCGCCACAGGGATGTCCCCGCCGCGATCCGGTCCAAAGCGCCGATGCACCAGCTCGTTATGGTCGCGTAGCGAGCCCGCGTGCAGTTGCATCACGAGCCCATCGTCGACCGACATTCGCGCCATCTCCATGAGGAGATGGGCCTCGAAACGCGCCTGGTCGTCCCCCGTGGCGACGCCTTCCTGGGCTTTGGTGAAGAGATACCCTGCTTCGGTGTCTGCGACACGCTCGGTACGGGGCACCACGACAGCGTGGTCGGTTGCAGTCGCACCCAACCCCTTGAACTCAGCGCGTCGTCGCATTAGCGCCGTCACTAGCGCGGCATAGTCGCGGATCGAGCCTTCTACTACTCGCTCCAATCGCGCCAGCTCAGCGGACCAACCTGGCGCCGCGATCCGGAATAGCGCATCAGGCCGAAAGGTCGGAATCACGCGAGTGCCCAGCTTCAGCCCCCGCAGTGTCTTGTGGTGCTCGAGCGTGTCACTCGCCGCGTCGGTCGTTGCCAGCACCTCAATGTTGAACCGCTTGAGAAGCGCGCGCGGCCGAAACTCCGGTGACTGCAACCGCTCGACGATTGCGTCGTACATCCGCGGCGCTGAAGCCGAGTCGAGATCGGTCGTTACGCCGAACACTTCATGGAGCTCGTACTCGAGCCACGCCCGCGTTGGGGTCGCCCGAAAAAGGTGCCAGTGTTCGGCGAAGGTCTGCCAGATTTTACGCGGGTCGCTCTCCGCAACCGGAGGCTTACCGTCGATCGAAGCGACGCCGAGCGACTCGAGCGGCACGCCACGCGAATACAGCATCCGGAGGATGTAGTGATCGGGCGTGACGATGAGCGAAGCCGGCTCCGTGAAAGCCTCGTTCTTCGCGAGAAAAGCCGGATCTACGTGTCCATGCGGTGAGATAATCGGCAGCGCGCGCGTTTCGTCATACAGCGCGCGGGCATTGCGCCGAACTGTCGGATCGGGATCGAAGTAACGGTCTTCGTGGAATCCCGTCACACCACGGGTTTCCACCGCGGATCGTACTCGCGCGACCAGCGCTGGGCAGCCGCGGCGTCGCCAATAATGTGTCCGTTGGTCGGATTGGTACTGAGCTTCCGGCCGACCTGCTGCGAGATGGTGCCGAGGTGACAAAGCATTCCCGTCCTAGCGCCGTCCTCGATCGGAGCGGTGAGCTTGGTGCCCGTGCGAACCGCGCTGGTGAAGTTGTCAATGTGGAGCTGCGTCAGCCAGTCGTCGCCGAGCGTGTTGAGGCTGTCGCCCTTCGGTGCTGCCTTCACCTCTTTGACAACCTTGTTCTTCAGATCGTAAACGACGTAGCCGTCGCGGTCGACGACAACGCTGCCGTTGGTTCCGAGCACAGCGGTTCCGCGCGAGCGCCCGTAGACCTCGAGTCCGTTGCAGCTCTGGCCCTGCCAGATGATGCTCTTGCCGCCCTCGAACACGAACGTCGCTTCCTGCGTGTCGGGGAACTGCCAATCATCGGCATAGTGGAAGCGTCCACCCGTCGAGACGACGCTCGTCGGATAGTCGACGCCGAGGAACCACCGCCCCACGTCGATCTCGTGCGTTCCATTGTTGCAGATCTCGCCGGTTCCCCAGTTGGTGAACCAGTGCCAGTTGTAATGGATGATGTTGTCGCGATACGGAGTGCGCGGAGCCGGGCCTTGCCACAGCTCGTAGTCGAGATTCGCCGGCACCGGGACGACTTTGCCTTTCCCGATTCCGGTGCGTGTGTTCGCGTACCACGCGCGCGCGAGATAGGGCGTGCCGATCAGGCCGCCACGGACCAGCTGCAAGGCTTCGATGAAGTGCGGACCGGAGCGAGCCTGGGTGCCGAGCTGCACGTGGAGCTTGCTATGCTTCCGCGCGGCCGCAACCACAAGCTCGTCTTCGCGCGCATCGTGCCCACTCGGCTTCTCGAGGTAAACGTGCTTGCCCGCGTCGAGCGCGAGTATCGTAGCCGGCGTGTGCCAGTGGTCGGGCGTCGCGATGGATATCGCATCGACGGTTTTGTCCTCGAGGATTCGGCGGAAGTCTGTCACCGTCTTCGGAGGATTCGCTTGCAGCGGCGACGTTCCCGCGAGGGCCTTGGCGAGAACGGTGGAATCGACGTCGCAGAGGTACGCAACGGTCGTGTTGGCGCCACGCGCGAAATCCTGTGCGTGCACCATCCCGCGTCCGTTGAGACCCATAACTCCGACCGTCATCTTCTCCGCAGGCGAGCCGTTGAACACGAAGAGCGGGCCAACCCCACGCGACGCGGCGAACGCGCCAACTCCCGCGACGGAGGCCTTTTTCAGAAAATCACGGCGGTCCAGCGATTCATTTTTCATCGGCGCACCCAAAGTTATAAGCGGCGAATCTTGATGCTTCTGAAGTACACTTCGTCAACGTGGTCCTGCAGCACGATGTGGCCCGCGCGGCGTTCGGCGAAATTCGGGATGCTCTTATACTTGCTTCGTGCCAGAGCGGAGTCCATAAGCGGCGTGCCGAGATCGAACTCGACGACCTTGACGCCGTTCAACCAGTGCTCGCCGTGATTCCCGCGAAACACCAGCCGCGAGCTGTTCCACTCGCCCACCGGCTTGAGAGTCTTGTTCGCGTTCGGCGCGATAAGATCGTAGAGAGCGCCGGCACGGTGTGAGGGCACCTTGTTGTCTTCGTGGAGACTGTCGTCGAGCATTTGATACTCGAAACCAAGTGCCGCGTGGTTAGGAGCAGCAGCCATCGAGATCTCCTCCGACACGTTGTACTTCACACCGCTGTTGCCGGCGCGGCTGATCTTCCAATCCCAGGTGAGCTCGAAGTCGCGGTAGGTGTCCCTCGTCATGAGATCGCCGCCGGCGGCGGGCTGTCCGTCCGCCAATCGCGGGACATCGCCGTCGGCGATCTTTCTGATCGCGCCATTCTCGATCTTCCAGTGCGCGGTCGGCACGGTGTCGTAGCCGAGTCCGCGCCAGCCGTTGAAAGTCTTGCCGTCGAACAACAGATGCCAGCCGTCGCGCTGCTCGGCCGGCGACAAAACGTTCGGTGCGCCGGTTTCCACCTGCGCCGGAGGCGCGCACGCGATCGCAATGATTGCGGAGGCAATGCCAATTCTTACATGCATCGTCATGTATGCTGGGTTTCGAGACGCGCCGGCTCGAGCCGTGGCGCGAGCAGATGTATAATCACCCACGCCGTTACGTACGCAAGGCCGCACACGAGGAAGATCGGCGTGTAGTCGCTTCCATTCGCCTGGAGAACGCGTCCCGTAACTCGCTGGAATACGACGCCACCCATCGCTCCCGCAAACGCGCCGATTCCGACCACTGAGCCCACAGCAAAGCTGGGGAACATGTCGCTCGCCAGAGTATATACGTTCGCCGACCACGCCTGGTGCGCGGCGGCCGCCACGCCGACGATCAGCACCGCCGCCCACATGCTCGGCGCGCGCGATACGAGCGTAGTCGGCACGATCAGCAGCGCCATGGCAAGCATCGTCGCCTTGCGCGCTCGATTTACCGACCAGCCGCGTTTGATCAACGCGCTCGAGGTCCAGCCGCCACCGACAGAGCCGACGTCGGCGATCAGATACACGACGATGATCGGCGCGGCGACCTGCGCGAGCTTCACACCGTACTTCGCGTCGAGAAATTTCGGCAGCCAGTAGAGGTAGAACCACCACACAGGGTCGGCCATCAGCTTTCCAACGATGAAAGCCCACGTTTGTCTATGCCCGAACAGACTTACCCACGGGACTTTCGCGTTAGCAACCGATGCGTCGCGATCGTGTGGAGCGTTTCGGTACAGCGGAATCCACAGCAGAAGCCAGAGCAATCCGAGCGCTCCCGTTCCCACGAATGCCCACCGCCATCCCCAGCGAAGCGCAATCCATGGGACGAGGAGCGGCGTGATGATTGCGCCCATGTTCGTGCCGGCGTTGAAAATTCCGGTGGCGAGCGCGCGCTCCCTTTGCGGAAACCACTCGGCGATTGCCTTGATGGACGCCGGAAAGATTGCCGACTCACTCACGCCGAGCATGGCGCGAGCGAACGAGAATCCGGCTGCCGTTCTGGCGAACGCGTGGCCGATCGCGGCGATACTCCAGGCCACGACAGCAGTGGCAAGCCCCCGGCGCACACCGATCCAGTCCATCGCACGACCGGCGGCGAGGAATCCCACCGCGTAGGCGAGACTAAACCAGGAGACGATGTCGCCGTAGTCTGCCTCAGTCCAATGCAGCTCGCGCTGCAGAGTCGGCGCAAGAATCCCCAGGACCTGACGGTCGACATAGTTGATCGTAGTCGCGACGAAGAGCAGCGCGCAAATCGTCCACCTGTAGGGGGACGGGCGTTCCGTGCTATCCACCGGTGATTCCCTCCCAGAGCCCGTGGAGATACATCGCACCCAGAGCCCGGTCGTGCAGCCCGTAACCGGGCTGGCCCTCCTCGCCCCAGATCATGCGGCCGTGATCAGATCGTATCGGGCCGGCAAAACCCGTGTCGTGCAGCGCGCTCAGCACCGCGCGCATGTCGATGTCGCCGATTCCCGACGGATGCGCGGTCTCCTGGAACGAGTGGATCCCGGTGCGCTTGATGTTGCGACAATGCGCGAAGTGGATGCGGCCCTTCGCGCCGAGGCCGCGGATGATTGATGCAAGATCGTTCTTCGGATTGGCGGCGAGCGATCCCCCGCAAAACGTGATGCCGTTCGCGGGATTATCGACGATGCTGATCACGCGCTCGAGCGCGGCGCCATCGGCGATGATTCGCGGCAATCGAAAGATCGACCATGGCGGGTCATCCGGATGCAGAGCCATGCGCACGCCCGAAGACGCGGCTACAGGAACGACGCGCTCCAGGAAGTACGTGAAGTTCTCCCACAGCTTATCCTCGCTCACTGAGGAATAAGCCGCGAGAAGCTTCTTCAGCTGATCCGCGGTATATGCTGTTGCCCAACCGGGTAGATCGGCCGTGCCACGCGAGAGATCGATCTTCGCCAGAGCGGCTTCGTCGAAGGCGAGGGCAGTCGAGCCGTCGTCCAGGCGACGCGCGAGATCGGTGCGCGTCCAATCGAAGACCGGCATGAAGTTGTAGCAAAGCACGGGGACCCCGGCGCGTCCCATGTTGCGGACGCTCTCGCAATAGTTGTCGATCAACGTGTCGCGCGTGGGGCGGCCGAGCTTGATGTCTTCGTGGACTGGAATGCTCTCGACGACGGCGAGCGACATGTCGTGCCGCTCCACTTCTTCGCGCAGCGCCGCTATGCGCTCGAGCGGCCACGGCTCGCCCACCGGTATGTCGAATAGAGCGCCCACGATCCCCCGCACCGCTGGGATCTGGCGGATGTAGGTGAGTGGGATCGGGTCGCGCTGTCCGAACCAGCGGAACGTTATCATGCCGTGCGCGCCTGCCGGGCGGCCGCCAGGAATTGTGCGGCGAGCGAGCCGATTTCGGCGTAATCGCGCCGAGCCAGCGCGTCCTTCGTGATCATCTCAGTGCCGACACCGACTGCCGCGGCGCCCGCCTTGAACATCTCCCCGATGTTCTCGAGCGTCACCCCACCAGTCGGCACGAGAGGAATATCCGGATACGGCCCGCGCAGCGCCCGCAGATACGCAGCTCCGCCGACGCTCTGCGCCGGAAACACTTTCACCATGTCGCCGCCGAGGCGGAACGCCTCGAACACTTCCGTCGGCGTGAGCGCGCCCGGGAGCACGGCGATCTCAGATTGATGCGCCGCCTCGACTACCTCCCGCACAAGACACGGCGACACGATGAACTTGGCACCCGCTTCGATTGCGCGTTTTGCGGTCTGGGCGTCAGTCACCGTCCCAGCTCCGACTATGACTTTGCCGGCGAAGCGTTTCGCCACTGAGGCGATCGCACCGATTGCATTCGGCACCGTCATAGTGATTTCCGCGACTCTGAGTCCAGCCTGCAGCAGTGCCTCGACTACTGCGACCGCGGCGTCCGCGCTCGGCGCGCGAATGACGGGTATGATGCCAACCTCGCGAAGCGTTGATACGATCGACGATCGCGATCGTGCCTGCTCGGTCAACGCGACACTCGCAAGCTCGCACCGCGCAGGAGCTGGTCGACCTCACCGCGGGTCACCAGGCAGAAGTCGCCCGGGATGCTGTGCTTGAGGGCTGAAGTCGCGGTGGCGAAGCGGACGGCCTCATCCCAGCCACGATTCTCGAGGCGACTAACGATCAGGCCGCCGCAAAATGCGTCGCCGGCGCCGATACGATCCACGACTTCTACCTCATAGCGCGGCGCAGCGTGGACTTTACCATCCGCCGCGACGATCGCGCTCCAGGTGTTCAACAACACCCGTGGATTCTCCCGCAGGGTAATCGCTACCGCGCTGAGCTCGAACCGCTTCTCGAGAGCGCGCGCGACCTCGGCGTGCGATTCCGCATCCACATGGGCGTACTCGTCCCTGGACTCGCCACCAATGCCAAAGACCACACGCGTGTCTTCTTCCGTCGTGATGAGCACATCCACGTGCTCCATCAGCGGCTCCTGGACGGCGTGCGCCTTTTTGGCGCTCCACAGCTTGCTGCGATAGTTGAGGTCGTAGCTCACGGTGAGCCCCGCCTTCTTCGCGGCCGCCATGGACTCGGCGGTGACCTTGGCGGCGCCGTCGCTCAACGCCGGGGTGATCCCGCTGACGTGGTACCAGCGCGCGCCTTCAAATACGGATGCCCAGTCGATGGTGCCGGGAGTAACTCTGCTGATCGCGGACGCCGCGCGATCGTAGAGCACGCTGCTCGCGCGCGGCGCGGCGCCAAGTTCGGCGAAGTAGAGGCCCGCGCGATCGTCCGCGGTCCAATCGACGTGCACGTCCACGCCCTGCTCGCGGGCGTGATTGGCGATCATGCGGCCGAGCGCGTTCTCGGGGAGTCGGGACACCCACCGGGACGCGACCCCGAGCCGCGCGGCCGCAACGGCGACGTTCAGCTCACCTCCGCCAACGTAGGCGTCGAAGCTGTGGGCCTGCTCCAACCTCTGAAAAGCCGGCGGGGTAAGCCGCACCATTGCTTCGCCGAAGGTGACGAGATCCATGCGCAATCTTACGTTCGCCCCGACTCGCTCACCAGATTCTACCGCATCATGGCCTTCGCCGAACTCGATCTGACCAACCGCACCGCCGTCGTCATCGGTGCGACGTCGGGCATCGGTAGAGCGATCGCGCTCGGACTGGCCGATGCCGGTGCCGACGTCGTCCCCACCGGTCGTCGAGCCAAGCTGGCCCAGGAGGCAGCGCGCGAGATCGAAGCTCGCGGGCGACGCTCGCTTGCCATCGCAGCTGACGTGGGGAACGCGGATTCAATCCAGGAGCTCGCCGACACCGTCATCGAGAAATTCGGCAAGGTCGACATTCTCGTGAACGCGGCCGGCCGCACAACGCGACGCCCCACACTCGAAGTCTCGGACGCGGAGTGGAATGAGATCATGGACACGAACCTCACTGGGATGTTGAGAGCGTGCCGCGTGTTCGGCCGCCACATGATCGAGCGACGTTACGGCCGTATCATCAACATCGGATCACTCACATCCGTCGTCGCTCTGTTCGAGGTCGCCGCCTACGGCGCGAGCAAAGCCGGCGTGGCTGCACTCACGAAATCGCTGGCCGTCGAGTGGGCTCCGCACGGCGTGTGCGTGAATGCCATTCTGCCGGGCGTCTTCAGAACCGCGCTCAACGAGGGCCTGCTGGATGGTACTGAGCGCGGCCGCGAGCTCCTGACCCGCACCCCGATGCGGCGCTTCGGCAAGCCGGAAGAAGTCGCGGGGGCGGCAGTCTTTCTCGCGTCCGACGCGGCGAGCTTCGTCACCGGCCACCTGCTCGCCGTAGACGGAGGCTTTCTCGCCAGCGGCGTGAATCAGTAGCGAAGACTAGCGCTGCGGAATCAGGTTGAAATCGATCTCGAGCCGGATCGTGTCCGCGACGCTCAAGAGGACAGGGACGCGTGGCTGCTCGATCTGAAAATCGTCGAAAGTGAACTCTGTGGCGGCTGAGCCAACCACGCGTCCGTCCTTGAAATTCACGGTACCCTTCCAGGTCGTCGGTCGCGTGACGCCGCGCACCGTGAGATCCCCTGTCATTTCAATCGCCCGCGAACCGGAAGTGGGGAGCGGGAGAGCGACACCACGCACGCTGCTAGGGACCAGCACGACGCTCGGGTACTGCCGCGCGTCCAGAAGGCGTCCGCGCACGAAACCGTCGCGGCGATTCTGGTCGCTCACAAAGGTCGCAGCGTCGACGACAAACTTCGATTCCTGCCGAACGATGCTCCCGGTGGAGTCGAACGCGATTGCGCCCGTGACGCTCTTCGTCTCGCCAACCGCGTCGTTGGGAAGGTCGTGCCCGACCAGGCGTTCCCGGACGCGGTAGCGCGCAGCTTGCTCCGACGGTGCGAGAACGAAACGAAGCATTACGCCCGGCGGCGACACGGTTCCGGGCGGCAGTGCTTCGACCTTTGCGGATGCGGACTTCGCGAACGCGGTTCCCGGCTCGCCGGGCGAACAGGCGAGCATCGTTAGCGCGGCAACCGCCAGGCTCACCATAGGCCGATCAATCATATGAATGCTCATGTTCCTAATACGTGGATGTCATCGATCTTGCTCTGAGCAGAATACACGGAGGATCGGTCTCCGGCCCGGGGCTTGTCTTGAATTGCACCAGGGAGTCATGAATGGAAGGGAGCGCGCCATGACCAAGGTAGTGATCGACATGACCATGTCGCTCGACGGATTCGTCGCCGGTCCCGAGGACGGCAAGGAGTATCCGCTCGGGAAAAACGACGGCATGCGCATCTTCGACTGGTATTTCTCGGGCAAGGACGAATACCGCAACAAGCTGTTCCGTCCCGAGCCGGGGCCGAACCTGGATCAGGTGAAGCGGATGTACGAGGAATCCGGCGCGTTCATCTTCGGACGTCGGACCTATGAGATCACCAACGGCTGGGGCGGCGCGCATCCTGTGAACGGTGTCCCGGTGTTCGTTCTCACCCACACTCCTCCACCGGCCAACACGGTGCCAAAGGGGCCGTCGAATCTCACCTTTGTCACCGACGGTATCGCAAGCGCCATCCGCCAGGCACGGGCAGTGGCGAACGGCAAGGACATCAAGCTCGGAGGTGCGTCGCCTGGGCAGCAGGCACTAAAGGAAGGGCTATGCGACGAAATCATCATCCATCTCGCGCCCTATCTGCTCGGCGACGGCGTAAGACTATTTGATCAACTCGGCGGCCCGGTGCCGCTCGAGAAAACCTCGGCTACCGATGGTCCGCTCGCGACTCATGTGAGGTATCGCGTTCTAAAACAATGAGCCGGTTTCAGAGCTTGTTGATGTCAGAGCTTTCGAGCACGGACTTCGGCGCGCCGTACTTTGCGACGACTATCATCGCCCGGCCAAGCTGCTCCGTGGTCGTGACATACTGCGGAAATCTTTTGCGCAGCCACGGCGTCAGCGGCCGCAGGATCAGGTACGGGATGCGATAGAGCGCCGTCTTTGACTTGACTCCGTGCATCGGCTGAATGACTCCGGGTCGAAACATGTAAGCGGCTTTGAATGGCAGTCGCAGCAACGCATTCTCGGTTTTGCCTTTCACGCGAGCCCACATCGAGCGACCGCGCTCGGTGCTGTCGGTGCCGGCCCCGGATACGAAGATGAACGTCATGTCGGGATTGAGCCGCGCCAACGGCTCGGCCACGGCCATCGTGATGTCGTAGGTCACACGCGAGTATTGCGCTTCCGTCTTCCCCGCAGAGGTGACACCGAGGCAAAAGAACGCTGCGTCGAATCCGGCGAGCTCGCTTTCGATCTCGGAGAAATCGAAGAAGTTCGCGTGCACCAACTCGCGCAGTTTGGGGTGCTGCCGTCCGCTCGGAGCCCGCACGATCGACAACACGTGCAGGATTTCCTGGTCGAGCAGGCATTCACGGAGAACACCCTGCCCGACCATTCCCGTTGCGCCGAAGATGATTGCGTTCACGCAGTTACCTCCTACGGGATTTCTGTCGCATCACAGTCACCCCTGATGTACAAAAAAGACCGTCCGGATGCACGCCTTTCTCGCCCCATCCAGAGTGTGACCAAAACCAGAGATCCCGGAGTCTCTTCCTCTGGGCACCTATTCCGATGTCCCCCAACGGAAGGGACTCGTCTTGGCCACGAATCCAGTAGGGAAAGTCCTCCAATTCAGTCCAGGACAACGATCAGACGAGTGGCTCTTCGCTGATGCGTTCGAGCATGCACCTAATGGTATGGCGGTGCTCGACCGCGACGGACGGATAACCCATGCCAATACCGCCTTCTGTGAAATGCTCGGCTTCAGAGGCGCCGAGTTGTTCGGATTGAGCCTTGGTGAAATCACCCATCCGGACGATGTCGAGACCGAAGCCGGGCAACGGAAACGTCTCGCCGCGAGCGAGATCGACCGCTATCAACTCGTCCAACGCCTGGTGCGCGAGGACGGAGCGGCAACCTGGGTGCTACTGTCCGTTTCCGTCTGTCGCCGCATTTCCGGACTCCCCGAGGGCTACGTCCTTCAGGTAGAGAGCGGCGTTGGCCACCTTTCGATCGGAAACGGAGCGGCACCGGACGCCCTGGCGTATCTCTTGGGCGAGGCAGTGCACGAAATCGGGAATACTCTCACGCCCCTGATGATCAGCACCCAATTGATCGTCGAGCAGTCAGCAGCTGGTGAGATCAGCGATTCTGCCCACGTGATATTCAACGCCGCCCGTCGCATCGCGTTCACACTCAGGCGGCTACGAGGCCTCAAGGACTTGCAGTCAGTGGCCTATCTCGGCCAGGCTCGAATGCTCGACTTGCGCACGGTGGCGCCTCCCAACAACGCTGAGTAGAAGTCCGCAAAGGCAAATTCGGCAGTTTGTTGACGCACAGCATGATCTCCCGTTCTTTTTGGACATGCACGACGTCCTGGTTGTCTCGATCCTGCCCTCTATTCGACTAGGATTGTTGCATCACGCCGGGCGGATGCTCAACTGGATGCTGATCGCCGTTGTATTGATCGCGGCCATCATCGGCATGTTGTTCCTCACTCGGGGCACGGCTGTTCGCCGAGTGCGCGGCATCGGAGTCGACGGTACGCCCGTCTCGCCCGACGAGGCTGCATTTCCGCTCAGCGTCTCCTTGTTGACCGGGTCCCCATTGACGGCGGGCAATCAGGTCGAGCTCGTGCTCGATGGCGGCGTCTTCCCGCGCCTTTGGGACGATCTGCGCAATGCCAAGACGTCCATCACCGTGCAGATGTATTACGCGTTGTCGGGTGTAGTCACTGAGACACTCGCAACGATTCTCATTGAGCGGGCGCGGGCAGGCGTTGCTGTCTATCTGTTGTATGATGCGTTCGGCGCGAAGGCGCTCGGTGGAGCTTACGCTGAACGGCTGCGCAAGGCGGGTGCGCAGGTTGTCGCGTTCCGGCCGCTTCGCTTCAGAAATCTCTGGATAATCCAGAACCGGGCCCACATCAGGGGCGTCGTGATCGATGGCGACATCGGCTGGACTGGCGGATTTGGCTTTGACGACAAGTGGCTTGGCGAGAGTCGCGTTGGATCGGGATGGCGGGACACGAGTGTGCGCGTCAGAGGTCCGGCGGTGCTGCAACTCCTCGAGGCCGCGGCGGCGGCATGGGCGGAAGCTACCGGTGATCTGTTCACCGGACGCCTAACAATGCCGAATTGTGAGGGTGGGGTCGCCACCGCGGGTTTGCTCTACACCGCGCCGACGCTCGGCAGCACCGCGGCCGAGCGTTTTCTGGCGCTTTCCATCGCCGGCGCGGATCGCACGCTGTTCATCACCAACGCGTACTTCGCTCCGGACAAGAACTTCGTCGCGCTGCTCGTCGACGCGGCGACCCGGGGTGTCGACGTCCAGCTGCTCGTCGGTGGTCCGAAGACGGATGTTCGTGTCGCCCGTCTCGCGGCGCACAGCCGCTATGACGCTCTGCTCGCGGCGGGTGTGCGTATCTACGAGTACGCGCCGACGACCTTGCACGCGAAGACCTTCGTCGTCGATGGCGTCTGGTCGACGGTCGGAACGATGAACTTCGACAACCGGTCGCTGGCGCTGAACGACGAGGCGACGATGATGGTTCTCGACCCCACCTTCGGGCAGAAAATGGAGGCCATGTTCAGGAACGACCTAAAGCAGGCGATTCCGGTCGACCCGGAGGAATTCCGTCGGCGGCCGATGTTCGAGCACGTCAAGGAATGGGCAGCGAATCAGATCACGCGTCTGCTTTAACGGATCGGCTTAGTCGCTGGATCCCAATGTTCGTCGGCCTTCCCGTCCACAAACCGCCACATGTCGAACCAGGTGGTCGTATAAGTCTTCGTCGGATCTTTCGGGTCTTTTTGCTCGCGTGGGATTACGACCGTGACCAGATCGCCGTCGGCCAGTACCGCCACGATCTTTGTGGTCAGCTTGTCGCACGTCGGCGTTTTCGGCCGCGTGCCGAAGAACTTCACGACGCCGTCACGGCCTGAGGCCACATTTGGATTGTGCTGAACGTACCGGGCCGTGAGCCACTTGTCGGCCTCGTCCCAATGATTGCACTGCAACAAATCCTTCATGATGTGCAGGGTCGCCTGTTTGTTGGCGTTGAGCTTGGGATTGCTATCGGTAAAGAGCGATTCAGGATCGGCCACGCCGACGACTGGCTCCTGTGCCGCGCCCGCACCGGCAGCGACGAAGAACGCTGCAATCACGAGTAGTCTGGCGCGTCGAACGGGTTCGCTTGTCATTGCAGTGTCCTCTTTCAGTTGAATGTGAAGCCGCACTTCAGGAATCAAGCATTTCCTTGACGCGCGGCGCAAGATTCGCGGAATGTCGATGAGCAGCGCTCCACGTCGTCTCGCCTCTCCAAAGGATGGTGCACAATGGACATCGGGTTCATTGGCCTTGGCACGATGGGCTCACGGATCGCAGAGAACCTCATCAAGGCCGGCCACCGGGTGCGAGTATGGAATCGCTCGCAAGCGCCTGTAGACGCGCTCGCACAATTGGGCGCGCAACCAGTCGCAACGGCGCGCGAGGCGTTCAGCGGCGACGCGGTGTTCTCGATGCTTGCCGACGACGCCGCGGTCCACGCCGTGATCGACCCGCTGCTCGATAGTGCACCGAAGAGGATCGTGCACATCAACATGGCCACCATCTCTGTTTCTCTGGCGCGCGATCTCGCCACGCGACATAAAGACCTGGGTTTGTTCTACGTGGCGGCTCCGGTGTTCGGCCGTCCGGAACTAGCCGCGGCGGGCAAGCTCACGATCGTCGTCGCCGGTGAACCTGGCGCGGTTGCGCGAATCGAGCCGCTGCTCGCCACGCTCGGGCAGAAGGTCTGGCCCATGGGAGTTCAACCGGAGCGCGCGAACGTCGTCAAGCTCGCGGGCAATTTCATGCTCGGCGCCGCTGTGGAAGGGATGGCGGAGGCGTCCGCGTTCGCTTCGCGCCACGGAATCGCTCCAGCCGAGCTGCTCGATGTGCTCACCAACGGCGTATTTACCGCCCCTTCGTACCAGATTTACGGGGCGGCGATCGCGGAAGAACGTTACGAGCCTCCGGGATTTCGACTCGCGCTCACGCTCAAAGACCTGCGGCTCGCACTCGCAGCCGCGGAAGACGTTAGCGTACCGATGCCGCTGGCAGACGTGGTTCACGAGAGTCTTCTCGACGCGGTCGCACACGGCGACGGCGAGCGCGACCTCGCGGTGCTGGCCAAGGTGTCGATGCGCCGCGCCGGAGAAGAGTCGCGTGCCTGAGCAAGCAATAGACGCTACTCAATACCGTTCTCTCGGAAAAACGGGTGAGCGAGTGTCTCCGATTGGACTCGGAGGCTGGCACCTCGCGCTGCCGACCGTAGACGAGCAACTCGGCTTTCGCATCGTTCGTAGCGCGATCGATCGCGGTGTCAACTTCATGGACAACTCGTGGGATTACAACGAGGGCGCGAGCGAGATCAGGATGGGGAGGGCGCTTCGCGACGGATATCGGGATAAGGCATTCCTGATGACCAAGATCGACGGCCGCTCCAAGCGAGAGGCGACGCGACAACTGGACGAGTCCCTGCGTCGCCTGCAGACCGATCGGATTGATCTGGTGCAGCACCACGAAGTCATCCGCTTCGACGATCCGCATCGAATCTTCCATGCGGAAGGTGCGAACGCTGCGCTAGTCGAGGCGCGCAAGGCCGGCAAGGTTCGATACATCGGCTTCACCGGTCACAAGGATCCGCGCATTCACCTGCACACCCTCGAGGTCGCCAAGGAAAACGGATTCTCCTTCGACACGGTTCAAATGCCGCTCAACGTCATGGATGCGCACTATCGAAGTTTCGAGAAGCTCGTGCTCCCCGAGCTGGTGAAGCAGAACATCGGCGTGCTTGGCATGAAGAGCATGGGAAACGGGATCATTCTGAAATCGGGCACCGCGACTCCCGTGGAATGCCTACACTACGCGCTGAACCTGCCGACGTCCGTGGTCATAACCGGATGCGACAGCATGGAGGTGCTGGATCAGGCGTTGGACGCGGTGCGCACGTTCCGCCCGTTGACGGTGCCGCAGCGGGAGGCGCTTCTCTCCAAGACAAGAGCGGCAGCCGCGCGCGGGGAGTTCGAGCCGTTCAAGACGAGCTCGATCTTCGATTCGACTGCGAAGCACCCGGAGTGGCTTGGCGAAGAGCCGCAGCGCCTCCGCGAGCTGATGCCTTCGTAACAGCTTCGACTTTAGCGCAGCGATCCCTACTGGGAGATGCGCAAAACGACCTTGCCCAGAATGTGGCCCTGAGCCAGCCGCTCGTGTGCGCGCGCGGCATCGGCAAGCGCGAACTCGGCCGCGATCGGAACCTGGAGTCGCGCCGCTGTTATCGCGCGCGAGAGACGATTCCACTGCGCTCGACCTGCAATGGCGTCGTACGGTTTCGTCTTGATCCCGCGCCGCTTCTTCGGCACGGGCTCGATGCCGTTCGGATACGCGAGCCGCCCGCCGCGTCGGAGAGTGTCGAGACACTTTGTGAGCGCCTTTCCACCGGTGAGCGCAAGAATCGCATCGACCCCGTCTGGGGCAAACGCCCGCGCCGCACCGGCGATGTCGCCGTCCCGGCCGTCGATCGCCGCGTCCGCTCCCAACTTCCGCGCGAGGGCGACGCCGTCCGCACCGGACGCGATTGCCAACACCCGTGCGCGGCGCAGCTTCGCAAACTGGATCGCGAACACCCCCAGTCCGCCAGATGCGCCCAGTATTATCAGGCGCTCGCCTTTCTTCAGGTGTAGCGCGTCGTCGATCCCCTGAATCGCGGTCAGTGCCGCGATTGGAATCGCACCGGCCTGGGCCAAATCGAGTGGCGCAGGCACCGGCGCGGCCGTCTCCGCCGGCGACGCGACGTATTCGGCGTAGAACCCGCCCTTGGGGTTGTCCCACGCGTACGAGTAGACCTGATCGCCGATTTTGAATCGCCTCACTCGCGATCCTGCAGCCGCAACCGTGCCCGACCCCCCGCCTCCCAGCACCAGAGGAAAACGCGGTTTCTTCCCACTCGGCGACCACCCGCCGCGCACGTCGGCGTCCCACCCGCCGACTTCCGCGGTGTGCACCGCGATCAGCACCTCGCTCGCACCCGGGACGGGCACCGGCAGCGTGTGCATCGTCAATACCTCTGGTCCGCCAAAGCGGTCGATTGCGATCGCTCTCATTCTTTTCGGTACCGTGATTGTATTGGAATGGGCCTGGGTAGAGTTGAACTACCGACCTCACGCTTATCAGGCGTGCGCTCTAACCACCTGAGCTACAGGCCCTTCGCCACCTGCTAACTGCCTGTGGCGCAGAGTCTTGCAAGTTAGCCGCGCCCTGGGGCACGGTCAATGCGGCGTAACCAATGCGATCGTGACGAAGCCGTCAGGCTATTTTCACGATTTCGTCATAGGCGGAGATGAGTATTAAAGGAAGCCAAATCCGCTTTGGACGATCACTCCCTTCCGCCGAGCAGCACATGGTTGGAAAAAATCGAAAGGGTACGACTCTGATCGAGCTGCTGATCGTCGTCCTCGTGATCGGCGCTCTCGCGACCGTCGCGGTACCGCAGTTCACGGGAGCGAAAGAAAAGGCGTACGTGGCAGCGATGAAAGCAGACCTGCACATCGCCGCTATTTACGAGGAGCAGTATGCCGCCGACAATCACGGCCAGTACTTCTCGGGGACCGCGACGCCGGATGCGCCGATCGACGGATTCAAGCCGTCGCAGGACATCACCGTAACTCTGACCGCGTTCAACATCCTCGGCAGCAGCCTCGCCGACTGGACTGCCACAGCCAAGCACTCGCAATCCTCGCAAAGCTGCGAAATGCACGTGGGAACGGTCACCTGCACGACCGACAACAGTCTCACGACGGGCGTCATCAAGTAGCAAACCCGGACGCATCGTCACAACCGTCGCAAAACAAAATGCCCCGCAAACCGCGGAGCATTTTCATTTCGGCTTTCAGACCGAGAACGCCGGTCAGTCCTCGTACTTGCGCGGGTGTCCAGGATGTGGCTTCTCGATGTCTTCCGTGTCGAACTCGTCGTCCAGATCTATGAGGTCGTCGTCGAGATCGTCGTCGAGATCGTCGTCCTCGTCGTCGTCCAGATCGTCGTCGTCGAGCTCATCGCCCTCCACCCCGTCCGCCTCGTCGTCCCACTCGTCCTCGACACCATCCTCGTCATCGTCTGCCAGATCGTCCTCGAGAATCTCGTCCTCGGGGTCCCCTTCTGGTGCCTTCTTCGCCCGCCACGCTTCTGTTTCCCCGTCGTTCGGGAAACTCCCCGCGGACTCCAGCATGGCGCACATTACCGTAATCTCCTGGTGGTTAGACCGAAGCGCGCTCGCGCTTCGCCTCGCGTGACAACTTCTTTCTATCGTTCGCGCTGAGGAAGCGCTTCCGCAGGCGAATCGCCAGCGGCGTAACCTCGATCAGCTCATCTTCCTCGATATACTCCAGCGCCCCTTCCAGCGTCAACTCCCGCGGCGGCTCGAGCTGAATGTTCTCGTCGCTCGACTTCGACCGCATGTTCGTGAGCTTCTTCTCTCTCGTCGGATTGACATCCATGTCACCCGGCCGCGAGTTCTCGCCCACCAGCATCCCCTCGTACACCGCGTCTCCGGGTGCTACGAATAGGGTAGCTCTCTCCGCGAGATTTGCAAGCGCGAAAGCGACGATGACTCCGCCTTCCATGGAGACCAGCGTCCCCCTCATCCGCCCCGCCAGCGGACCAGCCCACGGCCCGTACTCGAGGAAGCGATGGTGCATGATCCCGTTGCCGCGTGTGTCGGTGAGGAACTCCGACCGGTAGCCGAACAGCCCGCGCGCTGGAATCTTGTACAGCAGGCGGACCATTCCCTGCCCCGGATTCTTCATTTCCAGCATCGCTGCCCGGCGCGACCCCAGCTTCTCGATCACGATGCCGAGGAACTCCTCGGGCACATCGATGGAGAGCTCTTCGTAGGGCTCGAGCCTCTCACCTTGCGGGCCTTCGCGGGTGATCACGCGCGGGCGCGACACCTGAAACTCGTAGCCCTCGCGCCGCATCGTCTCCATCAGGATCGTGAGGTGAAGCTCACCGCGGCCGGACACGGTCCACGTATCGGTCGAATCCGTGTCCTCGACTCTGAGCGCGACGTTCCGTTCGAGCTCCCTGAACAGCCGCTCTCGGATCTGACGCGATGTGACGAACTTCCCGGCCTTGCCGGCGAAGGGAGAGTTGTTGACCAGGAAATCCACCGAGATCGTGGGCTCTTCGACCGAGATTCCGGCCAGCCGCTCCGGATGCTCCAGGTCCGTCACCGTCAGGCCGATCTCAACTCCTTCGAGTCCGGCGAGAGCGACGATCTCCCCCGCTGACGCCTGCGGAACCTCGATGCGATCGAGCCCCTCGTAGACAAACAGCTTGGTTACCCGCGATTGCTCGGCCTTCTGCGTTGGATCGAGAGGTAGTAGCGCGACTGCATCGCCAACATTGATCGTTCCTCGCTCGATGCGGCCGATCCCCAAACGTCCGAGATACGGTGAATGATCGATCGTCGATATCAGCATCTGAAACGGACCCGCGTCATCACTCGGAGGCGCTGGTACGTGCTGTATGATCGCGTCGAACAGTGGGGAGAGATCGACGGGCGTGACATCCATGTCCATCGTCGCGACACCTTCGCGCGCGGACGCGTAAACGACGGTCGCGTCGAGCTGGGCGGGGTTTGCTTCGAGCTCGATCAAGAGATCGAGCACTTCGTCGTGAACACGCATCGGATCCGATCCGGGCCTGTCGATCTTGTTGATCACGACGATGGGGGTGCGGTGCAGAGCGAGCGCCTTCCTGAGAACGAATCGCGTCTGCGGCATCGGCCCATCGAACGCATCGACGACGAGCAGCACGCCATCGACCATGCGAAGGATGCGCTCCACCTCACCACCGAAATCGGAGTGGCCGGGAGTGTCGACGACGTTGATCTTCGTTCCCTTCCACCTGATGGAGGTGTTCTTCGCCAGGATGGTGATGCCACGCTCGCGCTCGAGCGGGTTGGAGTCCATGACGCGCTCCATCACGACCTGGTTCTCGCGGAACGCGCCCGACTGCCGGAGCATTTTGTCCACGAGAGTTGTCTTGCCGTGATCGACGTGCGCGATAATCGCGATGTTACGAATTTCCTGCTTTGCCATAGCCTTATAAGTTAGCTAGGCGTGCAAGTGGCGCTCCCGGTCGAGCATCTCGTCTCGCTCGAGCTGAATCGTGACGTGTTCGATCCCGAACAGACGCATCGCGTCGTGGATGTGCCCCAGAACGTGCTGGTGCTGGTCTGGCTCGCGGACGATGCAGTGGGCACTCATGGCAACGACCGCCGGCGTCACCGCCCACACGTGCAAATCGTGCACGGATTCTATTCCCGGAATCGCCTCGAGTTGGCCTCGTACCGCGGGCAATGGAATGTGCGCAGGTGTGGACTCCAGCAATATGTCAACCGATTCGCGCACGAGCTGCCAGGCGCCGCGCATGATTAGCACGGTCGTGAGAATCGAGGCGATCGGATCGGCTTGGAGCCAACCCGTGTACCGGATCGCAATCGCCGCCGCGACCGTGCCGACGCTCGCAAGGAGGTCGCCGAGGACGTGCAGATAGGCGCCGCGGGCATTGAGGTTGTCTGAGGAGCCCTTTGATAGGACCCGCGCCGCTATCACGTTGATCACGAGGCCGGAGACTGCGACGACCAGCATCAGTCCACCCGACACCGCCTCCGGCGCGCGCAGCCGAATTACGGCTTCCCAGAGAATCCAAGCCGAGATGAGGAGGAGGGTCGAGCCGTTCACAAATGCGGCCAGGATCTCCCAGCGCAGGTAGCCGTAGGTTTTCTGCGGATTGGCGGGCTGTCTGCTGAACCAAGCGACGAAGAGGGCGAGCCCGAGCGCCGCCACATCGGTGAGCATGTGGCCCGCATCCGCCAGCAGCGCGATGGAGTTCGACAACAGCCCGCCGATGACTTCGACGACCAGCAGGCCCGCGGTGAGCACGAGCGCGATGCGCAGGCTCCCAACGGGCGCGTCGCTCGCGTGAGAGTGCCCCGCGCCGTGATCGTGCGCACCGCCGTGCTGGTGCCCGTGACCGGATTGGCGGTAAGTTGTATCCGTGCTC
>Ga0193699_10000089_pt1 | contig 42594 bp, 40 predicted proteins | sample L3c2metaG_FD_160095 | JGI IMG/M metagenome (GOLD analysis project Ga0193699, IMG submission 160095) | Soil microbial communities from a riparian zone of the East river system, Colorado, United States - L3c2 | ecosystem: Environmental > Terrestrial > Soil > Riparian zone | place: USA: East...
CGCGAGCACGTCCTCGCGCGGATGGCCGAAGCGGTTGCGATAGCCGGCGGCGAAGATCGCATAACGCGGCGCCACCTGCTTCACGAACTCCGGTGTCGACGAGCTGGCGCTGCCGTGATGGGGTACGAGCAGCGCTTCCGCTGGAAGCAGCAAAGGCGAGCGCAGGAGGAGCTCGCGCTCGGCGGCGCGCTCGATGTCTCCGGTGAGCAGCACGCTGCCCGCGCGGGCTTCGATCCTCAATACGCAGCTCTGGTTGTTCGCCCTCACCGCACTGCCCGCGGGGGCGTCCGCGCCAGGGTGGAGAAATTCGAAGGAGACTCCATCCCAAAGCCACTTGCGCCCGGCGACGCAGGGCGCGCGCCAGACCGGTGCCGCAAGCAAAGCGTGGTCCGGGGAAAGCGAGGACCACAGCACAGCGACCGGAATCGCCTCGAGCACCGAGCCCGCGCCGCCCGAGTGGTCGCGGTCGTCGTGGGAGACGACCAGTGCATCGAGCGCGGCGATCCCTTCGCCGCGGAGGTAAGGAATGATGACGCGGCTGCCGCTGTCCGCAAAGGCGTTGAACGCCGGACCGGCGTCGTAGAGCAGCGCGTGCCTTTCCGTGCGCGCGAGCACGGCGAGCCCCTGCCCCACGTCGAGCACGGTGATCCAGAGTTCTCCGTCCCGGGGGCCCGGCGGGCTCGCGGCAAAGAGGGGCAGCATCAGCAGCGCCCCGAGTGACCTCGCCGGAAATCCGCGCGGGAGCAGCAGCCAGGCAATGCCGGCGAGCGCAAGCGGCACGGTCCACGGCACCGGCGCGTGCTGATGCCAGACCGCGCTCGGCAGCGCGGCGAGCCAGTCGAGCACCGCCATCAGGGCTTCGAGAATCGCGTGCCCGAGCGCAAGCGGCCAGTCGAACGGAAGCGCCGCGCCGGCAAGCGCGAGCGGGGTGATGACGAAGCTCACCAGCGGGATCGCGACCGCGTTGGCGACCGGGGACACGAGCGACACCTGCTGGAACAGCACCAGCAGCAGCGGAGCGAGGCCCGCGGTCACCGCCCATTGCACCTTTCCCCACTGCGCGAGCCAGTGGGGTTTGGCGGTGCGACCGGTCGCCACGAAGAAAATCACGGCGACCGCGGCGAACGAAAGCCAGAATCCCGGAGACAGGACCGCCCAGGGATCGAGCACGAGGACGATGAAGAGCGCCGCCGCGAGCACGCGCGAGGCGCCGGACGCGCGCCCGAGCCACAGCGCCAGAGCGACCACGCCGACCATGTAGAGCGTGCGCTGGGCAGGAACGGCATATCCGGAAATGAGGCAATAAGCGAACGCGGCAAGAAAGCCGGCGAGCGCAGCGGCTTTCTGCGCGGGCAAGGCGAGCGCGAGGTTCGCGCTGCGCCGCCAGCCCCAGGACACCAGCACCGCAAACAAGCCGGCAACCATGGTCACGTGAAGGCCGGAGATGGACATCAGGTGGCTTACGCCGGTGCGGGCGAACAACTGCCACTGCTCCGGACCGATGGCGTTCTGGTCCCCGATCGCGAGCGCGATCAATACGCCCGCGTAAGGACGCTCGGGCAGCGCCCTGCGGATTTTTTCCCGCGCCGCCTCGCGCATCCTCTCGAGCCAATATTGGGGCACCCGGGCCGCCAGACGCTCGGGAGCGGCTTGCGCGCGCTCATCGCCTGCGCGGCGCGAGGGCATTCTCACGTAGCCGGTCGCGCGAATGCCGCGCTCGAGAAGCCAGGCCTCGTAATCGAATCCGTGCGGGTTGGCGCTGCCGTGCGGCCGGCGCAGCCGCACCGTGAAGCGCCAGCGCTCCCCGGCCCGTACCGGAATCACGCCCTGGAAATCTTCCGCGGCGAATCCCCCGTACGAAGAGAGAACGATGCGCCGCGGCACGCCGTTGTCTGGAGATTCCACGTCGAATTCGAAGCGCACGCCGCGCTCGAAGGCCTGCGGAAGTCCGCCGACGACACCCGTGACGACGACATCGCGCCCCTCCAGCTCCGGATCCAGCCGATCGGAGAGCCGCAAGTGCGCGAGCGCCGCGGCCCAGGCGAAACCGAGGGCGGCGAAGCCGATGAACATCGCGCCGGCTTCGACCGCGGGCGATGCGCGCCTGGAGAACCCGATCCCGGCGATCGCCGCAAGGGCAAGACACGCCGCGAGCCACATCGCCCCGGGCAACGCGGCCTGCTGTTGCAGCAGGCACGCGCCGAGCGCGAAACCCAACGCGGCGACCCTCATCGCGATCCGGCGGCGCCTTTCATTCCGCGATTAACGGCCAGGGGTCCCGGAGGTTGATATGCTAGCCGGCCATGCCGCGAAAATTCTTCCGCAAGTACCTGCCGAGCCACGAGTCGATCCGGCAGAACCGGTACATCGCGCTCTTCGGCTCGCTGCTCCTTCACCCGAACTTGTGGCACCTCAACCGCCATTCCGTCGCGGGTGGATTGGCGATCGGACTGTTCGCCGGACTCGTACCAGGGCCGCTCCAGATGCTGACCGCGGCGCTTCTCGCGGTTCCGCTGCGGGTCAACCTGCCCGTCGCGCTCGCCACCACGCTCTACACCAATCCGCTCACCATCGGACCCCTCTACGTGATTGCGTACTGGATCGGCACCTTGCTCGTTCCGGGCGACAGCGCGCCCTTCGTCCATCCTCCGGAATTCGACTGGTCGAATTTCGGCGCCTGGCTGCGCGCGCTATTCGATTGGACGCTCTCGCTCGGCAAACCCCTCGCCGTGGGCCTGGTGGCCCTGGCCGCCGGGCTCGCGATCGCCGGCTACATCATCGCGCAACTCGCCTGGCGCGCGTACGTGGTCCGTGCCTGGCGCAGGCGCAAGGAGAAGCGTGCGGGAAGGGACGTGTAATAACGGGCGCTTTACAGACGGGCGATCTGTCGACTAGATTGGCAACTGATTTGTCACCTGCCGCAACCTGACAACCCGGACGCGCGGCGAGCATCGCGGCTACACAAGGAGGATCTATGCGCCGACATTTATCGTTACTCAGCCTTCTCGCTGTGCTCATGGCGGCGTGCGCCACAATCAGCGACGACGGCTCGCGCCTTGCAACCGTGGATCACTACGTTCGGGTGAAGTCTACTGCGCCGGCCTTCGCCGGTCAGGATGCGCAGATCTACGTGCGCGAAGTGGCGCTCGCTGGCATGGCCTTGCGCGGAGCTCAGGCTGCGGACCGCGTGGTGCTGTTCGTGCACGGCGCGGGCACGCCGGCGGAGGTTACGTTCGACGTTCCCTACAAAGATTACAGTTGGATGGCGTACCTGGCCAAGGCTGGTTTCGATGTCTTTGCGATGGACATGACCGGCTACGGCCGCTCCACGCGCCCGCCGGCCATGAACGACCCATGCAATCTTTCGAAGGCGCAGCAGGCGCAGTTTGTTCCGAACCTTATCCCGGCCCCGTGCGCCCCATCGCATCCCTCGCCTATCACCACGATGGATTCGGACTGGAACGACATCGGAGCGGTAGTTGATCACCTGCGCGCACTTCGCCGCGTTGATAAAGTTTCGCTCGTAGGCTGGTCGCAGGGCGGGCCGCGCGCGGCCGGCTATGCGGCGCGCAACCCGGAGAAGGTGGCGCGGCTGGTTGTGCTGGCGCCCGCCTATACCCGTGCGTCGCCGCTCGAAGCGCCGAACCCGCTTCCCGCGAGCAGCGGACCAATGACCGCTCAGTCCCAGGCGGACTTCAAGGCCAACTGGGATCGCCAGGTCGGCTGTCCCGAACAGTACGAACCAGCTGCCAGCGCCGCAGTCTGGACTGACATGCTCGCTTCCGATCCCGTCGGCGCCACCTGGGGTGCCGGCGTCCGCCGCGCGCCGCAGGTGCCAACATGGGGTTTCAATCAGGCCGTCGTTGCCAGGATGCGGACGCCCTTCCTGATGGTGACAGGCGTACACGACAAGCAGGTAGCGCCCGAACGCGTTCGGGACCTCTACGCGGATCTGGGGTCGAGGCAGAAAGTCATCATCGAGCTGGCATGTTCATCCCACAATGCCATGTGGGAAAAGAACCGCTTGCTGCTCTTCAAGGCCTCGCTCGAATGGCTGAAGGACGGCAAGGTGAATGGAATGTCCGAAGGCGAATTGAAGCTCGGCTCCTAGCCCGTCCGCAGAGCAGAACGTTCGGGCTCATCCATGCCAGCCTGGCTCATCCCCGCACTCAAGGCCGCCCTGCCTCACATCGGCACGATCATTTCAGCCGCCGCGCCGGTATTCACGAGGAAGAATGCCGACGCGGTCGCCATCACCGAGCTTCAGTCCGCAGCGTCCCAGAACGCGGCGAACATCAAGGAGCTGGCGGCGGAATTGCAGAGCACGGTGGCGGCGCTGGAAGAAGCTGCTTTGATTGCAGAAGCGAAGCTCCGGCGGGCAACCCTGCTTTGTGTTGCCTCGGCGGTCTTGTCCGCGATCTCAGTAGGTATCGCGCTGGTTCTAATTTTCGGACGGTAAGTCCGGCAGGACGCTGCTAACGACTCGGGGTAGTGGCGCCCTATAGACCAGCGATCTGTCAACTGAATCGGCACGTTTTTCGTTCACTCACCGGTAATTCCAGGGAAAGTGAACTCTGTGCCACCAAAGGTGAGAGAGCTAGTTGCCGAGCTTGAACGGGCGGGTTTCATAGACCGGGGCGGGAAAGGCAGTCACCGAAACTTTGTCCACCCGAAAGTTTCTAGACCGATCACAATATCGGGGGCGCCTGGTGACGACGCCAAGCACTATCAGATCCGAGCAGTGAAGCGCGCTGTCGAGGAGTCGAAATCATGAAGGAAAGTGCAAGGTACGCGAAGATCGTAGAGTGGTCGGAGGAAGACCAGTGCTTTGTCGGGAGTTCTCCGGGCCTCATTTACGGTGGGTGCCACGGTACTGACGAGAAGGCCGTCTTCGAGCAATTGTGCCTCGTCGTAGAGGAAGCAATTGCGCTGTATCACCAAGATGGAAAGCCTCTCCCCCCGCCAACATCGGGCCGCGACTTTGCCAACAAGATGCAGAACGTCGCGTAGCGCGTGCTGCGCGCCGGCGACTTGCCGCTAACCCTCATCCCTCCCGCACCAGTACCCCATCCTGCAACCGCATCACCCGGTGCGCCCGCGCGGCGAGCGAGGGTTCATGGGTCGCCATCACGAGGCTGGTGCCGTGCGCGCGGTTGAGCTCGAGCATCAGTCCGAACACGCTATCGGCAGTTTTGCGGTCGAGGTTCCCGGTCGGCTCGTCCGCGAGCACGCATGCCGGCTGCGTCACGAGCGCGCGCGCGAGCGCGGCCCTCTGGCGCTCGCCGCCGGAAAGCTCTGCCGGTGTGTGATCGAGGCGCTCCGCGAGTCCCACTTCCTTCAACATGGCCGCGGCTGCTTCGCGCGCTCCGCCGGGCGGCGTGCGCCGGATCAGCAGCGGCATCGCCACGTTTTCGAGTGCGGTGAATTCCATCAGCAGGTGATGGAACTGATACACGAACCCGAGCGAACGGTTGCGCACCTGCCCGCGTTCCGCGTCGGAAAGACTGTGCGTCGGCCGGCCGAGCACGTCGACCTCCCCGGAAGTCGGATCGTCGAGGCCCCCGAGCAGGTGTAAGAGCGTGCTCTTGCCCGACCCGGAGGCGCCGACGATCGCGACGATTTCCCCCTGTTCGACTTTCAGCGATACCCCTTGAAGGACGCGCACGGCTTCCCTTCCCTCGCGGAAAGTCTTGTGCAGATCGCGGCATGCAAGCACTTCACTCATAGCGCAGCGCCTCGGCCGGATTGACGCGGGAAGCGCGCCAGCTCGGATAGAGCGTCGCAAGAAGCGAGAGCACGAGCGATACCAGCGCAATGACGATCACGTCGCTGCTCTGAAGATCGGAAGGCAGGTCGGTGATGTAGTACACCTCGCGCGACAGGAACTGGACGTTCAGGAGGCGCTCGAGGAACGGCACCACCACGTCGATGTTGAGCGCGAGCGCGATTCCGCCGGCCACTCCGATCAAGGTGCCGATCGCGCCGATCAGCGCGCCCTGCACGATGAAGATCTTCATGATCCCGCCGGGGCTCGCGCCCAGCGTGCGCAGGATGGCGATGTCGGGCTGCTTGTCGGTGACCGCCATCACCAGCGTCGAGACGATGTTGAACGCCGCCACGGCCACTATGAGGAGCAGGATGATAAACATCATGGTCTTCTCGATCTGGACCGCGCGAAAGTAGTTGGCGTGGCTGCGGGTCCAGTCCGAAATGTACAAGTCCCCGCGCAGGCGCGTGATCAGGTCGCGCGTGACCTCCCGCGACTGGAACAGGTCGTGCAGCTTGAGCCGCACGCCCGAAGCGTTATCCCCCATGCCGTAGAGCTTCTGCGCGTCCGCGAGGTGGATGAGCGCGAGACCCGAATCGTATTCGAACATGCCCACTTCGAAAATGCCCACCACGGTGAATTGCTTCAGCCGCGGAAGAATTCCCGCCGGGGTGACGAGCCCTTGCGGGGCGATCAGCGTCACCTTTTCGCCGGCCCTCGCGCCGAGAGCGCGCGCGAGCTCCGCCCCGAGCACGATGCCGAATTCCCCCGGCGCAAGCGACTCGAGCTTCCCCGAGTTCATATGCAAGCCGATCTCCGCGACTTTCTGCTCCAGCTCGGGCACGATGCCGCGCACCACCGCCCCGCGGACGCTGGCGCCGAACACGAGCATCCCCTGGGCGTTCACGAACGGCGCCGCCGCGGCCACTTGCGGGTGCGCGGCCGCTTCCCGCGCCACCGCCTGCCAATCCGCGAGCCGGTTGTCCGCCCCGGTGATCTGAACGTGCGAGACCACGCCGAGGATGCGCGCGCGGACTTCCTTCTGGAACCCGTTCATCACCGAGAGCACCACGATCAGCGCGGCAACGCCGAGCGCGATGCCGAGCATCGAAGTGAGCGAGATGAAGGAGATGAAGTGATTGCGGCGCTTGGCGCGCGTGTAGCGCAGCCCGACGAGGAGTTCGTATTGCACGCGCGAAGTGTGCCATAAGCGGTGATAAACTCGAAATCGAATGCACTGCAATCTGTATGTTCCCGATTTCTTCCCTGCCGAGGGACTTCCACCTTCGGACAGCCTCGCGGCCGCGGAGACACTGATCGCGAGAGGGCGCCGCAGGCGGATGACGCCCGTTTCGACCGAAGCCTGGCTGTTCGAGCGCTTCGGCGTGGCCAGGCAGCGCGACTGGCCCGTCGCTCCGTATACGCTTCTGGCGGACGGCGGAGCGCCCGAACGGAACTACTGGATGCGCGCCGATCCCGTGCACCTGCAGGTGGGCCGCGACAACCTCGGCCTGGCCGACAGCGCCGCGTTCGACGTTTCGCGCGCCGAGTCCGAAGCGCTCGTCGAGACGCTCAACCGCCATTTCGGCGAGGCGATGCGCTTCTACCCCGTGCGGCCTGAGCGCTGGTACGTTCGGCTCGACAAAGCGCCGGATATGCAGACCACGCCGCCTGCCGCGGCGCGCGGCGTTGCGATCGATGAAAACCTTCCATCCGGGCCCGACGCGATGCGCTTTCACGCGCTCATGAACGAGGCGCAGATGCTGCTGCACGAGCACCCCGTCAACGCCGGACGCGAGGCGCGCGGGGAACCGGCGTTGAACAGCATCTGGTTCTGGGGCGGAGGCGTTATCGACGCCGGGCGCGCCCGGCCCTTCTCGATGGTTTTCGGCGACGATCCGCTTGCCCGCGGCCTCGCGCTCGCGGCGGAAATCCCGGCCCGGGCGTTGCCGAAGAACGCCGACTCGGCTCTCGCCGCCCTGGGGGACGAAGGCCTCGTGCTGGTCGTTCTGGACGCCCCGCGGGAGGCGCAGCTTCGCGAGCGCCGCACGGCGCTCGAGCGCGACTGGTTTGCGCCGCTGTTCGCCGCTCTGAAGTCCGGCCGGATCGGGATGCTCACGCTCCAGCTTTGCGGCACGGATTCGCTGCTCGAGGTCGAGACCGTGCGTTCGGACCTGCGCTATTTCTGGCGGAGGCGGAAGCCCCTTTCGGCATATGCATAAATGATGTCCCAGATCGTTACCCGCCCGGTTCCCTTGCGCGTGCATGACCAGCTGGTCCGCGAAGGCCTGCATCCGGTGCTGGCGCGCGTCTGCGCGGCGCGAGGGATCAGCCGCCGCGGCGAGCTCGAGGACGCGCTCTCCAGCCTCATTCCGCCTTCCGATCTCTTGAACTCCGAGCGCGCCGCAGTGCTGCTCGCCGACGCGATCGCCGCAGGCAGGCGCATGCTGATCGTCGCCGACTACGACTGCGACGGGGCGACCGCCTGCGCCGTGGGAATGCGCGCGCTCTCCGCCTTCGGCGCGAGCGTCGGCTATCTCGTACCCAACCGCTTCGAGTTCGGTTACGGGCTGACCCCGGAGATCGTCGCGCTCGCGGCGCAATCGAAACCCGATCTCCTCATCACGGTGGACAACGGAATCGCCAGCGTCGATGGGGTCGATGCGGCGAAGCGCCTGGGCATCGAAGTCATCGTGACCGACCACCATCTGCCCGGTCAGGAGCTTCCGCGCGCCGCGGCAATCGTCAATCCCAACCAGGCCGGCTGCGCGTTCCCGAGCAAGAGCCTCGCGGGCGTCGGCGTGATGTTCTACGTGATGCTCGCCCTGCGCGCCGAGCTTCGCACGCGCGGAGCGTTCTCCGGAAGGGAGGAACCCAATCTCGGCGACGTGCTCGATCTGGTCGCGCTGGGAACGGTAGCCGACGTCGTGCCGCTCGATTTCAACAATCGCGTCCTGGTCGCGCAGGGGCTGAAGCGCATCCGCGCGGGCCGCATGCAGGAAGGCGTGCGTGCCCTCTTCGCCGTTGCCGGCCGCGATCCTTCGCGTGCGAGCGGATTCGATCTCGGATTCCTGCTCGGGCCGCGGCTCAATGCGGCCGGGCGCCTGTCCGACATGAGCCTGGGGATCGAAGGTCTGACGACCGATGATCGCGGGCGGGCGCTCGAAATCGCCCGGCAGCTCGATGACCTCAACCGCGCGCGGCGCACGATAGAAGCCGACATGCAGGCGCAGGCCGATGAGCTGATGGCGAAGCTCTCGGTGGGCGGGACTTCCAGCATCAGCCTGTATGACGCGAGCTGGCACCAGGGCGTGGTCGGCATCCTCGCCGGGCGCGTCAAGGATCGCTACCATCGCCCGACCTTCGCCTTCGCCCCGGCCGGTGCCGGCGAGATCCGCGGCTCGGGCCGGTCCATCGCGGGCCTGCATCTGCGCGACGCGCTGGATCTCGTCGCGAAGCGCGAACCGGACCTGCTCCTGCGCTTCGGCGGGCACGCCGCAGCAGCGGGCCTCACGCTGCGCGCCGCGGATTTCACGCGCTTCGCCAAAAGCTTCGAAGCCGTTGCCGGCGAGCTGCTCTCGCCCGCGCAGCTTGCGCGCGCGGTCGAGACCGACGGCTCTCTGGAGCCCGCGTACCTCGGTCTCGGCCTCGCGCAACTGCTCGACCATCAAGTCTGGGGACAGGGCTTTCCGCAGCCGATGTTCTGCGACGAGTTCGAAGTGCTGGGCCAGCGCGTGGTCGGCGAGAAGCACCTGAAGCTCAAGCTCGCGCGCGCCGGGCGCACAATCGATGCCATGCGCTTCAACGCGCTCGATCCCCTGCCCTCGCACGTGCGCGCGGCGTACCGGCTCTCGGTCAACGAGTTCAACGGTATGCAGAATCTGCAATTGGTCATTGAACACTGGGAGCCCGCCCGATGAGCTATGCGCGCATCAAGATTTCCTGGCCCAAGGGTGCGGCGAACGCGACCCTGAATGACACTCCGACCGCGCGCGCCATCGTCGCAGCGCTGCCCCTGAAGGCGAAAGCCCAGACCTGGGGCGAGGAGGTCTATTTCGAGATTCCGGTGACGGCGAAACTCGAGGGCAGCGCGAAGCAGGTCGTGCCGCCCGGAACGGTCTGCTTCTGGGTCGAAGGCAGCTCGCTCGCCCTGCCTTGGGGCCGAACTCCCGTATCCGAAGGCGACGAATCGCGCCTGGTGACCCGCTGCAACGTGCTCGGTACGATCGACGGCGATCCCGGGCAGCTTGCCTCGGTGCGCAGCGGCGAGAGCATCACCGTATCGATGGAGTGACCATGGAACGAAAACGCGTCAACTCGAGCAAGATCCGCGCGGTCGGTTACGACCCGAAGGCGCAACTGCTGGAAGTGGAGTTCAGCGATGGAAGGGTGCTCGCCTACCGCGGCGTCTCGCCCGAGGTCCATCGCCAGTTCATGGCCGCGCCCTCGGCGACGAGCTTCTTCGAAGACAAGATCGACGAAAGTTTTCCGTCGAACCGGATAAAGTAGGACGCCGTACCTTATAATGCGCGTTTCGCAGCGATGCCATATGGAAGCAGAACGCATCAATCAAATCGCCTCGGCGCTCTCGGACCTGGACAAACGGTCGGCAGAGCTGCGGAGGTATCTTTGACTTCGAAGGCAAGCAGAAACGCCTGACGGAAGTCGAATCGCTCCTGACCGATCCCAAGGTCTGGAGCGACCCGAAGCGCGCGCAGGACCTCGGCAGGGAAAAGAAATCGCTGGGTGCGACCGTCACCGCGCTCGCCGCGATCGCCTCGGCATTGCGCGATGCGCGCGAGCTCTTCGAGATGGCGCGCGCGGAAAACGACGAGGCGACCCTGGTCAGCGTCGCCGCCGACGTCGCCAGGCTGGAAAAGGAAGTCGGCGATCTCGAGTTCCGCCGCATGTTCTCCGACCCGCTCGATCCGAACAACTGCTTCATGGACATCCAGTCGGGTTCGGGGGGCACCGAGGCGCAGGACTGGGCGGCGATGCTCGAACGCATGTACGCCAGGTACTGCGACCGCAAGGGCTACCACATGGAGGTGCTCGAGGAGTCGCCGGGCGAGGTCGCCGGCATCAAGAGCGCCTCGCTGAAGATCAGCGGCAGCTACGCATACGGGCACCTGCGCACCGAGAACGGCGTGCATCGCCTGGTGCGCAAGTCGCCGTTCGACTCCAACGCGCGCCGCCACACGTCCTTCGCGAGCGTGTTCGTCTATCCCGAGGTGGACGAGAACATCGAGGTGGAAGTCAATCCCGCAGACCTGCGCATCGACACCTACCGCGCTTCGGGCGCGGGCGGCCAGCACGTCAACAAGACCGACTCGGCCGTGCGCATCACTCATTTGCCGACGGGCATCGTGGTACAGTGCCAGAATGATCGCTCGCAGCACCGCAACCGCGCGGAAGCCATGGCGATGCTGAAATCGCGCCTCTACGAGCTGGAACTGCGCAAGCTCCAGGCCGACCGCGACAAGCTCGAGTCCTCCAAGACCGACATCGAGTGGGGGCACCAGATCCGCTCCTACGTGCTCGACCAGTCGCGCATCAAGGACCTGCGTACCGGGGTCGAAAAAGGCGACACGCAGAGAGTCCTCGACGGCGATCTCGACGATTTCATTTCCGCGAGCCTGAAGAAAGGCGTCTAAGGTGTCATTCTGAGCGAAGCGAGAATGACATGAATGACGACGACGAAAACCAGATCATCGCGGAGCGGCGCGCCAAGCTCGCCGAATTGCGCCGCCGCGGCGCCGCGTTTCCGAACGACTTTCGCCGCGAGCACCTCGCGGCCGACTTGCACCAGGCCTGGGGAGCAAAATCCAACGAGGACATCGAGCCGAAGGCCGTGAAAGCGACCGTCGCCGGCCGCATGATGCTCAAGCGCGTCATGGGCAAGGCGAGCTTCGCGAGCGTGCAGGACATGAGCGGGCGTATCCAGCTCTACGTTACGCGCGACGCCGTCGGCGACGCCGGGTACGAGGCTTTCAAGCACTACGATCTCGGCGACATCCTCGGGGCGCGCGGAACTCTTTTCAAGACCAAGACCGGCGAGCTTTCCCTGAAAGTGGCGGAGCTGCGCCTGCTCGTAAAGTCGCTGCGGCCGCTGCCGGAGAAATTCCACGGGCTCGCGGACCAGGAGCAGAAGTACCGCCAGCGCTACGTGGACCTCATCATGAGCGAGGAGACGCGCGGCGTGTTCAGGACGCGCAGCCGCATCGTGCACGCGATACGAGAATTCATGACGGGCAAGGGCTTCCTCGAGGTCGAGACGCCGATGATGCAGCCGATCCCCGGCGGGGCGAACGCGAAGCCGTTCAAGACGCACCACAACGCGCTCGACATGGACCTTTACCTGCGCGTCGCGCCGGAGCTCTACCTCAAGCGCCTGGTGGTGGGCGGATTCGAAAAAGTGTTCGAGGTCAACCGCAACTTCAGGAACGAGGGCATCTCGACCCGGCACAACCCCGAGTTCACCATGCTCGAGTTCTACGAGGCCTACCGCGATTACCGCTACCTCATGGATTTCAGCGAAGAGATGCTGCGCTCGCTGGCAAAGACGGTGCTGGGAACGACGACGCTGCGCTACGGCGAGCACACGATCGAGTTGGGAAAACCGTTCGAACGCCTCACGATCGACCAAACACTCCGAAAATACGCACCCGAGTATGCGAAGATGGCTGACCCCAAGGTGCTGGCATCCACACTCGGTCTCAAAGGTGTGAAAGCGAATCCCCAATCGAGCATCGCTTTGCTGAAGTTGCAGGCGTTCGAAACCATAGAGGACAAGCTGATCCAGCCGACTTTCATCGTCGATTACCCGGCGGAGGTATCGCCTCTCGCGAAACGCAGCGACAAGAACCCTGACGTCACCGACCGCTTCGAGCTGTACATCGCGGGGCGAGAGATCGCCAATGGTTTCTCCGAGCTGAACGATCCCGAGGATCAGGCGGCGCGGTTCGAGGAGCAGGCCAGGGCCAAGGCTGCGGGCGACGAGGAATCGATGTACTACGACGCCGATTACATCCGCGCCCTGGAGTACGGCCTGCCGCCCGCTGCGGGAGAGGGTGTCGGAATCGACCGCCTCGTCATGCTCTTCACGAACAGCCCGAGCATTCGCGACGTGCTGCTGTTTCCCCATCTGCGTCAGGAAACCTGAAGCTTCTGCAACGGCCGCAACACTCTGTTACATCAACCGTCTGGCGCGTCGTGCGTTATTGCGGGTAAGCTCTCGACCACACCGCACTAGGAGACCTCCATGGAAGCGCAAGCCGTACGCAAGACCCATCCTCTCATCATCATCGCTGCAGTCGCGATCACGCTGTTCAGCCTGGTAGGCATCGGCGCCGTTCTCGGCTGGATACCGACCTCTGGCGGCACTCCGAGCGCCGCGAGCACGCCGCTCGCTCAAGCGCCCGAGCAGCCCGCGGCGCTGCCCGAAGAGGCAAAACCCGCCGAGAGCAAGCCGGCGGTCAAGCCGAGGCCGAGACCGGTCGTGAAATCCGCGCCGCCGCAGCCGGTCGTGCAAGCGGTCGTTCCTCCTCCTCCGCCCATCGTGGCTGCAATCTGCCGCGAGTGCGCCGTGATCGAGGAAGTGCGCGAAGTCGAAAAAGCCGGCAGCGCGTCGGGTGCCGGAGCGGTCGGAGGCGCGGTCGTGGGCGGAGTGATCGGCCACCAGATGGGCGGCGGCCGGGGCAGGGACGTTGCGACCGTGCTGGGCGCCCTGGGCGGCGGCCTTGCCGGAAACCAGATCGAGAAGAGCGTGAAAAAGACCGTCGAGTACCAGATCGTCGTCCGTTACGAGGACGGCACCAAGGGCCTGTTCACTCAAGCCACGCCGCCGAGCTGGCGTACCGGCGACAAGGTGAAGATCATCAACGGGGTGATCCAGCTGCGCGGCTGAACGAAGCCCCGTCGGAAAAACGCGGGCGAACGCCCGCGTTTTTTTGGAGGAAGCGTTTCGCAAAACGCGGGCCGCGGAATAAAATCGCTGCATGACCGGACTCGCCATCGCCCTGGTGCTGGGCGCCGCGCTCATCCACGCGAGCTGGAACTATCTTCTCAAGAAAAGCGGCGGGGGGATCGGCTTCGTCTGGGCGTTCGCCGCGCTGTCCTCGCTGCTTTACGCCCCGCTCGCCGTCGGCGTCGTCATCGTCCAGCATTTCGAGCTCACCGCCGAAGCGCTCGCCTTCGTCTTCGCGAGCGCCGTTCTGCACACCGCCTACTACCTGCTGCTCGACCGAGGCTACCGCTATGGCGACCTCTCCGTAGTCTATCCTCTCGCCCGCGCGACCGGCCCCTTCCTTACGGTTCTGATCGCTCTCGCCTTGCTCGGCGAGCGGCCGGGCATCGTCGCCCTGTGCGGCGCTGCGCTCGTGGTCGGGGGAGCTTTCTTTCTCGCGGCAAACCCCGCCAAGCTGCGCGATGCAGGCGCCGTGCGCGGAATCGCGTTCGCGCTGCTCACCGGCTGCATGATCGCGTCGTATACAGTCGTCGACAAACAGGCCGTGAGCGCCGTGATGATTCCGCCCATACTCCAGGACTGGGGCGCCAACCTCGGCCGGGTCATCGTGATGGCGCCGCTCGCCCTCAGGCGCCGCGAGCAGGTGAAGGCCGCCTGGACCCGGCAGAGGAAGGCCGTGATCCTGGTCGCCCTGTTGTGCCCGCTCTCCTATATCCTGGTGCTGACCGCCATGGTGTTCACGCCGGTCAGCTATGTCGCGCCGGCGCGCGAGATCAGCATCCTGTTTGCCGCGTTGATGGGGGCCCACTGGCTCCGGGAAGGCGACGCGCCGCGCCGCATCGCCGCCGCCGCGGCGATGGCGTTGGGCGTCGTCGCGCTGGCGATCGGCTAGAGTAAGCTCGCGCTATGGAAGTCTCCTTCGCTTCCGCCGTCGTGATCCTGCTGCTGGTGACCGATCCGGTCGGCAACATCCCGCTGTTCGTCTCCCTGCTGCGGCAAGTCGAGCCGAAACGCCGCGTCCGGGTGATCGTGCGCGAGTGCGCGATCGCGCTCGCCGTGCTGCTGATATGCGTGCCTTTCGGCACCTCCCTCCTCGAGCTCTTCGGACTGTCGGAGCGTTCGCTCAACCTCGCCGGCGGCGTCATCCTGTTCCTGATCGCGTTGCGCATGATCTTTCACGGCCCCGAGGGCATTTTCGGAGAAGGGGCAGCGCGCGAGCCGTTCATCGTCCCGCTTGCGATTCCCTTCATAGCCGGGCCAGCGGCAATCGCCACCGTGGTGCTGCTCGTGTCGCGCGAGCCGCAGCGCCTGCCGGAATGGCTTCTCGCAGTGACCGTGGCCGTAGCGGCGTGTCTGGTGGTTCTGGTATTCGCCGAGCGCATCAGCAGGTGGGTGGGCGAAGGGGTGCTCGTGGCGTTCGAGCGGCTGATGGGACTGCTGTTGACGGCGATCGCGGTGGAGATGTTATTGCGCGGGATCGAAGGTTTCGTCCGTCACCTGCAAGCCGTTTAACCGGCGGGCGGACTCGGAGGCTTCCCTCGGTCGCGGCCCAGGATCCGCGTTGCGAGCGGCGCTGCGCGCCGCAGGGCCGCGCCCGCGAGGGACCCTTTTCCTCCGAGTCCGCCGGTTCGCCTATACAGGAATCGCGTTGCGGATTGCGGGCAGCATGCGAGTGACCGCGTCGCGCCCTTCGGCGATCGCGACTTCCGCGCGATGATAGTCGAGCAGGCCGAGGTGGCCGAGGCGCGGCGTGATCAGCACGTCGGGCGGCTCGCCCGCGAGGCGGCTACGCGCGATCCGCAGCTGCATGATGTTGATCGAGCCCATCAACGTCTCCAGCAACGATGGTGCCGCAAGGTCCGGCTCCGCCCGCCGCTCGCTCGCCTTGTTGGGCCTCGGCAGAAACCTGCTGATGAAGCCTGGCGGGGCGGTCTGGGTCGGCGCCCGGTCGTCGTCGCGGACGTAGCGCCCGACGAGATCCGACCCGAGATCCACCGCGACGACGATGTCCGCGCCCATCGCCCGGCACAATGAGACCGGAATCGGATTGACCACGCTTCCATCCACGAGATAGCGGCCGTCGTACAAGACAGGCCGAAACAGACCCGGCACGGCGATCGAAGCGCCGATTGCGTCCGACACCTTGCCCTCGCGCAGCCATATCTCCTGGCCGGAATGCAGATCGGTTGCGACCGCGCCAAACTGCACGGGCAGCTCGGAAAATCCGCATTCCGCGAACTGCTCGCGAAAGACCTCCCTGACGCGCCCGCCCTTGATGAGCCCGCCGCGCAGGCCGAAATCCATCAGCTTGAGCATGCGCTTCCAGTCGAGCGCGAGCGCCCAGGCCTCCAGCTGATCGAGCCGGTCGGCGGCAAACGCCGCCCCGACCAGGGCACCGATCGAGCAGCCGGCGATGAAATGGGGCTTGACGCCTTCTTCCGAGAGCGCGCGCAGCGCGCCGATATGCGCCCACCCGCGCGCCGAGCCCGCTCCCAGAACGAATCCGATTTTGGGTCGCCGCGGCATGCAATCAGGTCAAGTCCGCGCCGGCGCCCGTCCCTGGGGCTTTCCCTCGGTCGCGGCCGCATTCTGGGGCGCAGTGAGACTTGGCAGCGAAGGCCGCGACCGCAAGGGAACCCTTGCCCCCGGGACGGGCGCCGGTTGCATCACGCATCACATCCGCTCGAAAATCGCCGCGATCCCCTGCCCGCCGCCGATGCACATCGTGACCAGGGCGTAGCGCTTGCCCGTGCGGTGCAGCTCGTAAATGGCCTTGACGGCGAGGATGCAGCCGGTCGCGCCGATGGGGTGGCCGAGCGCGACCGCCCCGCCGTTGGGATTGACCCTCGCCGGATCGAGCCCGAGATCGCGCGTCACCGCCATTGCCTGGACCGCAAAGGCCTCGTTCGACTCGATCACGTCCATGTCGGCGGGCTTGAGGCCGGCTTTCTCGAAAACGCGCCTCACCGCAGGGATCGGTCCGAGGCCCATCAACTGAGGCTCCACGCCCGCATGCGAGTACGCCACGAGACGCGCAAGCGGCTTGGCGCCCGCCTTCTGCGCCGCAGACTTCTCCATCAGCACCACCGCCGCCGCGGCGTCGTTGATGCCGGAGGCGTTGCCCGCCGTGACCGTGCCGTCCTTCTTGAACACCGTCTTCAACTTCTGCAGGTCCTCGATCTTGAGGTCCTTGCGCACATGCTCGTCGGTGTCGAACTGCGCGGGTCCTTTCTTAGTTTTCACTTCCACCGGGACGATCTGGCTCTTGAAAAATCCGGCATCGATCGCTTTCGCCGCGCGCCTGTGGCTCTCGAACGAGAACGCATCCTGTTCGTCGCGAGTCATCCCGTATTTCGCCGCGATGTTCTCGGCGGTGACACCCATGTGGCCGTTGCCGAACGGATCGTGCAGCGCCCCGGTCATCGCGTCGATGAGTTGCGCGTCGCCCATGCGCTGGCCCCAGCGTGCCGCGGGCATGAAATAGGCGGCGCGGCTCATGCTCTCGCCGCCCGCGCCGATCGCGACGTCGGTGTCGCCGAGCAGGATGTGCTGGGAGGCCGAGACGATCGCCTGCAGTCCGCTGCCGCACAGGCGATTGACCGTCAGGCAGGGCGTGCCGACCGGCAGGCCGGCCTCGATCGCCGCGACGCGCGAGATGTACATGTCGCGCGCCTCGCCGTGGATCACGCTGCCGAGAACGACGTGGCCGACGGTAGCGGGGTCGATCTTCGCCCGCGCCACCGCTTCCTTGATCGCAACCGCGCCGAGCCTCGTCGGCGGAATGTCCTTGAGCGAGCCGCCGTAGTCGCCGATCGCGGTGCGCACGCCGCCAGTCACGACCACTTCACGTTGTGCCATGGGAATCTCCCTGTTTCATGAAGCCTGAGCCGCCACGCGGCGCTTCGATGTCTCGGGAACCAGCCGCCCCCGCAAGTCGTGCGCGTGCGAAGACAGGATCTTGACCTGCGCCCAATCGCCAGGCTTGAGCTTCGAGCCGCCATCGATGCGCACCACGCCGTCGATTTCCGGCGCGTCGGCGGCGGAGCGTCCCACTGCTCCTCCCGCCTTCAATTCGTCAACCAAGACTTTGATGGTCTTTCCCAGCTTGCGCTTCAGACGCCGCGCGCTGATTTTCTCCTGAAGGTGCATGAGCCGCGCGCGGCGTTCTTCGCGCACTTCGTGCGAAAGCGCGCCGGGCAGTTCGTTCGCCTTGGCACCTTGCACCGGTGAATACGCAAAACAGCCGACGCGGTCTAATTCGGCCTCCTCGAGAAAGTCGAGCACCTCCCGGAATTCGCCTTCGGTCTCGCCCGGGAAGCCGGCGATGAATGTGCTGCGGATCGTGATGTCCGGGCAGATCCTGCGCCAGGCGCGGATGCGATCGAGATTGTCCTCGCCGCTCGCAGGGCGCTTCATGAGCTTCAAGATCCGTCGGCTCGCGTGCTGAAACGGAACGTCGATATAGGGAAGGACCCTGCCTTCGGCCATGAGCGGGATCACCTCGTCCACGTGGGGATAGGGATAAACGTAGTGGAGCCGCACCCACACGCCCAATTCTCCGAGGGCCGCCGCCAGATCGCCCATGCGCGCCTTGAGCGGCCGCCCGCCCCAGAAACCGGTGCGGTACTTGAGATCCACGCCGTAGGCGCTCGTGTCCTGGGAAATCACCAGCAGCTCCTTCACGCCCGCCTTGACGAGGTTTTCCGCCTCCCGCATCACCTCGCCGATCGGCCGGCTCACCAGATCGCCGCGCAGGGAGGGAATGATGCAGAACGTGCAGCGGTGATTGCAGCCTTCGGAAATCTTCAGGTAGGCGTAGTGCCGCGGAGTGAGCTTGATGCCCTGTGGAGGGACCAGGTCGGTGAAGGGATCATGAGGCTTCGGGAGATGCTCGTGCACCGCCGTCATCACTTCTTCCAGCGCGTGCGGCCCCGTGACGGCGAGGACTTTCGGATGGGTCTCGCGAACCACGTCGCCCTTTGCGCCGAGGCAACCCGTGACGATCACCCGGCCGTTCTCGGCGAGCGCCTCACCTATGGCACCGAGCGACTCCTGCACCGCCGACTCGATGAACCCGCAGGTGTTGACGACGACGAGATCGGCTCCGTCGTACGAAGGGGAGATCGCGTAACCTTCCGCCCGCAGCCGCGTGAGGATGCCTTCGGAATCTACCAGAGCTTTGGGACAGCCGAGGGAAACGAACCCGACTTTGGGTATTGCAGCCACTAACTCTTCTTGTCCTCACCCGGCGTTTTGCTCTCGCCTGGCGTCTTGCTGTCACTCGGCGCTTTTCCGTCGCCCGACGGCTGCCCGCCGAATCCCGGCATGCCGGGGACTCCCGGGAAGGGAAAACCGGAGAACATGTTCCGCGTCTGGCTCTGCAGCTGTTCCTGCATCTGCTGGAACACGTTGCGGCTCTGTTCCGTGTACGCCGAGATCAGGCTCTGCATCGCCGGCCCCTGGAAGCTCATGAACTGCTTCCACAGATCCTCGTTTGATTTGGTGGGCTCCCCGTAAAGCTTTTGCGACTGCTCCCGCATGCTCTTTTGGATTTCCCCGAAGAGCTGCATGTTGCGCTCCAGATAGCCGCCTAGCATCCCCTGCATCGCGTTGCCGTAAGAGCGGATGAACTGCGTGAGAATGTCCGCGGTGAACATCGGCGCGCCGGCGGTTTCCTCTTCCAGAATGATCTGCAGCAGGATCGAACGCGTCAGGTCTTCCTTGGTTTTGTCGTCCACAACCTGGAATTCCTCGCCCTGCACGACGAGCTTCTTTACATCGGCGAGCGTGATGTACATGCTCGTCCTGGTATCGTAGAGCCGGCGGTTGGGGTACTTCTTGATCAGTCGGGCAGGTTCGGACATGGGGACCCTTGACTCAGCGTGTCGTGCGGGTGTTGCAGTGCCACATGATACTGGAGTTTCCAGCCCGGTTCCATCCAGCCGGCACTCCAGCTGGCTTACGCCATGTGCTGCCCGCCGTTGATGGCAATGTTGGCGCCGTTGACGAACGCGGCCTCCTCCGAGCAGAGGTAGATGATCAGCCCGGCGATCTCTTCGGGCTTGCCGAGCCGTCCGATGGGAATCTGCGGAAGGATTTTCGAGTCGAGAATCTCCTTTGGGATCGCCGTCACCATCTTGGTCCCGATGTAGCCCGGCGAGATGGTATTGACGGTCACGCCCTTCTTCGCCACCTCCAGCGCGAGCGACTTGGTGAAGCCGTGCATGCCGGCCTTCGCCGCAGCGTAGTTGGTCTGGCCGAATGCACCCTTCGAGCCATTCACCGAGGACACGTTGATGACGCGGCCCCAGCCGCGGTCGACCATCCCGTCGCAAACCTGCTTGGTCATGTTGAAGACGGAATCGAGGTTGGTGTGCAGGACCGCGTCCCAGTCGCCTTTGGTCATCTTCCGGAAGGTCATGTCACGCGTGGTTCCGGCGTTGTTGACGAGGATGTCCACCGGGCCGAGGTCCTTGGTCACGCCCTCGACGCACGCCTTGCACGATTCGAATTCGGCGACGTTGCAGGGATAGGCGCCGAATTCGTAACCGCGCGACTTCATCTCGGCGCTCCACTGGCTGACCGTCTTGTTCGAGAGAGAATAAGTCACGGCTACGCGGTACCCGGCATCAGCCATCTTCGTGCTGATCGTCTCCCCAAGCCCGCCCATGCCTCCCGTGATCAGCGCCAGCCGCGTCGCCATGACTCCTCCTGGGTCCCCCGATTGGGTGCCTCGATTATCCGTCTGGATTATTGCACCAAATCCGCCCGATCCGGAGAATTGACCGGGTCATCGCTGCTGGCGTGTCGCGGGAGGCACGCCTCTGCGGCGCATTCCCACCCGCGCTGCGACATGCCTCCGTCAGGCCATGTGCAGGCCACCGTTGATCGAGATGTTCGCGCCCGTGATGTAACCGGCTTCCTCGGAGGCGAGATACGCGACGAGGCCTGCAACCTCCCAGGGCTGAGCGAGGCGGCCCATCGGGATCTGCTCTACGATCGAGTTCAGGATCTCCGGCTTCATCGCCCTGACCATGTCCGTCTGAACGTAGCCCGGCGAGACGGTATTGACGGTTACGCCTTTCTTCACGACTTCCTGCGCGAGCGCCTTGGCGAATCCGTGCATTCCCGCCTTGGCTGCCGAATAGTTGGTCTGGCCGAACTGGCCCTTGAGCGCGTTCACCGACGAAATGTTGACGATGCGACCCCAGCCGCGTTCCATCATGCCCTCGATCACCTGGCGCGTGACGTTGAAGACGCTGTTGAGATTGGTATTGATCACCGCGTACCAGTCGGTGGGCGACATGCGTTTGAAGACGCCGTCGCGCGTGATGCCGGCGTTGTTGACGAGGATGTCCACCGGGCCGATCACCGAGCCGATCTGATAGAACATGTCGGCGCAGGACTCGTAGTCGTCGACGTCGCCCTCGGCGGCGTGGACCTGCAGGCCTTCGCTGTGCATCCTCGCAATCCAGTCATCCTTCTTTTCGTAGCCGGGCAAGCAGCCCGCAACGACCTTGACACCGCTTCGCGCCAGGCGCCGGCACACCGCCGTGCCGATTCCGCCCATGCCGCCGCTCACGAACGCGATGCGTTGTTTGAGAGGGGTCCCAGCTTCCTGCACCGGCTCGGTGCCGGAGCTCGTGTCTGCGCGTCTCACTGCTGCCGCCGTCGTCATGGTTCGATCTCTCCCTGAAAAATCCTTGCGATTCTCATACGATCCGGTGCCTCACATAACGCCCGGGCGCGGCCTCGATGGGTTTGAATTTCGCATTGCCCAGCCGCGCGCGCGCTTTGACGCGCCCACCGCCGAAACCCTCGAGCCAGGCGTCCCAGTCGGGCCACCAGCTTCCGGGCTTTTCCGTTGCTTCGGCGAGCCACGCGTCCGCGTCGTCGGGGAAGCTCTCGCTGGACCAGTAGCTCCGCTTGTTCTTGGAGGCGGGGTTGACGATCCCGGCAATGTGGCCACTCGCACCGAGCACAAAACGCATGTCGCCGCCTAGCAGCCGGGTCGTGCGATAAGCCGTCCGCCAGGGCACGATGTGGTCCTCGCGCGTGCCGAGAACATAGGCCGGAACCGCGACCTTGCCGAGATCCACCGGCACGCCGAGGACCTGTAGCTTCCCGGGAACCCGCAGCTGGTTCTCGAGATAAGTGTTGCGCACGTACCAGCAGTACATCGGCCCGGGAAGGTTGGTCGAATCTGCGTTCCAGTAGAGCAGGTCGAAGGCTTCGGGCGATCTACCCTTCAGATAGTTGTTGACCACATATGACCAAACGAGGTCGTTCGCGCGAAGCGCCGAGAACACGAGCGCGAGATCGCGGCCGGACATGATGCCGCCCTTGCCTATCGCCGCCTCGCGCAACGCCACGCTAGCCTCGTCGATGAAAAGCCCGATTTCGCCCGTGTCTGCGAAATCGAGCATCGAAGCGAGGAAAGTCGCGCTCTCCACGGAGTTCTCCGCTTTCTGGCGCATCACGGCCAGCGCTGCGCCGAGCATGGTTCCGCCCACGCAGAAGCCGAGCGCGTTGACCTTTTCGGCGCCGCAGATCGCGCGCGCCACATCGAGCGCTTTGAGCACCCCTTTTTCGATGTAGTCGTCCCAGGTGAGGTGGCCGAGCTCCTCGGTGATGTTGCGCCAGGACACCATGAACACCGGATGGCCCTGCTCCACCGCATAGCGCACCAGCGAATTTTCCGGCTGAAGATCGAGGATGTAGTACTTGTTGATGCAGGGCGGGATCATCACCAGCGGGTGCTTGAACACGGTCGGCGTGACCGGCTTGTACTGGATGAGCTGGATCAGCTCGTTCTCGAAAACTACCGCGCCCTCGGTGACAGCGAGATTCCTGCCGACCTCGAACACGGACTCGTCCGTGGTCGAAATGCGCCCCTTTTGCACGTCCTCGATGAGCTGGCGAACGCCCTGGGTGAGGCTTTCGCCCTTGGTCTCGAGTGCCAGCTTGAGCGCCTCCGGATTGGTCGCCGCGAAATTCGCCGGGCTCATTGCGTCTGAAAACTGGCGCGCGATGAAGCGCAGGCGCTCTTTTGCGCGCGGTTCCGCATCGAGCGCTTCGATCCAGTCCGAGAGAAAGTGCGAATTGATGAGGTAGCTCTGGCGAAGGTAATCGAACCAGGGGATCCGCTGCCATTCCGCGGAGGAAAAGCGCCTGTCGCCGCGATCGGGCGGTGCGACGGGCGTGACCTCGCTCCCCGCCTCGCGGGCAAGCGTCGACTGCCACAGCGCCGCGTGCAGCTTGGAATAGCGCGCCTGAAGGGCCGCGAACTTGCCGGAGTCAATGCCCACCGACTGCATCGAGCGGGCGAGCTCGGAATCCGGCGAGGCACCCAGGGAGCCGAGGAAATTCTGCAGGTATGTCTGGGCGGCGACCGCGAACTGCTCGAGCGGAGAGGAGATTGAGACTGCCACGCGGCTAATACCCTGAAATATTTGAGAAGACGACCGGATATTGCGCCGCACAATCGACGAAGTCAAGGCAGGAACCACCCCAGACCCCAGACTCTGCGCTAACTGGCTGTGCGGACTCCGAAATCAGCACTCGACCGCGTGAAAAGAGGAGAATCGATCCGAGTCTTGTCGTCGGACGGCGAAACGTCTCGTGCGGTGCGCGCGAGAGCGTAAAGTACAACCAGAATAAGGGGACTGACCCCATCGGAGGAGGACTACGTGGGCCATAAGGGAGCCGTGCGCCTCAAGCAGATCCTTGCTATCCGCTCGAAGGCGGACCTCGAGGAAGCAGCTCTCCTCATCGCCGAACAGCTGGGCTTCCAGTACCTCATGTTCCGCGGCCGCTTCGCTCCATCGCAGGGTCCATCTCACGACTTTCGGTTCGACAATTTCCCCGTTGGCTGGCGCCGGTATTGCGCCGATCGAGGCAAAGATCTCCTGCCCGGTCCGCTGTGCCGTCTCGCCCTGCAGGAAGTCACCCCTTTGTCTTGGGGGAAAATCGCATCTCGGCAGAGCAGGCCTTTCGCGAAGGCCGGTAAATTCGGGCTGGGGACCGGAGTTTCGTGTTCCGTGCACGGACCCCACGGCCAGTGGAGCCTCACCAGTTTTGCTCTGGCACGCACCGGCCCCTCAGCGGAGCGCCATATCCTCGCGGTCCTTTCGGATTGTCAACTCGCGGCATGTGCAGTTCACTACACGGCGGCGCGCATCGCGCGGCGTGGCCTCGATCCGGTTGCACCGCCACTCCGGTTCCAAAGCGCTCACCGCAAGATCTTGAGTGAGCGCGAGCGCCAATGCCTGATCCAATCGGCAGGCGGAAAGACAACTTTGGAGATCGGGCAGGCGCTGCAGATATCCGAGCGCACCGTCGTGTTCCACCTCTCCAACGTGCGGCGCAAGCTGGGTGCCGCCAACTCGCGCCACGCCGTCACGAAGGCCTTTTCCCTGAAGCTGATAGCCGCAGGCCCCTAATCAACTTCGGAGCGTTTAGGTGCAACGGCGCCGGGGGTCTCGAGCACCGCGATGATCCTGTCGGCGTAGTCGCGCCAGCCCGGTTCCGAACCGAGGTCGCGAAACAGACCGCCTTTCGAAAGCGCGGCGACCCAATCCTGCGTTTCGGCGCTTGCTGCTGACATCCAGGGGGCAAGCCCTGCCTCCCGCACGGTGTTTGCTGCTTCGCGCATTTCCTCCGCGCGGCGCTTGCCGTGCTTCGCCACCCGGCTGAAAAGGTACGTGCCCTGCTTTTCCCAGTCGATCTCCGGATAGGTCTCCGCGAGCGAGGCGAGCAGCTGGTGCTCCACGCCGTGGCAGCGGGCCAGGGTATAGCTTTCCACGATGATCGCTTCCAGTCCCTTGATGAACACGCTGCGGCACAGCTTCATTGCCGAAGCGACCCCGATTTCCTCCGAGACCACCGTCAGGTCGAACCCGAGCGGGACGAGACTGTCTGCAAGCGCCCCGGCGCGCATGCCCCCCAAAAGCATCGGCACGTGAATTCCGTGAGGTGGAACAGAGGTCATCACGCCCGCCTCGACATAGTGTGCGCCGGCGCCGTCGATGAGCTTCGCCGCCTTCGCCTTGGTCATCGGAGAGGCGGAATTGAGATCGAGGAAAAAGGTGCCGGGGCGCACGGACCGGGCCGCGTCGCGTGCGACCTCGAACGCATTCCCCGCGGTAACCGCCGAAATCGCAATGTCGGCACGGGCGAGCAGTTCCGCAAGCGATCCGCATGTCTCGACGCGATCTTCCCTTGCGCGCCCTTTCATCGCAGCGCCTTGCGAGGGATCGCGAAAAAGCACGTCCCAGGCGCCGACCCAGGCGACTCCTCGATCTCGCAGGGCGCGGGCAAGGATCTTCCCGACCTCCCCGTAACCCACGAGGCCGATTTTCAGTTTCGAATCGACGGGTTCTACCCGCATGAAGCCGTCCGAGTGACTTTGCCAAGCACGCGGAAATCTAGCACAGACGCAGCAGCGACGGCCACACCTTCACCTCCGCGTGCCCGCCCAATAGAGTCGCGCCGGGTTGTCCACCAGGATCCGTTTCCTGAGTTTCTCGTCCGGGATAACGTTCGCAAAGAAATCCACCAGCTCGCCGTCGTTCGGCATGATCTTGACGTTGGGGTGGGGAAAGTCGGTTCCCCACAGCACGCGCTCCGGCGCCGACTCGACCAGGGCCGCCGCGAACGGAATCGCGTCGTGAAACGGCTTTCCGGCCGTGGACACGCGCTCCGGACCGCTCACTTTCACCCAGGCAAGTTCGTTTTTCATCAGATCGAGGAGCATGCGAAAAGGCTTCTGATCGATCCCGTGCTGCGCCTGAACGCGCCCCATGTGGTCGATGACGAACGGCACGCGCCAGCGGCGGAACATTTCTGCATGGGTCTCGATGTCTTCGGCGTCGAAATGCAGCACCACGTGCCAGTCGAGCGGCTCGATCATCGCGAGCGTGCGCTCGAGCACGCGGGGATCGGGCGCGCCGCCGAGGTGCCGCACGAAATTGAAGCGCACACCGCGCACGCCGCCCGCATGCAGTGCCTCGAGCTCATGCTCGGTCGCGTCGTCCCCGACCATCGCCACGCCGCGCCAAGCGCCGCCCGGTTCGAACTTCCGGGACCAGGCGATCGCATCGAGCATCGCGCGATTGTCCGCGCCGTGGCAGCTCGCCTGGACCAGCACAGCGCGCGCAAGACCCAGATGCTCGTGCAACGCGCGCAACTTCTCCTTCGGGGAGTCGGGTGGGGTGTAGCGGCGCTCGGGCGCGTAGGGAAACGTCGTCGCCGGGCCGAAGATGTGGCAGTGGGCGTCGCAAGCGCCAGGAGGTGGCGCGTACTTCGGCTTGACCGGATTCGGATCGGGACCGGCGATCGCCTTGGTCATCCGTGCCGCGTCACTGTTTTTCGATTCGGGCGCGCTCGATCACCGCGCGCCACTTGGCGATCTCCGCCGTGAGCAGCGCACCGAGTGCCTCGGGGGTCCCCGCGCGCGCCTCCACGCCGAGCTCCTGCAACCGGTTGCGCACTTCGGGAGCGGCGACTGCGGCGTTGACCTCGCGGTTGAGCCGGTCGATCACGGGTTTCGGCGTTCTCGCAGGCGCTGCCACACCGTTCCAGGAGGATGCCTGATAGCCGGGAACGCCGCTCTCGGCGACGGTCGGCACCCCGGGCAAGCCGGGAAACCGCTTGTCCGAGGTCACGGCAAGCGGCTTCAGGGCCCCGCCCTTGATCTGCGCCATCACCGGCGCGAGGATCTCGAACGCGACCTGCACGTCGCCGCCCTTCAGCGCCAGGATGACTGCAGGTGTCGCCTTGAACGGCACGACCTGCGCGTCGATTCCAGACATCGACTTGAACAGTTCCGCAGCGAGGTGCTGCGTGCTCCCGATATTGATCGTGCCGATGTTGAACTTGTCGGGGTTGGCCCGGGCGGCCGCGATCAAGTCGCGGACAGAGCCGATTTTGGAAATTGAATCCACGACCAGTACCAGATCGAAGAATCCGACGGTTGAGATCGGCGCAAAATCGTTTACCGTGTCGTAGGGAAGCGACTTGAACAGCGAAGCGCTCACCGCGTTGCCGTTGGTGATGAAAAGCAGCGCATACCCATCGGGCTCGGATTTTGCGACGGCTTCCGAAGCGACGATGCCCCCGGCGCTAGGACGGTTTTCCACCAGCACCTGCTGGCCGATGGTTTCACTCATCTTCTGTGCGAGCACTCGCGCCGTAATGTCGGCCACACCACCCGCGGCAAACGGCACCAAGACTCTTATGGGGCGCGTCGGATAGCCTTGCGCGGATACGGGTGTCGCCGCAGCCGCCAGCGCAACGGCGAAAATCAACGTCAAGGGAGAAACGATCGCTTTCACGCGCCGGAGAGGAGGTTGTTTCAAGTTGGTCGGGGCGGCGAGATTCGAACTCGCGACCACCTGCACCCCATGCAGGTACGCTACCAGGCTGCGCTACGCCCCGACGCGTGAAAAGTATATCAGAGCGGGTGAGACAATTCGCCCCGTCTCAGCGCAACAGGTCGATGACGTTCTTCAGCTCCTGCTTCAATACCGTAAGAACGCTCCGCGTTTCGTGGCCGCGCGGCGCAGAGGCCGCGGTTGCGGAGCGCGCTGAGGCTGCGCTCAGGTTTTCGTCGAGGCGGTTGCGCGCGCCGCTGATGGTGAATCCCTGTTCGTACAGGAGCTCGCGGATCCGGCGGATCAGCAGCACCTCGTGGTGCTGGTAGTAGCGACGGTTGCCGCGACGCTTGACCGGACGAAGCTGGGTGAATTCCTGTTCCCAGTAACGCAAGACGTGCGGCTTCACCCCGCACAACTCGCTTACCTCCCCAATGGTGAAGTAGCGCTTCGCCGGGATCGGCGGCAGGCTATCCTTGGTCGCCTTGCTTTCCATGGGTCTGCTCGACCAGCGCCTTGAGCTTCTGGCTTGCGTGGAACGTCACCACGCGCCGTGCCGTGATGGGAATTTCTTCGCCGGTCTTGGGGTTGCGGCCGGGTCGCTGCGGTTTGTTGCGCAGCTGAAAGTTGCCGAACCCGGATAGCTTGACGCTCTCTCCGTTTTCGAGCGCCAGGCGGATCTCCTCGAAGAACGTTTCCACCATGTCCTTCGCCTCGCGCTTGTTCAGCCCCACCTTCTCAAAAAGCATGTCCGCCAGCTCGGCTTTTGTAAGTGTCATTTGCGCTCCCTTGGAGAGTCAGAATCACTCTCCACTTCATTACTTAAGTACGTAATTTAGCACCGAATTTTGCGGCGAGAAGCTCAGTAAGTTGCGCCATTGCGGCGTCCGCCTCCGCATCGGTCAACGTCCTGGCAGTATCTTGCATAACTACCCGAAACGCAAGGCTTTTTTTACCTCGATGTACACCTTCCCCCCGGTAGAAGTCAAACAGCCGGATATCCTGAACCAAAGGGGGGCGATTCCGGGCGAGTTCTTCCAGGATGCCCGAAACCGGTATCCCCTCGTCAAACTCCATGGAACGGTCCCGGATCACGGGGGGAAATTTGGAGATTTCCCGGTATTGCGGCATATCCACCGCAGCCAGCCCGGCGACATCCAGCTCGAAGAGGACCGGCGCTTGGGGCAGGTCGTATTTCTGCTGCCAGCGCGGATGCAGCTCGCCCAGCCAGCCGATGGCAGCGCCACCCAAGCTGATGCTGGCCGCGCGGCCCGGGTGCAGCCCCGGATGAGCGAAGGGGGCAAACCGCGCCTGACGCGGAGCGAGGAGCGCCTCGACGTCGCCCTTGGCGTCGTAAAAATCGACCGGGCGCACGGGAACACCCCATTGCTCGGCTGCAGCCGGCCCGTAGGCAAGGCCGCCGATGCGGAGCGGCTGGTGGTAGCCGGCGAGCGCTCTTGCCGGATCGCTGGGATCCTCGCCGCCGGAGGAGCGCAAAAAGCAGCGGGCAGCCTCAAAAACGCGCACGCGGCCGAGCTTGCGCGCCAGGTTGAAGCGCAGGTTCGCGACAAGGCTTCCCATGAGACTCGAGCGCATCACGTCGAGCTGGGCCGCAATCGGATTTTCCAGTCCGATCGGCTCGGCGTTGCCGCAGAAATCGCGTTCCCACTGTGCGTCCACGAAGCTGAAATTCACGACCTCGAAGTACTCGCGGTCCACAAGAATCCGCTTTAACTCGGAGAGGGTCCTGCGGCCCTCCGGAGCGGCGAGCATCGAGAGCGCCGCCTGCGGCGGCCGGGATGGAATATTGTCGTAACCATGCAACCGCGCGATTTCTTCGACCATGTCCTCCTCGATCTCGAGGTCGAAGCGATAGGAAGGCGGGGTTACCGTGAATTCACCGGCCGAGCGCGCATGCGGAAGCTGCAGGCGCTTGAGCAACCCCGCGATCTGCTCATCGGAGAACTGCACGCCTATGATCTTGCTCGCACGGCCCGAACGCAGCCGGACCGGCTTGCGCTGCGGCAGCGTTGCAGCAGCTTCGCTTATCGGTCCTGCCGCACCGCCGCAGACGTCAAATATCAGTTGCGTGGCGCGCTCGATTGCCTCGGCGGTGGAAGCAAAGTCCACGCCGCGCTCGAAGCGGAAAGCCGCGTCGCTGGACAGCGCGAAGCGTCGAGCACGGCCCGCGACGGCGGAGGGATCGAACCATGCCGCCTCGAGAAACAACTCGGTAGTCGAACCGGAAACCGCACTCGCCTCCCCGCCCATGACCCCGCCAAGCGCAAGCGGCTTCTTCACGTCGGCGATCAACAACACATCGGGGGCCAATTTGACCTCTTGTCCGTTGAGCAACCTGAGGCGCTCGCCTTCGCGGGCGCGCCGCACGATCACTTCGCCTTCGATTGCGCGGTTGTCGAAAGCGTGCAGGGGCTGCCCCAACTCGAGCATCACGAAGTTGGTGATGTCGACGATAGCGGAAATCGATCGCAGCCCGCAACGCTCCAACCGGCGCACCATCCAGTCGGGCGTTCGCGCCTTTGCGTTGACGCCGCGTATGATGCGGCCGCAGTAGCGCGGGCACGCTGCCGTATCCTGGAGGAGGATCTTGCGCTTTTCGTCCAGTGCGGCCTTCGCCGGGACCACCGCGGGGACAGCAAGCGGTGCACCGGTCAGAATCGAGACTTCCCGCGCGATGCCCCGCAGGCTCAGGCAATCACCGCGGTTCGGCGTGAGCTTGAGCGTGATGAGTTGATCATCCAGATCGAGCACCCGGCGCAGGTCCGCCCCGGGTAGCGCCTCGGCGGGCAAGGCAAGCAGCCCGGAATGATCCTGCGAAAGACCCAGTTCCTTCGCCGAGCACAGCATGCCGCTCGACTCGACGCCGCGGACCTTCGTTTGCTTGATTTCCATCTCCGGGAGCCGCGCACCCAACATCGCTACCGGCGCTTTCATTCCGGCGACGACGTTTGGAGCCCCGCAGACGATCGCAAGCGTCGAACCACCGACGTCGACCTTGCAGAGCGTGAGCCGGTCGGCGTTGGGGTGCTTTGCGACTTCGAGTACCAGCCCGACCACGACCTTGTCGAAAGGGGGCGCGACGGGTTCGACCGATTCGACGTCGAGTCCGCCCATGGTAAGCACACGCGCGAGCTCCTGCGTCGGCATTTTCGGATCGACGAAGGACCGCAACCAGCTTTCTGGAAATTTCACGTGAACTGGGCGAGAAAGCGCAGATCGCCGTCGTAGAAAAGTCGCAAGTCGTTTATCCCGTAACGCAGCATCGTCAACCGATCTGGGCCCATGCCGAAAGCGAAGCCCATGTACCGCTCGTGGTCCACTCCGCAGGCCTTGAGTACGTTGGGGTGCACTTGACCGCTGCCGGCTACCTCAAGCCAGCCGGATTGCCCGCATACACGGCAGCCCGCCCCGCCGCAAAATACGCAGCTCATGTCGACTTCGGCGGACGGTTCGGTGAAAGGGAAAAAAGACGGCCGAAAGCGCGTTCGGAGCTTCTCGTCTTCGAAAAACTTGCGCAGAAAATCCGTGAGAACGCCTTTGAGATCGGCGAAGCTCACCGCTTCGTCGATCCAGAGGCCTTCCACCTGATGGAACATCGGCGTGTGTGTCGCGTCCGAATCGACGCGGTACACCCGGCCAGGCGCGATGATCTTGATCGGAGGCTTGTGCTGTTGCATGTAGCGCACCTGGATCGGCGAGGTGTGCGTTCGCAGCAGCAGGTTCTGCCCGGCGCCTTTCAGATAAAAGGTGTCATGCATCGAGCGCGCGGGATGGTCCTGCGGCTGATTGAGCGCCGTGAAGTTGTGGAAGTCGGTCTCGATCTCGGGGCCGTCCGCCACGTCGAACCCGATCGAACGAAAAAGCTGCTCGATGCGCTCGAGCGTGCGCGTCGCGGGATGCAGGCCGCCGCGGGCGAGGCCGCGCCCCGGCAGAGTCACGTCCAGCGCCTCTTCCGCGAGCCGCGAATCGAGCTTGGCGGCGGCCAGCGTCTCACGGCGGGCGGCGAGCGCCGCCTCGATCCTATCCTTGGCGGCGTTGATGCGAGCCCCGGCTTCGCGGCGGGCTTCGGGTGCGAGCTTCGCGAGGTCCTTCATCGCCTCCGCGAGTGCTCCCGATTTTCCGAGGTAGCGTGCCTTGATCCGCTCGAGATCGTTCGCGTCGTTCGCGCCGCCGAACTCGGCGATCGCCCTCGAAACGGCTTTATCCAGATCCATCATCTGAAATTCGACTACCTCGGCGCCGTGCGCCACCCTTCCTCGGGAAGAAGGGGATTGTCGGTTATTGCGCGCCGAGTTTCGCTTTCGCCTGGCTCGCGATCTGCGCGAAAGCGGCCTTGTCCGCCACGGCCAGGTCGGCGAGTACCTTGCGATCGACCTCGATCGAAGCCTTCTTCAGGCCGTGCATGAAAGCCGAGTAAGTCATGCCGTGCTCGCGCACGGCCGCATTGATGCGCGCGATCCAGAGGACACGAAACTGCCGCTTGCGTTGCTTGCGGTCACGGTAGGCATACTGCCCCGCTTTCATCACCGCTTCCTTGGCAATGTTGAAAACATTGCCGCGGCGGCCGCGGAACCCTTTGGCCTGACGGAGGACCTTCTTGTGCTTGGCGTGCGCGGTTACGCCGCGTTTGACTCGTGGCATGGCGGCTCTCCCTTACGCGTACGGGAGCATCGCACGGACATGCTGCTTGTCCGTGGCGTGCACTTCCGCAGTTCCGCGCAAATGGCGTTTGTTCTTGGTGGTTTTCTTGGTGAGTATGTGGCGCTTGAACGCCTGAGAGCGCTTGATGCTGCCGCCGGAGCGTATCTTGAAACGCTTGGCGGCGCTGCGCTTTGTCTTCAGCTTTGGCATTGCATTACTCCTGTTTTTGCACGGCGACGGGCGGCCCCTCTGGAGCGCTTGCAAACCTCGGCACCACTTCTTCCAAACCTGCAGCCGCGCTAGGGCGAAACCTCAGGTTTCGGTTCTTTCTTCGGTTCTTTCTTGGCTTCCTTCTTTACCGGCTTCTTGATTTCCTTCTTGCCCTTCTTGGGGGCCAACACCATGATCAGTTGCCGCCCTTCCATCTTCGGATATTGCTCCACCACCGCGTGCGGCTCGAGATCCTGCTTCACCCGTTCGATCAGCCGCACGCCAAATTCCTGATGCGCCATCTCCCGGCCGCGGTAGCGCAAAGTAACCTTGGTCTTGTCGCCTTCTTCGAGGAACTTGATCAAGTTGCGCAGCTTGATCTTGTAGTCGCCTTCGTCGGTTCCGGGACGGAACTTTACCTCTTTGACGTGGATCTGCTTTTGCTTGAGCTTGGCCTCGTGCGCTTTTTTCGCCTCGCGGTACTTGAACTTGCCGTAGTCCATCAGTTTGCAGACGGGCGGCTTGGCAAGCGGAGCAATTTCCACCAGATCGACTTCGGCTTCCTCGGCCATTTTCAGGGCCTGGGCGATCGGCACGATGCCGACTTGCTCGCCGGCGGCTCCGATCAAGCGCACTTCGGGCGCATTGATCTCGATGTTGATGCGCTGCGTTCTCTCCGTGGCGATGTTGCATCCTCCAGAAAATTAAAAATTAAGCCGTACTCCCCGCTTTTGCCTCCCTGCGGAGGCGGGCGATGAATTCCGGCAGGGACATCTGCCCGAGGTCTTCACCGCTGCGGGTACGCACGGCCACCTTTTCGGCTGCCTTCTCTTTTTCTCCGACGATCAGCTGGTAAGGCAGCTTCTGCAAGCTATGTTCCCGAATTTTATAGGTTATTTTCTCGTTCCTCAAGTCGGCTTCGCAACGGTAGCCGGCCTGCTTCAGGGAGGCCGCGACCCGCGTGGCGTAATCGGCCTGTCCCTCCGAAATATTGAGCACCATCACCTGCTCCGGCGCAAGCCACAGCGGCATGGCGCCCGCGTAGTGCTCGATGAGAATCCCGATGAATCGCTCCATGGATCCGACGATCGCCCGGTGCAGCATGACCGGCACCTTGCGCGAATTGTCCTCGGCGACATACTCGGCACCGAGCAGTCCGGGCATGGAAAAATCGACCTGCATGGTGCCGCACTGCCAGGAGCGGCCGATGCTGTCTTTCAGGTGGTATTCGATCTTGGGGCCGTAGAATGCGCCCTCTCCCGGGAGGACGTCGTAACCGAGACCGCTCGAATCCAGGGATGCCTGAAGCGCGCGTTCGGCTTTGTCCCAAAGCTCGTCCGCCCCGACCCTCTTCGGAGGGCGCATCGCGAGCTTGTAGACGACCTCGGTGAAGCCGAAGTCTGCGTAGACCTTTTGCAGCAACGCCGTAAATGCCGTGACCTCGGGCTGGATCTGTTCCTCGGTGCAAAATATGTGGCCGTCATCCTGGGTGAAGGCGCGGATGCGCATGATGCCGTGCAGAGCGCCCGAGGGTTCGTTGCGGGTGCACACGCCGAACTCACCGTAGCGAAGCGGCAGCTCCCGGTAGCTGTGCAGGCCCCTGTTGTAGATCAGCACGTGGCCGGGGCAGTTCATCGGCTTGATCGCGTAGTCGCGCTTCTCCGACTGGGTGGTGAACATGTTTTCCCGGTAGTTCTGCCAGTGGCCTGATTTCTCCCACAGGCTGCGGTCGAGGACCTGCGGGCAGCGCACTTCGAGATAGCCGTTGTCCTGATAGACGCGCCGCAGGTATTGCTCGATCTGCTGCCAGACCGCCCAGCCTTTCGGATGCCAGAACACCATCCCGGGGGCTTCCTCCTGAACGTGGAAAAGATCGAGCTGCGCGCCCAGCCGCCGATGATCGCGTCTCTCGGCTTCCTCGAGCATGCGGAGGTACGCGTCCTGCTCTTCCTTTTTTGCCCAGGCGGTCCCATAGATCCGCTGCAGCATCTCGTTCTTGGAATCCCCGCGCCAGTAAGCGCCGGCAATTTTCATCAGCTTGAACACTTTCAGCTTGCCGGTCGAAGGGACGTGAGGACCGCGGCACAGATCGATGAAATCCCCTTCCCGGTACAACGAGACCTCTTCGTTCGCGGGAATCGAGGCGACGATCTCCGCCTTGTAGTGCTCGCCGATGGATTTGAAATATTGAACCGCCTTGTCGCGCGGCCAGACCTCGCGCTTCACCGGGAGGTCCTTTTTCGCCAGTTCCGCCATGCGCTTTTCGATGGCGTCGAGATCGTCCGGCGTGAACGGCCGCTTGAACGAAAAGTCGTAGTAGAAACCGTTTTCTACCACCGGCCCGATGGTCACCTGCGCTTCAGGGAACAGCTCCTTCACGGCGTAGGCGAGCAAGTGCGCAGTGGAATGCCGCAGGATCTCGACGCCCTCGCGATCGCGTTCGGTGATGATCGAAACCTCGGCGTCGCGGTCGATTCGATGCGAGGTGTCGACGAGCTTGCCGTCGACTCGGCCTGCGAGCGCGGCACGCGCCAGTCCCGCTCCGATCGCCTGGGCGACCTCGGCGACGGTGACCGGGCCGCCGAATGATTTGACGGCGCCATCGGGCAGACGAATGTTGGGCATCGGCGTGTTTTCTAAATCCGTCTGCGCGTTGAACGGCGCATCGCGCCCGTTCCGACGCGCAGAGTTAAAACGGCAGCCATCGAGGCTGCCGTTTTAACAGTTGGTAGGCGCGATTGGAATCGAACCAACGACCTCATCCATGTCAAGGATGCGCTCTAGCCAACTGAGCTACGCGCCTGAGAAGTGCCGGATTCTAGCCGAACGGTCCGAGGCGCACAAACCCATGAAACAATCCGGACGAAAATCAACCGCCCCAACGCTTCGATCGCGAATCGTAGCTGTACGGCATGGATTTGAACACCACGTTCGGGCAGGAAAGCACGTACCCATCGCCCGAAGCAAGGTAGCCCATCGGCGCGCCGCTCGGGCACTTGCTCACCGTCGGGACGTACTTGGGCGCGAGCTTGTCGAGACCCTCTGGATAGGCCCCGCTCTCGCGCTTGTACGACGAAAGGGCGGAGACCATCTGCATGCCACGGGTCTCGACGGTCAGCATGTCTTTCTCGCCTCCAGTGTACAGGTCGATCGCAACGTACGCTGCCGCGAGAGCGATCGCAATTACGACGAGCAGAACGATCTGGCTTACGCCCGCTTGACGATGTGCCGCATTCATCCCCGCCCTCCCTGACTGATTGGACATCAACTGAACGCAAATACTACCGCAAGCCGAGCATCTCCGCCGCGTGCTTGCGTGTCGTCGCGGTGATCGCGACTCCGCCCAGCATGCGCGCGATTTCCTCGATGCGTGATTTCTGGTCGAGCACGGCGACCCGACTCCGCGCGCTGCCGCTCTCCGTGCCCTTGGCGACCGACCACTGCTCGCGGGCCTGGGCGGCCACTTGCGGAAGATGGGTCACGCACAACACTTGACGCTCCCCGCCCAGGGTCTTCAGCTTCTTTCCCACGACTTCGGCCACTGCTCCGCCGATCCCCGCGTCGACCTCGTCGAAAATCAACGTAGGCACCGCGGCCGCCCGGCTCGTGATCACCTGAATCGCGAGGCTGATGCGGGACAGTTCCCCTCCGGAGGCCACCTTGGCGAGGGGGCGCGGCTCGGTGCCCGGATTGGTCGTCACCAGAAACTCGACCTGCTCGTTTCCGGCGACGCTGCCGTCGGGTAAAAGCGAGCGCAACTCCACCTCGAACCGCCCGCCGGACATCGCGAGTTCCTTCATTGCGGCGTTTACTTCGCGGCCGAGTTTCGCCGCGGCCTTGGCGCGCTCGGCCGAAAGTCGTTTCGCAAGCCCGTCGTAGCGCGCGCGCGCAGCCTGCTCCTGCATGGCGAGGGCTTTGAGATCCGCGGTAATTTCCAGATCTTTCAGCCGGTCCCGAAGTGAAACCAGAAGCTCGGGCAGCGCTTCCGGTCGTGCGCGAAACTTGCGCGCCGCATTGTGCACCGCCTCGAGGCGCTGCTCGACCTCGTGGAGACGCTTCGGATCGAGCTCGATGCGATCGGCGTAATGTCTCAGCGCATAAGCGGCTTCGCGCAACTGCGCCTCACCCGATTCGAGCACGGCAATGGTATCGCGCAGCGATCCATCGTACTCGGTGAGCGGGCGCAGCCGCGAAAGTACTCCCGACAGCGCACCGAGCGCGGCGCTTTCCGACTCGGAAAGCGAGTCGGTCGCGCCCCGCACACCCTCCACAAGGGTCGCCGCATGGGCAAGCCGGCCGTGCTCAGACTGGATCGTCTCCCACTCGCCGGGTGCGAGCGCAAGCCGCGACAGCTCTTCGACCTGCCAGTTGAGCTGCTCGCGTTCCGCTTCGCGTGCCGCGGTGTTGCTCTCGTGGTCGAGTCTCGCACGGCAAAGTCTCTGCCATTCGCGATGAGCGCCACCCGTTTCCTGGGCAAGCGAAGCAAGCCCGGCGTGTGCGTCGAGCACCAGGCGCTGGGCCTCGGGCCTGAGAAGCGACTGGTGCGCATGCTGGCCGTGGATGTCGACGAGCCGGTCTCCGGCCTCGCGCAGCTGGTTTATTGTCGCGGCGTGACCGTTGATGAATGCGCGCGAGCGCCCGCTTGCGTCCACCACGCGGCGCAGCAGCAACCGGTTCGGATCGCCCTCGAGCGCATGCTCGTGCAACCAATCCCCGATCCCGGGCAGCGAATCGATGGCGAATTCGGCGGCCACGTCCGCACGCTCGGCCCCGGAGCGCACCTGCTCGCTTGCCGTGCGCTCGCCGAGCGTCAACGACAGCGCGTCGATCAGGATGGACTTTCCCGCACCGGTTTCTCCCGTCAGGGCCGTAAAACCCGGCCGAAACTCGAGTTCCAGACGATCGACGATCGCGAAGTCCCGAATGGATAGATGCAAAAGCATCCGCGGCTAGAGCACTTCGCTCCAGTGCAGCTTCTGGCGCAGCATCGCGAAGTAGCTGTATCCGGGAGGATGGACGAACTTCACGGTATGCTCCGCGCGCCGGATAGCGACGCGGTCGCCCTCCTGAAGGTCGCACTGCAGCTGCCCGTCGAAATGAAGCCGCGCATCGATCGAGCGTTTCAGCGTGATTTCGATCACCGTGCGGTCGCTGACCATGATCGGCCGGTTGGACAGCGTGTGCGGGCAGATCGGCACCAATGCGAACCCGGGCACGCTCGGTTGCAGTATCGGCCCGTCCGATGAAAGCGCGTAAGCGGTCGATCCAGTGGGAGTCGCCACGATCAGGCCGTCGGCCCGCAAGTCATAAACGAACTCGCCGTCGATGTTGACCACGAATTCGATCAGCCGGCCGACAGATCCCTTGTTCACGACCGCGTCGTTGAGCGCGAGCGTCGCGAGCGTGACCACGCCATCGCGGCGCACTTCGGCCGCGAGCATGGTTCGCTCTTCAATCGCGTAGCGGCCGGCGAGAATCTCGGCCATTGCGTCGAGCATGTTGGAGGAAGCGATGTCGGTCATGAATCCCAGACGGCCCTGGTTGACGCCGACGAGGGGCACAGGGTGACCCGCCAGGTTTCGTGCTGCGTTGAGCATGCTTCCGTCGCCTCCCTGCACCACGACCAGGTCGGCGCGGGCGCCGATTTCATCGTAGCCGGCTGTGGGAAAACCGCTGACACGGTTGCTTGCCGCGGTTTCCTTCTCCAGCATCACTGTGCGTCCCTGCTTGCGCAGGTACTCGCCCATCGTGACGAGCGCGGTCGCGACATCGGGGGAATGGTAGCGGCCTATCAGCGCGATCGTATTGAAAGCGGACATACCGTCATTAAATCATGAACATGTGGCGGTGACAAAAAGGCCGCCTTCTATATCGGGAACAAAACCGCAAAGCAGGCCGATTCTGTAGAATCGCGGGCTATGCTGGACCGTCGCGCGCAGATCCTGCTCAAGACCCTGGTGGAGCGCTATATCGCCGAGGGTGAGCCGGTGGGCTCGCGCGCCTTGTCGCGCTACTCCGGTCTGGATCTGAGCCCGGCCACGATCCGAAACGTGATGGCCGACCTCGAAGAACTCGGCTTTGTCGCGAGCCCCCATACGTCGGCGGGACGCATTCCCACTCCCCGCGGCTATCGTTTCTTCGTCGATACCCTGCTTACGGTAAAGCAACTGGATCGCGTCGAGATCAGCCAGCTCGAAGACAACCTTCATCCCGACCACCCGCAGCGTCTCATCGGCGCGGCCTCGCAGCTCCTCTCGGAGCTCACCCATTTCGCGGGCGTCGTGGTCGCCAGCAAGCGCAAGACGCCCTCCTTCCGTCACATCGAGTTTCTGGCACTTTCGGACAAGCGCGTCCTGCTGATCATCGTAACACCGGAGGGTGACGTGCAGAACCGAATACTGTTCACCGAGAAGACCTATACACCTTCCGAGCTGACTACGGCGGCAAATTTCCTCAACCAGAACTACTCGGGGCTCGGGTTCGATGACATCCGTCGCCGCCTGCGCGACGAGCTGAAGCAGCTTCGGGAGGATATGACGCTTCTCATGACCGCGGCGCTCGAGGCCGGCAGCGAGGCCTTGTCCGAATCGACGGAGAACTATGTCATATCCGGCGAGAGGAATTTGCTCGACTCGCATGAACTCGCTTCGAACATGTCTCGGCTGCGGGAGTTGTTCGAGCTTTTCGAAAAGAAGACGCTGCTCGTGCAGATCCTCGAGCTGAGCACCCGCGCGCAGGGAGTGCAGATCTACATCGGCGGCGAGTCCGGAATCGCGCCGCTCGACGAATGCAGCGTGGTCACCGCGCCGTACGAGTCCGACGGGAAGATCATCGGTACGGTCGGGGTAATCGGGCCGACGCGCATGGCATACGAGCGCGTGATACCGATCGTCGACATAACCGCGAAGCTATTGTCGAGCGCGCTGTCGAGCCACTAGATCGGGAGCCGAGAGTCCGGGAGCGAAGCAGGATCAGCGGCCCTTGTTCCAGACTCTGAATCTCCGCTCTCGGCATGCACTATCTCCCCGAGCCGAAACAGGAGCAGGGCGCCATCGCCAAGACGGCGGTGCTACTCGTCAACCTCGGCACGCCCGATGCGCCGACACCGCAGGCGGTACGCCGATATCTGAAGCAGTTTCTGTCCGATCCGCGTGTGATCGAAATTCCTCGGGCGCTTTGGCTGCCGATCCTGCACGGCTTCGTACTCAACACGAGACCGAGGAAATCGGCACAGAAATACGCCAGCATCTGGTCCTCGGAAGGCTCCCCCCTGAAGGCGCATACCGAGAAGCAGGCGCGATTGCTGCGCGGCTATTTCGGTTCGCAGCTCCGCATGCCGCTCTCGGTCGATTTCGCCATGCGCTACGGCGAGCCCTCGATCCGGGGCGCCCTGGCTCACCTGAAGTCGGAGGGCTGCGAGCGCGTCCTCGTGCTGCCGATGTATCCCCAATACGCGGCCAGCACAACCGCAAGCACGCTGGATGAGGTGGGAGGGTTTCTGCGGCGGGTCCGTAACGTGCCGGAAATCCGGCTGGTGAAGCACTTTCACGACCACCCTTCATACATCGCCGCACTCGCAAATCTCGTGCGCGAGCACTGGCGGCAGTCGGGACGCCCGGAAATGCTGCTCATGAGTTTCCACGGCTTGCCGCATTACACGCTCGCCCGAGGGGATCCCTACCATTTCGAGTGCCAGGAGACCGCGCGCCTCCTTGCTGAGAGACTCGAACTTGCCGAGAGTCACTGGCAAATCGCCTTCCAGTCCCGCTTTGGACGGACGGAATGGATCCAGCCCTACACCGCGTCCACCCTGGCTGACTACGGCCGGCGCGGCGTGCGCCGCGTGGACGTGATCTGTCCGGGCTTCGTCGCGGATTGCCTGGAGACGCTCGAAGAAATCGGCATCGAAGGCCGAAAAATCTTCCTCGGCGCGGGAGGCAGGGAATTCAACCTGTTGCCCTGCCTCAACGAGCGCGAAGACTGGATTCGTGCCTTGGCCGACATTGCGGGGCAACATCTCGCCGGCTGGGTGATGGAATCCCGGGATCCGCAGCTCGAAAGGAACCGCACAGAAGACAGCCCAAGCCGAGCCGACAGCTCTTGAAATCCTCCCAGAGAACCCCAGCTAGAATCGTTAGCGAAAAGGGGCACACCCGTGCCCTCTAAACGTAAAGGCACATCGTGCGGAGAACCTATGCCTGAACCGGACCAACAGAGCCCGCAGGTTTCATCGGGCGATACTTCAGTCGATCCGGCCGCGCCAACCGCCAAACCGGCGGATGCCGCGCCCCTGCCGGATACCGAGGAGCTGTTGCGGCGCGCGGAGTTGAAGGCCCAGGAACACCACGAGGCTTGGCTCCGGGCCAAGGCGGAGGCGGAAAATATCCGCAAACGGAACTCGATCGAACTCGCAAACGCCTACAAGTACGCGATCGAGGCCGTCGCCGCGGAGCTGCTTCCCGTCAAGGACAGTCTGGAAGCGACACTCGCGGCCGATTCCGCTGCGCTTGAAACGCTAAGGAGCGGAGTCGACCTGACATTGAAGCAGCTGAATGCCGTCTTCGCGAAAGCCAATCTCAGGGAGATCAATCCCATCGGGGAAAAGTTCGATCCCCACCAGCACCAGGCGATCAGCATGCTTCCCTCGGAAAAGGAACCGAACACGGTAATCAACGTGCTGCAAAAGGGCTACCGCCTGCACGACCGCGTGATCCGGCCGGCACTGGTCACCGTGGCCAAACCCAAAGACGATCAAGCTTGAAGTTGAGGGATTGATCCCCATATCGGCTTCAAGGTTATTTGCCAGAAAATTCAAGAGGAAAGACCATGGGAAAGATCATCGGAATCGACCTCGGGACGACCAACTCCTGCGTCGCAATCATGGAGAGCGGCAAGCCCAAGGTGATCGAGAACTCGGAAGGCGCCCGTACCACGCCCTCCATCGTCGCCTACCTGGAAGACGGGGAAATCCTCGTTGGCGCGCCGGCCAAGCGGCAGGCGGTAACCAATCCCAAGAACACTCTCTATGCGATCAAGCGCCTCATCGGCCGCAAGTTCGAGGAGAAGGAGGTGCAGAAGGATATCGCCCTGATGCCCTACAAGATCGTCAAGGCCGATAACGGCGACGCCTGGGTCGAGATCCGCGGCAAGAAGATCGCGCCCCAGGAAGTCTCGGCCCAGATCCTGCGGAAGATGAAAAAGACCGCCGAGGACTATCTCGGCGAGGATGTCACCGAAGCGGTGATCACGGTTCCGGCCTATTTCAACGACTCCCAGCGCCAGGCCACCAAGGACGCCGGCCGCATCGCGGGACTGGACGTCAAGCGCATCATCAACGAACCCACGGCGGCCGCACTCGCCTTCGGACTGGACAAAAAGGAAGGCGATCGCAAGATCGCGGTCTATGACCTCGGTGGCGGCACGTTCGACATCTCGATCATCGAAATCGCGGAAGTCGAAGGCGAGCACCAGTTCGAGGTGCTCTCCACCAACGGCGATACGTTCCTCGGCGGCGAGGACTTCGACCAACGCCTGATCGACTACCTCTGCGACGAATTCAAGAAGGACCAGGGAATCGACCTGCGAAATGACGTGCTCGCGCTGCAGCGGCTGAAGGAAGCTGCGGAAAAAGCGAAGGTCGAGCTGTCCTCGAGCGCGCAGACCGAGATCAACCTGCCCTACATCACCGCCGACAAGAGCGGACCCAAGCACCTCGCCATCAAGGTCACGCGCGCCAAATTCGAGAGCCTGGTCGAGGATCTGATCGAAAAGACGGTCGAGCCCTGCCGCATCGCGTTGAAGGACGCGGGACTCAAGGTTTCCGATATCGAGGACGTGATCCTGGTCGGCGGAATGACGCGCATGCCCAAGGTCCAGGAGACAGTCAAGGACTTCTTCGGCAAGGAACCGCGCAAGGACGTCAATCCCGACGAGGCAGTCGCGGTCGGTGCCGGGATCCAGGGCGGCGTGTTGAAGGGGGACGTCAAGGATGTCCTGCTTCTGGACGTCACGCCGTTGTCCCTCGGAATCGAGACGCTGGGGGGTGTCTTCACCAAGCTCATTCAGAAAAACACCACCATCCCGACCAAGGCGCAGCAGGTCTTCTCCACCGCCGATGACAACCAGTCGGCGGTGACGATCCATGTGCTGCAGGGCGAGCGCGACGTGGCCTCGGGCAACAAGAGCCTCGGCCAGTTCAATCTCGAGGGCATTCCGCCCTCGCCGCGCGGAATGCCGCAGATCGAGGTCACCTTCGACATCGACGCCAACGGCATCTTGCACGTGTCGGCGAAGGACAAGGCGACGGGCAAGGAAAACAAGATCACCATCAAGGCAAACTCCGGGCTCAATGAATCCGAGATCCAGCGCATGGTAAAGGACGCAGAAGCGCACGCGGCCGAAGACAAGAAGCAGCTCGAGATCGTGACGTCGCGCAACCAGCTGGATTCGCTGGTGCACTCGGTTCAGAAGTCCTTGAAGGAATACGGCGACAAACTCGCAGCGGATGAAAAAGCGAAGATCGAGGCCGCGCTCAAGGATGCCGAAGAGGCAATGAAGTCCGACGACAAGGAGAAAATCGACGCCAAGGCGCAGGCGCTTTCGCAGGCGGCGCAGAA
>Ga0193699_10000090_pt1 | contig 42447 bp, 37 predicted proteins | sample L3c2metaG_FD_160095 | JGI IMG/M metagenome (GOLD analysis project Ga0193699, IMG submission 160095) | Soil microbial communities from a riparian zone of the East river system, Colorado, United States - L3c2 | ecosystem: Environmental > Terrestrial > Soil > Riparian zone | place: USA: East...
GCGACGACGCAGAAAGTGCTGAAGGAGCTTCTGACCAAGGCGCCGGCCACCAAGGTGGTTGACCTGTCGGCCGACTTCCGGCTGGCCGACACCGCGGCCTATGCGAAGTGGTACGGCCACGAGCATTACGCCGTCGAGCTGCAGAAAGAAGCGGTCTACGGCCTCACGGAAATCCACCGGCGCGACATCAAAAAGGCGCGGCTGGTGGCGAACCCGGGCTGCTACACGACCTGCGCCCAACTGCCGCTGATCCCGCTGATCAAGGCCAAGGCCATCGACCTCGACGAGATCGTGATTGACGCCAAGTCTGGCATGACCGGGGCGGGCCGGTCCGCCAAGGAGGCGATGTTATTCTCGGAAGTCTCCGAAGGCTTCAACGCCTATGGCGTCGGCCATCACCGGCACATGGCCGAGCTTGACCAGGAATTCTCGCTGGCCGCCGAGCGCGAGGTGGTCGTCACCTTCACGCCGCATCTGGTGCCGATGAACCGGGGCATCTTCTCGACCATCTATGTACGGGGCAAGCGGGGCCGGACGCCTGAAGAGCTTCACGCGATACTTTTAAAGTTCTACGCGAAGGAGCCTTTCGTCCACGTTCTGCCCTATGGCGAAGTGCCGCAGAGCCGGCACGTGCGCGGTTCCAACATGACCTTCATCGGCGTCACCAAGGACCGCATCGAGGGCCGGGCGATCATCATCTCGACGCTCGACAACCTGGTGAAGGGCGCGTCCGGACAGGCGATCCAGAACATGAACCTGGTCATGGGCTATCCCGAGACCATGGGGATCGATCAGGTCGCACTTTTCCCTTGAACTCTGTCATTCCGGGGCGGCCCGATAGGGCCGAACCCGGAATCCAGGGCTATACTCCGTGTGTGTTTCTGGATTCCGGGTCCGCGCTTTCGCGCGGCCCGGAATGACGGGGAAAGACATGTTCGAGGTCAGCAACCAGCCGCCGCCGCTTGAAGCCTACAACCTGCTCGGCAGCGATGCGGTGCTGTGCGAGGCAGTGAAACGCGAAGGCGCGGCCTGGGCGGAAGGCGACCTCGGCGCGCTGGGCGCGACGCTCGGCAAGCCCGAGACCATCGCGCTCGGCTTTGCCGCCAACCGCAATCCGCCGAACCTGCGCAGCTTCGACCGCTTCGGCCATCGCATCGACGAGGTCGAATTTCATCCGGCCTGGCACGAACTGCTCGGCATTGCCTGCAGCGCCGGGCTGCATTCGAGCCCCTGGGCCAAACCGCAGCCGGGCGCGCATGTCGCGCGCGCCGCCGGCACGTACATGCTCACCCAGATCGAGAGCGGGGTCTATTGCCCGGTCGCTATGACCTATGGCTCGGTGCCGACGCTGCGCCAGACGCCGGCGATTGCGGACGAATGGCTGCCGAAAATCTGCGCCGCCAATTACGACCCGCGCTTCATTCCGTTCGCCCAGAAAACCGGCGCGCTGCTCGGCATGGGCATGACCGAGAACCAGGGCGGCTCGGACTTGCGCACCAACGTCACCCGCGCCGAGCCCGCGGGCGACGGCACGTACCGCCTGCACGGCCACAAATGGTTCATGTCGGCGCCGATGTGCGACGCCTTTCTGGTGTTGGCGCAGTCGGCCAAGGGCCTGAGCTGTTTCCTGTTGCCGCGCTGGACGCCGGACGGCGAACGCAACGCCATCCATATCAACCGGCTCAAGGACAAGCTCGGCAACAAGTCGAACGCCTCGAGCGAGGTCGAATTCCACGGCGCCTTTGCGCAACTGGTCGGCGAGGAGGGGCGCGGCATTCCGACCATTATCGAGATGGCCGGCTACACGCGGCTCGACTGCTGCATCGGCTCGTCCGGGCTCATGCGCCAGGCGGTGGCGCAAGCGGCGCATCACGCGCGGCATCGCACCGCGTTCCAGAAGAAGCTGATCGACCAGCCGCTGATGACCAATGTGCTCGCTGACTTGGCGCTGGAATCCGAAGCCGCCACCGTTCTGACGATGCGGCTGGCGCGCGCCTATGACGAAAGCGATGCGGTTTCGCAGGTATTCCGCCGCGTTGTGACGCCGGCGGCGAAATTCTGGATCTGCAAGCGCGCGCCTTATCTCAGCTACGAGGCGATGGAGGTGCTCGGCGGCTCCGGCTACATCGAAGAAAGCATCATGCCGCGGCTCTATCGCGAGGCGCCGGTCAATTCGATCTGGGAAGGTTCCGGCAACGTGATGTGTCTCGACGTGCTGCGCGCCATCGGCCGCACGCCGGACGCGGGCGATGTGTTGCAAAAGGAATTCGCCGATAGCGGTGAGCCGCGTCTGAAGGCTTTCGCGCAGCGCCTCGCCGGACGGCTGGCCGCAGCCGACCGCAACGATGAATCCCAGGCCCGCGTGCTGACGCGCGACCTGGTGCTGGCGCTGCAGGCCGCATTGCTGATCAAGCATTCGCCGCAGGCCGTCGCCGACGCGTTCTGCGCCTCACGGCTAGGCGACGATGCGGGCTCGGTGTTCGGCGCGCTGCCGCGCGGTCTCGACCTGCGCGCGATTGCGGAGCGGGCGCTTCCGAATTAGAGCTTCCCGAACACCGCCAGCACGAGTGCTGCCTGCGCCAGGAAACCAACCGTGAAAGCCAGCGTGCGCAGCACCGGAACACCCATCACATAGACGATGACGTGCGCGAGCCGGGACCAGAAATAGACCGCGCAGGCGATGGCCGTGCTTTCAGTCGAATGGCCCATGCTGTCGAGGATCATCACCAGGGGTGCGAAGATGACCAGGTTTTCGACCGCATTGCTGTGGGCGAAATAAAGCCGCTGCGCCCATTCCGATTGCGGCTTGTCCTTGCGCGACGGATTGGCCATCGCGCCCATCAGGCCGCGCACCATGGCGCGGTCGACGATGTAGGGGACCCACATCACCCCGGTCAGGATGATCGTCAGCGTCAGCCACAGGAGTTCCCTCGTCATCGCCATCCCCGTTTGTTTGAGTGCCAGCGGCGCGAGAGTAGCGCATCAAGCCCAGTTGCGCACCTTCACATAAGATCCCGGCGCGTCTTCGATGGCTTTGAGCTTGCCCGCGCCAATTTCGCGCGCCGGGACGGTCTTGGGATCTTTCACCTTGATCCATTCGAGCCAGTCCGGCCACCACGAGCCGGCGTGCTCTTTTGCCGTCTTCATCCAGGATTCGACGTCGGCACCGGCAGGCTTATCGCCAACCCAGTACTGGTATTTCGGCTTGGCCGGCGAGTTGACGACACCGGCGATGTGACCGGAGCCGGCCAGCACGTATTTCACCGGCCCGCCGAAATATTTGGAGCCTTCCATCACCGACTTCGCCGGCGCGATGTGATCTTCGCGGGTGGCGAGATTGTAGACCGGCACTTTCACCTTTTTCAGGTCGAGCATGACGCCGCCGACTTCCATCTCGCCTTTGGTCAGCCTGTTGTTGAGATAACAATTGCGCAGATAGAAGGAATGGTTGGCCGCCGGCATGCGCGTGGCGTCGGCATTCCAGTACAGGATGTCGAACGGGAAGGGCTTCTTGCCGCGCAGATAATTGTTGATCACGTAAGGCCAGATCAGGTCGTTGGAGCGGAGCATGTTGAACGTCGTCGCCATGCTGGAGGCTTCGAGATAGCCCTGGGCCTTCATGTGCTCTTCGAGCTGCTTGATGCGCTCTTCGTCGACGAACACCTTGAGGTCGCCGGCATAGGTGAAGTCGACCTGGGCGGCGAACAGGGTGGCCGAGACGGCCCGGCTTTTTTTCTTGGCCGCCAGATAAGCGAGCGTGATCGACAGCAGCGTGCCGCCGACGCAATAGCCGACGGCGTGCACCTTCTTCTCGCCGGTAGCTTGCTCGATGGCGTCGAACGCGGCGATGGGGCCTTCGTTCATGTATTCGTCGAAGCCCTTGGCCGCGAGGCGCGCGTCGGGATTGGCCCAGGAGATCACGAACACCGTGATGCCCTGATCGACGCACCACTTGATGAAGGATTTTTCTGGCGTCAGATCGAGGATGTAGAATTTGTTGATCCAGGGCGGCACGATCAGCAGCGGCACCTTGAGCACGTCTTTGGTCGCCGGCTCATACTGGATGAGCTGCATCAACTCGTTCTGGAAGACCACCTTGCCGGGCGTCAGCGCGAGATTGCGCCCGACCTCGAAGTTCGATGCATCGGACTGCGTGATCTTGAGATTGCCCTGGCCGGCTTTGATGTCCTCGGTGAGCTGGTGCATGCCGCGCACCAGATTGTCGGCGTTCGACGCCAGCGTCTCGCGCAGCAATTCCGGATTGGTCAGCACGAAGTTCGACGGCGAGATCGCGTTGGTGATCTGCTTGACGTAGAACGCGGCCTTGGCGCGGGTGTGGTCGTCGATGCCGGAAGCGTCGGTGACGAGCTTCTCGCCCCACTGCGCCGTCAACAGATAGACCTGCTTGAGGAAATCGAAGAACTGGTTCTGCGACCATTCGGGATCGGCGAAGCGTTTGTCTTTCGGATCGGGCGCGACGGCGGGTGGCGCCGGCTCGCCGGCCATGCGCTTGGCCGTGTTCGCCCATAGATCGAGATAGGCGCGGCCGAGGCTGGTCTGCAATTCGAGCGCGCGCTGGGGATCGGACAGCCAGTATTCGGCGACGTGGCCTACTGTCTTGACCACGTCGGTGACCTCTTCGGTCATCTCGCCTTTGTATTTGCCTTCCTCGCGCGGCTTCATGTAAGCGGCCAGCGCTTTGCCGCCTTGCTCGATCATGCGGGCGAGATTGGCCGCGAAGGCCTCGACGTTGACGGACGTGATCGGGTTCGCGTCCGGCACGGTCTTGGCCGCCTCTTTGACCGCGGCGGCCTGGGGGCTCATTGCCGGGATACTGGCCGCGCCCGGAGGGTCCGACGTCTTTGCTGGTGCCCGCGTTCGTTTATCCATCGTCCTCTCGCGATCCGCACCGAAAGAACTGGCGCGGACTTCCTCCTCACGCAAGGCACGTTTCGCGCCAGGGTAAGCCTGCGCGCCGCCTGTTGCCGGCTGATGACCTTGCTGATGCCATATTAACCGGATAGCGAAATTATGCTATAATTCATTGAGTCTGCATCGGTTTCTCGTCTGGTGGACAGGTTTGAAGAGCATGGTTGGCTTTCTGCAACGCTCGATCGTAGCTGCCGCGGTGATGGCTGCGGCGCTGGCCGGCTGCTCGGCGGGGCAGTTGGGCGATACGTTGCCGAACTCCATGGGCGGGCTGCCGGAAGGCGCCCCGGCACGGCCGACCACGACCCGGCAGTTTCCGGCGGTCCATGACATGCCGGCGCCGCGATCGACCACGCCGATGAGCGATGAAGACCAGCTCAAGCTGGAAAAGGACCTCCAGGCCGCCCGCGCCAAGCAGGAGGCGATTGCCGGTCAGCCCGACCCCGGCACTCAGCCGCCGCCCCCCGCTAAAAAGGCTGCGGCCGCCAAAAAACAGCCCACCGCGAACGCTTCCGGCGACGCCAAAACGTCTGGCGCAAAGACCAACCCGTGATAAAAGCCAGCCGGGGTAATGCCTGCCGGCTGAGAGGACAGTCGCGCTCGACTTGAAGGTCTCACCGATGGACGATTTCTACCGCATCCGCCGTTTGCCGCCTTACGTGTTCGAAGAAGTGAACAAGGCCAAGGCAAAAGCCCGCAACGGCGGCGCAGACATTATCGACCTCGGCATGGGCAACCCCGACTTGCCGGCGCCCGCGCACGTCATCGAGAAGATGAAAGAGACGCTGGGCAAGACCCGCACCGACCGCTATTCGGCGTCGCGCGGCATTGCCGGTCTGCGGCGCGCGCAGGCGGCTTATTACGATCGCCGGTTCGGCGTGAAGCTCAATCCCGATACCCAGATCGTGTCGACGCTGGGTTCGAAGGAGGGCTTCGCCAACGTCGCGCAGGCCATCACTGCGCCGGGCGACGTCGTGCTGGTGCCGAACCCGAGCTATCCGATCCACGCCTTCGGCTTTCTGATGGCGGGCGGCGCGGTCCGCTCGGTGCCGTCGGAGCCGACGCCCAACTTCTTCCATGCCGTCGAGCGCGCGATCCAGCACTCGATCCCGAAGCCGCAGGTTCTGGTGGTGTGCTATCCGGCCAATCCGACGGCCTATGTCGCGACGCTGGATTTCTACAAGGACCTCGTCGCCTTCGCCAAGAAGCACAGCATCCTGGTGCTGTCGGATCTCGCTTATGCCGAAGTCTATTTCGACGACAATCCGCCGCCGTCGCTGTTGCAGGTGGCGGGCGCCAACGACATCGCAGTCGAATTCACCTCGATGTCCAAGACCTATTCGATGCCGGGCTGGCGCATCGGCTTCGCCGTCGGCAACGAGCGCGTCATCGCCGCGCTCGGCCGCGTGAAGTCGTATCTCGATTACGGCGCCTTCACGCCGATCCAAGTGGCGGCCACTGCCGCGCTCAACGGACCCGACGATTGCATCAAGGAAATGCGCGAAGTCTACAAGAAGCGCCGCGACGTGCTGGTGGAAAGCTTCGGCCGCGCTGGTTGGACGGTGCCGAGCCCACGCGCGTCGATGTTTGCCTGGTCGCCGATCCCGGAACCCTTCAGCAGCCTCGGCAGCGTCGAGTTCTCCAAGCTGCTGGTCGAGAAGGCGGACATCGCGGTCTCGCCCGGCATTGGCTTCGGTGAATATGGCGAGGGCTATGTGCGTATCGCGCTGGTGGAAAACGAGCAGCGCATCCGCCAGGCCGCGCGCAACGTCCGGCGCTTCCTCGAAACCGCGCCGGAGCAGCTTCACAACGTCGTTCCGCTCGCCACCCGGCGCTAGCGTCATGGCCCCTTCGCTAAAAGTCGGCATTGCCGGCGTCGGCACGGTCGGCGCGGCTTTGATCATCCAGATCGCGCGCCAGAAAGAGGCGCTGGCCGCGCGTTGCGGGCGTGCCATCGAGGTCGTCGCGGTCTGCGCGCGTTCCAAGAGCAAGGATCGCGGCGTCGATCTCAAGAAAATGAAATGGTTCAGCGATCCGGTAGCGCTGGCGCGCGAGCCGGGCATCGACGTGTTCGTCGAACTGATGGGCGGCGCCGGCGATCCGGCCAAGGCCGCGGTCAAGACGGCGCTGGCGTCGGGCAAGTCGGTGGTCACCGCCAACAAAGCGCTGCTGGCCAAGCACGGCGTCAAACTCGCCGCGGCTGCGGAGAAGCACGCCGTTGCATTGAATTTCGAAGCGGCCGTCGGCGCCGCCATTCCAATCGTCAAGACGTTGCGCGAGGGTCTGGCCGGCAACCAGATCGAACGCATCTACGGCATTCTCAACGGCACCTGCAATTACATCCTCACGCGGATGGAGCAGGAGGGCTTGTCGTTTGCCGACTGTCTCAAACAGGCCCAGCAGCTCGGCTATGCCGAGGCCAATCCGGCCTTCGATATCGAAGGGCATGACACCGCGCAGAAGCTGGCGATCCTGGCGAGCCTCGCCTTCGGCACCAAGGCCGATCAGCGCGCCATCTATGTCGAAGGCATTTCCTCGATCGCCGCCGCCGATCTCGCCGCCGCCGATGAGCTCGGCTATCGCGTCAAGCTCTTGGGTGTCGCGATGCGCACGCCACAGGGCATCGAGCAGCGCGTGCATCCCACCATGGTGCGCAAGGATTCCTCCATCGCGCAGGTGATGGGCGTCACCAATGCCGTCACCGTGGACGCCGAGGGTATCAACCCGATCACGCTGGTCGGTCCCGGCGCCGGGGGCGCGGCGACCGCTTCTGCCGTACTTTCCGATATTGCCGATATTGCCCGCGGTGTTCGCTGCGCGCCGTTCGGCCGCCCGACCGGCAAGCTCAAAGACGTCCGCAAGGCGCCGATGCAGCGCCACGAGGGCGGCTATTACATCCGGTTTCAGGCGCGCGACAAGCCAGGCACCGCCGCCCGGATCGCGACGCGGCTGGCCGAGCAGGAAATATCGCTGGAATCCATCGTGCAGCGCCACGCCAAGGGCGCGACAAGCGAAGAGACCAAGAACGGCTCGGTTCCGGTCATTCTCATCACTTACGCGACCAGCGAAGATGCTGTTAGAAAGGCCCTGGCCGCGGTGGGGCGTGACAAGGTCATTTCGGGCCGGCCGCAATTGATCCGGATCGAGAAAAATTAGCGTAAGCGCGCATGATTCCGAAAAGTAGGCACCGGTTTTCGGATAAGATCATGCGCAAGGAATAGTTAAGAGGGGACGAAACGATGGCTTCGATTACTGTCCAGCCGGAACTGCTGCTGGAACGCATTCTCACCCTCGAGATCGTGCGCGTCACTGAACGCGCGGCTGTGTCGGCGGCGCGCTTGCGCGGCCGCGGCCTCGACAAGGCCTCCGACCAGGCCGCCGTGGATGCCATGCGGCGCGAACTGAACAAGCTGCCGATCGACGGCACGGTCGTGATCGGCGAGGGCGAGATCGACGAAGCGCCGATGCTCTTCATTGGCGAGAAGGTCGGCAACAAGAACGGCCCCAAGGTCGACATCGCCGTCGATCCGCTCGAAGGCACCGTGCTCTGCGCCAAGAATATGCCGGGCTCCATCGCAACCATCGCCATGGCCGACGGCGGCACGCTGCTGCACGCGCCGGACTGCTACATGGACAAGATCGGGATCGGTCCCGGCTACCCGAAAGGCACCGTCGATCTCGACGCGCCGGTCGAAGAGAACATCATCAATCTTGCCAAGGCGAAGGGCGTCAAGCCGTCGGAGATCACCGCGATCCTGCTTGACCGGCCGCGCCACGCCGCCGCGATTGCCGCGATCCGCAAATTGGGCGCCGCGGTCAGCCTGATCAGCGACGGCGATGTCGCCGGCGTCATTCATTGCGCCGAGCCAAAGACCGGCATCGACATTTACATCGGCATCGGCGGCGCCCCCGAAGGCGTGCTGTCGGCGGCGGCCTTGCGCTGCATTGGCGGCCAGATGCAGACGCGGCTCATCATCGACACCGAGGAATTGCAGGAACGGATCAAGAAGATGGGCATCAAGGATGCCAAAAAGAAGTACGAGATCGAGGACATGGTGAAGGGCGATTGCCTGTTCGCCGCCACCGGCGTGACCACCGGCGCGATGCTGCGCGGCGTCGTGTTCGGCAAGGACATGATCGAAACCGAGACGGTGGTGATGCGCTCGGCCACCGGCACCGTTCGCCGCGTCGTCGCCGAGCACCGGCAGTTCGCGAAGTTTCACCTCGATTGATTGTCATTCCGGGGCGCGCCGTAAGCGCGTTCACGCGCGTCTTCGACGCGCTATGGCGCGAACCCGGAATCCAGAGATATCGGGATTTGGCCTGAATTCCGGGTTCGCGGCCTGCGGCCGCGCCCCGGAATGACAGCATCCTATCCACAGGCTCACCGAGCGGCGGCAGGCCAGAGCGCCTATATTGGCGCCATGGCCTTACCGGCAACCACCTTCGACGACAAAGAACGCTTCTTCCTCGGCATCGATAAATCGGCGACCGGCCGCGCCTGGCGCGACCGGCTCGACGAGCGCGGCGTCGCGCGCGCGCTGACCATCGCGCAGCGGCTCGGCCTGCCGGAATTGCTGGCGCGCATCCTGGCCGGCCGCGGCGTCGAGGCCGACACGGCCGAAGCCTTCCTCGATCCGACCATCAAGCGGATGCTGCCCGACCCGCACACGCTGACCGAAATGAAAGCGGCCTCGGAACGCCTCGCCTATGCCATCGAGAAGGGCGAGAGCGTCGCAATCTTCGGCGACTACGACGTCGACGGCGCCACCGCGTCGGCGCTGCTGGCTTATTACTTGCGGCGCTGCGGGCTCGATCCGATCGTGCACATTCCCGATCGCATCTTCGAAGGCTACGGCCCGAATGTCGACGCCATCCGCTCCTTCGCCGAGCGCGGCGTCAAGCTGCTGGTGACGGTCGATTGCGGCACCACCAGCATGGAGCCGCTCACCGAGGCGAAGAAGCTCGGCCTCGATACCGTGGTGATCGATCATCACCAGGCCGACGAGCAATTGCCGCCGGCGGTGGCCATCGTCAATCCGAACCGCGCCGACGATCTGTCGGGGCTCGGGCACCTTGCAGCAGTGGGGCTGGTGTTTGTTACGCTGGTCGCGCTAAGCCGCGAACTGCGCCAGCGCAATTTCTGGAACGCGACGCGTGCAGAGCCCGATCTCTTGTCGCTGTTGCATCTGGTCGCGCTCGGCACCGTTGCCGACGTCGTGCCGCTGCAGGGGCTCAACCGCGCCTTCGTCGCCAAGGGGCTCATTGCCTTGAGGCGGCGCGATAGCGTCGGCCTGACCGCGCTGATGGATGCGGCGCGGCTCACCGGCCCGCCCGAAGCCTGGCATCTCGGCTTTCTGCTAGGTCCCCGCATCAATGCCGGCGGCCGCATCGGCAATGCGGGCTTGGGTGCGAAGCTGCTGCTGGAAGAAGACCCGATCGAAGCCGGCCGTATTGCCGGCGAACTCGACCGGCTCAACAACGAACGCCGGCAGATCGAAGTCGCCACCGTCGAGCAGGCGGAAGCCGAAGCCTTGGCCGCGCTCGGCATCGAAGAGAAGGGCGCCGTCGTCGTCACTGCCGGGGCAGGCTGGCATCCCGGCGTCGTCGGCTTGGTCGCGTCGCGCTTGAAGGAACGCTACGGCCGGCCCGCGTTTGCGATTGCGCTTGAGCCCGGCGGCATCGGCACCGGTTCGGGGCGTTCCATCGCCGGCGTCGATCTCGGCCGCGCGGTGCGCCAGGCGGTGCGCGACGGTCTGCTGCACAAAGGCGGCGGTCACGCGATGGCGGCGGGCGTCACGCTGCCCAAAGGCGGGCTCGCCGCGTTCCGCGCCTTTCTCGAAGCGACGCTGGCGCCCTCGGTCGAAATCGCGCGGCGCGATACCGCGCTGCCGATCGACGGTGCGGTCAGCGCCGGCGCGGTCAATTTGTCACTGTGCGAGATGCTGGCGCGGGCCGGGCCCTACGGCGCCGGCAATCCGGAGCCGACGCTGGCGTTGCCCGCGCACACGCTCGCTTACGTCGATCCGGTCGGCGAGAACCACGTCCGCGCGCGTTTTCGCTCGGGCGACGGTAAATTCGTCAACGCGATTGCATTTCGTGTCGCCGGCACCCCGCTCGGCCGTGCGTTGATCGACAATCGCGGCCGCACCATGCATGCCGCCGGTCAATTGACCGTGGACCGCTGGCAGGGCCAGGAACGGGTACAGATGCGGCTCACCGATGTGGCGGTCAGCTAGGGAACCTCCCGCGGCGGCGGGGATTGCCTTGTCATGAGCCGGGCCTTTGTCAAAGAAACCGACGAGATCACGCCGCTGCCGGAGCGGCCGATCTCGCCATATCCGAATTACGTCACCGAACAGGGCCTCGCCGCGATGGAGGCCGAACTGGCACGTCTGGCTGCCGCCTACGCGCGGGCGCAGGCGGCGGACGATCGCGATGCGCAGGCGAGCCTCGGCCGGGACTTGCGCTATTGGCAGCAGCGCCGCGCCAGCGCTGAGTTGTTCAGGCCCACGGAAGGCAACGGCCAAGTGCAGTTCGGCTCGACCGTGACCATTCGCCGCGACGATGGCCGCCAGCAAAGCTGGCGCATCGTCGGTGAGGACGAGGCCGATCCGGCAAAGGGCAGCATCTCCTATGTCGCACCGCTGGCCCGCGCGTTGATCGGCAAAGCGGTCGGCGACGTTGTCGATGCCGGTGCCAACCAAGCCGAAATCGTCGCCATCGACAACGCCGCGCCGGGCTAGAGAGCTTGTCAGCGGCGGCCCGGACTGGCACTTATTGCCCACGCGTCGGCACTCCAAAAAAAACAGGCGCGGCGGGAGGATTGATATGCGCGCCATGAAAATCGCGGCCGGCTTGGCCTTTGTCGCGGCCACTTTTTGCACCCAGGCGCAAGCGCAGCCTTATCCAGCGCGCGACATCACCTTCCTGGTCGCGTTTGCGCCGGGCGGCGTTGCCGACACCGTGGCGCGCCTGGTGGCGCAGGGAGTTTCCGCGAAGCTCGGCCGCAACGTCGTTGTCGACAATCGCGGCGGCGCCGGCGGCAATATCGCCGCGGCCGCGGTCGCGCGCGCCGCACCCGATGGCTACACGCTGCTGGTGACGACGACCGCACTCGCCATCAACGAGACCCTGACGCCGGGCAAAGGATTTGCCGCCAGCGATCTCAAGTCGATCGCGATCGTCGCTTCGAGCCCGGAATGCTTCGCGACGGGCGAAGGCACGCCGGCCAAGAACCTCGCCGAATTCCTGAAGTCGGTCCAGGGCAAGAGCATCAATTTCGGCACCGCTGGCGTGGGCAGCGGCTCGCACATCGCCGCCGAATATTTCCTGAAAGTTCACGCCAAGGTTTCGGCGGTGCATGTGCCGTTCAAGGGCGGCGCGCCGAACATGAACGCGGTGATGGGAAATCAGATCGAACTGCTCGCCACGACGTTGGGCGGCGGCGCCGCGGCGCAGATCGCCGGCGGCAAGCTCAAAGGCCTCGGCGTCGCCAGCGCCAAGCGCGTGTCGGTTCTGCCCGATGTGCCGACTTACGGCGAGGCCGGTTATCCGTTCGAAGCTTCGTCCTGGGTCGGTATCTTCGCACCGGCCAATACCGACGCGCAGATCGTCAGCACGCTCAACGCGGCGATCGAAGGCGTCATGAAGGACCCGGCGCTGCAGCAGAAGCTTGTCGCCATCGGCTTCGACCCGATGAGCGGTTCGCAGGCCCAGGCCGACGCCATGTTTAAGGCGGAAGTGACCAAGTGGGGCACCATGGTCACGGCGCTGAACCTGACGATGAACTGAAGACGGCTGAGTGAAGTCTACTTCACGTCAGCCGCCTGTTTCTTGCAGCCCGTGTCGAAATCGGATTTCGCCACTGGCCAGATCTTGGCCGCGGCCTTGGTCTTTAGCGCCGCTCCGTTAGGCAGCCCCGCCATAAATTCCTCGCCCGTCAATTGCTCGATATCGGCGACCGACTTCAGCCAGATTTCCGGATCATAGGGACCCTTGGCATAGGTCTTGTGCTGCTGCGGATAAACAAAAGCCAGCGCGTCCCACTGCTCGCCGTCCTTGCGCAGCACGATCTTGAATTCCCTGGGCGGAATGGCGACCGGCGTGACTTTCTTTTTGTTGTCGGAACGCAGCCACGTAACCTTGCCTGTCTTGTTGAACACCGGACCGGCAACCACCCAGACTTCGCCGTACTTATTGGCCCAAGCGCCGGTCATGCATTCCAGCGTCAGCCACGGTCCGGCGTTGAATTGATGGAGCTGCGGCACGGCGTTGACGACGTTGTGGGTATAGAGCGCCGCCTTGTTGTCGAGACGTTCGGCCAGATATTTCTGCGCAAGATGGCCGCGGTCGTACCAGTTCGTATGTTTCTTGCGGAACGCCGACGAGAACGCATAGCTGTCGCTGATCGGCGCGATGCCCAGGTTGGCGAGGTCGAAAACGGTGAACCAGGTGGTGGGCCGCTCGCCACTTTCCGGGCCGGCGGCCGCGCGCTTGATGCGATGCGCCACCCAATGCGGCACGCCGAGATATTTCGGCGTGCCGGCGCGCGGCTTGGTGTTGAAATTGCTGATATAGCCTTCGAAGCAGAGCAGGCGGTCGGGTTTGCCCGCCAGACCAGGATTGTGATTGTCCTTCACGGCGTCGGTGCATTCGACGAGGCCGCTCTTCTTGTCGGCGTCGCTGACGGCGGCGAAGGAGGGCGCAGCGAACGTGACGGCGACCGCAATGACGTACGGAATAGGGCTGTGGCGCAGGCTCATGACGCGTCTCCCCCGAAACACGAACAAGTTGCTAAAATATATTATGCTATAATAGAGGGTATTATCGCAAGACGCTAGCGTTGCCTGGGGGGAGGTCAGCGCTTGCGAGCCTTCTTGCAGAAAACGGTATAGATCGCGCCGATCACGACGCGGGCGTCCGCGCTCGCGAGAGTGTAATAGATCGTCTTGCCGTCGCGCCGCGTCGACACCAGACCGTCGGCGCGCAGCCGCGCCAGTTGCTGCGAGACCGTCGGCTGCCGCAGGCTGAGGATGTCCTCGAGTTCGCTGACCGACTTCTCGCCCTCGGCGAGAATGCAGAGGATCATCAGCCGGCTTTCATGCGCGAGTGCTTTGAGGAAGTTCGCGGCGCGGGTCGCATTGCCGACCATACGGTCGAGTTCTTGCGAGCGTTCGCGGCTTTCGAGAGTTTGCAAATCCATTTGTACACCAACAGTCGCGCAGCGGACGCTGAAAGAATACAGACGATCAGTTGCGCCCGCGCAACGTTTTTGTTGTCCCAACAAACGATCATGTTATCAGCCGCGATGGCTGTGGCCGAAGCGGTATATCCTTGCGTGCTGCCGCTAGCGCCGCCTTAATCTCGCCTACCTGGGCGGTTTACGCCCGGCTAGACGACTCAGAGGGCATTTTCTACCAGTCGGGGTGAGGGACCAGTCCGACATGCCGCCATCGCTGCTGCCGACCGCTTCAAGCGCCAAACCGCTCAATATCCCGCAAACCCACGCCCAGGCACTCGAGCTGCATAAAGCCGGGCGGTTGGCCGAGGCTGAGCGGCTCTATGCCGCCATTCTCGCCGTGCGGCCGGACCATTTCGACGCGCTGCATCTTCTCGGCCTGGTCAAGATGGCGCAGGGCCAGTTGGCCGAGGCGCTGCGGCTGATCGGCGAGGCGATGCGGGCGAAGGCGCCGACGCCGCAGCTCTGGCTCAACCAGGGCATCGTGCTCAACGCACTGGCCCGCCATCAGGAAGCCGTCGACAGCTTCGACCAAGCGATCAAGCTGAAATCGAAATTCCCCGAGGCGTACAACAACCGGGGCGTCGTTCTGACCACGCTCGGTCGCGACGACGAGGCCCTGGAGAGCTACGCCAAGGCGCTGGCGATCACGCCGAACTATGCCGAGGCGCTGTCCAATCGCGGCAACGCTTTGCTCAAGCTCAAGCGTTTCGACGAGGCGCTGAAAAATTACGAGCGCGCCATCGCGGCAAGGCCGGATTACGCCGACGCGCACTACAACCGCGGCAATGTCTTCAAGGAATTGGGCCGCTTCGACGAGGCGCTGGCCTGTTACGATCGTGCACTCGCCCTGCAGCCGGGGATGACGCCTTGCTTCATCAACCGCGGCGTGCTGCTGGCCGAACTTGGCCGCTACGAAGACGCGTTGGCGAGCTACGAGCAGGCGCTCGCGCTGGCCCCCGGTGCGGTCGAGGCGGCCTACAATCGCGGCCACGTGCTGGAGCGGCTCAAGCGTTATGACGAAGCGCTGGTGGCCTATGACCAGGCCATCGCGCTGCGGCCGAACCTCGCCGAGGCTTTCGCCAACCGCGGCAACGCGTTGCGCGAGCTGAAACGTTTTCCCGAGGCGCTGGCGAGCTACGACAGCGCCCTGGAACTGCGGCCGGATCTGATCGAAGCGTTGTCGAACCGCGGCATGATCCTGCACGAGCTCAAGCGGCTCGAGGAGGCGCTGCCGAGCTATGACCGTGCGCTGCAACTGCGGCCGGACTACATCGACGCGCTCAACAACCGGGCCCAGACTTATCAGGAGCTCAAGCGTTTCGAGGAAGCGCAGGCCGACTTCGATCACGTGCTGGCGCTCGCCCCGGACCACGATCACGGCTTCAGTGGCGCCGCCTCCTGCGCCATCAATCTGTGCGATTGGGAGCGGCGCGAGCGTTTCGCGCCTGCGGTCCCCGAGCATGTGTTCGGCAGGAAGTCGGTGTTCTCGCCGTTCATCGTGTTCGGCTATAGCGACGACCCGGCGCTGCAGATGCAATGCGCCAAGAATTACATCGAGAACCGCATCCCGCGGCAGCCAGCACCGTTGTGGACCGGGCAAACGTGGCGCAACGACAAAATCCGCGTCGCTTATCTGTCGGCGGATTTCCGCGCCCACGCCACCGCCTTCCTGATGGCCGAGTTGTTCGAGCGCCATGACAAGTCGCGTTTCGAGACGCACGCTATTTCATTCAGCACCGACGACCAGAGCGACATGCGCCGCCGGCTGATCGCGGCGTTCTCTAGATTCCATGACGTGCGCGCCAATAGCGACCGCGAAGTCGCGCAGCTTATGCATGAGATGAAGATCGACATCGCGATCGATCTCAAGGGCTATACCCAGGACGCGCGGCCGGAAATTTTCGAATACCGGTCGGCGCCGATCCAGGTGAACTATCTCGGCTACCCGGGCTCCATGGGCAGCCGGGTGATGGACTACATCGTCGGCGACAAGACGGTGGCGCCGTTCGAGCACGCGCCGTTCTTTTCCGAAAAGATCGTGCAACTGCCGGACAGCTACCAGGTCAACGACACCCATCGCCGCGTGTCGGCCAACGTGGCAACGCGCGCGCAGGCCGGCTTGCCGGAGCAGGGCTTCGTGTTCTGCAGCTTCAACAACAACTGGAAGATGACGCCGGCGATGTTCGACGTCTGGATGCGGCTCTTGCATCAGGTCGAGGGCAGCGTGCTGTGGCTGCTTGGCGACAATGAGGGGTCCATTCGTAACCTGAAGCTTGAGGCGCAAAAGCGCGGCATCGACCCTTCGCGGCTGGTGTTCGCCGGCCGCATGGTGCCGGAGGAGCATCTGGCGCGCCACGCGCTGGCCGATCTGTTCCTCGATACGCTGCCGTGTAACGCGCACACCACCGCGAGCGACGCGCTCTGGGTGGGCTTGCCCGTGCTGACCTGCGAGGGCAACGCCTTTGCCGGCCGTGTCGCCGCCAGCCTGTTGCGCGCGGTGGGGTTGCCGCATCTGGTGGCGACGTCGCTGGAAGACTACGAGGCGAGGGCGCTGAAGTTCGCGCGCGACCCGTTTCTGCTGACCGTCTGCAGACGGTATCTGCTCGACAACCGCGCGACCTTGCCGCTGTTCGATACCGCGCGCTTCACGCGCCACCTCGAAGCCGCCTACACGACGATGTGGGAAACCTGGCAGCGCGGCGAGGCGCCGCAAGCTTTCGCGGTCGCGCCGATCGGCTGATCACCGCAAGGTTTTCCAGGGATCCTGCTTTGCGGGGGCGTCCGGAACGCTCTGCAGCGCTCTCTTATAATCCGCGTCCAGTGCTTTTTTCTTGGCGGCGTCTTCCGCGTTAGCCGCGGGCTGTTGCTGTTGTCGTTTGCCTTTGCCTTGCGCATAAGCGCCTTGAGTCAGCAATGCGATGGCGATAGCGGCAACGACGGTCCCGAATTTCAACGATGTGCGCATCTGTGTCCCCGGCACGGTGCATCGCCCGCACCAATGAAGGTCATCGCTTCGCGGCCAAATCGGGGCGCCGCTGCGGAGATTTATAGCTGCGCTCGGTAATTTACAAGCCGGTTATGCGGCTAGAAGCGTGCCGAAGGGCTAGCCGTTGACGACCGCTTTTGTGCTCACGCGCTGCTTGGCCAAGAGCTTGAGAGCTTCACTGGCCGGCTTCGGCTTGCTGAAGAAATATCCTTGGACCTCGGTGCAGCCCTGTTGCGTCAAATATCGAAGTTCTTCCTCGGTTTCTACGCCCTCGGCGGTCGTCGACATTCCCAGGCTGGCGCCCAGGCTCGTAATCGCACGAATAATCGCCTTGGAATCCGAGTTTTCATTGACGTCGTGCACGAACGATTGATCGATTTTGATCTTGTCGAACGGAAAACTTCGCAGATAGCTCAAGGACGAATACCCCGTACCGAAATCGTCCATGGCTATCCGCCCCCCCAGACCGCGCAACTGATGGAGCGTCGCCAATGTGGTTTCGTTTTCCAGGAGCAAGACCGACTCGGAAATTTCCAGTTCGAGCCGTTGGGCCGGCAGGCGTGATTCCGCCAACGCGCTCATCACCATCGCCGTAAGATTGCGCGTCTTGAACTGGGCGGGGGAGAGATTGACGGCCACGCTGACATCGGACGGCCATTTCATGGCTTCCGCGCAAGCTTGCCGGAGAACCCATTCCCCGATTGGAACGATCAAGGCCGTCTCTTCTGCAAACGGGATGAAATCAAGTGGAGGCACCAGTCCGCGCTCGGGATGGTTCCAGCGGATCAATGCTTCGAAGCTTGATATCTCATTCGTTTCCAGCTTGATCAGGGGCTGGTAGTACACTTCGAACTGGCCGTAGTTCAGCGCCTTGCGCAGATCGAGTTCCAATACGCGCCGTTTCTGTAGCAGCGTATCCATCTCCGTTTCGAAGAAGCGATAGGTGCCGCGGCCGTCCGTCTTGGCGCGGTACAATGCCATGTCCGCGCTCTTGAGAAGTTGATCTGCGTCCGCTGCATCCGTCGGCGCCATGGCAATTCCGATGCTCACGCCGATCTGGACGCGATGGCCGTCAAGATCGAACGGAGCGCTCGCGACGTCGATAAGGCGGGACGCGAGAACGATCGCTTCGTTCGGCTGCTTGATATTGCCGAGAAGGACCGCAAATTCATCGCCGCCCAGTCTGGCCAGCGTATCCCCGGCGCGCAGACATTCGCCCATTCGGTCGGCGACCTGGCGCAGCAACTTATCGCCAAAAGGATGGCCCAATGTATCGTTCACGTTCTTGAAGCGGTCGAGATCAAGACAAAGCACCGCAAATTTCTGATCCCGCGACAGGTGCGAAAGCCGGCTTTCCATCTGCTCGCGAAAGAAGAGGCGGTTAGGTAGATCCGTGAGCGCGTCGTGCAGCGCCATATGAGAAATCTTGGCTTCCGCTTTGCGCCGTTCGGTGATGTCTTAGTGGGTGGCGACCCATCCGCCATTAGCCATCGGCTGATTGGAAACCAAGATCGCGCGCCCGTCCCGATCTTCCAGGACAAAATCAGTTTTTTCTCCGGACTTTATTTTCTCTAAAAGCTCGGTCCGATATTGTTCTTGGTCGGGAGTGAGATTGCCTGTTTCGGCGCGATGTTTGAGGAGTTCGGTCAGCGTGCGTCCTGGTTTCACGGCGTCATGCGAAAATCCGTACATCGCAACATATCGATTGTTGCAAACGACGAGCCGCTCATTCGCGTCGAACATGACCAAGCCCTGCGACATGTTGTTGATCGCCATGTCAAATCTGTAATTTTGATCCTGCAAGCTGTGTTGAGAGCTTGCGAGCGCACCGAGGGTTCGATTCAGCACCCGTAGCGGCAAGACACGAACCGCGAAGAACATACCGAAGCCGAGGAGGCAACTCAGCGCGGTAACGATGACGGTGCGGATCACGAGCGGCTGCCCGCTGGCCAAGACCTCGATGCGCCCGACCTGGACGCCCCCCGCGATAATCGGCGCCGCTTGCGTGAGCACAGGACGGGCGGGATCTGAGCCGACCGCGAGGATCAGCTTGCCTGCGGCGTCGAAAATCCGCTGCTGGTCGCCTCGACTGTCGGCTTCCGGTACCTCGATCAGTTCCGCGAGACGCACGGTCTGGTACTGCCATAGCGCATCATGACCATAGATAAATTTTGCCAGCCGGTTGCCCTTCAGGTGCGCCTTGAAATTGAGGGCGCTCGCCGCGGCCGAATATTCCACGAACAGATAGCCGGTGGGGACCGAAACCGCGGTGACGATGGCTACGAAGAAGCCGATCGCGCTGACAAGGGTTCGCAGCGAGAGCGGCTTGATGCCGATGAATTTCATTGGGCACCCGGAACGATGCCGGTTTCCTGCAACGCGGCGACGCCTTTTGGCGTCCGCAGGAAAGCGAGGAAACGCTCGCCGGTCGAACTCTTTTTTGAGGCAAGTACAATGTACAATGGCTTGCCGAGGGGGTACGTGCCGTTTTTGTAATTCTCCAATGTCGGCTCAACGCCGTCGATGGTAACAAAACGCAAATTGCGTTTTTCCATTTTTATTTGCGTCAAGCTTGCGCCGACCAGAGAGCCCGGGAGTTGCTCCGCCATGTCGGCGTTGTCCTGATCGGTGGCGGCAGTCGTGATATCCGCGCGGGGCCTGATTTTGGCGATCGCAGCTGCCATGCCCGGAAGTATTTGGCCCAGGAGCCAAGTGTCGCTATCGTTGGTAGGGCGCAGAACAATTCGGATCGGCGTGCCGTCATCCCAAACAGGCTTGTCCGACTGATACAGTTGGGCGAATTCCGCGCTCTTGAATCCATTCGGTTTGGGATGAGACGTAACCAGACCAAACGGCGTGCGAAACTCGGCAACCGCCGTCAATCCTTTGGCGATTTCGGCCGCGTTGAGCGGCCGGCCCGAAATAGAGACATCGAGAACGCCATCCGCCACCGCGTTATTCCCGCCGCCGGCCCCCAGACTGGGGATGAGTTCCAGCGTGATGCCGGTTTCGGCCGCGAACAGGGGCGCGAGGTTTTTCACCATCCCGTTGATGCCGCCGGTTCCGCCGATACGCATCGTTTCGCCGGCCAACGCTATTTGATTTTGAAGGAAAAGCGTTGCTGCGACCACGCAAGCTACGCGCCCACTGACCCTGATACCACGCATCGCGCTGCTCCCATTTTTGGTTACAACGCATTTGCACTTTAAAGATGAAGACCGCTTATATGAACGTAGTTACGCTGTGATATGGAATTACGTAAATGCTGACGCTTTGGTACCGCTGTACCTCGCGGCCGTGCTCGCATTTTAGCCGAACCGGAACGCCAGCAGATTATCGAACGAGCGCAGTTCGATCAGTGCGCGATGCAAGAGATCGGCATCGCGCGTAGCAATCGCCTTGGGGATGAGGGCGACGCATGCCGAAATTTACGAGGCGGTTATGCGCCTCTGTCGCTAACGCACGCTACTTCTTCGCGCCCGCCTCGATCTCCTTGTGATCCGGCATCACGTCTTCCTTGTCGAGCTTGGCCAGCGACTCCAGAGCGAGGTGATACATCACCTCCTTTTCCATCCACTGCTTCAGCGGTTGGATCAGCGTGATGCGGGTGTAGCGCAGCAATAGATCGTTCTTGGTCGCCAGTTCCTCGGCCAAGGCCCAGGCGCGCGCCAAGAGCTTCTCGCGCGGATGGATTTCGGCGATCAGGCCCAATTCCTTGGCTTCCTTGGCGCCGATGATCTGGCCCGTGAGCATGAAATAGCGGGCGCGGTTGATGCCGAGCAGCATCGTGTAGACGATGCCGATGCCGTCGCCCGGCGTCTGGCTCGCCAGCTTGAAATGGGCGGTGTCCTCGAAGCTGCAATCCTCCGAACCGATGACGATGTCGCACATCAGCGGCAGTTCGGAATGGCGCATCGCCGGGCCATTGACGACCGCGATCATCGGCACCTCGATATCGAGCATACGCGTCATCAGGCGGTGCGCGTTCCAGTGAATGGCGTCGAGCAGGTTCGCGGTGATGTTGGTCGAGACCTCGCGGTAGAACGAATAGCCGGGTTCGGCGCGGGGCCCGCTGAACTCGTCGCCGATGCCGGTCATGATGACGATGCGGTTCTCGCGGTCGGCGCCGATCTGCGTGAAGCAATCGACCAGTTCGGACTGGATCACCGGTCCCCAGCGCACCGGCTTGCCGTCGGTATGCAGGGTCATCTGCAGGATGCCCTTTTTGCGCTCGAGTTTGATCGTCTGATATTTATTGGCGTATTCGTCGAGACGAGACATCATGAATTCCTGCGTTGATCGGGGACGCGACGCGCCATCAGTGTTGAATCAGGTTCGCCTTTTCGAGCACGGCGCTAAAGGTCTTGATCTCCGCCGACATCTCGGCGCGGAATTTGGCGCCGGGCTCCGCGGTCGGTTCGAAACCGAGCGCCACCAGCTTTTCCCTGATGTCGGGCATGGCCGCGACTTGCAGGATCGCCGCCTCGAGCTTGTCGACGACCGCCTTCGGCGTTTTCGGCGGCACGAAGAATGCGGTCCAGGCAGTGGCGACAATGTCCGGAAAGCCAGACTCCTTGGTGGTCGGAATATCTGGCAGCGCAGCCACACGCGTGGCGCTGGTCACGGCGATACCCTTAACCTTGCCGCCGGTCACCAGCGCCACCGCCGGCGGCAACGTCGTCGATGCCATGTCGACCTGGTTTGCCATGGTTGCGGTCAACGCCGGCGCCGCACCCTGGAACGGCACGTTCTGCATCTGCACGCCGGGCAGGCTGGCGGCCAGCTGCTCGATCACCAGATGCGGCACCGAACCTGCGCCGGGCGTGCCGTAACTGAGGGGTTTTGCCTTGGACAGGTCGACGAGTTCTTTCAGCGAATTGGCTTTCACATCCGGCGCGGCGACGATAACGACGGCTTGCGGCGCGGCGCTCGCGACCGCGTAGAGATCGCGCTCGACCATAAGTCCCGCCTTCGGGTTCATCAGGCTGTAGATCACCATCGAATTGGAATTGACGAGAAGGGTGTAGCCGTCGGGTTCCTCGGTCGACACCCGCTTGCCGGCAATGCCGCCGGCGGCGCCGCCCTGGTTCACCACCACGATCGGTTGTCCGAGGATGCCGGTCATCTTGTCGGCAAACAGGCGCGCAACCGTGTCGACACCGCCGCCCGGTGTGAAACCGACGATCAGGCGAATCGTGCGCGAGGGATAGCTGTCTTGCGCGGAAGCCGGCCCGAGCAGCGCCGCGAGCGCCACGCTGCAGACCGCCAAGATTTTCGCCATGTGCGACATTACCGTAATCCCCCCGTTGGCTGTTATTCGCAACGATCGGCCGCCGAGGCCAAGCTAGTCGAGACGACAAAGGCGGCGCAAGGCATTGAAGCAGAAAGCGACGTTGGCTTTAGGTCGCGCGCGCCGGGGCGATCTCACCGCGGCATTCGCCAAAGCCGATCGGCACAGCGCCGTCGCGACTGCAGCGGCCATGGAAGACAACCTGATCGCCATCTTCGAGCCACGCACGCTGCTCGCCGTTCGGCAGCGTCAGGGGCTGTTTGCCGCCGGTAGTTAACTCCAGCATGCAGGCGCGGCTGTCGTCGGTCGGGCCGGATAGTGTGCCGGTGCCGAGCAGGTCGCCGGGTTGCAGGTTGCAGCCATTCGACGCGTGATGCGCGATCATTTGCGCGCAGGTCCAATAGAGCGAACGCAAATTCGTCAGCGTGATTGGCGCGGGGGCAAGGCCCTTGCCGCGCATCGTTGCGGTTTGCAGCGAAGCGGTCAGCGCGATGCCGAAGCCGCCTTCGGATTGATCGTCGCTGCCGTTCAAGTAGTCTTGCAAGGGCGGATCGCCGGCATCGCGCGCCCGTGCCGGAATGCGGAACGGCGCCAGCGCTTCGGCGGTGACGATCCACGGCGAGATTGTCGTCGCGAAGCACTTGCCGAGGAACGGCCCGAGCGGAAAGCTTTCGAAGCGCTGGATGTCGCGGGCAGACCAGTCGTTCAGCAGGCACAGGCCGAATATCCGGTCGCGCGCTTCGCGCAAGGGAATAGGGCGGCCCAGCGGATTGCCTTGGCCGAGATAGATGCCAACCTCGAGTTCGTAATCGAGCATGCGCGTCGGCCCGAACGACGAGCCGCCGTCCTTGCGGCCTTGCTGGCCGTGCGGCCGCGTCACCGGCGCGCCGCTGGCGATAATCGAACTGGCCCGGCCATTATAGGCCATCGGCAAATTCTTGAACGCCGGCGGCAGCGGCGCATCGGGCCGCAGCACGCTGGTCGCGCGCCGGACGTGATCGATCGAGGTGAAAAAGTCAGTGAAGCCGCCGATCGCTGCCGGCACCCCCAGGGTCGCATCCCGCATCGGCACCAGCAGATCGGCCATTTTCTCGACGCGCGCGCGTTGCGGTCCGTCGGCGCGCAACAGATCCGACAGCTCGCGCCGCAACGCGGATATCTGCGCCGGCTTCATCGCCATGAATTCATTGAGCGATGGTTTTGCCGCGGCTTGAGCCGCTTCTTGCGCCGCCGGCGTAAATAGCCCGGCCTCGTTCGCCGCTTTCACATCGAAGATCAGGTCGCCAATGGCGACGCCGCCGCGCGGATCGCGGCTAGGCAGGCTGAACACCCCGAACGGCAAATTCTGGATGGGAAAGTCGCAGCCCGGCTCATTCGCCGCTTCGACCCAGCTCCGCCGCGCCGGATCGTGCGTTTCGCTCAGAACAGTCATTGCATGTCCTTGAGGTCTTAGCCGAAGCGGAACGCCAGCAGATTATCGAACGAGCGCAGCTCGATGAGCACGCGATGCAGAAGGTCCGCATCGCGCGTGGCGATGGCTTTGGGGATGAGGGCGAGGCTTTGTTGCGCGCCATCGATCAGCCGGCGGAATTCACCCTCGCTGCGCACTGGCTCGGCGGCGATGCCATCGCAGCGCGCGAGCACACGGCCGTAGACCGAAGCCTTGCCGGCGACATCGGTCGCCGTATCAGCCTTTGCGAAATCGAGCGCGCGGTCGTTGTAGACCATCAGCGCGTCCATCGCCTCGTTGGCGTCCCGCACGCAATCCGCAAGCACCACGATACCGCTCGCCTGGCGCAGCGCGTAAAAATCGTCGCGCAGTGTTTTGAGCGCGGCCGCGGCGGCCTCGGCGCGGCCGGCCTTGAGCATCATGTCGGCGGCGACGAATTGCACGGCCGTTTTGGTCATCAGGTTGCCGTAGAGCGGATTGCCGTCGAACGCGTCCGGCCGCTTGCCGGCAAAGCGCGTCACCAGTTTGCTCCAGGCCTCGCGCATCCGGTCGAGTTCGAGGGAGGCGAGGTCGGTGTTCTCGGTGCGCAGATAGCCGATCGCCACCCGGTTATGGCCGGCGACGGTCTCCATCAGGGCGTTGAAGTCGGCGAGGTCGCCGGCCTTGACCGGGGCGGTCCACAGCGTGAGACCGAGGATTGCGCCGCGTATGCACCATCGCCACATGGAGTATCCTCTTAAGTTCGGCCGAGGATATAGACCGCGGCCCCGAGCATGGATACTTCTAAGAGCATGAAACTCACCCGGCGATGGCTTCTGGCAGGGGCGGCGAGCGTGGCGGCTTTCGGCACCGCACGCGCCGAAAGTCCCATCCTCACCGATGACGGGCTCTACAGACAGTCCTGGTTTCTGGAGAGTTTTCTGGACCTTAGCGACGATCTCGACGGCGCGGCCAAAGAGGGCAAGCGCTTCGCGATCATGTGGGAGCTCAAGGGCTGCCCCTATTGCAAGGAAACCCATCTCGTCAATTTCGCGCAACCCCGCATCGCCGACTACATCAAGGCCAATTTCGATGTCCTGCAACTCAATATTATAGGCTCCCGCAAAGTCACCGACTTCGACGGTACTGAAATGTCGGAGAAGGAATTGGCGGCGAAATACGGCGTGCGATTCACGCCGACCATCCAGTTCTTCGGCGAACGCGCCGCGGCGCTCAAATCGCTGCCGCCCGCGAAGCGTGAAGTGGCGCGCGCGCCCGGGTACCTGAGGCCCGATGATTTCCTCGCCATGTTTCGATTCGTTCGGGAAAAGGCCTACGAGACCAAAAGTTTCCGGGATTTCGTCAAAGCGCTGCCGAGCTGAAAATCCAACTACCGCGGGCTGTCTTTGTGGAACGCACATTCTTTGAATTGAATATGATTTGAACCTGCCCCTTGTGGCCGCTATGGTCGCCATGGGGCCGTTGCCCCAAACGTTTTGCCGGGAGGTTTCTCGATGCGACAGCTTTCTCGTCGCGCCGCGCTCGCCGTTGGCGCTAGCGGGGTTGCGCTTACAGTCGTTGGCTGGGGGCCGGAGGCGCGTGCCGCCGCCAAGGAAGCGGCCGACGACGTCGCCAAATTCACCGGCGGCAAGACGCCCGAGAAGGGCAAGATTTCCATCGAGCTTCCCGAGATCGCGGAGAACGGTAACACCGTGCCGTTGACCGTGTCGGTCGATGCGCCGATGACCGCCGAGAACTATGTCAGCGACGTTCTGGTCGTGTCCGAAGGCAATCCCAATCCCGGCGTGATCACGTTTCACTTCACGCCGCTGTCGGGCAAGGCGGAAGCGCAGACCCGCATCCGGCTCGCGGCGACGCAGAACATCGTCGTGGTTGCCAAGACCAGCACGGGTGAATTCTTCATCGGCCAGAAACAGGTCAAGGTGACGATCGGCGGCTGCGGCGGCTGACGATCGGGAATGTTTCGGCTCATTGAATTTTAAAAATGTCGGGAGACCACAATGGCGGAAAAGCCGCGGCTCAAAGTGCCCAAGGAAGCCAAGAAGGGCGAGATCATCGAGATCAAGACGCTGATCCCGCACGTCATGGAGTCGGGCCAGCGCAAGGACAAAGACGGCAAGACGATCCCGCGCAAGATCATCAACAAGTTCACCGCCGAGTTTAACGGCAAGCCTGTGTTCTCGGCGAGCATCGATCCGGCGGTCGCTGCCAATCCTTATCTGCAGTTCACCGCCAAGGTCGAGGAGAGCGGCACCTTTAGGTTCTCCTGGACCGACGACGACGGCACCGTCACCACCGCGGACGAAAAAATTACCGTGGTCTGACGACACGCGCGCCCGAACGGCGCGAGGTGGAAAAACAAACGACAGAAGTTTCGTGGAGGGGCCGATGTTTCGAGCAGTGATTTTGCTCACCGGGGCAGTCGTCGTAACGGTTGGCGCGTTCGCCGGGCTCGGTGCGCCGGACGTGCACGCGCAGGGGACGAAAGCCCAGGCGCCGCTTGAATTGGGCGAAGACGCCGCGGCGCGGCCGTGGAAGCGCTATCCAAACTGGCCGGTCCGCGACGAATCGAAATTCAACACGCTCGCCAAGCTCGCTTCGCCGCCGCCGGCGACGGCGCCGCGCAAGCTTACCACGCCGATCGACGGCAACCCGGAGAACGGCGCCAAGCTGGTGGCCGACCGCAACCGCGGCGGCTCGTGCCTGGCCTGTCACGTCATGGGGCCCGCGGGTGGCGGCGATCTGCCGGGCAATGTCGGGCCCGATCTGTCGGAAATCGGCAATGCCGGGCGTGAGGACGAATGGCTGTTCAACTATGTCTATGACGGCCGCGTCTATAATCCCGACACGGTCATGCCGCCCTGGGGCGGCCATGGTCTGTTTACCGATGCCGAAATCAACGACATCGTTGTCTTCCTCAAGACGCTGAAGTCGCCGGCCGTGTTCAAAGCCGAACTCGACGATCCGGCCAAGCGTCCGGCGCCGGTCGAGAAACGCGACAATCTCGACTCGATCGAGAATCCCGGCACGTGGGCGGTCGACAGGGCGCAGGAACTGTTCAATCTGAAGACGCCATCCGGCTTTTCGTGCAGCTCGTGCCATGCCGACGCCAAGGTGGCGTTCAAGACCTGGGCCGCGGGCATGCCGAAATGGGAGTCGCGCCTCAACAAGGTGCTCGGCGTCGAGGAATTCGTGACGCGCCATGCGCGCACCACCACGGGCGTGGATTGGCCGATGGAAACCGACAACAACCGCGCCATGTCGGTCTATCTGCATTTCCTCGCCAATGGCGAGCCGATCAAGCTCGACACTGCCAGCGCCGAAGCCAAAGCGGCACTCGAACGCGGCAAGGTCCTGAGCCAGCGCAAGGTCGGGCAGCTCAATTTCGCCTGCACCGACTGCCACGGCATTTCGGCCAATAAGTGGATTCGCGGCCAGTGGCTCGGCGAGCCGAAGGGTCAGATCGATCACTTCCCGACCTGGCGGACCAGCCTGCAGGCGATCTGGGACATCCGCCAGCGCTTCCAGTGGTGCCAGGTCAACATTCGCGCCGACGAACTGCCGCCCGATGCCAAGGAATACGGCGATCTGGAATTCTATCTGGCCTCGCAGAACGAGGGGCAGAAGCTGAGCGTGCCGGGTATCCGGCACTAAAGATTGCGGCGGGCACGGGTGCGCTCCCTCTCCCCAGCGGGGAGAGGGTTGGGGTGAGGGGGGCTAGGTCCCTCGATGAGCTGTAACCCCTCACCCGGATCGCTTTCGCGATCCGACCTCTCCCGAGGGGAGAGGTGAACAGAGATTGCGGCGATGCTCCTAGTGAAAGCAAAGCGATGATCACCCGCCGTGAAATGCTTCAAGTCGGTGCGGCCACCGCCGCGCTGACGGCGGGTGGCGGCGGCCTGACGCGTGCCTTCGCCCAGCAGCGGCTGAGCCAAGACGACCTCTTGAAGTTCGATGCGGTCGGCAACGTGACGCTGCTGCACGTCGCCGACATCCACGGCCAGTTGATGCCGGTCTATTTCCGCGAGCCGTCGATCAATCTCGGCGTCGGTGAGGCGAGGGGCCAGCCGCCGCATCTCAGCGGGGGCGATTTCCTCAAGCGCTTCGGCATCCCGGCGGGGTCGGCGGCCGCCTATGCCATGTCGTCGGAGGATTTCGCCTCACTGGCGAAAAGCTACGGCAAGATCGGCGGTCTCGACCGCCTCGCGACGGTTGTCAAAAAAGTGCGTGCCGAGCGCGGTGACAAAGTGCTGCTGCTCGACGGCGGCGATACCTGGCAGGGCTCGCTCGGCGCCAATGCCAGCAAAGGCCAGGACATGGTCGATTGCATGGCGCTGCTCAAGCCCGACGCCATGACTGGCCATTGGGAATTCACGTACGGCGAGGCGCGGGTCAACGAACTGATCAAGAGCCTGAGCTTTTCGTTCCTCGCGCTCAACATCCGCGACACGGAATGGAACGAGCCCGCTTTCGAGCCGATGAAGATGTTCGAGCGCGGCGGCGTCAAGATCGCCGTACTTGGCCAGGCGTTTCCCTATACGCCGGTCGCCAATCCGCGCTGGCTGATGCCGAAATGGTCGTTCGGTATCCGCGAGGAAGATGTCCGCTCCCAGGTCGACAAAGCGCGCAAGGCGGGCGCCCAGCTTGTGGTGCTGCTGTCGCATAACGGCTTCGACGTCGACCGTAAGCTGGCGTCCCGCGTCGCCGGTATCGACGTCATCCTGACCGGCCACACCCACGACGCGTTGCCCGAGGCGGTGACGGTCGGCAAGACCTTGCTGGTCGCGTCCGGCAGCCACGGCAAATTCGTCTCAAGGCTCGATCTCGACGTGCAGAACGGCGCGGTGAAGGGCTTCAAGTACAAACTGATCCCGTTATTCGCTGACGCCATCGCGCCCGATGCCGAGATGACAGCGGCCATCACCAAGGCGCGGGCGCCGTACGCCAACGAACTAGCGCGTGTGGTCGGGCAGGCGGACTCACTTCTGTACCGCCGCGGCAACTTCAACGGCACCTTCGACGACCTGATCTGCGCGGCGCTTCTCAAGGAGCGCGACGCTGAGATCGTGCTGTCGCCCGGCTTCCGCTGGGGCACCAGCGTGTTGCCCGGCGCGCCGATCACGATGGAAGACATCCACAACGCCACCGCGATCACCTATCCGCAGGTCTATCGCCTACCGATGACCGGCGCGCGGCTCAAGGACGTGTTGGAAGACGTCGCCGACAATCTGTTCAACCCCGATCCCTACTACCAGCAGGGCGGCGACATGGTGCGCTGCGGCGGACTTGGCTATTCGATCGACGTCAGCAAGCCAGCCGGCCAGCGCATTTCGGCAATGACGCACCTCAAGACAGGCAAGCCGATCAATCCCAATCGCGAATACACCGTCGCCGGCTGGGCTAGCGTCAACGAGGGTACGGAAGGTCCGCCGGTCTGGGATCTGGTTGAGCGTTACGTCGCGGCCCAAAAGACCGTGCGCATCGCGCCCAACAGCAGCGTGAAAATTACCGGTGCGTAGCCAAGCCGACCTCTGACATTCAGTAAATAGAATGTGATAAAGGCGTGGATACGCCCGGAGGGCAGCAGCCGATGACCGAGCCGACTGACGACCCGAAACGCGCTTCGCGCCGCCGTTTCCTGACCGGGGCTGCCGGACTTGTCGCCGGTGCGGCCGCGCCTTCCTCGGTCGCGGCCAATGAAAAGAACCTGCCGCCCAACGTCGCCGGCTGGACCAAGCAACTCGGCGATGGCGTCGTCGCGAGGCCTTATGGCACGCCGTCGAAATTCGAGAAGGACGTCATCCGCCGCGACGTGCCGTGGCTCACCGCCAGCCGCGAGTCCTCGGTCAGCTTCACGCCGCTGCATGAACTCGACGGCATCATCACGCCGAACGGTCTGTGCTTCGAGCGTCATCATTCCGGCATAGCGGAGATTGATCCCAACGATTACCGGCTTATTCTGCATGGGCTCGTGAATAAGCCGCTGATCTTCACGCTCGAAGACCTCAAGCGCCTGCCGCGCGTCAACCGCATCCACTTCCTCGAATGCGCCGCCAATTCCGGCATGGAGTGGCGCGGCGCCCAGCTCAACGGCTGCCAGTACACCCACGGCATGGTGCATTGCGTGCAATACACCGGCGTGCCGTTGAAGCTGTTGCTGGAGCAGGCCGGCCTGAAGCCGAATGCGAAATGGCTGATGGTCGAAGGCGGCGACGCCGCGGCGATGAACCGTTCCATTCCGGTGCACAAGGCGCTCGACGATTGTATCGTTGCCTATCGCATGAACGGCGAGATGTTGCGGCCGGAGCAGGGCTATCCGGTACGCCTCGTCGTGCCGGGGTGGGAGGGCAATGTCTGGATCAAGTGGCTGCGCCGCATCAAGGTCGGCGATCAGCCTTGGTACACGCGCGAGGAGACCGCGAAATACACCGACCTCTTGGAAAACGGCAAAGCCCGCAAGTTCACCTTCGAGATGGACGCCAAGTCGGTGATCACGTCGCCGTCGCCGCAGGCGCCGCTCGCGCGCAAGGGTTTCACCGTCATCTCGGGGTTGGCCTGGTCGGGCCGCGGCAAGGTCAGGCGTGTCGATGTTTCGCTCGATGGCGGCCGCAACTGGCGCAGCGCCCGGATCGATAGCCCGGTGTTCGATCGTGCCTGCGTGCGTTTTTACGCCGAGGTGGACTGGAACGGCGAGGAGCTACTGCTTCAATCACGCGCGATGGATGACACAGGCTACGTGCAGCCGTCGAAGGCCGCCTTGCGCAAGATCCGCGGCGTCAATTCGATCTACCACAACAACGGCATCCAGACCTGGGCGCTTAAAGCCAGCGGGGAGGTCGAGAATGTCGAGGTCGGTTAGTCTCGCGCTTCTCTTGGTCTTGGTGGCTGGGCCTGCGCTTTCTCAGGGCAAGCCACGGCAGTACGGCGTCGGACAACCCGCCACGCCCGAACACATCGCCGGCTGGGATATCGACGTGCGGCCGGATGGGCAGGGCGCGCCGCCAGGCCAAGGCTCCGTTAAGGCCGGCGAGAAAGTCTATCTGGAGAAATGCGCTGCCTGTCACGGCGAGTTCGGTGAAAGCGCCGGCCGTTGGCCTCAGCTCGCGCAAGGCAAGGGCACGCTGGCGTCGCACGATCCGATCAAGACCGTCGGTTCGTATTATCCGTATCTGTCCAGCGTGTTCGACTACATCCGCCGCGCCATGCCGTTCGGCGACGCGCAGTCGCTCAGCAACGACGAACTCTATGCCGTCACGGCTTACGTGCTCAACCTCAACGACATCGTCGATGACAGGTTTGTCCTGTCGAAAGATACCTGGGCGCAGGTCAAGATGCCGAACCAAGGCGGCTTCTATGAGGACGACCGTCACAAAACTGAAAAGGCGTTCTGGAACGCCAATCCCTGTATGAAGAACTGCCGGCCGCCGGTGAAGATCACGGGCCATGCCGGTGTGCTCGACGTCACGCCCGACGATAAGCGCAAGGGCGGCCTCGAATAGCTATTCAACCAATGCGGGATATAGTGTATCCTACAATCGCGATCAGCCGTGTTTGTCGGGAACAGGGGGATGCGATGCGATACGTGAGGAGTCTTGCTCTCGCCGGCGCGATCGTCGTGACAATGGCCGGCTCGTTGTATGCGGCGCCGCTGACTTTCGTCAATGTCAGCGCGCCGGGCATCAATTGCGTATTTAACGTCACCTGCACGGTGACCGTCACGGACACCGTCGATACAATTGTCGTGCCGCCCGCTCTGTGGAGCGGCACCGGGCGGTTGCAATCGCGCACTTTCATCGGCGCCGCGGGTTCGCCCGCGGCCGGCAAGACGGCTTACGAGTATCGCGTCGACATGAGCCAGGCGGTCAGCGACGGTGAGGTGCCTTGCGTGACCAGCATCGATGTCGATTTCGGCCCGTTGACCAAGTTGCAATACAACAAAGTCGGCGCGCTTGCCGACGTCTTCGTCGTGACCAAAGGCGGCCTCGGCAATGTCGGCCTCTATGCGGTCGAGCAGAACGGCAGCGTCATCAGCTTTACGTTCAACGAGCCGGTCTGCGCGGGCGCCAGCCCCGGCAAAGGCGACAGCAGTTATTTCTTCGGACTGACTTCGGCCAATCCGCCGAAATTGATCGTCGCCTATGCCAACGTGCCGGGGCTCGAACCAATCGATGTTAAGGCGCGCGCGCCGGGATCGCCGCCGCCCGCCGTGGTTGGTCCACTGCGGCCGCGCCCACCGGTCGTTCAATTCAGATAGCGCACCGCGGTTTTTTTTGCGTCCGGGTTGGCTTTCGCCTATGACTTGCGGCGAGAAAATCAAGCCCGGGCGCAATCATGACCAAATTGAATCTTTCCGTCGCCGTCGGCCCCTATGACCGCACCCGCGCGCTGGTCGATGGTACGGTGCGCATCGACGGTGTCGACGCCACCTGCATGACGTTGTCGCCGGAAGAAATTTTCTTCCGCGCTTTTCGCCATGCCGAATTCGATATCTGCGAACTGTCGCTGTCGAGTTTCACGGTCAAGACCGCGCAGGGCGGAGGACCTTACGTCGGCGTTCCGGCGTTCGTGTCGCGCGCCTTCCGCCACACCTCGATTTATGTGCGCACCGACCGCATCAAGAAGCCGGAAGACCTCAAGGGCAAACGCGTCGGCGTACCGGAGTATCAACTCACGGCCAATGTCTGGGCCCGCGCCATTCTGGAAGACGATCATGGCGTCAAGCCGTCCGACATCCAATGGGTGCGCGGCGGCATCGAGGATGCCGACCGCCCGGAGAAGATCACGATCAAGCTGCCGGCCGACGTGAAGCTCGAGGACGCGCCTCCCGGTAAGACAATCTCGGCGATGCTGGCGGAGGGCACGATCGACGGTTTCATCGCGCCGCGTCCGCCGTCGCTGCCGGCGAACACGCCCAATGTCGGCTGGCTGTTTCCCGATCCGGTCGCCTCGGCCAAGGATTACTTCAAGCGCACCGGCATTTTCCCGATCATGCATATCGTCGGCGTGCGCCGGACGCTGGCCGAGCAGCACCCCTGGTTGCCCGGCGCCGTCCTCAAGGCCTTCGAGCAGTCGAAAAAGGCGGCGCTGGAGCAGCTCAGCGACACCTCGGCGACCAAAGTGACGCTGCCCTTTATCGAGGAACGCCTGACGGAAGCCCGTGCGCTCATGGGCGAGGACTTCTGGCCTTATGGCGTCGAGGCCAGCCGCAAGACGCTGGAGAGCTTCCTGAAGCACCATCACAGCCAGGGTCTGTCGTCGCGGCTTGTGAAGCCGGAGGAACTGTTCCATCCGAGTACGCTGGAGCAGTTCAAGCTGTAGTCGTTGCTGTCATTCCGGGGCGAGGCCGAAGGCCGAGAGCCCGGAATCCATAACCCCGACTCTGGAATATGGATTCCGGGCCCGCACCTTCGGCGCGTCCCGGAATGACGACTAGACCTTCGGCGCTCTCAGCTTCACGTGGATGTTCTTCTCCTGCGTGAAGCTGAGCATCTCCTCGAAACATTCCTCGCGGCCCAGACCCGACTGCTTGAAGCCGCCGAACGGCGCGCCGAGGAAGTGCTTGCCGAATTCGTTGATCCAGACGTAGCCGGCTTCCACGGCCATCGCGGTGCGGTGCGCGGTGTTGAGGTCGTTGGTCCAGACCGAGGCGGTCAGCCCGTATTCGACGGCGTTGACGTCGGCCAGCATCTGCGCCTCGTCGCTCCATTTGAAGACGCCGAGCACCGGCCCGAAAATTTCCTCGCGCGCGATGCGATTTTTGCCGGTGACGGCGAACACCGTCGGTTCGATATAGTAGCCGTTCGCCAAAGCCGGATCGGACGGCCGCACGCCGCCCGATATCAGTTCCGCGCCTTCGCTCTTCGACGCTTCGATGTAGCTCATCACGCGGTCGTACTGCACCTTGGACACGATCGCGCCCATGGTGGTCGCCATGTCGGTCGGGATGCCGGGCTTGAAGTGCTTGATCTTCTCTTTCACCTTCGACACCACGGCGTCGTAGATCTTCTCGTGGATGAAGGCGCGGCTGGTCGAGCCGCAGCTTTGCCCGCACCAAGTGAAATTCATGCCGCCGATCACGGCGCCGGCGACTTCCTCGGGGGCGGCATCGCCATAGGCGATCAGCGCGTTCTTGCCGCCGAGCTCCAGCAAGGTGCGTTTCACGGTGTCGGCGGCGGCTTTCATCACCGCGCGCCCGGTCGGCACGCTGCCGATCAGCGCGATCATCGCCACGTCCGGATGGCTCGCCAGCCGCTGGCCGGCATCGCGCCCGCCCGGCACGACGTTGAACACACCGGCGGGAAGCAGGCCGCCGATCAACTCCGCCAGGCGCAGCGAGGAGAGGGGCGCCTGCTCCGGCGGCTTGATGACGACACTGTTGCCGGCGGCGAGTGGCGCTGCGGATTTCCCGGCGCAGAACATAAACGGGTGGTTGAACGGGATGATGCGCCCGACCACGCCCAAAGGCTCGCGCACCGAGAAGTTGACGACGTCCGGCCCCATCGGGATCGAGGTGCCTTTCATTTCCGTTACAAAACCCGCAAAGAAGTCCATCTGCGCCGCCGCAATCATGGCGTCGCTGATCATCTCGCGCACCGGATTGCCGCAGTCGGCGGCGTCGATCATCGCCAGCTCGTTGGCGTTGGCACGCAGGATTTCCGCGATCCGCCGCAGGATCTTGGCGCGCTCCAAGGGCAGCACGCGCTTCCATTCCTTGAAGCCGGCTTTGGCCGCCGCCACCGCCGCGTCGATGTCTTCGGCGCCGGCATCGGCCACCTTTCCGAGCGAAAGCCCGGTGCCGGGGCTCATCGTATCGATGAACTTTCCGGCCTTGGGCTCATGCCAGGCGCCGCCGTAATAGGCGCCACGATTTTTCGGCAGCACCACGGCCTGGGCGGCCGCGGCTTGCGGTGAGACTGCGGTGGTCATGTTGGTCTCTCTTATTTGCGTGGCGGAATCTGGATCAGTTCGTCGGTCTGCGCCTTGGTCAGCGGCTGTGGGATGAACTTCAGATTGACCGCTTCCGCCATCAGCGAGTCGAGGCCGACGATCTTGTCGGGGTCGAGAATGCTCTTGGGGAAGAACTCGTCGCGCACGCGCTTGGCCATCGGCTCGGGCACTTTGACGAATTCCGCGTAGTCTTTGATGACCTGCGGATTGTCCGAATACATGTAGTCGATGGTCTCGCGATAGGCCTTCATGAAGCGCTCGACCACGTCTTTGCGCTTTTCTAGGAACGCGGTGTTGACCACCACGGTGCGGATGGTCTGGCCGCGCACCAGCGCAGCATCCGTCGCCTTGGCGACAATGTGAATTTTGCCTTCCTCGATCTCCTTGAGGCCGAAGGGCGGCGAGGCCCAGCCGACATCGACCTGATCGGTCATGACAGTGGTCAGCGTCGTCGCGGGGTTACCGGTCGCCTGCGGCTTCGCGGTCAGCTTGAACTCGCTGATGAAGGCGCGCACGACGCTCTGCGTCGACGAGCCGTTGCTGGAGAAGGCGATGGTCTTGTCGCCGATGTCCTGCAGCGTCTTGATCGCCGGGTTCTTGGCGTACCAATAGTCCGCAGCGCCGGTCGCCTGCGCGCCGATAATGCGCACCGGCGCGCCCTTGGAATAAGCCGCCATGGCGCCCAAGGTGCCGACCGCGAGGCCGAAGTCGACGCTGCCGGAAATCACCGGCTGCAAGGTCTCGCCGCTGCCGGAAGTGTAGATCATCTCCAGCGTCAGGCCGTGCTTCTTGAAGATGCCGGCCTTGGTGCCGAGTTCAGCGATTGCGGTATCCCAGTTGCCGCGCTGGCCGATGGTCAGCTTGACGGCGTCGTCGGCATTCGCCGGTCCGCTCAAGACAGCGGCCAGCACCGCGGCGCCGGCAATCAGTCGAAAATGGTTCATGGAATCCTCCCGGTTTATCAGGTTCGTTTGATCGCGTGCAGTCCGCCGAGCCGGCCGACCAGCGCGTTAGCGCCGATCGCCAGCACGAACAGCACGATCAGCATGGCGTACATGCGCGGCATGTCGAAAATGCTGTAGGCCTGGATGATCAGATAGCCAATGCCCTTGTTCGACAGTTTGGTCTCGGCCAGCAGCACGCCGATCAGCGCGACGCCGAGGCCAAGACGCACGCCGTTGATGATCGGGTGGCGCATCGCGGGCAGGTAGATTTTCGTCACCATCTGCCAGGTATTGGCGCGGAAGCTGTGGCCGACTCGGATCAGCACCTGATCGATCTGCCGCATGCCCGCGGCGACCGACAGCGCGACCGGAAAGAAGCAGGAGAGGGTACCAAGCGCGACTTTGGACTCCGGCCCGACGCCGAAATACATGATCATGATCGGGAAGAAGATGATCTTCGGCGTGGGGCCGAGATAATACAGATAGGGCTCGAAAGCCTTCGACAGGAAGCGGTTGGCGCCCAGCACGATGCCGACGACCACACCCGCGCCGCCGCCGACGAGTAGCGCAAAGCCGACTTCGGCTGCGGTGACGCCGAGATTGAAGTAGTACTCGCCGTGGCTCAGGAGGTCGAACAGTGCGTGCCCGATCGCCAGCAGCGACGGCACCACGTCGCGGTACAGCCAGCCGGAATGCGACAGGAACTCCCATATCGCCAGCACGCCAAGAATGATGGCGGCGCGCAGCAAAGTCGCCGGACTGAGAACAGATGCGGGGTGTGTCACCCCTGTCAGTCTATCGGTCGCAGCCATCGCTCAACCTTTTCCAATACTATGAAGAACAGCACGCTCACCAAAATCACGAAGCAGATCGCCGCGTAGGTACCGGCGAGGTCGTAACGTTCGGCGAGATCGTTGATCAGTTGGCCGAGCCCGCCGTAGTTGATCAGGAATTCGACGCCGACGACGTTGATCAGCGCGAAAATCAATCCCAGCCGGATGCCGACGAAGATGGTCGGCAGCGCTGCCGGGAACAGGATTTTCCAGAACTGCTGCGAGGGCGTCAGGTTGAAGCTGCGGCCGACATTAATCAGCACTTTCCGCGTACCTGAAATGCCTTCGATGGTCTTCAGGATCACCGGCGGCAGCGCCGAGACGAAGCCCATCATGATGATGGTCCAGGCGCTGCGGCCGAAGATCACCATGAACAGCGGATACATCAACACGATCGGCGCCGAGGCCATGGCCGCGACCCAGGTTTCGCAGGCTTGCTGCAGCAGCTTGAACCGGTTCATCAGCACGCCGCCGGCGACGCCGAACACCGTCAGCATGACGCCGGCGGTGAGGCACTCGGTCAACGTCTGCAGGAAACGGCTGAACACGTGTTCTTCGACGATGACGCGGCCGAAACTGCCGATGATTTCCGAGGGCGGCGGCACGATGAAACGGTTCACCAGGCCGGTCTGCACCAGCAATTCCATACCTAAGAAAAACGCCACCAGCGAGCCGATGCCGACGGCCTGTGGCATGTAACTGCCGGAGCGTCTGGCCACGGCCGCGCTCATGAGGACGCGCCTTCGTTCATGGCGTGTTGTTCTTCATCGCGCATGCCGCGGCTGGCTTCCTCGCGCAGATCGCTCCAGATTTGCGCAACGTAACGGCCGAAGGCTTCGCTGCCGACGATCTCGGAAGTGCGCGGCCGCGGCAGGTCGATGTCGACGATGCGCTTCACTTTGCCGGGCCGGTAAGTCATCACCAGAATGCGGTCGGACATCTGCACCGCTTCGGTGATGTTGTGCGTGATCAAGAGCGTCGTCTGCTTCAATTGTTGCTGGATCTGCAGCACCTTGTCGCCGAGCAGCAGCCGCGTCTGTTCGTCCAGCGCCGCGAAGGGCTCGTCCATCAGCAATATCTTCGGCTCCGAGGCGAGCGTGCGCGCGAGCGACACGCGCTGGCGCATGCCGCCGGAAAGTTCGCCGGGATAGCGGTTCTCGAAGCCGTTCAGGCCGACCATGCCGATGAAATGTTTGGCGCGCTCGATGCGCTTGTCCTTGGCCATGCCGATCAGTTCGAGCGGAAAGGCGACGTTGTCGGTCACCGTGCGCCAGGGGAAGGTGGATTCTTCCTGGAACACCATGCCGATCGATTGATGCGGGCCGTCGATGGTCTCGCCGCCGACAGTGACCGTGCCCTGGTGGCTGGTCAGCAACCCGCCGATCACGTTGAACAAGGTCGATTTGCCGCAGCCGGAAGGTCCGATCACCGACAGGAATTCGCCGGGCCGCACGTCGAACGATACGTCGTCAACCGCGATCACCGGACCTTCGGCGGTCTCGAAGCGGACGTTGATATGGTCCGCCGTCAGGATCGCGTTGCTGGATTGGTTGGGGGAGGCCATCTCAATCGCCCTTACGCGTCATCGCCGCGGTGGTCGCGGCGGTGTAGCCGGGTTCGACCCGCACATCGACCACGACGACGTTGCCGGCGTCCACGGCAGCGATCGCTTTCTTGAAGGTCTCGTCGAGCTCAGCCGCCGTCGTCACCGGGCCAAAGCCGACGGCGCCTTGCGCGCGCGCAATGCCGGCGATGTCGATGTCCGGCTCGGAAATGCGCTGGCCGACCCAGCGGTTCTCGACCGGCCGGTTGCGCATGCGCGCGACACGCTCCTGGTGCAGTTCGTCGTTGAAGAACGAGCGGTTGTTGGCGACGACAATTAATAGCGGAATCTTGTAGTGCGCCGCGGTCCACACCGCGGTGACGCCCATCATGAAGTCGCCATCGCCGCACACCGCAACGGGCAGACGCCCGGAGCCCTTGAGCGCCAGCGCCGCGCCGACCGAAATGCCCGGTCCGCCGCCGACGCCGCCACCGCCGTCAGAACCGAGATAGTCGAGCGGATGCTTGAAGTGCCAACTCGCGCCGTTCCACGACAGCGAGACATGGGTGAGGGACGTCGGCCGGTCGCCGACCGCTTCGCGCAATGAAGCGGACAGATGATCGACCAGCAATTTGCCGCCGGCGGGAGGGACCGGGAATTCCTTGGGCGACGCCACGACTGGGCGTGGCGTGCCTTTGCCGAGGGCTTCGAGCAACGCCGGCACTGCCGCATCCGGCGTGCAGTCGACGAAGACGTCGACCGGCGGCAGACCCTGGTAATCCATGCTCCAGCCATTGTGCAGCCGGTGATCGACCGACACCTGCACGACCTTGGCCGTGACCTTGCCGACATTCTTGAAGCAGCCGGCGACATCAAGCCAGTCGAGGCTGATGATGACGTCGGCATTGCGGATGGCCTCCTGTGCCTCCGGCGCCAGCACGGTGCCGCCGGGCGCGCCGGCGTGTAGCGGATGATTGGTCGGGAACGACGCGGCAACCTTTTGATCGGTGACGACGCGGGCGCCAAGCCGTTCGGCCAGCGCGACGCGCGCCTTCCAGCCTTCGACGCTGCGCGTGACGCGGCCGGAGAGAATAACCGGCGACTTGGCGTTGCGCAGCAGTTCGGCCGCCTTGGCTATGACGGACGCCGGCGCCGCGCTCTCGATCTCCGGCATGTAACGCTTGCCGTCGATGGCTGCGACCTCGTCAGGCAGTTTCATTTCCTGAACTTCGGCGTCGAGATTGACGTAAGTCGGACCGCACGGCGCGGTATTGGCGATCCAGTTGGCGCGCAGCACGGCTTCGCGCGCGGCAACGGGGGAGGCCGGCTGGTCGTCCCATTTTGTGTAGCCGCGCACCAGCGCGCCCTGGTCGCGCGAGGTGTGGATCCAGTCGATCCAGGGCCGCCGCTTCACGGCGTCGACCGGACCGGTGGCGCCGAGAATGACCATCGGCATGCGGTCGCACCAGGCGTTGAAGATCGCCATGGTGCCGTGCATCAGGCCGACATTGGAATGCACCGCCGCCGCCATCGCCTTGCCGGTGACCTTGGCATAGCCGTGCGCGATCGCGATCGCGGCTTCCTCGTGCAGGCAGAGCAGCATCTGCGGCTTCTCGTTACCGAGATAGTTCACCAGGCTATCGTGCAGCCCGCGATAACTGGCGCCGGGATTGAGCGCGATATAGGGGATGTCGAGCGCGCGGAGCGCATCGGCCACCACGTCGCTGCCGAAGCCGGCGACGTTGACGCCGGCGGGAACGGGACGGTCCAGCGCGCCGATATCGGCTGCGGGGCTTGCGGCGGTTGCTTGCTTGGTCGGATTGGTTGGTGACATGATATTTTCAACCGCACCGTCGGCCGTAGTGGCCGCGGGGCGGAAATCCTCCCTGAATTGGCACGGGTTAGTCCCGCCGCCGTCTTGCTGTTCGGACGCGACCGTAGCGGCCGCGCGATGGCTTTGACAGGACTATAGGCTTTGACATTAGCGCATAGAAGCCACTAAATACGTACAAGATTGTTGCGGCAAAATAGACAATCACCGAGTGCCGTATGGACCGATTCCGCACCATGGAGAGCTTTGTGCGCGTGGTGCGCGCCGGCTCCTTCACCATTGCCGCGAGCCAACTCGGCCTGTCGCGCGCGCTGATTTCCCGCCACGTCGGCGAATTGGAAACCCGCCTCGGCGTGCGCCTGCTCAACCGCTCGACACGCTCGCTCAGCCTCACCGACGAGGGCACGGCCTATCTCGAATTCTGTGAAAAGGTTTTTCGCGACATCGAGAGCAGCGAGCGCGGCATCCTACGCACTCGGCTTGAACCGGTCGGCACTTTGAAAATGCTGGCGCCGAAATCTTTCGGCGCCGCGCATTTGTCCGACGCGGTCATCACTTTCGCCAAGCTGCAGCCGCGGCTGCGGATCTCCTTGCTACTGGATAACACCCCGTATCGCGGCTCGTATAAATTCGCCGAGCGCGGACTCGATATGGTGCTCTGCTTTTCGACGCCAAGCCGCTCGGCCATGGTCGAGCAGGAGATTGCGATCATGGATTGGGTGGTGTGCGCGTCGCCCGATTATCTGGCGCGCGCCGGACGGCCGCAAACGCCGGCCGATCTTTCCGGCCACGACTGTCTGCTGCATCTGGAAGGTACCGAGAACGACAGCATCTGGCGTTTCGAGGGACCGAAGGGGCCGGCGACGGCGAAAGTGCGCGGCTCATTCTTCTCAAACACGGCGCTGGCGCTGCGCAAGGCCGCGCTCGCCGGTCTCGGCATTGCTCTGGTGCCGAATTATGTGGTGCGCGACGATCTTGAGTCCGGCGATCTTGTCTCGGTGCTGCCGCGCTATCGCGTAGCGTCGCGGCCGCTGATTGCGGTCTATCCGCAGGCGCCGGTGCCCCCGCGCAAGGTGCAGGCTTTCGTCGATTTTCTTAAAGTCTGGATGGCCGAGCAGAATATCGGCGGGCGGCGCCGGCAAGCGACTCGCATCACCGCCGAGGCGTGATCAGGGCTGCCGCAATCGCGCCAGCACTTTCAGTCCGGCATAGCCGTCGGCCGGGTCCATGCCGACGTGCTTTTGGAACGCGGCTATGGCCTTGACCGTGTCGGTCCCGGTGCGGCCGTCGATGCCGTCGGTCTTGAAGCCATGCTCATTGAGCCGGCGCTGGATCTCTTTGACCTCCTCAAACGTGGGCGCGCGTTCGCCGCCGGGAAATTGCTGGCGGAACGGCGGGTCGCCGCGCACGCGGTCGCCGAGATGGACGAGCGCGAGTGAGTAGTTCGACGAGGGGTTATACGAATACACCGCTCTGAAATTCTGCCCGACCAGAAACGCCGGTCCACCGGTAACCGGAAGCCACAGCTTCACCTGGTGGTCCGGATGCGCGAAAGCGGCGCCATCGGCGCGCCGGACGCCGAATTCGTGCCATTTGGCGTATGAGCGCCAGGTGCGGTTATCAGCCACACGCGTCTTGAATCCTGCGGGTAGGCGCGCTTCGCAGCCCCACGCCTCGCCGCGGCGATATTTGCCGCGCTCGAGCAGATAGCGCGCGGTACCGGCGAGCGCATCGTCCGGCTTGCCGAACGGATTGATGCGGCCGTCGCGATCGAAGTCGACGCCCATGTGCAGCCACACCTCCGGCATCCATTGCGTGTGACCCATCGCGCCGGCCCAGGAGCCGATCATCTGCGACGGCTGCGTCCAGCCGCGGTCGACGATGGCCAGCGCGTTGAGCAGTTCGGCTTCCCAATAGGCCCGCCGGCGCGGCTCACCGAACGCCAATGCCGCGAGCGCCGGGATCACCGGCCGCATGTACTTCGGATTATCGATGACGTCGCCGAACGACGACTCCATGCCCCACAGGCCGAGCAGCATCCAGCGGTCGACGCCGTATTCCTTTTCGACGCGCGCCAGCACGCCGGCATGTTCGCGTGCACGTTCCCTGCCGGTATTGACGCGCCAATCCGAGCAACGGCGATTGACGTACTGCCAGGTCTCTTCGGTGAATTCCGGTTGCGACCGCTGCAGCGCATAGACCGATGTGTCGGGCGTCAAACCGCCCATGACGCGGTTATAGGTCGCTTCCGAAATTCCGCGTCTGATCGCGCGCGGGCGGAAGGCTTCGACCCAATGTGCGAAGGCCGGCGACTGCGCCGCCATCAGAGGCGAGGCGAAAACGAGGGCTGCGCTGCCGAGCGCGCCGGCCATCAACTGGCGGCGGGTCAGATAGGGAGCGGGAATAAGGCTGGAGATTCGCGGCATGCGGCATACTAGTCGCCACGCCCT
>Ga0193699_10000091_pt1 | contig 42436 bp, 57 predicted proteins | sample L3c2metaG_FD_160095 | JGI IMG/M metagenome (GOLD analysis project Ga0193699, IMG submission 160095) | Soil microbial communities from a riparian zone of the East river system, Colorado, United States - L3c2 | ecosystem: Environmental > Terrestrial > Soil > Riparian zone | place: USA: East...
GGATGTGGAAACGGAGCGATGGTGGAACCACTAAGGCACCGCCAGACGAAAGGGGCGGCAACGGCTATGTTCTACCTAATGCCACCGCGCCACATCTCGACTCTACCATTTTCGACGATTTGACGATGTCAGCGCAGAGTCCGCTTTCCCCCCGTTAGCGACCAGACAGCGGACAGCGCTGGAGGTCCGGTGAGTGCCGCGTTGACAACCGATCGGCGATCCATTGGGGAAGACGTACTGTCCTTTTGGCATTGTTGCGTCTCGTGTTGGCGTAGGAGTTTCATGGCGGCGACAACGCGCTTGGCGTCATCCTCGTTCTTGGCGCGGGCGATGATCCTTCGATCGTCGAACACCAGCCAGCAGATATCGCGGAGGCTTTCGATCGCGAAGACCTCGCCGTTCTCGCTGAAGAACGTCGTGATCAGCTCCGGCTTGAGATGGCGAGGCTGCACCTGGCCATAGCAATGCTGATCAATCAGCTGCAGCTCCTTGAGCCGGTTCAGCGAATTGACCTGTCCGCAGCTCAGCCAGACATATTCGGTGGCGCTGATCGACAGCGTTGTGCCGACGATCTGCTCCTGCAGTTTGGTAAGGGTCTTAGGCATCTCAGGCCTCACAATTGTTTCGGGTCTTCGAAGGTGTCGCGCAGCCGCGGTTGCGCATCTCACTCACGGATGATCTCCTTGATGGATGTGTTGGCAACGAAGCCGAAATAGTCCTCGTCGGACTCGACGTACACGCGCTTGTCCACGTCGGCGTTATCGACTTCGCCGACCGTGTAGATGCCGTCTGGAGCATCCTCATCTCCCTCGACGCGAACTCGATCTCCCGACTTGACCAGGAGAACCTTCATGGCATCGGGAGTAGCGGTGGCCTTCAGGCGCCATTCCTCAGACAGCGCCTCACCGTTGAAGAGGAGGGCGTCTTCGGTCAGCACGGCCTGACCCTCAGTGGCAACGTCGACGGCGATCCTGACATCGGCGACCTGAACGACGCGCTCTGCATCATCCGTCCCGGTAGCCAGGAGAGCCTTTACCTCGTCGAACTTCGGGTGGTCCCCCGCCAGGGTCCATGGACGTCCCCTGGCGAAGATCATGATCGATGTATCAGTGATGACAGCGGGGATCATTGTCTGTTCCGTTCTTTCAGGCAGCTTCATCGAGTTCGATAGCCTCGTCGTCGCTTGTCTCCTCGCTAACGACCGTGTCCGGAGCTTCCGGTCGAGCCAAGAGCGAGAAGTAGTGCTTGATGTTGTTGATGATTGACAAGTTGTCGTAGGAATAGTGACCGATCTGGTTGACCAGCATCCTGAGGAGCGGATACCGGATGCACAGGTCGGCAAACTTCTCGTCGATCGCCTCGATAGGACATTGCACAGCCGGCTTGTCGATCGAGACGCCGAGCTTCGACAGCGCCGCACAGGCCTTGTCGGAGTCGGTCTCTTCCACGGTGTTCTGCGACAGCACGCCGATCAGACCCACCAGGTCCGAGCGGAATGCAGTCACATCCTCGGGAGCCTTATCCCACACCGGCATCTTGGCCATGTTCCTGAGCTGCGTGCTCAAATTGGAGAGCGTCTTGTGGTGCAGACCCGTGAAGACTGTTAGGTCCACCTTGGTGCGGAGATGGTCGATCATCTCGTCACCGAGCAGTGTCCAGTTGTCACCGATCTCCTGATCGTCCTTCTTGATCAGGATGACCGCACCCTCTTCGATCAGGCCGAAGTGGACGCAGGTGTTGACGACGGTCCGCACCTCGTGCAGCTGGACACCGCCGCAGCCGGCGGCCATCCGGTAGAAATCGCGGCCACGACGGCGACGACCCCATCCGCTCGATGACGACTCCTCGACGTAGTAACCGCCATCAGCCAGGTCTATGGGCTGCGTGACAGTCTCCAGACCGTCGCCGTTCACCACCAGGGTGCGCCGGCTGCGGAGCCGCTTGCCGATCCGCTTCTCGACGGGAACCTTGAAGCTATCGAGATCGATGACTCCGGCAGGGTTGCCGAGCATGCGTAGTGTCCGTTCGCGGTCGATCCGCTTACAGCGCACCCACAGGATCTTCTCGCCGATCAGGTTGGCCATAGCGAAGCGGCCGAGCGAGTAGTGCGGATTGTGCTCGATGACGATCTTGGCATCGATGGCCCAAGTCGATCGGACGTTGGCGCCCTCGAACTTGTCGAAATGCTGCCAGCCCCTCCCGAGCTGACAGAGCTTGAATTGGTCCATGACGAGTTGGCCAGCCGGGCGGATGCCGCGCCAGTTGATGATCGAGCGCAGACGTTCCTCGCGGGTCTGGCCGAGACCTTCCACACCCTTATCGAAAGCCTCACAGCCCTCGAAGTAGGTGCCGGCCGCAGACACTTTCGTCTGCAAGTCGGTGATGAACGCGCTCTCGTACTGCTCCACGAGGCTGCTCAAGGTCGCCTTGGTCCGGTCGTCATAGGCCAGCTTCTCGCGGGAGAGCGTGACCTTGAGCGAGCCGATCGGCGCCTCGAACAGGACGTGGTCGGTGTCGATCAGGAAGCCAGACGTCTTGATCTGATCCAGATCGAACGGATACATCACACAGCCCATGCGGACGTGCGGGCCGGCGAACGGAACGGAACGAGGCTTGTAGCTCGTCCAGTTCTCACCCTGCTGCTGAACCTGGGGCAGCGGCCATTCGACCGCCGACACCGGGAAGATTTTCGGACGCGGGTTGAACGACCACAGGATGCTCTTGGCCCGATCGCGGAAGTCGTAGATGTCTTCGCGGCGCACCGAGAAGGAGACTTCCAGTCCGGAACGTTCGGTCGTCGGACCTTCGCCCATGAGTCGCATCATCAACTCGCCTTCCGACGAGAGCGACATGACGTAGAAGCGCGCCATACCTTCGTGATAGGAAGCGACGTTGTACGATCCAGACCCCTGGTCGGTGATCAGGTAAGCGAAGGGGCTCTTGGAGCCGAGACCCCAACCGCCGACCTTGCCGTTGTCCAGGCGCTTGGTCGAAGCGTACAGCTTGGCGTAGACGTTCTTCATCGTGGCCGGCGACATGCCTGGGCCGTAATCCCGGACCCGGAAGATGGGGCTGAGCGACGTCGGCAGATGGACCTCGAAGTCACCCTTCGACTCGTCCCAGGCGTTGCTTGAAAGCTCGCGCATCGGGTAGCCGGTCTTGTCGCTGGCGAGGCCGGTGACCTGGGCGTAGAAGGCCACGGCGTTCGCTTCAAACTCGACCTTGGTTTCTTCCAAGACGCGGGAGGTGATGTCGGTGTGCTCGTGCATTCCGATTTTCATTGGTCGTATCCTTGTTTGTGGGTTCTGGTGATTGATCAGGCGCGGCGGCGGAGGGGCGGCAGTTCTCCCGAGAAGATGCCGCCGTCTTCGTCCTCGTCTTCGTCTTCGTCGTCGAAAAGGTGGAACGCCTCTCCGCCATTCTGGATGTACTCGTCGAGTTCATCGAACGTGACGTTGCATTCCCGCTCGAGGAACTGGGCAACCAGGCGGGGATAGGTCCACACCAGGTCGCTGATCTCGGATGGCAGAAGGGCGCGGAACGACCGGAGGGCGCCGATTGAGGAAACCGGAACCAGCTTCTTCTTCGGTGCCACGTAGGTCGGATCCCGCTCGATGACCAACTTCGACGCGTCGATGTTGATCATGTGGTTGCGCAGCTCGATCAGATGCTTGACGTCGAGCCGCTCGTTTGGCCGGTGTTCGTCGTAGTAGCCGACCGAGAGGTTCGTGCATTCCGGCACGAGCTTCATGTACTGCTTGGTGTCCGTCAGGATGCCGGTCGGATCGAGCTTGAACCGCTTCGGCAGCTGCTCAGCAATGGAGAAACCGAACGTGTCGGAGCAACACCGCGACTTTTGGTGAGTGATGACGGAGTCGATACCCTTTCGGTCGAAAGCAACCGCAGCCTTGATGCCGGACAGGAAGCTCGGGTTCTTGCTGGCGATAGCGCGAGACCCGACACACCCGATCTCCTCGGCGTAGTGGAAGACGTAGAGACCGGGTACCTTGGCCTTGATCATCTCCGACATGATCCACATGCCGGCAGCGTCATCGGAACCGAGGCAGTTCGATTTTGAGTCGGCCGTCAGCTTGAGGTAGGTGCCGTCGAAATCGAGCGCCTGCATTCCGTCCCGATGATGGACGCTGTCCGTGTGGCTCGACCACAGGATGGTCGGCGCTTCCCCAATCTTGAGGAAGTAGTTGCCGAACTTGTCCCTGGTCACGCCGAGCGGTTTGAGAAATCGCTCGATGAACCTTGCTTCCGTTGGCGAGTTTGCCGGACGGCAATAGGTCAGCATCGACGAGATGGCTTCGAAGTCAGTCATTGCTTTGCTTTCTGTTAGGCCACTCGGAAACGACGGGTGAACTGGTCACCCACGAGCTGGATCTCCAGTGTCTCCTGCATTCGCTGTTGCAGTTGACGCGAGGTCTGTTCCATCAGCATCTCGCTGATGTTCATCTCCTGGAGGCGGACCTCGTCGGTCATGTTCAGCCTCACCTGGACGTCATGTGAGCCAAAATCGATGCCCGTCAGGGTTTGAGGCCGGCGCTCGTAGCGGGGAATGTCGGCGACTTCTGTGAAGGACACATATTCGCCGGCATCGTTCTGGATCAGGAACTTTGAATTGCGCCCAATCCAATCGTGACTCGGTTGGAGAACGTCCTTGCCGTCGAGATGGGTGCAATACCGGTTGTGGACTCGCATCCCAGTCGACAGCGTGATCATCTCGTCACGCGGGTAGTTCTTGTTGGAGTGTTCACAGACCTCGCCGTGCTCGGCGAAGTGAAGCTTCGACCACTTCTTCTGCATTGAGCCGATCTGAACGTGGACCAACTCATCGTCCGACCAGTATTCGTCGGTGCCCTCACAAAGAAAGGCATAGGCACGCCGAGCAGCAGCGGACCAGTCCTCGTCCGCGCCTTTGACGAAACGGAAGTCCGACTCGAAGTGATACTCCTCCATCTTGGGGCACCAGAGGTACATCTGAACATGCCCGCCGGTACCGCCAGTGTGGCAGTATCGGGCGCCAGGCTTGCCCGGAGGCTGCTCCAGAACCGTGATGAAGTGATCCCCCATGTCCATCGCGAACTTGACGTCGTCGAAGTAGGGCATCACGTAGAAGTGCGTTCGCTCCATCCGGATTTTCAGAAGGCGGGCTCCGTCGAAGCACTTCGATGACGAGTTGCCGTCGACATCATTGCGTTCCCGAATGTATGTGAAGCCTTCACCTTCCATGGCGGGGATCATGCGCTGATGGTCGCCGAAGACCCGGCCGAACAGCTTCTTCGCCGGCCAACAGATACAGCGGGCGGAGATACGTCCCCGATTGTTCATCGAATACGCGACAGAAAGATCGCCGGCCGCATAGGGCGTGGAGGGCCAACAAGGCAGGTTGCTGAAGTTCTTGGTGCCGTCCATGCAGGACGAAGGGCCTTCCTTGTAGGTCCGCGTGATATCCTCGATCGACGTTGCGTAGAGGATCTCACCGCTGGGATCGATGCTGGCGATCAGCTGGCGCCGCAGATCGTCATTCACCTGGTTTTCATAGAAGCGGGTGAGATAACGGCCCGGGTTGAGCAGGGTGACACGGTCGATCGTCCCCAGCTCGTCGTTCTCAGTGAACGCGACCCTGGCTGCGTCGGAGCCGAGGTGGGCGAAGTGATCCTTGACCGGCTCCAGCTGCGCCCAGATCTCCGGAAGAGGCGGCAGGACGCCCCTGGTCAGGCGATCCTTCTGACGTGCGCGCCAGTCGGGAGCCTGGTGGATGCGCCGCGGCTGAACCTTGTATCCGAGCGTGGTGCTCAGATCCTTCGCAGCCTTCGCAGCCTCGCCGCCCTTCTCGTACGGACCGTAGTCCGGGATCGGTACGTCGATCATATTGCCCTCGCCATCGGGCTCAAGCTTGACCAAGAAAAACGACATTGCCTTCTCCGTTTGCAGTTCAAATCGTTTGCATTCGTGCGCCCCGTAGGGCGCACGTCGTCCTTGACTCGGCCGGACCCCTCGAATCAGTGGGGCGGCGGAACCTTGTGCAAAGCTTCGTTGGCTTTTGGTATTTGCATTCGTGCGCATAAAAGCGCAAGAGAAATGTTCTGACTCATTCCGCGAGGGAATCGCGATCCCTGAACGGTCTGTCTCGGGCGTTATAGAAGCGGATTCTGAGAACGAAGAACCCGCAGCATACTCTGATAATCATTGCTGCCTTTGTTGTCATTGATGGTGTTGGCGCCGCACGTCCAACGGTGGTGTCTCAAAGTAGAAAAGTCTCTAGGTGATGCGTGTAGACTTAGGGACTGAGCCTGAATGCGCTCAGTCGCCAACTTCGCGGTATGGTCGGAAGGACCTCATCAAGCATCCTCCCATCGGCTCAGTCATTCCTCGGTGTCGACGTAGTCGATGACGAATGACTCGAGCCCGTCTGTGTGCGCCGCGTCGCATGCGGCGTGAATGTCTTTGTAAGCGCCATGCCAGCGCTTGCCTGGCCACTTGGCGCGGATTGTGGTGCCGTTCAGCCTGGCGCTCAGCACAGGCTTTCCTGTCTGGTCGTCAGAGTCCTCGGACACGGTCGACACCGAAGATGCGGACCTGCTCGCGGATGCTTGCCACCGCAATAGCTTCGTCGATCGAGCGTTCATCGCCGAGCAGCAGCGCGGCGTTCCGGCGACTAGACTGCTCGTCTACCCATGATCCGCGGTATGGCGTGATCGGTCGTCCGTTGGTCCATAGTCCCATTTTATTCGTCCTTCCAGTCTATGGTGATGGTCCCATCAGGACCGGTGATAAGCTCAGCCTCGAAGAACTCGATGGCCTTGCGAATTGCAGGCATGTACGGACCAGCGCCGCGCTTTGCGCGTTGACTGGCCACGTTCGTGAAGTAGCCTCCGGCGTTAAGCTCACAGTCGAGCCCACGCATCGAGAGGCCGTCCTCTTTGGCTCGCTGGCGAATGGCGTCAGCAAGCGGCTCGCCCAGGATGGCGAGAGGTTTGTCATGATAATTGAACAGGGCGATGCTAAGCGCATCGGCCCGCTTCCTGATCTCCCATGGAGTGCGGTGAGGCAGAACGCGGTGAATGCCGGTGGGGCCTGTTCGTTTTCCGGCCTGTCGAATTTCCTCATCCTCGCCCCTCGTCCAGGGCGGCATGCGGTGCGTCAGGCCTGTGTTCGAACGTTTCCCGGAAATGGCTTCCCTGGAGCGACCGGGCAGCAACTCCTGCAAATCGGCGGTTTTTCGATGTCTGTTGCGCTTTAGGACTGCAACCTCGTGGTCGCTCCATGCCCTTCCAACGGTGGCAAAGCAGACGCTATCGCACCTCTCGACACCAGAACTTCTCTCGGCAGCCCTCAAGATCTTTACTCACGCAAATGCACGCTTGCTGTTGACGACGAAGCGTCGCTCGCTGCGCCGCCTCTGTCCGCGCCATGTCTTTGCGAATGGCTCGGGGTGACGCTTCCAGGTATGAGTTTCGAGAAGGAAGCGGAACGCTGCGCCAAAAGCGCGTTGTGACGGCGAACCCTTGTCGGAAGGGTGGCGCCAGCGGCGACTACGCCATTGCCGGAACCTCATTCGAACCTCCACCTTCGAGAAGATGCCCGCCCCCCGGAGGGGACGGGCACGCCGATCGCCGGATCAGTAGTTGTAGACGCTCTTGTTGCGAGCCCAGTAGGGCTCCTCGTTACCGTTGTCGGCCTGGACGTACAGGCTCTTGAACGGGTCGCTGCGGGTCTTGATGATGGTGCAGACGCGGTGACCGCGGCCCGTGCGGTTGGTGTTCACCTTGTCGCCCGGCTTGCGGACGGTGCCGTTGACGTAGACTGCGCCCTCGGGAAGCTGCTCGACTTGATCGTCGCCTTCTTCCTCGATCTCCGCCTCGGACTCGGTCTCGATCAGGTCGGTCACCTGGTCATCGAACGCTTGGTCGTCGTTGTCGATCACCAGGGGATGCCTCGGCCTGAAGGTGTCGGCATCGATGACGATCGGGACGATCGCGATCAGTTCACCGGCAGAGTCCTTCAAAGCATCGGCTTCGCTGAAGTACACTTCCGAGTCGACAAGCAGCGCGCGACGGTCCTTCTCGATCAGGATGTAGACGGTGCGCGGGAACACCTCCGGAACGACGTTCTTGACCTCCCAGTTGCGGTTCAGCTCGTCGCCATCGGTGTCGAACTGGTTGACCAACTCTTCGCCGTCCTCGTTGATCGACAGGATGACGACCGGGTAGCTGTTCCCGCTGAGGATCGCGATGATCTTCGGGTCGGTGTGGACGATGTCCTCGTTGTTGATGTCGTGGATGACGAACGGCTTGTTGAAGTCGACGACGTTGCCTGCCGGGTAGATCGGCGAAGCGGCAACCAACACGACTTCGTTGACCAACGGCGCGTCCGTCGTCAGCGTAGCCGTACCGATGGCGGCGACGTCATCGAGTGCCGCGACAGCCAAAGCTTCCGCCTCGGGCTGGCCGGCCTGCATCTCCGTAGCTCCGCCAAGATAGGCGGACGGTCCGGGAACCGGTACCTGAACCGCCGACACGAAATGATCGTTACGGATGGCGGTGTTCGGGTTGAAGGGATCCATTGCTCTCTCCTGAATTGCGGGCCGTTGATGATCCCACCCCGTCAAAAGGGGCGGCGCGCGGTGAATGACGGGGTGTGCAAGCGCTTTGCATACAAGCGCATGTTCGGTCAGGGCTTAACGCCCAATTAGTGGCCGGTCACGGCAGGCCAGTTCGGATCGCCGGTCGCGAGGAAGTTGTCCATCGCGGCCAGACCGAATGCCGGCGGCATTTCCTCGTAGGGGAAGTCGTAGGACTGTCCGTTCTCGTCCACCAAGTCCCGACGATTATGGTCGGTGAAGGGGAAGAACAGCGGGGCCAGCGCGCGGCTGCGCTTGAGGGCGACGTATTCATGGGCTGATTTGCAGGGCGCAGCGCCGTCTCGCACCATCACCAGGTACATCCATCCACCAATGCAACAGGTGGTGCCGCACCCATCTTGATCGACGCACACGTTCATGTTGAAGCCGTTCGGCTTCATCAGCTCACAACCCTTGTCGTGATAGAGTTTACCGCTGGCAAACAGCTCGCGGACCTCAAGCATGGCCGCGTGCTCTGTCTCGGTGATGCCAAGCGCCTTGCCAGACAATACGACTCTCTGATCGGTCATTGCGGTCTTCCGTTGTTGTTTGCATTCGGTAATGCGCATTCGAGCGCAAGGCAAGGGGAAATTTGCATTACTGCAAATTCTATGTTAGTAGCCGGGAATGCAGAAGACTGAGATTGTGTGTGGGCTGCCTTGGCTTTCTTCAAAGCCGGAACGCGCCATCTTTGATGAACTCAGCTTCGCATGTGTCTATGCGGTCGGTCCCACCGGGGGCCGGCCGCTACGGCTCGGCTGGGCCAAGCAGTTGAAAGACCGCATGGCCGCCCTTCAGCTCGGCAGCTGGAAGAAACTTCAGATCCATCACATCGCCTGGACCGCAGGCGACATGCTGGCGATCCGCATCTTCAACGATGCCATCGCCGTCCTCGACAAGGCGAAGCGCAGGCTCACTGGCGACTGGTTCGATGTGACACCAGAGTTCGCGCAGCAAGCCATACGCCTCGCCTCGGACAAGCTGATCGTCCCGACCTTCTCGCACGGCGATATGCTGCAGAAAGTGAGGGCGATCAGAAAGGGCCGGATCGATGCCGCGGTGAAGGCGGTGGGAGCTTGAATCACGCCTGAGGTGACGCCATCAACAGCGAGCCAGCATTTCCGGAATCACCCTGCCGGCTCAACCGGTCGACGCAACACAGGCGTTAGGGCGTGAAAATGCTCGGCCGTTGGCACGGCATGAACGGTCAAGGATTCGCGATCTCCGAGAGCAATGACGCGAAGGCGATGTACGAATGGTATGCGCAATGGGCAAATGTGATGGAGCTTACCGTCACGCCCTGTGTTGAAGATGCGGAGGCAGGGCCGATTTTGGCATCGATGGCCCAACGCTAATTTGACACTACGCTTGCCAAACCAATAGACGCTGGTGCATTTCAGGCCCAGTTTGATACGCAGCGCCGCCCACCAATAATTCGGTGGGCGGCATTGTGCTTTTCTGTGACTGGCGGCTCAAAAAAAACGGTCCCGGCATTCGGGGCGAGCTGGGGCTGCTGGGATCTAATGAACTCCGGCCGAGGCAATGGACCGCTAGTGGCACTTCGCGTCACTTGGTGCAGCGAATATGTCGGGAGTTGGGGGTAGAGCGGAAGTGACCGGGCGACATTCAAAACGGCGCGTTTGACCCATCTCGGAAGTAGGCCCCTAGTCCAGCAGCGGCCCGATATGCTTTGATGCGTGGGCTGGGACTGAGACGCATGGGTGGCCTCATGTACATAGTCATTCGAAAGTACACCAAGGTTCGTTCGGTTGCGGATGCCGCTCGCCGCGCCAAAAGCGGCATCGGTCAGATCCTAAGGGAATCGCACGGATTCAGATATTATTATGTACTGGATGGGGGCGAAGGCGTCGGTGTCGCTGTGATGATATTCGAGGACCGCGAAAGCGCCAATGCGGCGAACGATAAAATACTGGAGTTTGTTCAAGCAAGCCTGCTTGACCTTAATCTTGGAGACCCCGAAATGATCGCGGGGGAAGTTTTGGTGAATATAGAATCTGATGCGTAATTGTTCGTAAAGGCTACTCATCCGCTACGTGCGCAAGCACGGCGTCGAGAGGCGGCCGTAGCGTTCGCCAACAAGAAAAGTCGTGTTCACCTTGACCTTTGCGCGTGAACGCGAGGTCTTCGCTCAGAAAACTGTCCAGAGGAGTGCACGCGCGATGTCGCCTGTTGGCACTTAGCTGACATGGCGCGATGTCCGATTTGAGTCCGGAATGCGCTCCAAAGCGGACGTTCGCCAACGCCTCTGAATTTATGGGTTCACGCCCTAGCATCGAGCGTCAGTTTCGCCGAGCGGTTGTTGTCGGACTAGTTGCAAGCATGGCAGAAGGCCGTCTTTCGGATTGAAACCGTCGCGTTAGGGCTGCTAAAAGGAGGCTATTTTCGGAGATCGTCACGTTCAATGACTAAGAAACTTATGGGATGCCCGGCGTGGCTCGGACTATCGGAAGATCGAACCTCCTTCGTCTTTATGCCGGAACGCGCGAAGATCGTTAGACGGATCTTCGAACTTAGCATCGCGGGATTTGGTGGCTACACCATTGCCAAGCAACTTAACGAAAAAAATGTCCCTGTATTTGGCCCTTCCCCTAAATGGGATCAGTCAACAATTCACAATATGCTTCGGAACAGAGCAACAATCGGAGAGTATCAACCTGGGAAGTATCGAGATAAGAAGGATGTACCGATAGATGAAAGCCCAATCCCAAACTTCTACCCTCCCGTAATTGAGGAAAAGATTTTCAAGGCCGCGCAGGAAGCGCGCCAACGAAATTTAGCATCTGGCCGAGGCCGCAAGGGACGGCTGATTACGAACCTTTTTTCAGGTCTCCCGACGTGTTCCTATTGCGGAAGCCGGATGAAGTTTCATAGCAGGGGACAAGCTAAAAGCCTCATATGCCAAGCAGTCCTCGAAGGTACCGGTTGTTACCGGTTCGGATGGTCGTACAGTGATTTCGAGAATTCGTTTTTCGAATTTTTGGATAAAAATGAAGCTGACCTGAAATTATCTGAAGAGCTGCAGCGCCTGCGGGTCGGCATACAAACTCAATCCCAGCGTGAAATTTACGACGCCCGAGTGGAAATTTTGCAAATTTTAAAGACAATTGTCTTGAAGCTGACAATTGCTTCAGCAGGAGCTTCCCCCCAGAGCAGCCAACCAGATGCACGCATTCGCCGCGACCATCCGAAGCGTTATTTCACTGCAATTTTTTCCGATAGTTCATTGCGAACCGGCTACCCGGCCATCCCTCCACATGTCAGAACCACTCGAAAATTTAACTCCGTCGATTTGTCGAAATCTCTTGGTCTTAGCCCGCGTCAAGGAACATTGACGGCGCTTCTTGCGGAAGGAGAGTCGTTGACTCTTGCGGCAGAAAAATTGGGTATGACTTTGGCGACGGCTCGCTGGCATTTAAGGGAGATATTCAGAAAAACAAACTCTCATTCTCAGGTTGATCTCGTAAGTCTTGCCGAGAAGGCATGTCCTCCGAAGTCCGTCAACGAGCTTTAAAACTTCGTAAACGTTCAAGCGAAAGTGACTAGTCTGTTCCGGTTCTTAACGATGGCGGGAGTCGCTCGATCGCGGACTACAGACCTAACTCGTCGTCCGTTAATAAGCGGGGATTGAGCGCAATCGGATGATGAAGAGACTGGCGACGCAATCAGGAAGAGCCGCAAAAGAACCCTCAGCCGCATGCGAGGATACGGCGGAAGTTATATCCGACGACGGAGAGAATGGCGTTGGCGGCATCGCCGGCGCGACCTTTTAGATAGCACTGGCCGAGGTGACCTTCGGCCTTTGAGATGGCCGATCACGGGCTCGATGGCGGATCGTCGTCGGAGTTCGAGTTTGATGGCGCCGAACACGCCGCGCTTCTGTCCCAAGATGAAGACTCGTCGCGGATTCTCCGTGGTCATGGCCGGCTCAAGCCACCTACGCCAATGGGCGCTGCTGACAATGCGGATTTTCGTGTCCCGCTGTCGGGCTCCAGGCGCAGCAGTTCCTTGAAGTCACGGTCTTGCCCTTGGCCTCGAGCTTCTGAGCGCGCTTCTTGGTGGTCGTCCATTAGGGCTCGTTGCGAAGACGGCATGCCCCAAACGTCACCGAACACGTCACGCTAATTCAGATTTTAACGCGTTTCACGCGGAGGGCGTACCGCTCATAACAGTCTGCTTGCCCATTGGCGGTCTTCGCGAGCGCGACCGCACCTAAGAACAAAAGCAGCCATTGCGAAGATCATGCAATGCTTTTGGCGGCACAAAGCGGACGTTCGGCAAATTCCCAATGTCGGCTAAGTATCAAAACGGAAGTCACCGATTGTTCCGGTACGAGGGGGCAAGCGCGGCACCCGACGATCCGAGTAACGAGCGATTCCTAAGGACCTTGCTGAGTTGCCCTCGCGATTCTCAGTTACTCCTAGGGCAGCCAAGTGGGGGATAGCCTCCAAATGCCCTCGAGAAGGGAGGGTTAATAGTTTTCCGGAAAGTATAAGCCTTTACAAAAGGATGGCGGCAAATTCACGATTTTTTGTCGTGGTAATTTTGCAACAAGCGCCTACAAAACGGGCTCGGTTGCTCGGGTCCCCCGTGTCTTTCATTGCGTGTGCGGAACTGTTCGGCTCATATGAACCTGCGACGGAGGGGGGCATCCCGAGGTCGTCCCGTTAGGTGGTTCGCTGAAGTCCCTCGCGTCATGCGGGTGTGTCCGAAGGCGCGAAGCGACTAAGCGGGTTTCAAGGGACAAGGGAACCAACCTTAGGGTGTTTCACCCAGCGGATCCGGAACCTTCCCTACAGAGCAACTTGGAGGTTAACATGAAGATGGTTAAGAGCCTTATCCTCGGCTCAGCGGCGGGTCTTCTCGCCATGGGCGGGGCACAGGCAGCTGATCTTCCCGTCAAGGCCAAAGCGGTCGAGTACGTGAGGATCTGCTCCCTGTATGGTGCCGGTTTCTTCTACATTCCGGGCACCGACACCTGCATCAAGCTGGGTGGTTATCTGCGCGTTGACACCACGTTCAACGGCAGCCTCTACGACCAGCCGGCCTGGTCGGGTGACCTCGGTCAGGGCAATCGTTATCGCGATTACTTCGCTTCCCGCTCCCGTATGGCGCTGACGGTTGATACCCGCACCGCGACCGAATATGGCGTCGTCCGCACCTTCGGTCAGGCTGACTTCCAGTTCCAGACCCTCGGCAACAACACCACCAATCCGGCGGTTGCGGCCGCTACACCGACCGCCACGGCCTTCTTCCATAATCCCGGCGAAGGCTACACCGCGGTTGAGTTCGTGTTCCTCCAGTTCGCCGGCTTCACCTTCGGTAAGTCCGCCTCGGCCTATGCGACGCCCTGGCATGGTTACCCGGGCAACAACACGTCGTTCCTGCTCGGCGGTGAAACCACCGTCACCGGCGTGAACAACATCCAGTACACCGCGCAGTTCGGCAATGGCGTGTCCGGCACCATCGGTCTCGATGACCCCGTCGTGTTCAACCGAACCTCGGTGTTCAACTTGTCGACCGGCCTAAATGCGGCCGGTACGACGGGTAACGCTTATGCTGGCGTGCATGCTCCCGACGTCGTCGGCAACATCCGCATCGACCAGGCTTGGGGTCTGTTCCAGATTTCGGCGGCAGCGCATGAAGTCAACGGGTCCTATAATACTCTTACCGGAGGTGGTTCCGCATCTCCGACCAACCTCTCTGAAATCAGCGGTCACCCCGAAACCAAGTGGGGCGGTGCGGTGATGGCTGCGTTGCAGATCAAGAACATCCCGACCGGAGCTGGCGACGACATCAAGATCGACGCGAGCTGGGCCAAGGGTGACACCAAGATGGTGATCGCGACCGACGCAACTTCGCCAAGCTTCGCGATGTTCGGCGGCAGCGGCATCGGTGCTTATCAAAGCATTGGTTTCGGTGCGACGACTGACGCAGTGTATCTTCCGACGGCGGTCGGCGGCGATGGACGGCTCCATCTGACGGAATCCTTCGGTGTGCGCGGTGCGTTCAACCACAACTGGGATCCGTACTGGTCGAGCAGCTTGTTCGGAAGCTATTCGGCGGTTCGGTATGACGGCACTGCGAAGGCTCAATACTGCGCAGCCTACAATCTCGGTACGTCTGCTGTGGCTGGGGTAAGAGCTGCGAATCTCCTTACTTCGACTTGTAATCCGGACTTCAACGTCTCGCAGCTCGGTGTGGTCACCCGCTGGACTCCGGTCAAGAACCTGACGTTCTCGGCAGAAGTGATGTGGTTCCACCTCGACCAGAAGTTCTCTGGTGCTGCGGTGCTGACGCCTTCGGCTCCGAAGCCGACCGCCTTGTACGAGTACAAGGACCAGGACGCCGTATCGTTGAACGTCCGCGTGCAGCGCAACTTCTGATCCCGATCGTCTGACGAATCTCTAAGAGAACCCCCGGCAGGAAACTGCTGGGGGTTTTTTTGTACCGACGTGCTTCGTCAGAGCTGGAGCCGACCGGCATGCAAAACGGAATCCCTGCGATTCCAAAATGCCAGTTGTCCAGCCGAGTTTTGAGGGCGTGGGCGTGATCGACAAGCCGCTTACCCCTTAGTTTCAGCTAGATGGCAAAATCGAGTCGTTCTTGCAGGTGCGGATCGAGTCGTTCTTAAAGTGAAATCGAGTCGTTCTTTCGTTGTCCGCACAACCTCCTGCTGACTTATTGGTGGGCCCCGCAGGACTCGAACCTGCAACCAGAAGATTATGAGCGGCCGGCTCTAGCCATTGGGCTAAGGCTGCCCCCGACGTTGGGTTCACGACGCGCGACGTGCCCCGTCCAGCCGCAACGCCCGACTATTGTGTTCATTAACTCGTGGTGCGGCCAGTCCGTACCGCTCGGGGGGGCGTCACACGATGAGTAGTCCTGGCCGAGATGAAACGTCATCGGGAAGGCATTGAGCAGGTGAATATCGGCGTCAACGTGGTTCGGCACCGGGCTAGTCTGTTAGGAGGCGTCATATTTCCGGATCTCATTGTCGTTGTTGGCGGGGACGACCGCAGCTAGGCTCAGGGCCGCGACGTGGACGGACAGCTCCATCCTTTCGGTCCAGCCGAAGTTTTGGCGGTCGCGGTGTTGGTGGTTCCGGGTGAACCGGTCGACCACGAGTGTCTCGAAGGGCAGGCGGTGGTCGCTGCCCGTGATGAAGTAGACCATCGTCGACTCCTTGCTATTGTTTGCATTGCGGTTGCGCAGCAAACCGATGAATTCAAGCAAATTCTAGCGCTCAATCGGGACGCTGTCGGTCACCGAGGCGATCGCCTTGGGTAAGTGGTGCCTGAATGCCGTCAGTCGCACCTGTGGCGGGAGAGGGTGTGGCCGGATATGCTCCCGGACCTGATCCACGCAAACGTCTTCCATTGTTTCCAAAGCGGCGTCACAGCCAGGCGCGGACCAGCGCCGAAGCTCAGCCAGGTTGAGCCAGGCGCGGACCAGCGCCGAAGCTCAGCCAGGTTTTAAGTGGTGCTTTCATCTCACCCCATGGTCCTTTTCCCCAGCCTTTGGGTGCGGACGGCTTTACCGCACCCCGGGGCGCCGGAGCATTTGCGCGATCGAAAATGCAAATGCAAGAGCAAATTTCTGCCACCTTTGTGTGAGACAAAGAGGGCGTCGGGGAGGCCTGATCAGCCCCTCGATAATTCGGAAATAAATCCCGAAAAAATCGGCCGCCGAGGAATTACCCGGTCGACGGATGGATTTTCGAAGGCCGCCCACGGCTCCTCGATCGCGTTGCGGATCGACTGAGACGGGGGATGCCACGAGAGCCCAGCACGAGGCTGCACCGGCCAGGGCGTGTGACTGGTTAAGGGTGACTCCCCGACGCTGCGAGTAGTCGCGATACAGTGTGTTGAGATAGTCGCGCGTCGGTTCCTCCATGCGTGTTGGATCGCCCGGCAAGATCGGGACGACTGATCAGAAATTCAAGAAAATCAGCGCTTGGTGGGCCGTCCGCATTTGGCGGGCCGCCGGACAAGATGCACCTCAGCCTGCAGACACAGCAGGAGGGGCAGTAAGGACAGGAGAGGCAGGGACAGGGGCAGGAGAGGCATCAGCCAGTGAGCCAGTCCGATCCACCTCATGCCGGTTTAAGCTCAGGGACAGCACGCACTAAGGCGTTTGCAGTCCATCCTCGACCGAACCAGCGAAAGTTTCGGCAGACCGCCTCTTGCCTGTCCCATAAAAGCGAATTGCATTTATCGCCTTTGGACGCTCTTTTCGCCCTTCTGGACACCAGATGTAGGGGTGTAAGCGCCCCGATTGGTACTCAGGTGTTCCAAACACCGGCTTAGTACCCCCTCCGAGACTACATCTGGTAAATTCAGACGCTTGGCAGCCTCGTAATAGTCGCTCACAGCCCGCCAGCCACCATGCCGGCGATGGCCACCAGAGCGATGAATGCAAACGCCAGCAGCGGGTCGACGCGAATGTCCAGCATGGCTATTTCCTCATCGGGGTCATGCGCTCGACCAGGTCATCGACCAGCAGCACGCAGTTGTGCCCGGTGTGATCCTTGAGCAGTGCCTCACGCCAGCGGATGCCGAGCGTGATGGTTTGGTCGAACAGGGATGGGTGGATGCGGGTGAGGTCACGCAGACGGTTGCGTGCCTCCTTGAACCTCGGGTGCATCGTCATCGGATGCCCTTCTGGGTGATCTTCATCTTGGTCGAGAACTGGTTGACCAGCACGCGGGCGGTGACCCGACCAGAGTCGTTGACCACGGTGTAGACGAGCCGGCGCCGCGGATCCTTGGGCAGCTCGCACTGCCGATCGGTACGCTCACCGCCAGTACGCGACTTCTGCGGACGCTCGAACTTGATCGGACCACTCGGCGCGGGTGAGTAGATCGACTTCGGCTCAGGCTTCATCGAGACCTTGACCAGCCCAGGCGTTACCGCCTTGCAGTCCGGTGCCTCATTGGTGGCGTAATCGGTCTCGAACGCGCAGAAGCGTGCGTAGGCTTCCTCTTCCTCGTCGACCAGATCCACCACGATGACGGGGGCGGTGGTGTGATTGCGCTTGACGCGCTGCTGCTTGGCCAGTTCGACCGAGCGCAGGATGGCGGCGATGTTGGATCGAGACATGACAGACCTCAGGCCAGTTCGAGGGAGCAATTGCGGGCGATCACTTGGCCCCAGCATCCGAGCCGGCCGATTTCCTCGGTCAGGTACGAGTGCATCTCGTCGGCATCCATGAAGTCCAACTCCTCACGCAGGGTGAGGATGTCGTCGTCCGTGATTGACAGCGGGATGGCGTGCTCGGCGCGGATGTTGTCCGCAACGTTGCGGCGCACGGATGGGAGGCGGAAAGCCATGTCGAAAATCCTGTGATCAGGGGGTGGGGGTGTGTCGGTGCGTCTAAATTGACAAAATGAAAGTCGCTTGCGTGTGTCGTTCCGGGCCCCCGGAGAAAATCCGGAAGTTGGTCAGCCGAAAGCCCCCGCCCGGTGAGGGGCGGAGGTTTCAGCTCGGATTTGTGGGGCGAGTTTACGCCGCGGCGCGGATCAATTCCGGAGTCGCATCCGCGATGGCCGCCGCATCCTCTTCCGCAAATGCTGCGGTAACGTCCGCCTCGGTCGCAATGCGTTCCATATGCAGCGCGTTGATTCGCTCCGCCAGAACGGCCAAATCGGTCAGGGTCATATCGCCCGCCCGCTTAAGGATTGCGTCAATCGGATTGACGGACTCCTTTTGCTTTTTGTCCGGTGACAGCCCGGACTCGAGCGCGGCAAACGTGGTGCCGTATGTTTCAGCCACAAAGGCCTTGAAATTGGCCATTTGGGCCATGGCGTCCGCGCCAGCTTCCTTAAGCGCGGCAAGGTTTGCAATGACGCCGCTGTGATTTGTCACAACGTCCGCCATCAAGCGGAACGATTGCGTTTGAAGCCGCGCCAGACCGTCAATAAGCCGGGAACCTTTCGGCTTTTTGTCGATATAATGCGCCGCCGCCGCCCGCCTTGGGTCGACTTTCATTGCCGCGAAACCTTCGACGATATGCGCCGTATCGCGCCAGACCGGGAATCCCTTGAACGCGAATTCCTTTTGAAAGGCGCGCATAACGCCCTTGTTCGCGGCGATGGACTTTTCCGAGTCGAGTAATTCGCCCGTCTCCATACGTTCCAACTGTTTCGCGGCAAGCACTAGGCCAAGGGCCACGGTTGCGTCATAGCAGGCCGAGTCGACGCCACTAACGGCCTTGACTGCGGAGGTTAGTGCAATCGTGCCCAAGGTCTTTGGGTTATTCTGCGGTGCGGTTGTCATGGTCTCAATTCCCTTTGGTTTGTCCGGAGCCCCGGAAGAAAAACACGTTTCAGACATGGCTCTCCCGTGCTCTGAAAACGTTGTTTTCAAAACGCGTGGGGTGCGAACCCCCTTGCCAACTCCCGGTATTTCCGGGCACAAAAAACAATACCATGCCAAAAGCTTTTGAGTATACTATATTAAGTCATTGAAATCATTCAATAATATCTAGGTGTTTATTCCCATGCTACCTGTTTTCACGCTTCGATCGAACAAGTATTCTCTAGCAATATCAATAGCTTAGCACGTATGCAAACGAGGTTTGCAGTCAATTTGCATTCATTCAACTAGACACTGGAAAGATGAGGCACGAAACCAGAGTCAAGTGATCAAATAGAGGACATACATTAGACTATAGTCTAATTGACTTGTGTTTTGTGCCCCTCGAATCGGTTCCACCGACAAGAGAATAATTTTCCTTTGTTTCCTGAAAAAGAGAAGGATTTTTTATTTGGACACCCCCGGCGGCTCGGCCAACCCCCCCACATTATTTTCTCCCAAAAGGCCATTTACCAGCTGGAGGCAGGCACTCGGCTCGATCACTGGCATGATCATCAGCCTGAGGGCTGGAGGAGCTGGCGGCCCGCGCCTGGGACAACGGAGCGCCAAACTGGCAGGCAGCTCCTGGGCCTCCTGAGAGCTTTTCTGGCTGGCATGCGCATTCGCGCAAATCAGGCAGGCCTGGTCGGAATACCGGCCGCGGACCCCGATACGCCTTCCAAACGACCCCACCCTGATCGGGAGGTTCAGTGGCGGCGCCGCGGCGATCGAGTGTAACGAGGGCTTCGCCCTGGATAAGACAGCCAGTCCCTGCGGGAGGCGAGGGGTATGCCTTCCAAAAGACCCGTCCCAACTTTGGAGGTCAGTCCGGAAAGGTCTTTCCAGAAAAGGGCAAGTCCTTTCCCTCCTGGCAGAACGGATCGGCAACAGCGGTTATACTATTCCCGCGAACCTAGTATAACCGGCGGGCGCTTCGCGTTGCAGAGTCAACCAAGGCAGGGCTGGCGGCGACTTACCGTAAAACGAAACCTGACCTCAGATTTAGGTACTGGCCGAATTAGGCCACTCGCAGATTCAAAACAGGCCACTGTGAAATCGGCTGGAACGAAACCAAGGTTCGCGGTTTAGAGAATTGTGCCAGACCGGTAACCCGGCACACTCTGAATGGCCCTGGCGTGCACCCCCGCGCTGGGGCCGTTTCCTAGTTTTCGGGCTGAAGTCCAGCCCGGGCCTTGTCGATGAAAACGGGAGCACTCGCGCCAAGGTAAAGAGCTGTAATCGCGCTGTTAGCGGACAGAGCGATGGGAATCAGGCCAGCCAAACCGGCTAAGATTACGCGCATGAAAATGTAGAAAAATTGATTATACGGCGGAGGGCATGTGCCGCCGTTGTCGGCGGACACCTTTACGGCAGCCGCAACTTCGACGGCTGCGCTGCCGACCACTCCCCAGACGTAGATTTCCGAGATATCAAAAGTACCGATATGGAACAATATTACCCGCGGTGCCGGTTATTCCCCTGCGTACCGCCCCCCAGCGCCAATAACCACAAGAAACCACTCACCTTTTCGGTGATTTTATTTGCCAGCTCGCGGTGATGAGAAAGGCGCAGAACAGACACAGTGACGCTGGCGCAGGCGAGGCCTGCGATGGCGCCCAGAAATCCAAATCCAACTGCTGATGCTAGGTTGTGCATGGCGCTCTCCCGGAACCTCAACTAATGGCGTTCAACGTTCCACCGGTCGTTCAGTTCACGTCCCCCCGTTCAATTGCGCTTGGGGGAGTGTGTTCACAAGGTGAGGATGCTGTCAATTTCTCGTTGACGTTGAGTTAACGGTTTCTAGCCCCGGAATTAGCGCTTCCCGCCCTCAATTACCGTGAAGGCCCGGCGCCGCTCTGGCGGGGTCTCAGTCGGCAGCGCAGGGGCCACGGCAAGCGCGGCGTCCACAAGCTGCGCAACGGTCCAAGCGCGATCGGCAACGCCAATGGCCTTCGCAGGCGTCGTGCGCAGGGCTTCATGAACCCGGCAGAAATTGTAGTGGGCGACGTACAGCGCGACGGCAGCGACGTGGTTATCCAGCTTCTTTGAAAAGCCGTTGGTCAACCGGGTGAACCGGCGCTGGCCCATGCGCAGCGAAAGGTTCTGCCGTTCAACGTAGCTGGTTGAAATGTACTGATCGGGATCGCCTGATACTACCTCTTTGCTTACCGCCACTACGGCGGCCGGCGAGTAGCGGCCCTGCGCTTCCTTTACAAGGTGCGTTACGCTGTAGGTCTTTACGATGACACCATGCGAGCCGCCAACTGAGGCGGCCTTACTTCCGGACAACGCGGCGTTGTTCACGTATGATTGCGTTGTATCGGTCAATCTGGCCGGCAAGTCCCGACCAGGCGCGAGAGAGATTTTTCAGAGCCTGGGTTTCAGTCTCACTCTGAGCTAATTCCATCAAGCGACGACATTCCGCTGATTGATCTAGGCAGTGTTGTGCGCTGTCCATGAATTAATTCCTCGCTCTGCGAGCCAGTACCTCAATCTCAAAAATGGCGACGGTGATCTCTAGGAGTCATCCCACACACGGTTATACCCTTGGGGTACCCATAAATTCCCGGACTGCGTGTTTTTACTGAGAACCCGGCGGCAACTTTACGGCCCATTAAGGGAACAAAAGGGGCCAACCCCGAAATTCAAAAGGAACCATTCACTTGGAAGGGGAAAGGGCCAGCGCCGAAAAATGGCGCCAACGATCACTAGGATATACTTTAGGGGTACTCTTAAATTGCCAACATTTCTAGTGTGTTCTACGGCTGCCTTTGCGTTCTCAAATTCAAAACAGGCCACTCTCTATTTCAAATTAGGCCACTAGAGGTTGAAACAGGCCAGTACCCAGATTTACGTTATAGCGTAACCGCGGGGATGGGCTCGGTCTCGCCGAGAGTATCCTGGGCCGGCGAGGGCTTCGCCCTCCAACCGGACCCTCGGCCCGATTTGCCCCAGGGCGTGGGACCCGGAAAAGGCCTTAGGTTCTGCCTGATGAAGCTCGGGCCATTTCCGGATCAGTGTCACGCTCGTCGCGCCACCATCCTGCTAATGCGCTGCCCCCCGCAAACGTTCTGCGCAAATGGGCATGGGCAGTGCGCAAATGCGCATGACCGGCGAGGGCTTCGCCCTGGAGAGTCTAACCGAGGCGGCGGCCGGCGCGGTCACGGGAAAATTATGGTCCGCGAAAGGCGCGGGTCGAGATCGAGGCGACGTCGGTGGTGCCGCGCTGAATGTCGTGTTCGATTTGACCGGCGCAACGCTGCCGCGCCCGCTTCGACGGCCAAATGCGTCGTGGCAGGCGCGGCCTGACTGCGGTCATTGCCTTGACGGCATCATCGCGTTGATCAGTGCGTCGGTAGCAGTTCGACGACGTCGCCAGTAGGTTCAGGTTCGTGAGGGGCGAGACGGGTGAGGGTCTCGTCGCTCCAGTTCGCGAGATTGACGACGAGCGCCGCCTGAACGGGTCCCGGGGGGCTCGCATCGGCCGGCTCCAGAATGTTGAGCCCATTGCTGTCGAGCAGGAAGGTGTGTTCCCCGAACATCTCCTTGAGTTGCGGGACGGCCGGGTGGCTGTCGGGAAGGGCCTGGACTTCGAATTGATTGGTGGTTCGCGCGACTTGTTCGGAAGTCAATTTCATTGATCAATCCTTTCGGTTGGGTCCTTGGTGCGAGAAATGGCCCCAGCTCGGGCTGTGGTGAGCTGGGGCCATCCTCGGTGTGCCACGGAAGTCTCTTTGTGCAGCACAGCCCGTCAATGCGAATCCCCCGCAAACGTTTCCTGCAAATGAGCATGGCAGAATCCCGCTCAGGGGGCTGGACAGGCGCGGGCGCTGCGCGCCAGAGCAAACCAGAAACGCTGCCCGCTGCGCATAGCCGCCATTTATGCACGGCTCTCCGGAATGCGAGTCCGAAGCGGCAGCGCCAAAACAGCGTGCCCGAAGGTTCTTGTGCTGCGCCGGCATCGGCAATCTTTCGTCTTGCATGCGGTATTTCCATGCGTGCCAGTCGCGGTCCCGGCGGTATAGCTCGAAGTGCGCTTCGGTCCGTGTCTGCCGCAGCCGGTTCCATGCCTCTTCGAACTCGGCTCGCGCCTCCTCGAACGTGTCACCGGTTCCGTTGGTGTGCTGCCCGGGATCGCAGCCCGGATAGAACCCGCAGGTCCAGCCCCACTGCGGCTCGGAGAGCGGCACGCCGGTACGCAGACCTATGTGGCCGACGCGGACGTCTCCGAAATAGACGAACCATCCCTCGCGGTGCGGTCCCTTGTCTGACCTTCGGGTAAGTTCGGTTGCCATGCAAAAAACGTAGCCAATTATCTGACAGCGGGGTGGGGCGCTTCGCGCCCAGGACCGTACCAGAAACCCGCCGCGCCGATCGAGTGTAGCGAGCGCTTCGCGCTGACCGGGGTGATCGGCGCTCCGAGTTCCCGTGTCGCCCTAGTTGACACGGTCCCTCCGGTTGGAACGCGTTGAAACAGGTTCCCGTGTCAACGTCGCCGACACCTTGAACCTATATATCTATCCACTGTTCGGACTGACCTAAAGATTCTTAAGTAAGATACCGGTTTCGAATGAAGCCGAGGTCGATATTCGACATGGCGACCTTCACTGCGCAGTGAATTTGGATGCCCGGTTCAGACCCGGGCATGGCGTCGTTACTGCCGACCTCATCGAGTATGCGGAGAAACAGCCGGTCAATCTCCGCACGGGCCGGCGACCCTCTCGGTTGGGGAGAGGGTCCTCGTTTGCATTCAAATTAGCGTTCCTGAAAACTGCCCTTGACGAAACCGAGATATCCCTGTACAGATTGCTGCATCATTAGCATTCGTGCAAATGGCCCCAACCCGGCCAGCGAAATGAGGGCGCCGGACATTTTGGTACCCGGGATCATTTCGCTGGCGGGCTGAGCCGTGCCTGCCCGTTTGCTTGAATGCAACAGGAGCGTCCAATGCTGCCAAATACCGTCGTTGGATACCTGTTCACGCTGGTAGCGCCGTTCCTTGTCTTCGGCACCGTGCTCGGTTTCTTCGCTCTCGTCCGGTCGGCTCGCGCTGCATGGACGTGATGATTGAGGACCTGCTGTTCGTTGCCGCTCTCGGCAAGCTGTTGCTCCAGCTCCTTTTCCTAATCCTCGGCGCCATGGCGATCATGGCCGCAGCATTGCTTGCGGTCAGCGTCATGGCGCCAGCGGAGGGACCTGTCATCGGCGTCGAGCCGGACGAGGGGTTCCCGACCATCAAAGGCCAGGATTGGCGCGAGCGAGCACCGTACCCGTGATGCAGATACCTCCCATCCTACAGGCCGTCGTCTTCGTCGTGATGCTGCTCAGCACCGCGATGAACGTCTTCGCCACAGTCAAGCTGAACGGCGTGACGAACAAGATGACGGACCTGTTCTGCATCGAAGGGTCCAGCCAGTGATCGTCGGGAGACACGCCACCCTCATCATCATGGATGATCCGGTCGCTGAAGGTCCGAAGGTCGACATGAGGCAGTGGTTCGACGCCCCGCTCGGCGGCGCCTGCTACTGCGACCTCACCGTGGAAGACTGCATCAAGGCGCGTCACCCGGTCAGCAAACAAGTTTCAAAGAGCCCGTAGTCTGCCTCCGGCAACTCGGGTCACCAATCGCCAGAGGGACTGGAGATGAGGAGCTATCTGATCACCGTCTCGATCGCATTTGTGTTCGAGGTGGCAATCGTGACGGCAATCTCTCCTTCCTTCTGGCTCAAAGCCTACGCCGACGTGATGCGCATGACCGGGAGCCACTGATGCCTGAACATATCGACAGCCTCACGGATATCGCGCTCAACGCACTTGAGGATGAGCTGGGGTGTTGGCAGCGCATCGGCACTGGCATTCCCCAGGTCACGCGCCTCGTCCGCTATCCGCGCATGGAAGCTTTCATGCCGGATCTGGCGGAGGTCGCCGAGTTGACCGTCTCGCATCACGACTTCCAGACCGGGACGTCAACAAATTCCTCACCCGGATGGCCATGGAAAAGGTCGTCGCCGCCCTCGCGCAGGAGCTTCAGCCCCAATGAGCCAGCTTCCCCGGCGACTGCGGATCCGGCTCCAAGAGCAGCTGCGCAAAGAGAGCGAAGCGCGGATGAACCGCTGGCTCTTCATCGCCTTCATGGCCCTGTCGGCTGCCGAAGTGGCTGTCCGATATTTCGGAGTTCGGTAATGCGCAAGGTAAGGCTCTTCCTCGGCTGGTGCGCGGTGCATACCATCGCGATCCCGCTGATCTTCTTCTTCCTCATCGACCGCGCCGGCCACGGGCTTATCGCGATCTCGACCTGGGCCGCAGGGCGCCGCGAATGGTCCGAAGCCATGTTCCGGGTGCTCGACCGCATCGAGATGTGGGCCCGCCGTGAAAGCTGACCCCATCTCGTCCAGCCCGCTCGCCGCAGTAGCGTACACCGCCATCCAGGCGCTCGACAAACTGGTCGGGCCAATCGAGGCTCAGATGTGGATGCAGCGGGACAACGACTACCTCGGCAACATCACGCCGATCGCAGCCATCAAAGAGCGCCGCGGCGCCGACGTCATGATCGCGGTTCGCGTCGTGGCGATCGAGAAGGGGATCTTCGAGTAGCTATGGGAAACATCATCGCCGGCGTCCTGATCATGATCGGCCTGTCCTGGGTTTCTCAGGCCATCGCCGGCGCCGCAGAAGAGTTGGTCGAGAAGATCGACGAACTGATCACGGTCCTCTCGACGGAGGACGATCCGTCATGACCGCCCGATATGCCGTCGTCGCCAGCACGCTCCATATCGCCGAGCAATACATCGAGGCATTCGGCCTCGATCCCGCCGTCTGGCAACACAAGGAAATCCACGGGTGCCCACCAGGCGCTGGCTGGGATCGGGTCGTGATCATCCGCCCACATTGGTCCTACCACGACCGCAATGATTTCGAGCGCGGTGTTCAGCGCTGGTGTGCTCACACGCATCCCGGTGCGCCATTCAAATTGATCTGAGCCATCAACATCCTCGTGCCGCTACTGCTCGTCTTGCGCTGATGTTCATCGCGCACTGATCGGCCCTTGATCGGCTGAGAGCCGGCGGCGCCTACCTGAGCCCACGAAAATGAAAGAGCTGAAACTTGCCCTGGCGGGCTTGCTGATGCCGTGCGCCCTGACGCCGGCATCCGCAAAGATACTCATCACCGAAGACAACGGCGGGATTGTCGTCAACTTCGTCAGGAAATACTCGGACATACGCGACAGCGGAGAGAAGGTCGTCATCGACGGTCCTTGCGCCTCCTCCTGCACGCTGCTGCTCGGTCTGCTTCGACCCGAGAATTTTTGCGCCACCACCAAAGCCCTCTTCGGCTTCCACTCCGCCTCGGCGATGAAGGAAGAGGACGGCAAGGTGACGGAGCGCCGGCACGCCCCAGAGATGAGCGCGCTGATGTTCAGCCTCTATCCGGCCAAGGTCCGCCGCCTTCTGCAGAAGCGAGGCTGGAACGGCTACACCGGCGCCGAGCACACCGATCTGATATGGGTCGCCGGCCGCGCGCTCGCCCGCAAATGCACCGTGGCGGACCTGTCGTGAGCCGAACAGATCGAAAGTCGCTGCCGAGGATCATCAAGGTCGGCATCGCCGAGTACACGCTGATCCTTTGGGATCCGGAGGAAGCTGACGAAGCCGGATGCAAGGGTGAGTGCAACATCTTAACCTTTGAGATCAGGGTCAGAACTGACATTCCGGACTCACACTTCGCGGAGATCCTCGAACACGAGATGAACCACGCTTGCTGGGAGGCTGCGAAGCTCAAGTCCCGAGCCAGCGAGGAGACGGTCATCAATCGACTGACGCCAGTCTTGATCGCCGCGCGCCGCGACAACCCGGAAATCTACGCCTGGATCGACCGGGCAATCGCCCAGAAAGTCTGACAATGTACAAAAACGCAATGGTCGCGTCTTCCAAGACGCAGGCCGCCGCGATGATCGCCTGGTTGAAGCTCGATCCCAAAGACTGGGAACCTGTTGTCTACGGCCAGCCCATCACCAAGCTGTACTCGCACGCGAAGCTGGTCCGCCCGAGTGGCGGGGTTGTCCAGGCCCACACCGATTGGGTCCTGGAGAAGCTCGTGCCGAGTCTCTGCCTGAGCGCGACGACCATCCCGCCGAACTGGCGAATACCGCAGGAGCAAGTTGCTTGAAGAAGGCCCACGTCAAGAAGGTCAGCAAGAACACCAAACTGACCGAACTACGGCAGGAGCGAAAGCGCCGCCGTCGCCGGATCAAGGCGCGGACACCCGCGTCGTAAGACTGGAAGAACACCATACCCGGAGCTGTTGTGAAACAGGGAGCGGCGGATAATACCGCCGACCGTCTGTCGCTCAGCCCGGCCGCCGGACGTGGGGGTTTAGTTCTCCTTTACCCCGCGCCAGGCCGCCCGAAACAAATCAGTTCACGCAGAGCTGCAAAACATCGGGCACCCAACCCCTCCTCTCAAACCCACAGGTTCATCATGGACACGATCAAGTCTGCCTATGCCACCGCCGTCGCTTTCGTCCAGGCAAATCCCAAGACGACCGTTCAAGGCGCCATCGTCGCCGTCGTTCTCGCCATCGCCCTCGCGATTTACTTTTGAGGTGGCCACGGCTCCGGTAACGGATGTCCGTTCTGCACGGTAAGCCAGTAGCCCGTGCGCACTGAGCGATCGACTTCTGGATTGGATCGCTCCCACCTCCGCGCCGCGGTGCCAGCCAATAGTCACCTGATGACATAGGGGTGGCTGGTTAAATGAGGCCATGCATCAAGCCGCGGTGCTCCTATCACTACCCAATAGACGGCGGCCCAAATGGCCCGGCGCGAAAGCGCGATGGCGATGTGCCCGCCCACAAGCCCTGAAATCCGATACGAGCGGTTGCCGTCTATTTTTCATAGAGAGAGTTCAATGAAAGACGTTGCGATCAAGTGTGCGAACGATTTGGTGAAGGCCGCTCTCAAGAAGAAGCGCTGGACCCCCGAGGAGAGCAAACGCTGGACCAGGGCGTACAACGCGCTGCGCCGGCTTCAGCTCGCTGAGTAAGTGCAGGAAGACATTCGAGCCGTAGGGCCTGCACCCCGATCCGGCTCAGTCAATTCGCCGGGGTAGCTCAACGGTAGAGCAGCGGAATCATAAACCGCAGGTCGTTGGTTCAACTCCTCCCCCCGGCACCAATTCTCGAACTATAGGAACGACTACAAGTGGACAGTCTAAATACTACTGCCGAAGTTAGCGGCATGATGTTCGGCGCAGCGGCAGGGCCAACCGTTCTAACCGATCCCAATCTCGAAGCGCTGTATAAAGAACACTGCGGCATCATCACGACTGACGTTGCGCTCAAGTGGAACACGGTCCGTCCGAACGCTAACTTCGTCCCGGTCTGGACTCAGGCTGACGCTCTGATCTCCTGGGCTGAGTCACACGGCATTCTGGTCAAGGGTCACAATCTCGCCTGGAACGAATACTGCCCGTCCTGGCTCTGGACGACGAGCACTACCGGCCCTGACTTCGGTACGCTCAACGTTCCGGTCGAGGACGCCAAGAACTACTTTGACCAGCACATCACCGAGACCGTCAGCCGATACGCTGGACGGATCGCCATTTGGGACGTCGTCAACGAGCCGATCGAGCCGGCCCACGGACGCCCTGACCTGATGCGCTCCAAGACTTGGATGAAGGTTTTCGGCCCGAGCTATGTCGAGCGAGCATTCCGTCGAGCGCACGCCGCCGACCGTGACGCTAAGCTCTTTATGAACGAACAGTCGCTTGATCGTATGGGCTGTGAGAAGAATCGTCTCGCGTTCCTCACACTGGTAGATCGTCTACTCGGTCGGGGCGTCCCCATCCACGGTATCGGCTTCGAAAGCCACCTCACCCTTTGGGCCGGTGTCACCCGCGAAGGGGTCATGTGGCTCCTCGAAGAACTGCGCAAGCGCGGCCTCGAAGTCCATATCTCCGAACTCGACATCGCGCCTCTTGGTTCAAGCAACACAGCGCTGCCCGCTACCACCACGGATACGGCGCTGATCGACGCGCGAGTCGCCGAGGCGGCCAAGTCGTACCTCAAAGACGTCCTTTCGTTCCCTCACGTCAAGACGTTGCTCACTTGGCAGCTCGTCGACAAATACTCTTGGCTCATCGCTAAGGGTCAGAAGCGTCCGCTGCCCTTCGACGATAACTATCAGCCCAAGCCGCTCGCCTTCGAAATCGAGCGGGCTCTGCAGAACCGGCGGGCCGGCTGATCCAAAGTTTCTTGCGGCGGCGTGGAAGTGACACGCGGCCCAGTTGCAGGGCGAGGGGCGGAGAGCAACACAAAACCGCCGGCCAGGATGTCGGACGTAGCAACCCGACCCGCAAGAATTTCAAATCACATCAGAGTGCTCTTGGCGTAGCCGGCCGGTCTCCAAAACCGCGCTGCAAGGGTTCGAGTCCCTTCTCTGGTGCCAATCAACAAAGGAACTACGATGTTCGGACTACTCGCCCTGATCCCAGGGCTGATGGGCGGATTGCTCACCTACCTCAACAAGAAGACCGACGCTGATCTCGAGAAGTTCAAGCAGTCAATCGGCGCAGACGTGTCCATCAATATCGCTGACCTGAAATACAAATCTGAGGTCGCGGCGCTGGTAGCCGATATGCGCAAGGGCGACCGTGAACATTGGTTCACCGCCTGGATGGTCCCGAGCGCCTTCGGTATCTTCATCATCCACGTCGGCGCCGTCGTCTTCGACAGCATCCCGCTGCTCGGCCACGAGGTCGGAAGCTGGGCAGTCTCCAAGCTGCCAGGATCCTACGCCGCCATGCAAGAAAACGTCATCCTCACCGTGTGCGGCGTTGCCGGCGCATCGGCGGTCAAGAAGATCTTCAGCCGATGAAACCGATCACCGATAGCACCCTCGTTGCCGAGGTCGCGAATGCCGGCATGCCCATCGTCATCAAGTTTGAGGCGAAGTGGTGTCAGCCATGCAAGGTGATGACCCCGATCCTCCTCGAAGTCGAGAAGCAGTTCGCCGGCCGTCTGGTCTTCTTCAGCGCCAACGTCGAGCACTGCCAGCTGATCACCCACCGGTACAAGATCAGCCAGATCCCCGGGCTGCTGGCGATCGAGAACGGCATCGTCACCGCGATCAAGACCGGCGCCATGCGAAAGCAGGAAGTGCTGAGCTGGATCAACATGGCGTTCCCGAGCCTGCGATCGACGTGAGCTTCGATCCAGAGGGGTTAGGTTTCGTGGTCAATCTGATCAACGAGACCATCACCTTCGATGGGGGTTACACGGTCAAGATCGCCGAGATGCTCGACTACCGCGGCGAATACACTGACGACCTGGAAGCGATCGAGTTCATCTCCTTCGTCAGCCCGCCGGACGGCCTCAGCATCAGCATCAGACTCGACCTGCTCGACAGGGACGAGGTCGTGCCCGTCCTTCATTGAATTTCCGAAGTATAGCCCGGGCCGGCCTCTGCCAACCCGCAAGCAAACCTTGCAGGTTCGACATGCTCCCGGGCTCAGTCCCAAGAGAAAAAAGAAAATGACTGACTTTCCCCCGCGTCGCCGAGGTCGGCCGACGAAGGAGGAGGCTGCCGCACGCGAAGCCGCTGCGAAGGATGCCTCCGAAAAGGATGCCGAGGATAGCGCGTTCCTTGACAAACTGCTTTCCGCACCCGTCGAACCGCGCAAGACCCTTCTGCAGCCCGAGGCCGACACGCTCCGGGCGCTGTCCGAAATTGGCAAGCTGTTCGGCACTCTGGATGAGGCCGCCGCCATTCTCGGCGTCAGCCGGCGCACCATGACGAACTTCCTCAATGAGTACGAGCTGGCCCGGGACGCCTGGGACGACGGCCTCATGCGAGCGAAGGTTTCGCTGCGCCGCAAGCAGATGGGTCTCGCTGACCGCAACGCACCGGCCGCCATCTTCCTCGGCAAGAACTACCTCGGCCAGAAGGACGAGCAGACCACCAACATGAACGTCAAGACGGAAGTCGCTCAGATGACCGAGGACCAGCTGATGGAGCTGGCTTCCCGCGCGCCCGCGACCATTCGTCAACCCCCGCGCAAAGACAAGGACAGCGTCCACTGACGCTCTTCTGATCCCCGTCAACATCACTCATTTAGGACACCAATAGCAATGCCCGTATACAAGTTCAGAAAAGGGAATTGGATTCTTGCCGGATCTTCTCGTCGAGGGAAATCCATTTCCCTTGCTCCTGCGGTCGGAGCATCGACAGACGGCAAGTCGTTCTCCGGCGCCGGCGTAAAGCCTGGCTCGACTGTCACCGTGCTTTCGAATGGGACGACGGCAGGTACCGCGACTGCCGACATCTATGGCAATTGGATCTTCACGTTTGGAGTGGCACCGGCTGCCGGCACGGTGATCGGTTGGGAGGGCGTCATTTCTTCTCAGAATGTCCAAGCTCCCGCCACTCCTCCAGCCCTCGGAACGCTCGCTCTGTCAGGCACCTCCTACATTGAGGGAGATGCTGCCGGAACCGTTATCGGCAACATCACGAACAAGACCGCTGGTTCGACGCTGACGATCTCGCCAAACAATGGGCGCGTGACGTTCAACGCTGGCCAGACGGCTTTGGTGGTTGGCATCTCCGCATCGAACCCCGGCTCGACCAACTATACCCTCACCGAAACTTTGGGAGCGGCGAACAATTCTCCGAAAACAAAGTCAGTGACGGTCACCGTCAACGTCTTGCTGCAGGCGCTCAATGCTCGGTTCGTAGCCGAGGGCGACAGCATCACCGCTGGATCGAACGGCCCGACCTGGATCTGGGCTTTCATCGCCCGGACGAAAGGTCGTTACTTCCTTCCCTACCAATACAACCAGGGGACCGGTGGTCAGACTGCCGCCCAAATGGCAACGCAGGTCGCGGCGATCACCGCGCTGTCGCCGAAAGTTGTTTCACTGCTCGCCGGCACCAACGATATCACCGGAACCAGCGACACTCCGGCTCAGATCTACGGCAACCTGAAAACTTGCTGGAAGGCCTACATCGATGGCGGAACCAAGCACGTCATCGCGATCAAGGTTCTGCCACGGAGCGATACCACCTGGAACGCGTTGTCGGCGGCTCGAAAGGCTGACCGCGGTACGTTGAACGGCTTGATCGCAAGCTACGCCACCGATCCGGAACTCGCATCCTATGCAAGCAGGATCCATGTCATTGATCTCGAAAGCACGATAGTGCCAGCGACAGACATGGGCGATCAGCTGCATCCGAACTGGTTGGGCGCCATCAAGCTCGGCAATGCCATCGGCGATGCGGCCAACACGCTGATGCAGCAGTTGGCGACTCTGAACGACCTGTATCTCGATAGCTCGAACCTTTTGATCGGCGCCGGCCGCAATCCGGCTCTGACTGGAACGACCGGGACCAAGTCTGGCACCACCGTGCCGACAGGCTCGGTCGCTGACACTTGGACGGCGAGCGAAAACGGCGCCATGACGGTTAACGCCGTCAAGACGACGCTGAACGGCGCGGCTGCCCAACAGCTCCAGGTCTCTGGCACGTCAAACCTGGCTGGCAGGATCGTCAACCTTCAGAACACGGCGACATATGCCGGCGTTGCCGGTGACCAGGTGGAAGCCTGCATCGACTTCACGCTCGCAGCCGGTCATGCCGGCATTCGCGCGATCAACCTGTCCTGCGACACCGCGCTGACGCCAAGCTCTACGGCAACAGTGTTGCTCGACGGAGCGGGCGCTCTCTCCGGGACGCTGCGTACGCCGATCACCGCGCCGCTCGCTGGTACGGATACGTCGACCAGCTTCCAGGCTTACCTGACCTTCAACGTCGGAGCGGTTGCTGCCGACATCACCTGGGGACGTCCTTACGTCCGCAAGGTTCCGAACGGTCAGTAACGAACGGAAACAAGACCCCTGACGGGATCGCGCAAGCGACCGCAACACTAAGTCCTGAACCGACAGGACGATCCGCTAGGCCAGCGGGCGTGGGGTCATCCTCTCATCAAGAAAGAAACCAATGAGTTCCATCTACCTCACCAGCCAGTCGCTGGACGTCGTCGGCGTCAAACAGGTCACCGTCTCCGACCTCGTGCTCGACACCAACTCCGGTGAATACGTCCGCAAGATCAAGGTCTACGGCGACCCGGTCGTCAACGGCGCCCCGACGTCCTTTGTCGAGATCGCGGTCCGCTCACCGGACAGGGCCAACCTGGAGATCCAGGCTCCCGGCTTCAAATTCTGATGTACGAATACAACGCAACGGTCGTTCGAGTTGTCGATGGAGACACGGTTCTCCTGGACGTCGATCTCGGCTTCTATATGTACGCCAGGATGTCCTGCAGGCTCGCCGGCATCAACGCCATAGAGCTTAACGCGGCTGGCGGGTCGCAAGCACGCGGCTATCTGGCATCGCTGCTCCCCGTGGGAGCAAAGGCGGTAGTCGCATCCGTCAAGCCGGACAAGTACGCAGGGAGGTTCGACGCCTTCCTGACCAGCAACGGCATAGCCATCAACAGCAAGATGGTCGAAGCCGGCTACGCAGTGATCTGGGACGGTAAGGGTACGCGGCCCATTCCGCCCTGGCCCATTCCGTAGCCTCATTTTCATCTGCGCCTATCCCCGAACGTAGCCGTACGCAACGCGATCGGGTGATGCGCCAGGCAGGGCCATGGCTCTTCCTGGGCTGGTCCTGCGGGTCCAGCCCTAAACCCTTCTCAGCACTCTGGTCGAGTTGTCGCTTCGGGGACATCAGCCGCAAGGCCTCGACTGGAGTCTAAACCTCCGGAAATCACTGTGAACCCGTACACCGACGTCTCCCCTGAGGAGGCAGCGGCCGAAATCCTGCGTCGTAGGAGGGGCCGCGAGCACCTCATCGATTTCACCGAGTACACGCTCCACAAATACTATGCCGACCCCTTCCACTACATGGTGGCGGAAGCGCTTGAGCGCGTCGAGCGAGGCGAAACCAAACGCCTCATGATCTTCGCGCCGCCGCGGCACGGCAAGAGTGAGCTGTCCACCCGGCGTTTCCCGGCCTGGTACATGGGGCGCAACCCCGACAGGAACGTCATCTCGGCGTCCTACAACGGCGACTTCGCCACCACCTTCGGTCGCGAAGTCCGCGGCATCGTCAAAAGCGACCAATACAAGCGGCTGTTCACCAGCGTCGGCATCAAGTCCGACAACCGTGCGGCTGACGAATGGGAGCTGGAGACCGGCGGCAAGTATTTCGCCGTGGGTGTCGGAACCGGCACGACCGGTAAGGGCGCCCATCTGTTTCTGATCGATGACCCGATCAAGGATCGGAAGGAAGTCAAATCCGCCGGCTTCCGTAACGACCAGTGGGATTGGTACCGCGACGTCGTCTACACCCGTCTCGAAGAGGACGCCGCAATCGTCCTCACGCTGACGCGGTGGCACTACGACGATCTCGCCGGCCGCCTCATCGACATGATGGACGATGGCAAGGGCATCCCCTGGGAGATCCTGGTGTTGCCCGCCATCCCCGAGGTCAAGTGGGCCACGGACGAAGACGGCATCAAGCGCATGATCCTCAACGAGGACGGCACGGTGCCGGGCGACCCGCTCGACCGAAAGCCAAAGGATCCTCTGGCTCCGAACCGGTTCTCGTACGAGTCGCTGATGGATCGTGCCGAGGTTCTCGGCGAGCGCTCCTTCTCCGCACTCTACCAGCAGCGGCCAATGGCCGACGACGGTGGGATGTTCCGAGCCGAGTGGTTCGAAGCGCCCTCCGAGATACCACCCCGCCGCGTCCGCGTGCGCGCGTGGGATTTGGCGGCATCTGCTGACGGCGACTGGACCGTCGGCGTGCTCATGTCGAAGGACCCTCAGGGCATCTTCTACATCGAGAACGTCATCCGTTTCCGCGGCACCCCGCTGGACGTCGAAAAGAAGATCTTCGAGACGGCCAGGAATGATGGCCGCTCGGTCACGATCGTTCTCCCCCAAGACCCGGGCCAGGCTGGCAAGAGCCAGGCTCAAAGCTTCATCCGCCGGCTCGCCGGCTACATCGTCAAGACATATCGCCCCACAGGCTCGAAAGAGACCCGCGCTGCCGCATTTGCTGCGCAGGCGGAAGGACGGAACGTGAAGATGGTGAAAGGCAGTTGGAATGACTGCTTCACCGATGAATTGGAGACATTTCCCCTCGGCGTCCATGACGACCAGGTGGATGCAGCCTCCGATGCCTTCAACGAACTCCTCGGTCCGCGCCGTGCGGTGATCCTTGACTGGTAACGTCAGGACTCCCAACCAAGATGGCTGATACCAAAGCCCAAGCCTACGTCCCGTCCCCTCAGTCGGGCAATCCCGCGGAACTGTCCTCGGCCGCGATCACCATGCAGCAGCGCACGCGCATGCTGCGGGCGGTCTATGGCGGCACCGAGCAGATGCGGAAGATGGAGAAGGAATTCCTTCCCCAGTACGAGAAGGAGGCGGATACCCGCTACACCGCTCGCCTCGCTTCCACGTTCGCTCTCAACAAGCTTAGGGAGGCCGTGGATGCGGCTTCCGCAAAACCCTTCCGCACGCTCATCAAACTGCAGAACACCGACCCTGACCTCGATCTGTGGATGCAGGACATCGATCTGCAGGGAAGTCACCTCCACATCTTCGCACATCAACTTTTCAACAACGCGATGCTCGACGGCATGTGCCATATGCTGGTCGACCACCCCGACACCTACAACCTGCCAAACCTGGCCGCTCAGAAGGCAGCCGGCGCCCGGCCGTTCATGAAGCTGTTCAAGGTGGACGATATCGCCGCGGCCTACGACCAATATGTCGGCGGCGACACCAAAACGGTCCACGTCCGCATCCGCAGCCAGCGCGCCGAGCGCGACGGCTTCAAGGAAGTGCTATGGAACCAGATGCGAGTCATCGAAATCGATCCCACCAAGACCACCGGCATCGTTCAGCTCTGGGAGCAGAAGTCGACGTCGGGCGGCAGCAACTGGGCCTTCATCGGTGAGACGCCACTGACCAACATGGCCGAGGTTCCGTTCGTCACGCTGTATGCCGGCGAAAAGGAAGCCGACTACCTGGCGCGGCCGGTGTTCATCGATTTCTCCTACAAGCAGATCGAGCACTGGATCTCCAGCTCGGATCAGCGTTCGATCCTTTCGGCCGCCCGCTTCCCCATGCTTGCGTGCTCCGGCGTCCAGATCGACCCGGAAGACGAAAAGCAGTTCGCGATCGGCCCGTACAAGGTGCTCTACGCGCCCGAGGCCAATGGCCGCTGGTACTACGTCGAGCCCCGCGGCACGGCGATCGAGTCCGGCGCCAAGGATCTGAACACGCTCGAAATGCAGATGGACATGATGGCGCTCAACCCGGTGACGGGCACGCACCGTCAGTACGTTCCGCAAAACGAGCGAGACATCCAGGAGACGCGCGTCCACTCGGTGGTCCACGACATGGCTATCAACTGTCAGGACGCCGTCGAAAAGGCTGTCCGCTTCATGGGCACCTGGGCCAACAAGGATTACTCCAAGGTCAACGCGATCCTGAACACCGAGTTTTCCAACACCAAGGACCGGCTCGAAGAGGTCAAGCAGCTCGTCTCGATGTACGAGAAGCGCGGCCTGACGCGGGAGACCCTGCTGAGGGAAGTCTACAATCGAAGCCTGCTCGGCGACGACTTCAACCTGGCGGACGAGACCGCGGCCCTGGCTGCGATCGACGCCGCGCTCGCCAACGCCGCGCTGACGCCGACCGCCCCCGCCACCAAACCGCCGGCAGACAAACCGCCGGTGGATCCTGCCGCGAAGCCACCCTTGGCCGACTTCCCGCCTGGACAAACACGCCCGCTGCGTCAAATCTAATTGACGCGCTTGAATGCAAGTGTTAGCAGTCCGGCGCTATGGCAGATAACCGACTGACGCTGACGATCGAAGAGTACCGCTGCGACCCCTGCTCAGTGAAGCAGGGTACGGTCGTGCGAGAACTCATTCGAATGATCCCGGCGTCAGTCGTCATGATGGGGAAGTTGGTGGGGGACGAGTTCTTCTGCTGCCCGATCTGCTTCGAGCCGAAGTTCGAAGTGAAGGGCAGGAGGCCCGTGAAACGTGAAAAAGATCAATTGGGAGAAGTGGTTAGGCATTCCGGAGGAGGGGCAAAGTTCGTCACCACCGCCGGTCCAGTCCTGGTCAAGTCCTGAACCGACCGCTCCCGCCGCGCCACCCACCCCGATGGATCGGATCGCCTCCAATACCGACTTCCTCCGGCGGATGACGCTGGTCGACGCCTTTGCGCCGATCCTCGCCATGGGCATCCTCTACATCCTGATTCGGCTCTACATCTTTCCGTCTTAATTTGCACTCCGTTTGCGCCCCTGCAAAAATTGCCCTTGACAAAGGGGCGGTACTGTGGTTTAGCTTTTGCTTGAATGCAAAAGGAGCGACCGTGAAGCTGTTTGAGAGCAAACGCCTGGTTCAAGCCTTTCGAATGCCCCTCTGGGGAAAAGCTTCCGACGAAGTCGCACCAAAGTGGCTCATCACCCGCCTGCAATCAGGCGATCTCGTGATCAACAGCCTTGGTGGCGTCACAATGACAAATCGATGGGGTCATCAGCAGTGTGCAGCTGGCGACACCGTCCTACTCACGGACCGAGACACTATCGAGTTCGCAACTCCTGAAGAGTTCGCGCAGCTTGAAGAGGTCTCGGTCGATCAGCTGCTACGCGCTGCGTAGCATCCCGTAAGCCGCGGCATCAGCCGCCTTCGCTGCGGGACGAGGAGCCCTAAGGGGCGGTTAGGTCTGCAACCTCGCTAAAGAAGAGCAGACGGGCTCGCCGGTTACATAAGCCCTCACTAGGATCCGGCTCTAATTTCCCACCCAGCCCGCCCGGTTCGCCGCGGCGGGCTTTTTGTTCTCAGTCAACTAGCCCCGCCCGGTTCGCCAGGCGGGGCTTTTTTTCGACAGCCTTTGCCGGGCTCGCAATTCGGCGAACCAATCGAGATCGCGCTCCTGGCTCCACCAGTTGAGTGCGATTTCGACGGTCTCAGTTCGCATCCCGCACAAGACGAACAGAGATTGAAAGAGCGCGCCGCACGCCCGCGCCACCGTCGAACCAATAGCCAGTCGATCAACGAGCGCCGGGACGGCCTCCAAGATCTGACCGGCAAACGAATTCCCCGGTCCTCGGGGATTTCACCGGACCTACGGCGGGAAGCCATGGGTCCTTTTTCACGAGGGGCGGGACGCCCCGCATTATCCGGGATGGATATGCTTAAAGCAGTCGTAACTGATCTCACCACCGTCGATGAAGCTCATCGGGCCTTTTATGTGAAGAATGACAAGGACGGGAAGTTCTATGTCAACATCACGCCCACCGATGGCTACGAACTCGACAACGTCTCTGGTCTGAAGACCGCACTGGGCGCCGAACGTAACAACGTTGCCGTCCTGCGCGAGCAGATCAAGCCGTACGAAGGCCTCGACGTCGCCGCGGCTCGCACCGCGATCGAACGTGTGGCCGCATTCGGGGACATCACCCCGGACGCCGCCAAGACGGCCATCGAAACTGCTGCACGACTGACAGCATTCGATCCCGCGAAAGAGGCTGACAAGATCGCCAACGAAAAGCTTGAGACCCAGAAGGCTCAGCTCTCCGCCCAGTTCACGCTGCGCGAGACCGAGCTGATGTCGAAGGTCACCGGCCAGACCACGGCGGTTACCAGCCTCACGGGGCAACTCGAGACTTTGGTTCGCGACAACGCGATCAAGTCCGAGCTTGCAAAACTCAACCCACTGGACGATGCGCGGGATGCCATCGAACTTCTGGCGGGCAAGATGGTCCGCACCAAAATGGTCGACGGGAAAGTCACGGTCGAGGTTCTCGACACGAACAACAACCCGCGGATCAAGGACCACCAGGGCACCCCATTCAGCATCGCAGACCTCCTCACGGAAGTTCGCGAGACTCGGCCCGGACTCTTCAAGCCGGACGACAAGCGTGGATTGGGCACGCAGCCGGGCAACCAGCCTCCGGTAGCCGCAGGGGTCGTGAACCCTTGGGCGAAGGAAACCCGGAACATGACCCAGCAGGGTCTCCTCGAAAACACCAAACCCGAATTGGCTAAGCAGCTCAAGGCAGCCGCAGGCGTCACGGACTAATCATCCTGGACTCCATCGAGCATTCGCGGAGGTTCGCCTCCGCGTTTGCTTGAATGCAAACGCCCCACGCCCGCCGACGCCAGTCACAAACACGAGAAGTGAGCAATGACTGAGACCCGTCTCGCGGACATGATTGTCCCGACCAAGTTCAACAAATACGTCCAGACCCTTTCGACTGAGAAGTCGAAGCTGTTCGAGTCCGGCATCATCACCAACCTGACCAGCGTCATCGATGCCGAGATCGAAGGCAAGACGGTCAACATGCCGTTCTTCAACGACCTCGATGCGGAGGACGCCGAGCAGGTGCTCGACGACACGACCGACCTGACCGTTGGCAAGATGACGACCGGCCAAGACGTGGCCGTGAAGATGCTGCGCGGCAAAGCGTTCGGCACCTCGGATCTCGCGGCCGACCTGGCCGGCGCCGACCCGATCGACGCGATTGCCAACCGTTTCGCCGACTGGTGGAACAAGCGCATGCAGCGTGCGATGCTGTCGACCCTCGCGGGCTCGATGGGCGCGGCGAACATGGCCGCCAACACCAACGACATCTCCGCGCTGACCGCCGGCGCGCAGTACTTCGACGCGGATGCCTTCATCGACTCGGCGTTCTTGCTGGGCGACGAGCAGGGTGGTCTGACCGGCGTTGCCGTTCACTCGCTCACTCTGAAGGCGATGGTGAAGGCCGATCTGATCGACTTCATGCCCGACAGCGAAGGCAAGCTGACCATCCCGACCTACCTGGGCAAGACCGTCCTGGTCGACGATAGCATGCCGGTTTCCGGCGCTGGCGCCACCAAGATCTTCACCACCTACATCTTTGGCCAGGGCGCCATCGGTTACGGCGAACGTTCGCCGAAGGTGCCGGTGGAAGTCGAGCGCCAGGCTTTGAAGGGCATGGGCCAGGAATACATCGTCAACCGACGCCAGTGGGTCATGCATCCCCGCGGCATCAAGTGGCTGGGCGGCACCCAGGTCGGCGTGACGCCGTCCAACGCCGAACTCGCCATGCCCGCCAACTGGACCCGCGTGTACGATCAGAAGCTGATCCGCATCGTGGCGTTCAAGCACATGCTGGCCGCCTAATCGTCTGACCCCAGACGATAGGTTCTGAAAAAGCAGGCCCCACCGGGAGAGATACCTGGTGGGGCTTTGTTTTTCGATGGAGAATTCAATGTTCGGAAATAAGGGCTATCGCGCCCGCGAAGCCGCAGCCAAGCTGCGCAACACCCGCAAGCTGGTGACCGATGAGGTCCGCGCTGCCCGGGCGAATGTCCTGCCGGACAATGTCGGCGATCAGCCTGAAGCTGAAGTCGAAGTGCCGGTGACGGACGAAACCAATTCCACCCCGACCGAAGCCGAAGTCGCCGAGAAGGAAGTCGCCGAGAAGGCCTCTGCCGAGAAGGCTGCTGCTGCTGAACTGGCCGCCGCCGAGAAGGCTGAGAAGGCCGAGAAGGTCGCTGCCGACAAGGCCGCCAAGGTCGCTTCCGACAAGGCGAAGGCCAAGAAGAAGGACAAGTAATCATGGGCTATGCGAGTAAGGCGGACATCGACCAGCTCTACGGCGAAGATCTCCTCATTCGCATCGCGGATTACAACCGAGACGGCACTCCGGACGACGAAGTCGTGGCCCGGGGCCTTCTGGCCGCCGACGAGATCTGCAACGCCTATCTCTCTGCTCAATACTCGGTGCCGGTGCTCCCGACGCCGGGTGTTGTGCGTACCTGTGCGATCGACATCGCGGTCTACAAGATCGCACTCGGTCGCGGCGGGCGCACTGACGAAATGCGGGTTCGCTACGAGGATGCCCTGGCGCTCCTCGAAAAGATCTCCGCCGGCAAGGTTGGCCTCGGCCTCCCCCCCGTCACGGAGACGGATGCCGCCGGCAAGGTAGTCATTGTTGACCCGAACGTTCGCCGTAGCGGAGGTTCGTTCGACTGCGGGCGGGCGTAATGCCCAGTCTCAGCGTCAGGCTCGACCAGGCAGCTTTCGCCAAGCTGAACAAACGTCTGCACGAAGTTCTGCAGCACTCGCTCAATCTCGAGCCGGTCATGCAGCAGGCCGCGCTGTATATGAAGAACTCGACGGTCAACCGCATCGAGCGAACGAAGAAGAGTCCGGCCGGCGAACGATGGGAAGCGCTGTCGGACGTTACCATCCAGCTCAAGGGACATGCCCAGCCGCTGTTCGCGTCAGGAGAGTTGTCGAGAGGCATCGATATCCAAGACGTCAGCAACGACGGCTTCATGATCATCTCCAGTGCGCCGCACTCGTCCTACATGCAGAAGGGCGTCAAGAAGGTGAAGGGCGCATTCAAGTCGAAGCGTCCCAGTCCACAGGTTCCAGCCCGACCTTTCATGGGCTTCTCGGACGAGAACGTCCGCCGGATCAGCAAGATGCTCCGTGATCACATAACAAAGGGAGGCGGCTCATGAGCAAGATCGTCGTCTTCCGGAACAACATCATCGACGCCGTCAAGGGGCTTTTCCCCGAGATGGACGTCGAATGGTACGACGGCCTGTTCGACGAGCACGACATTGCAGACTGGACGCTCAAGACTCCGTGCGCCCGTGTCGCGATCATGAACGTGCCGACCGAGCACACTGCGACGATGGAAATGAACGCCAACCTTCGGGTGGTGGTCGTCATCGTCGACGAGAACAAACACGTCAGCCGCGACGGTGACGCCCGCGCCTGGGAGTATGTCGAGAAGCTCGCTGTCTACGCGAACCTCAACAAATTCGGCAACCCCGACGCCGCGCCGGCCAGCAAAGTCAGGTTCAGGCGTATCAGCCAGCCGGTGCTTCGACGTGAAGGCGTGTCGGTTGGCGTGGTCGAATGGGAAAGCGATCTCATGATCGGACGCAATCGCGTCCTGGAACGTGACTTCGTCTACCACAACGGCGTGATGATAACCCAGGTGCCGCAGAGCAACGTCGTTGCCCGCGGTCGTGTTCACAACGCCACCGGCCTGACCCGTGACGAAGAATCGGAAGTTACACCAGAGGTCAATTGATGAAAGCGCTTCACGCGATGGAACGGCGCCTGCAGGATCTGCAGCGCAAGTTCGAGAACAAGGAGCGTCTCGGCAAGATCGTCGACGTCAAGTTCGAAAACCAACGCTGGTTCGTCAAGATGAACGACGGCGAAGATCAGGGTGCGAGCGGCGGCGGTGGCGGAGGTGGCGGCGACAGCGGCCGAACCTTCAAGAGCGACTGGCAGCCGTGGAAGAGCTTCTCGCACGGCACGATCAAGATGTCCGTCCCGCCGAAGAAAGGCCAGCAGGTCTTGATGCGGTCGGTCGGCGGACAACCCGAACTAT
>Ga0193699_10000092_pt1 | contig 42007 bp, 43 predicted proteins | sample L3c2metaG_FD_160095 | JGI IMG/M metagenome (GOLD analysis project Ga0193699, IMG submission 160095) | Soil microbial communities from a riparian zone of the East river system, Colorado, United States - L3c2 | ecosystem: Environmental > Terrestrial > Soil > Riparian zone | place: USA: East...
CCCATTACGATTGCCATTACGGGGCCTCCTCAAGCTCCACGGTTAACTACCTGCGCGCATCATGCGCGCTTGAGCTGAGGAGGTCCCCCCTACGCCGGGACCGCCGCCCGGCTCATGCCATCTTTGCCTGCACTCGGAAGCCGGACGGGGAGCGATGCCGCGCCCCTCGTCGCATGACCCCACCTCGTGCGACAGGGCCCTTGGCCTGACGATGTGGGCCGGCCCGGTGGTGGGCTGGACGGCGAAGGGCATCCGGTGGGGTGTCGGGGACCGGGGTGGTTCTTCCGGAGGTGGTGGGTCGGCAGCGGTGGGAGACGGAGAGCAGCGCTGGTGATGTGCGGTGGTTTTGGTGTGGATCCCGCGGTTTCGGTTCGTGACGGCGGAGGCGGTTGCGGAGCGGTTCGGGATCTCGGTGCAGCGGTCGAGGGCGCGGTTGCGGAGGCTCGAGCGGGTTGGGCTGCTGGGGTCGTGGCGCGGGCATGTGAGTCAGGCCAAGACGTTCTGGATCACGGGGCGCGGCGGGCAGGCGGTCGGCCAGTGCAGGCGGCGGGCGCCGCAGGTCACCCAGGCGCGAGCGCACGAGGGTGCGATCGTCGCGCTGGCGACGCGATTCGAGCTCGACCCGCGCATGGCGGCGGGCGTCGTGCTGACCGAACGACAGTGCCGCGGACGGGAGCGAAGCCAGACGCCCGACGACGAGCGCTACAGCGTCGAGGTCTTCGGCCGCAGTCGCCAGGACCGCAGGCGCTGGCCGGATCTCGTCCTGGAGATGGACGATCGCCGGATCGCTGTGGAGCTCGAGTTCAGCCCCAAGTACACGCCGCGGCTCGCCGACATCGTCTCGGGCTACCGGTCCTCGTCCTACGAGCGGGTCAACTTCTACGTCATCAGCCCGCGGCTGGGCGCTCGGATCGCCAAGCTGGCCGTCGATGGCAGGCCGTTGCCGGGCTTTCCACCGCCGATTAGCCGGGTGCCGATCAGGGTTCTTCCGTGGCCCGGGCTCGACGCCGGGCGCGGGAGGCGATCCGGAGCCCGGTCAGGCCCGCCGGCTGACGACCGGGCCTGACGGCGTGCATGCATCCATGCCGTCGCGCGGGCGGACCTGGCGTCCAGCGCTCGCGCCGCCGTGCCGCCAGCCTGGTCCGGGGCACTGACGGAGAGCGGCGCCGGCGCAGCCCGAGCGCGGCCGCCGACTTTAAACGTTGCTGGTGCTCGTCGTCGCCTGGACGCACATCGGCGGCGAGGCGGCCGGCGCGAACGCCGCTTCCACCATCGCCCGCTCGTCCGCGCTCGGAGCGTAGTCCGCGTAGATCAGCGTGGTCTTGAAGTCGCGGTGGCCCATCCACTCCTGCAAGGTCCTCATCGGCACGCCGGCCGCCGCCATGCGGGTGCCAAAGGTGTGCCGCAGGTCGTGGAACCGCACGCCGCGGAGGCCGGCGATCGAGCAGGCCAGCTTGAACCGCTTCAACAGCCGCGAACGATCCAGCGGCCGGCCGAGCACCGATACGCGAAGACCAGGTCGTCGTCGCCACGGCAGCGTGACTGGCGGTGCTGGCCGTCGCGCTCGGCCATCAGCCGGTCGGCCATCGGCACCGGGTATCCGGCACCAAGTGATGCCTCGATGATGCCTCGGCGCCCCGCCAACCCGCCCGGAAGACGCGAAAAGCCCCGAACCGGGCCTCGTGAAGGGTGAGCGTCGGGACTCGAACCCGCGACCGCCTGTACCACAAGAGCTATGACTTGGTCGAAGTTGGCGTAAGTACGGGCTTGACGGGGTCGTTGGGTCGGGTGGTTCTGGTTGGTTGGGGGTGGGTTGATGCCTTGCTCCACGGGGCCGCGCTCCGCCTCTCGTCGCGATGCGGTTCGAGCGCATCCAGGCCGAGGTCATCCACAAGGAGGCCTCGGCTAGCGCAGGAGATCATCTCTGCGCTGCGTTGCCGCGACTCCCGCTCACATGCGCGACAGGATGCTCCCGCGCGCCAACGTGCGTACTCTGCCCTTGGTGATCAACAGCCGCACCGTCGCTTGCGATACCGAGGACATCCGCGACATGGTCGTCAAGACGATGCGCACCACCGTGACCGCACGCTCGCTGCTCCTCGCCGGCGTTGCAACGCAGCCCGATCGCAGCCGGGCGATGACCCTCCGCAAGGCGTGACCGCGGACGAATCCACCAGCAACCCGGACACGCTGGACTTCGTCCGTCTCAGCTGGGGCGTGGTTGCCGGACGCGAGGCCGTCAAAGACTCGGCGCTCCTCCAGGCCTGCTGCGAGCTCTACAGCGCCCACTACGGTCGGTGGGCCTCGTCGACGGAACGCGCCGGCGGGCGGATCAAGATGTCGCAGAAGCGCCTGACCGCTGTGCTGGATCGCCCGCGTGCCACTGTCGCGGTTGCCCGCCACGGGGAAGCCGTCGTGGGCTACTGCGCCTCGGTGCGCGTATCGCTACCAGGCAAGGGCGATATCGCGTGGGTGACCCAGCTGGTCGTCCACACCGACTACCGGAACGAACGCGTTGGCACCCAATTGCTGTACAGCACCTGGGGTTTTAGCGATTGCTACGCATGGGGCCTGGCAACGGCTAACCCGCTGGCAGTGCGCGCGTTGGAGACCGCTACCCGCCGGACCTGCCGTAGCCGCGAGATCATTACCCGTGGATCCGAACTATTAAGTGCCTTGAATAAAGACGTCAATTACCTGCCAAGCCATCTCGCAGACGATGATGTTGGTCGACCCGCGCCACTCGTCGACACCGACTTCCCCGTGGATATCAGTGACATGCACATCCTGCGCCACAACGCCCGTCGCAGCGACCGCCCGTGGAACCTGGGCGACCTACAGCCCGGTCACGAATGGTTCGCGTGCACCATCCAGAGCCAGAAGCCAGCTCTCACCGACGACCGCCTCGAGATGATCCTCCAGGGCGCCGACCGGGTGTGGCTGGACGCCTATGCGCGGATGAACCTTGACGACAAGCACGCCTGGCGCAGTCACACGCCAGATGAAGTGGACGTCCTCATCGACTTCATCGGCACCGACGCCTCCGTCATCGATGTGGGGTGTGGTGACGGCCGCCACGTCCACGAACTAATCCAACGCGGAGTGGTGGCGATGGGGATCGACGCCGTGCAATCGCTGATCGATGCCGCAGCAGCCCAGGGCAACGCGGCTTGCTTCTCGGTGGCAAATGCGCGCGAGCCATTCGGTGAGGAGACCTTTGACGCTGCCGTGATGCTGTACGACGTAATCGGCTCCTCGGCTCGCATCGACGATGACCGCGACATGCTGCGCCACTGTCTGCACGCACTTCGTCCCGGGGGCAAGCTATTGCTCAGCGTCATGAACTCTGAGCCGACAATTGCCGCGCTCGCCCACGAGCACGAGCGGCTGCCCGACACCATCATCGACCTCGTCGATGCTCTCGAGCGGCTGCCCGCCTCCAATACGATGGAGGCGACCGGCGATGTCTTCGATCCCAAGTACCTTCTTCAGTACAGGGGCGTCTTTTATCGCAAGGAGCAATTCGCTGGCGATGCTGGAGCTCTCCCCGCCGAGCACATCGTGCGCGACAGGCGCTTCTCCGCCGCAGAGATCCGCAGCTTGGTCACGAGTGTCGGCTTCGAGGTCACCGAGGTACGTCCGGTGCAGTCGGGCAGGTGGAGCCGCATGCCGATGCTGGAACCCGGCGACCCAAAGGCCAAAGAGCTGCTCGTCTTCGCAAACCGCAAGCATGCCGACGCTCCGTAGCAGCCCGGACGGCGGCTCCAACACAGACTTGTAGATCGGCGCAAAGTGGCGTTCGCCAGCCCACGTCACTCCGTCTTGGTCACTCCTGACTCGGCGGGTGGCCGACGATCGGACAGGCCTCCACCGCGCCCGACCGGCGGCGTTGCAGGCGCACTCGGCGTCGTCATGTCCGCCACGGTGGATTGGTGAGAACGCGGCCGCCGCGGTGGTTGAGTCCATCTATGCCGATGCACAATCCTGGCGAACCCGGCCCTGATGTCATCGGCACCAACAGCTCAGTTCGACCGACGCCGGCCTTGTGGCACGCCGGTGTCACGTCAGACTCAGGTGTGATGCTGAGCTGCGTCGCCAGCCGGCGTCGCCGGCTAGGTAAGTGGGATGCCCAGCAGATTGCTGAGGACCGCGGCGGCAAGTGCACCGCCGGCGCCAGTCATGACCTGCGCTGACGCCTCTGCGCCTTTCCCGAGCATCGTCTTGATGATGGTCTTGGCCTCTTGTTTGGTCTCGGTATCGACGTCGTGCAGCGCGTCAATCTCGATCTCGGCCTGGGCGAGGATGCTGACGAAGGTCGTGGTGGTCGTGATGTCGCCCGCGGCCACCTGACTATTGACCACCGGCCCGAAGACGTTGACCGTCGATGCGGCCGGCTCCGCTCGGCTGAGCGACTCGTAGGCCTTCATCGCCACGGCGAGATTCTGGGTGGTGTGCAGGATCTGACTGGCCGGGACCTGATCGAAGTCTGGCGGCTGGCCGGTCAGATAGCCCTGCGCAAGCAGATCGAGGATGCGCTGCGACAGGGCCTCGTGGCCTTGATGGTCGATCAACCTGTCGCTGACGGCACGCCGGGTAATCCGCGTCGGAACCTCGAGGACCTCAGGGGCAGCCTCTGCGATCCCGATCAGCCAGCGCAACGTGTCCTGGGCCGAGGGTGCGCGGCCACCGACCGCAGTCGGGGTCGTCAGGGCCTCCTGCAACGCATGCCCTTGCGCGCGACCCTTGAGGGTCATAACGAACGAGCGAGTCTTATTGTGCGATGGCTGGACGCGCAGCATGTCGAGCTCGCCGAGATCGTCGATCTGATGCTCGGTCGGCACCGCCCACGACTGGTCCCAGCGCGGATGATGGATCTCGCGCTGGCCAGCACCAGCGTGATGTAGATGAAAACTCTCGCCGTCACGGCCATCGGCGCGCAGCCGATCGTCAGCCTGCCAGACACGGCGCAGATGCTCCTGCAGCTTGGGTTCAAGGACGCTCACCGGCCACATGCAACCAGAAGGGACGCAACGAGGCCCAGCGACTCCGCGTGATGCAGCGTGGCGTCCCGCAAGGGTAAGCGGGATCCGCCGGCCCAACGGATGGAGGCCGAAGGTTGGAGTCAGCGTTCGTGCTCGGCGTCTCCAATGGCCGACCCGCAGAGGGCCTGCGACGGGAAAGCCCGGCCCGAGACCCGCGCGCTTGCCGGGCTACCTCCGGACGCTAGCAGCGACAGCTACGCGCCCGCGGCAGCCGCCGGGCTCACATGGGCAGTCCGGACCCCGGATTTCGCTCGCCCGGTGACGTCATGGAACGAGACCTCTGGCGCTTGTCTGCTGAATATGCCGCGGAACACCAAGGTCACGGGCGTCCCGCCACCGTGTGCGTCCTGTCCACGCGCAAAGATGGGTCGGATGGCCTCAGCCGAGCAACGATCTGACCGCACCGAACTGCGAGAGATGTGCGAGAGCCTCGGCTACCACGCAGATCTGCGCCAAGAAGACTATCCCGTCTGGCAGGGACAACTTCACGGCGACATCGTTTGCTTTACCGACCGCGAGCGCTACGACATGGCCACCGCCGCGATCGTTGCGGGAACGTCGTCGGGCGACCGCGGACGCACGCGTCATTTCGAGGTCTCCGAGGCGTTGGCTGCTCCCATCTGCGTTCTGCATCACGAGACACAGTGGGAATTGTGGGGCATGAGTGCCCGCGACGGCCGGCCCGCACGCCTTCCCTCCCCCGCTGGCCGCCCTGACCAGGATCCCGCGGTTATACGTTTCCTCGCGCCCGAAGCACTGGCAGCAGCAAAGCGCGATGAGATCCAGCTCCCGCTCTTCGACTTTGACCTCGGGGCGCTGACAACACAACGCGAGCGAGCCGCGGCGATCCTCGACAAGCGCGTCCGCACTGCAGTGGCCGAACTTCTCCCGAATCCCGATGTCGCGGAGACGACTGAGCTCGAGACGGCCGCCCGGTTGGTCGTCCAAGCGCTCGCAGCGCTCGCTATCCGCGACAAACTAGTCCCCGACCGGAGCCTCTCGAGCGCTCTGTCGATCGTCGAGGAACGCCTGACGCACCGCGCCGTTGCCTCGCCCGACGACGTAATCCGCGTGGCCGAACGCCTCGGTGAGGGACTGAACTTCAAGGCGTTGGACCCGAGCCTTCTCGGCGACGTCTACGAGCGAGCCGTGCTTGTACCCACCAGCCGATTGGCGCTCGGTGCGTACTACACGCCGCCGGAGATTGGACGGCTCATCGTTGACCACTTGCCGGTCGAGGAGATCACCCCAGAGAATCGTCGGTTCGCTGATCCTTCGTGTGGCTCAGGCAGCCTGCTACTCGCCGCGAGCGATCGGCTCGTGACGGCCCTCCCGGCCTCCACGAGCATGCGAAGCGGCCAAGAGTACGCACGTGAGCGGCTCTTCGGATCCGACCGTGACCCGTTCGCCGTTGAACTGACGCGTCTCGCCTTGTTCCTGCAAGCGTTGCCGTACGGCAATGGCTTCAGGGTCGAGCAGCGCGATGCCTTGGACCCAGTCGACGATGGAACGAGCCAGCCGACGTTCGTGGTGAGCAACCCGCCGTGGAGTTGGGAACGGGCTGACGGTAAGCGGCGTCAGCTCGCCGATGCGTTCCTCAGGGCCCTCGTGAACCGTGTCGAGCCTGGAGGCTTCGTCGGTTGCGTCCTTCCTGTGGGCTGGCTGACGTCGGACACCGACCGGGCGAGTCGCGAGTGGTTGCGAGGACGAGCCGATGTGTTCGAAGTCTGGCGCCTGCCTATGTACACATTCCGTACCGGCAAGATGGCCCCCTGCGTGATCTTCGCTCGGGTCAACGAGGTGAGGGGTGCGACATACGTCTTTCGCAACGTCTGGTCGTCCGACCGAAAGGCCCTTCAGAGCGATGGAAGGTTCAGCCAATGGTCGATCGTTCAGCGAAGCGAGGGGGACCGTGAGTTCACCGCCCACGCTCGCATCGGCGAACAGTTGCAGGGGACTGTGCCACTCGGATCAGTTGCGCACATTCGCGACGGCGCGCCTACGAACAGCGTCGCCGATGTGGGATCGCACGGCGGCGATCTTCGCTTCCTAGCCAAATACAGCGATGTTGGTCCGTTCGGACGCGTGACCGACGACGTGCTTAGGCCGTGCCGATATCCAGAGGACTTCTCCAAGCGCGGCGCGGCATCTCGACCGGATGACTACCTACATCCGAAGGTGCTCGTATCCGCGATGAGCACGGTCGACTCGCCGTGGCGTCTGCAGGCATTCCTGGACGACCTGAGCGTGATCCCCCGCAACAGCATGTACTCGATTGTTCCCAACGAGAACAGCGCGACGGCGCGCCTCGCCCTGCTCGGGATTCTTTCGTCCGCTCTTGCGTCACTCTGGGTAGCTGACCGAACCGCGACGCGAATGATCCACGCGAGCACGCTCGCGCAACTCCCCGTCCCACCACGCGACCGATGGGAACCCATCGCGGACGCAACACGAGACGCCGTAGACGGCCAGCGGGCTGGTGCTGATCTCACCGAAGTCGTGAGGACGCTCGAACAGGTCGTGTTAGAGGCCTACGCGGCGTCGTCGTCCATTCGCGCTGGGATCGCTGAAGCTTTCGCTGGAACAAGAGCCCCAGAAGGCGTAGTTCGATACCAAGCCGCACCGGACAGCGTTCTCGCAAGCCCGACAGCCGCCGATATCGCGCCCGGCTCCATCGTCGCCGTCGATGGCGGCAGCGTAAAGCTGCACGTTCCTGGCCATACGCAAGAAGAGGGTTCTTGGATGCCGCTGCCGCGTGGCCTGCCCGGCTGGCTCGCCCGCGCGGGCGCGACATTTGTTGTGCGCGGTGCTAGCTCCGGACTGGAACGAGCGACGTATCACTTCCAGGAGTACAGCTGGATGACGCTCGACGATCTCCTGGCCGAAGCTTCCAACGGATGAGCGGGCCCGAGCTGGCCGTCCTGGATGTAGGGCAAGGCGATGCGATCGTTCTCCACGATCCGGCTACAGCAGACGCGATCCTCTTAGACTGCCCTGCGGGTAAGGCAGCCGTACCGCTCGCGTTTCTCGAGAGTCGCCAGCTCACACGCCTCCGAACGCTCATCGTTTCGCATCTCCATGACGATCACTACGGCGGAGTTCTAGACGTCTTGCGCCATGTGCCCGCCGACCACGTCCTGGTGAGTCTCGGTATCGGTGCCGGCCAGGCGCACCCGAAGGTCGTGGCGTTCTTGCGCGAGATCAAACGTGAGACAGCAACGGGCAACAGCTCCTGGTCCATCCCGAGACGTTCGCATTCGCAACAGTTGGCGCCCGTGCTGCACCATGGGGCACTCCGCATCACCGTCCTCGGCCCAGACGAACAGGCTGAGCTCGACGCGGTCGCCGGCACAAACCCTAACCATGCGTCGACGATCATACGTGCGGAGCTAGGTTCGTTCAGCGCGCTTCTCGGAGCCGACGCACCGCCAACTAGATGGGCCGCGCTTCTGCGCTCAAACGATCAACTCGACGCGGACGTATTCGTGTGCCCGCACCATGGCGGAGCCTTCGGCCCGAATCCGAAGCGACTAGACGCGCTGCTCGAACGTGTCTCCCCGAAGATCATCATCGTTTCGGTCGGAGCAACGAACGCCCACGGTCACCCTGATTTGTCTACGCTGCAAACCCTGGGCAATTACGCCATAGCGCACCGCGCCCGCCTGGTCTGCACCCAACTCAACCGCCATTGCGGTTCCGATATCGGCTCGCGTCACAGCTGCGCCGGCACCGTGGTCGTCACCCACACGAATGGGATCCTCGCGGTCACGACCGAGCGCGACGAGCATCGCGCTTGGGTGAACTCAACCGTCACCGAGCCTCACTGTCTATGGGCTCGCGCGGCGTAGCCATCATCAGCAGCTGACATATCGCAGCTTACGCCCGGGGCTGAGCCTGACGCGCGCCCTAGTGGGCGTGACCGAGAGACGTTCGACAGGCCATTCGTCTGATGGTGCGGGGCCGGCTGCCGCTTGGCCTGGTGGGACAAGGGTTGGGGGCGCCCTCCGGCCAAGAGGCTGGTGGTGGGGCGAGCGGCAGCCGGCCTGGTGGTGGGCTGGATGGCGGAGCGCATGCTGTGGGGCGTTCGGGGATCGGGTGGGTTGTTCCGGAGGTGGTGGGTCGGCAGCGGTGGGATACGGAAGGCGCTGCTGGTGATGTGCGGTTGTTGGTGTGGATCTCGCGGCTTCGGTTCGTGACGGCGGAGGCGGTCGCCGAGCGATTCGGGATCTCGGTGCAGCGGTCGCGGGCGACGTTGCGGAGGCTCGAGCGGGTTGGGCTGGTGGGGTCGTGGCGCGGACACGTGAGTCAGGCCAAGACGTTCTGGATCACGGGACGGGGCGGGCAGGCGATCGGGCAGCGCCGGCGGCGCGCGCCGCAGGTCACCCAGGCGCGAGCGCAGGAGGATGCGATCGTCGCGCTCGCGACGAGCTTGATCCGCGCATGGCCGGGGGTTCCATGCTGACCGAACGCGAGTGCCGCGGGCGCGAGCGGAGCCAGACGCCCGATGACGAGCGCTACAGCGTCGAGGTGCTCGGCCGCAGTCGCGAGGACCGCCAGCGCTGGCCGGATCTCGTCCTGGAGATCAACGGTCGCCGGATAGCGGTGGAGATCGAGTTCAGCCCGAAGTACACGCCGTGGCTCGCCGACATCGTCTCGGGCCACCGGTCCTCGTCCTACGAGCGCGTCAGCTTCTACGTCGTCAGCCCACGGCTGGGCGCGCGCATCGCAAAGTTGGCCGCCGACGGCAGCCCGTTGCCGGGCTTTCCACCGCCCGTCAGCCGGGCGCCGACCAGGGTCCTGCCGTGGCCCGGGCTCGACCCCGGGCGCGGGAGGCCGTCCGGAGCGCGGTAAGGCCCGCCGGCTGACGAGCGGGCGGGACGGCGTGCGTGCATCCACGCCGTCATGCCGGCGGACTCGGCGTCCAGCGCCCGCGGCGCCGTGCGGCCAGCGTGGTCCGGGGCATTGACGGCGGCAGCGCCGGCGGAGCCCGAGCGCGGTCGGGTCCCTAGGAGTTGCTGGTGCCGGCGTCCGTCTCCTCGATGCGCGGGAAGTCGACCTTGCGACACGGGTTCGAGGGGATCCAGTCGCGCTTCTCGGCGTAGCTGAGCAGGCTGTGCAGCACGCCGAGCCAGTTGCGCACGCTCTTGGCTGACCGCCCCTCCCGACGCTTGACCACCATGAACCGCTCGACGTCGGCGGCGACGATCTTGCCGATCGGCCGCGGACCGAAGAACGGCACCAGATGGATGCGCACGGCCGACTCGTAGTCCATCAGCGTCGACCTGCGCCGCCCGATCGCCTCCAGGTGCGCCAGCCAGCGCTCGCCGGCCTGCGCGATGTCCATCACCGTGGGCACGACGGTCATCGACTCGATCAGCCGGCGCAGCTCGCGCTCGGCCTCGCTCTTGGTCAGCCCCTCGGGACACGACGACGCCCGTTTGAGCCCGAGACGACGCTTCACGAACTGCCGCTCGACCCGCCACTGGGCGTACCACGACTCCCGCCCGGCCTTGTCGGTCCGGATGAAGAGCGAGCCGGTGCCCTGTGGACGCTTCGCCACGGCCCTCATCCTCCACCCGGTTTCACGCAAGACAGGGCGGAGCGCGACCTCGTATCCGGCACCAAGTGATGCCTCGGTGATGCCTCGGGCGTCTGCGAACCCGCCCCGAAAACGCGAAAAGCCCCGTCAACCGGGGCCTCTCGAGGGTGAGCGACGGGACTCGAACCCGCGACCGCCTGGACCACAACCAGGAGCTCTACCAACTGAGCTACGCCCACCACGTGGCGGGAAGCAGTGTAGACGTTCCGGAGTCCGGGAACTGCCTCGGCGTACGCAATCGTCCCCGAGGAGGAGCCTTCACCACCATGGCCGCTGAGCCGAGCACCAGAGAAGCCAAGCTGATCCAGTACCTCAACGAGGCCTACGGCAAGGAGAAGGAGCTCGAGACGGCGCTCAAGGCGCACATCTCCATGACCACGCGCGACGCCTACAAGAAGCGCCTGCGTGAGCACCTGAAGGAGACCCAGCAGCAGGCCAAGGGCCTGGAGCGACGCATCAAGCAGCTCGGCGGCAAGGCCGAGAAGCTGGACATCCCCGGCCCCGACGTCGCCGCCGAGGCGGCCGGCAAGGCGGTCGCCGCGGCCAAGAAGGGCGTCGCGCTTGCACAGGGTCAGCTGCACCTGATCCGCGGCAGCGGCGAGGCGGAGAAGCAGCTGAAGAACGCCAAGACCGAGCTCTCCCAGGAGTTCGAGGAGATAGGCAACTACCTCGCGATCGAGGAGCTGGCGGCAGCGCTCAACGACCGCGACACGTCGAAGCTCGCCAAGGAGTTCCGCCGGCAGGAGGAGCGCATGGCGAACTTCCTGCAGAAGCTGATCCCGCAGCTGGCCAAGCAGGTCGCGCGCGAAGCGGTCCCCGCGCGCGAGCGCAAGCCTTCGACGAACGGCGCTGCCCGACCGGCCGCGCGGCGTGCGAGCCCCAACGGCTCGGCGTCCTCGTCCCGCGCCTCGAGCTCCCGCGCCAAGCCCGCTGCGTCCCGCCCCAAGCCGGGCGCTTCGCGTGCCGGGCCGGCGTCCGCCAGCAGCTCTCGCGCCACCACGGCGTCGTCCTCCCGCGCGAAGCCCGCCTCCTCGCCCAGCCGCAAGTCCTAGCACTACTCCACGGCACGGCGGCGGCGCCCTCGCGCCGCCGCCGCTCCGCCTACGCCTACGCCTACGCCCCGAACAGCTCGGGCAGGTCGCTCGGCTCCTCGACCAGCACGAGCGCGCCCGCCTCGCGCAGCTCGCGCTCGCTGCCGATGCCCCACAGCACCCCGACGCACGGCAGGTCGTGTGCCCGCGCGCCGAGCACGTCGAACTTGCGGTCGCCGACCATCACGGCCCGCCGCGCGTGCGGCAGGCCCTCCAGCGCCCGGGCGATCGTCAGCGACTTCGCCTCGTCGCGGGCCTGCAGCGACGGCCCGTGGATCGCCTGGAAGTACCGCCGCAGCCCGAGCTGCTCCAGCAGCGGCTCGGCCAGGGCCTGGGACTTGGACGTCGCCACCACCAGCGGCATGACCACCGCGAGCTGCTCGAGCGCCTCGGCCATGCCCGGGAACACCGCGCTCTCGGCCACCGCAGTCGCCCGGTACCGCGCGCGGTAGGACAGCACCAGCCCCTCGACCACGTCCTCCCCCGCCCCCGCCTCGGCCGCCAGCGTCGCGAAGGTCCGGTGCAGCGGCGGCCCGAGGAACGGGTGCAGCTCTCCATCCGGCCGCTCGGGCAGTCCGTGCTCGGCGAGCGCCGCGTTCATGGAGCGCGTGAACGCGGTCCGGGAGTCGACGAGGACGCCGTCGAGGTCGAAGAGCACTGCGTCGGTGCCGGAGAGATCCATCGAGCTACTGCTTCCTGACGGAGTAGCGCCGGACCGTCGCGCCGGCGCCTTCGGGGATGGTGAAGTACGAACGGCCGTCGCGGCTGAGCGCCAGCGACTCGCCCTGGCCCTCGCGCGAGAGGCCTGCACGGCCCGTGCACGGCGTGCGCTTCAGGGTCGCCGCCAGCGACGCGCCCGGGATTCGCGCCCAGGCATACAGCGCGCCATACGTTCGGATCGCGACCGTGCGCCCGTCGCCGCTGACGTCTCCGGCCGTGGCCAGGCCGCCCAGTCCGAGGCGCAGCGAGCCGGTCCGCCGCAGCGTCTGCTCGGAGGAAGGCGTCCCGCTCTCCGGCACGCGCGCCGCGTACACGCCCGAGCGGCCGTCGAGCTGCTTGGTGACGATCACCAGCTCGCCCGTGCGCGGGTCGGCGAGCAGGGTCTCGGCGTCGTGCGCGCCGTCCGGGTAGCGCAGGCGCAGCCGCGTGGCCGGGGCGGTCGACGTGGGGTTCGACGACAACTTGGGCTCCGCAACGCGGTAGACGTCGACGCTCTCGCGGGCCGCCCGGTTGTCGCCGATGTCGGCCAGCAACAGGCTGCCGCCGGGTCCGGCGGCGATGTCCTCCCAGTCGACGGCCTCGGCGCTCGCGACCTCGAGCGACGCGATGAGCGACCCGTCGGTGCGCAGCGCGAAGACGCGCGCGCGATCGCCCGAGTCGTTGTTCGCCCACAGCACGCCCAGCTGGTCGGGACTGCGCACGAGGCCGGAGATCTCGGTCGCCTCCGGCGTCCCGACCTTCCCGGTCGCGGTGACCGCCAGCGGGCCGCAGATCGCCAGACGCGCCGGCGCCTCGGCGCCATCGCGAACACTCGTCGACGTCGCGGTTCCCGTCGCGTCCCCGCCCCCGCACGCTGCCACCAGCACCACTGCGGCGACGAGCGCCAGCAGGCCGGGATGCGGAGGACGAAGAAGGTGCGACACGCGAGGTCGGCACCCTAGAGGATCGATGCGCGATCGTCGGTCAGTGCCCGCGGGCTACTTGTGCCCCTCGACGGCCGTGCGCTTGGCGGAGAACCGCTTGACCGGCAGCGTGCGGAGGTTGCCGGCGGTGTCGCGCACCCTGGTCACGAGCGCGAGCTTGATGGTCTTGGCCTTGCTGATGCGGCTCTTGCCGGCCTGGCTGAGCTTGACCCTGACCTTCACCGCGCCCGGCTTCGTGGCGAGCGCGCGGCCCTTGCCCAGGACCGTCGGCTTGTTGGCCTTCTTCTTGGACTTGGCGGCCTTCGTGGCGGTGGGCAGCGTGGCGCCGTCGTCGAGGTACAACGTCTGCTCGACGGTGCCCGGCTCGTCGACCACGACCGACGTCGTGAGCGCCCCGGCGCTGAGCGCGCGGAAGGCGGCGGCGGGCGTGAACAGCGCCTTGGGCGCCGCCAGCTTCGCGGCGGGCGGCCGGCGGTCGGGCGCGACCGGCGCCGGGTCGCCCGGCGTGGCCGGAGGGGCGCTCGGGCTCGGCGGCACCGCCTCCGCCGGCGCGACGCCCGCCGGAGCCGCGGGCGCGTCGGGCGGGCACGCGCCCACCTTGCGCGAGAAGCTCGAGTAGACCGTCAAGTTGGGGTTGATGGCTCGCGTCTGGCTGGCGAGCACGCGCCATGCGGCGCCGAGGGAGTGCGGAAACGTGCCGGCGAACGTGTCGCCCGACGCGCTCGTGATCGTGGCGGGCACGGTCTCGTTGCGCGCGTCGTACGTGCCGTAGAAGATCGTCGCGCCGGCGTCCATGACCGCGTCGGGATCCCGGGTTCCGGAGACCAGCGCCGTCGCGCCGCAGACCGCCGCGTCGAACGTCGGCCGGCCGGAGATGATGGTGTTGTAGGTGTCGCTGGTCACCGTGTCGGTGAGCCGCAGCTCGTCGCCGGCCTGCGGGACGACGCGCACCTCGGTCCCGCTCACGCCCGATCCCGAGGCGATGGCCACGCCGCCGCGGATCAGCTCGAGCACCACGGGGTTCTGCGCGTCCTGGTAGCCCTGGACGAGGCCGGAGATCGCCCCCTGCTGGTCGACCGCGGTCGAGCTGTTGAGGAACGTACCGGCGAACGCGGGAGCGGCCGGCGCGACGCCGAGCGCGGCGGTCACCGCCAGCAGGGTTCCGGCACGGCGTGCCCGGCGCGCGGAGTCGAGAGCCATGGGCTGGCTCTCGGCACGTCAGCGGCGCGCTTGAGGGCTGCAGCGCCTGCGCCGTCCGGTACCGGACGCTCAGCGGCGCCGCCCGAACCCGTAGCCCGACCCGATGTCCCGCCAGATCTCGGCCTCGCGCGCGGCGGCGACACGCTCGGGCGCGTTGTCGGCCTCGCGGCGCAGCTCGCGCCGGAACGCGCGCACCTGCCGCTCGATCCGCCGCTCGTCGGCGGGCAGGCGCAGTTCGCGGAGGCGTGCGGAGACGAACCGCATGGCTCCGTCAACGGTACGCCTCGGCTGCGCCGGTGGCAACGGCGCTTGCACGCCGTCGGGGCCGCCGCCTAGCGTCCCGTCCATGCTGAGGGAGGCCAAGAACGCCGCCTGGGCGGTGAGCGGCCACTGGTTCCGGCGGCGCCATGTGTTCACGTGCGGCAGGCTCGTCGCCGCCCGCGGGCTGCGGCCGGCCGAGCACGCCGAGCTGGAGCTGGCCCAGCGCGACGCCGCCGTCGAGGTCCTCCACGCGCCCGGCGAGCGGACCTACTGGTGGTGCATGGACCGCTTCTTCTGGGAGGACGCCGGCCTCGCCGCGCCCGACGTCTTCGCCCTGGTCTACGAGCGCCACGTGCGGACGCAGCGCCGGCTGGAGCGCGCCCGCGCGACGGTCGCGCTCGGCCAGGCGCCGGCCGCGCCGCGCCGCGAGGGCATCCCGCGCGACGTCCGGCTCGCCGTCTGGGAGCGCGACGGCGGCGCCTGCGTCCAGTGCGCGGCCACGTTCGAGCTGCAGTTCGACCACGTCATCCCGGTCGCGCTGGGCGGAGCCGCGACGGCCGACAACCTCCAGGTCCTGTGCGGCACCTGCAACCGCACGAAGGGCGCGAGCCTCGGCTAGCCGCCTCGCGCGCGTACGCGTCAACCTGTGGGGATGAGCGAGGAGACGGTGCTGTGGTCGATGACGTGCGGGGCGTGCGACCACGAGTGGATGCAGACGACCCCCGACGGCTCCGATCCGGCGGCTGAGGAGATCGAGTGCCCGGCGTGCGGCAGCACGCTGCTGGACGCCGCGTACGTCGGCAAGACGTAGAAGGCGTGTAAGGGATCGCGCGGCACCGCCGACCGATGAGTTTCCGGTACGGCGCCCGTCTAACCAGGTGATGACCCGCGACGGCACGGACCGCGAGCCCCTCTCCTTCCTCGGAAGGGGCGTTCCTGCCGCGTTTCAGTCGCGCACCGTCACGATCCCCGCCGGTGCCTCCCGAGCGTACGTCGAGGCGGAGTGGCACGACGCGATCGTCGTGCTCGAGTCGGGCGAGCTCGAGGTCGAGTGCGTCCGCGGAGGCCGCCGCCGGTTCGAGCGCGGCGCGGTCATGTGCTTCGTCGGGCTCGCGCTGCGCACGCTGTACAACCTCGGCCCGGAGACCGCCGTCCTGGTCGCGGTGTCGCGGAGGCCGGGCGCTCCCGCGACCGACGGCGCCGCCGCCTGGCCCGCCGACCGGCCCGAGCTGCGCACGCTCGCGCAGGACATCGTCGATGCCAACGCCTACATGACGCTCGGCACGGCCGACAGCGACGGGCGCCCCTGGGTCTCCCCCGTCTTCTTCGTGGCCGCTGCGTACGCCGAGCTGTTCTGGGTCTCGTCCCAGGACGCGCGCCACTCGCGCAACCTCGCGGTGCGGCCGGAGATCAGCCTCGTGATCTTCGACTCACGGGCACCGCTCGGCACCGGCCAGGCCGTCTACGTCGAGGCGGTCGCCGAGGAGCTGACCGGCGCGGCGCTCGACGACGGCATCGAGGTCTTCTCCCGTGGTTCGGTGGCGCGCGGCGCCCAGGCGTGGACGCGCGAGGACGTCGTCGCGCCGGCGCCCCACCGCCTGTACCGCGCGACCGCTCTGGAGCACTCGGTGCTCGACCCCGGCGGGCATTCGGTCGGCGGGCGCACGACGGACCTCCGGGCGGCGGTCGCGATCCAGCCGCCGTAGCGGACAGCGTCCGTGCGGCGACACATGCCACGGACTACCGTGCAAGGCGTCTTGAGCGATCCCGTGAGCGTGATCCTGGTGGAGGACAGCCTGCCGATGCGGCAGCTGCTGGTCGCCTACCTCGAACGGCAGGACGAGGTCCGCGTGGTCGGCGTGGCGGAGACCGGCGAGGAGTTCCGCGCCCTCATCGACGAGCAGGCGCCCGATGCGGTCGTGCTGGATCTGGGGCTCCCTGACAGCCGCGGCCTCGACCTCCTGCTGCACATCCAGGCGACGAGCCCCTCGACCGCCGTGGTGGTGTTCTCGGGCGACTCGGTGAGCCGCCGCGGCGGCGCGATGACGATGCTCGGCGCCGACGCGTTCGTCGAGAAGCCCGACGTCCAACTGCTGCACCGCACGATCGTCGACGCCGTCGCGCGGCGCCGCCGCGGCACCCACTAGGAGCGTGGGTCGCGAACCGCCGCGGGTTTCGCCCCCTGGGCGAAGACCCGCAAGGGAACCTGGCCCTCTGGGCCAGTGTACCCCTAGGTCTTCCTGACGCTCAGCGCCCAGCGCTCCTCGATGCGGCCGAAGCGCCACACGGCGACCGCGACCGCCCAGGTCGCCACGAACAGGCCGACGATGAGGTAGCCGACGACGTTGAGGTCGAGGTTGGCGACCGCGTCCCACAGACCGCCGGTCAGGCTGAGCTTCTCGGCGAAGACCGACAGGAGCTCGATCGAGCCGATCATGAGCGCCACCGCGACCGACAGCCCCGTGATCGTGATGTTGTAGTAGATCTTGCGCAGCGGGTTCGAGAACGCCCAGCCGTAGGCGAAGTTCATGAACGCGCCGTCGATGGTGTCCAGCAGCGACATGCCGGCCGCGAAGAGGATCGGCAGGCAGATGATCGCGTAGAACGGCAGGCCGCTCGCCGCGGCGCCGCCCGCCAGGACCAGGAGCGCGACCTCGGTGGCCGTGTCGAAGCCGAGCCCGAACAGCACGCCGAGCGGGTACATGTGCCACGGCTTGCGCACCGCACGGGTCGCGCGGCCGTAGAAGCGGTTCATGAACCCGCGGGCCGCGAGCTGGTCCTCGAGCTCCTGCTCGTCGAAGTCGCCGCGCCGCATGCGGCGGAAGATCCCGACGATGCTGACGAGGATCACGAGGTTCAGCACACCGATGAGGAACAGAAACGACCCGGACACGGCGGGCCCCACGACGCCGGTCGCCTGATGCAGCGTCGAGCCGTCGTCCTGCACCGCCCCGCTCAGCCCGCGGATGCCCAGCACGACGAGCAGGCCGAGGACGAACACGATCGTCGAGTGCCCGAGCGAGAAGAAGAACCCGACGCTCAGCGGCCGCTGGCCCTCGCTCATGAGCTTGCGCGTGGTGTTGTCGATGGCGCCGATGTGGTCGGCGTCGAACGCGTGGCGCAGGCCCAAGGTGTAGGCGGTGATCCCGACGCCCAGGCCGAACGCGCCCTCCCCGCCCAGCGAGTAGCCGTGGGGCACGACGAGGACCAGCAGGATGAAGAAGCCGACGACGTGCAGGCCCACCACCACGGTCGCGAGCGCCGCCGCACGCCGCCACTCCTGGGGCGTCAGCGCCGCGCGGATCCGCTGCATCCTCATGCTCGCTCCCTCCGGTGGTCGCCGGCCGCCGCCGCGGCGATCGCGGCCTGACCATACGAGATCCCACCGTCGTTGCACGGCAGGCGCTCGGGGATCAACACCCGCAGCCCGCGCCGGGACAGGCGCGCATGGGTCGCCTCGAGCAGCAGGCGGTTCTGGAACACGCCGCCCGACAGCACGACGCGATCGGTGCCCGCACGCTGCGCCGCGACGGCGCACGCGCCCGCCGTCGCCTCTGCCACGCCGTGGTGGAAGCGTGCCGCCACGGCGCCGGCCGGCACGCCGGCGGCCACGTCGGCGGCGACGGCGCGGATCGCCGGCCGCCCGTCCAGGATCAGGTCCTCGTCGAACGGCAACGGGTAGGGCGGGTGCTCGGCCCGATCGGCGAGCGCCTCGAGCTCGACGGCCGCCTGCCCCTCGTAGCGGACCGTCTCGCGCACGCCGCACAGCGCCGCCACCGCGTCGAACAGCCGGCCCATGCTCGTCGTGGCCGGCGCGGCGAAGCCGGTGCGGGCCATCCGCGCCACGGCCGCCCAGCGGCGCGGGTCGACGTCGCCGGCCAGCGCAGCAGGGATCGCGGGCGGGGCGTCGTCGTCGCGCTCCTGGGCCCCGGCCGCGACGAGCCACGCGCACGCCATCCGCCACGGCTCGGCCACCGCCCGGTCGCCCCCGGGGAGCGCGACGCCGAGCAGGTGTCCGGCGCGTGCGAAGCCGCGCGCGTCGCCGACCAGCAGCTCGCCGCCCCAGACCGTCTCGTCGGTCCCCATGCCGCTGCCGTCGTAGATCGCGCCGACCGCCGGCCCGTCGACGCCGTGCTCGGCCAGGCACGCTGCCAGGTGGGCGTGGTGGTGCTGCACGGCGAGCGTCGCGACGCCCTCGCGCTCCAGCGCGTAGACGGTCGAGCGGTAGTCGGGATGGAGGTCGTGCACGACGAGCTCTGGGCGCACCGCGAAGAGGCGCTCGAAGTGCGCGACGCCCTCGACGAACGAGTCGAGTACGGACGCATCCTGCAGGTCGCCGAGGTGGTGGCCGACCCAGGCGCGCCCGTCGCGGGCGACGCAGAACGTGCTCTTCAGCTCGGCGCCGCAGGCCAGCAGCGGGCGATCGACGTCGGGGAGCGGCAGGCTCTCCGGCACGAGCCCGCGGGACCGCCGCAGCACCCGCGGCCGCCCCGCCGCGACGCGGACGACCGAGTCGTCGGTGCGCACGTGGATCGGCCGGTCGTGGACGAGGAACGCGTCGGCGATCGGCCCCAGCCGCGCGCCCGCGTCGGCATCGCGGTAGGCGATCGGCTCGTCGGAGACGTTGCCGCTGGTGAGGACCAGCGCGCAGCCGGCGTCGGCCAGCAGGAGGTGGTGCAGCGGCGCGTACGGGAGCATCACGCCCAGCTCGCGCGAGCGCGGCGCGACGGCGGCGGCCACGCGCGCGCCCGGGCGGCGCGGCGCGAGCACGATCGGCCGGACGTGGCCGGTCAGCAGGCGCTCCTCCTGGGCGCCGAGGTCGACCAGCGCCCTCGCGGCGTCGAGGTCGCCGACCATCAGCGCGAACGGCTTGTCCTCGCGGTGCTTGCGCGCGCGGAGCGCCGCGACAGCCGATTCGTCGTCGGCGCGGCAGGCCAGGTGGTAGCCGCCGATGCCCTTGACCGCGACGATCGCGCCCGCGCGCAGCAGCGCCGCGGCGGCGGCCACCGCGTCGATGGCGCCGGGCGGCACGGCGGCGCCGACGAGGCGCGCGTGCGGCCCGCAGTCGGGGCAGGCGTTGGGCTGCGCGTGGAAGCGGCGGTCGCGCGGGTCGTCGTACTCGGCCTGGCACGCGGCGCACATCGCGAAGCCCGCCATCGTCGTCAGCGGCCGGTCGTAGGGGACGTCGCGCACGATCGTGAACCGCGGCCCGCAGTGGGTGCAGGTGATGAACGGATAGCGGTACCGGCGGTCGGCGGGGTCCCGGAGCTCGGCCAGGCAGGCGTCGCAGGTCGCGCCGTCGACCGAGACCAGCGCGTCCGGCGCGCCGGCCGGATCGCTGGGGACGATCGCGAAGTCGCGGGCACCGGCCACCGGAACGTCGCGGACGCTCACGGACTCCACGCGCGCCAGCGGCGGCGCCCGCGACGGCAGGTCCTCCAGGAACCGCTGCACCGCCTCGGGCGCGCCCTCGACCTCGACGAACACGCCGTGAACGTCGTTGCCGACCAACCCCGCGAGCCCGTGCTCGTCGGCCAGGAGGAACACGTAGGGCCGGAACCCGACGCCCTGCACGACGCCGTGGACCCGCACCGCCACGCGGCGCGCGGCGCGGGTCGACGGCGCGCGGGCATGGGCCGCGTGGAGCGTCACGCGCCGGACTCCTCGATCAGCTCGCGCAGCACGTGCCAGGCGCTGGCCTGCGCCTCCTGGATCCGCGGGATGTGCTCGGAGCGCGTGACGACGATGTGGTCGGCGAGGTGCTCGGCGGCGATGCGGCCGCCGTCGTAGCCGACGAACGCGACCGTGGCCAGGCCGCGGCGCCGGCCCTCGGCCAGCGCGGCGACGATGTTGATGGAGTTGCCGCTCGTCGAGAGCGCCAGCAGCGCGTCGCCGGGGCCGCCGTAGGCGATCACCTGCCGCGCGAAGATCGCCTCGGTGCCGATGTCGTTGGCGATCGCGGTGATGATCGACGAGTCCTCGGTGAGGTCGAGCGCCCGGCGCGCCGGCCACCGGCGCTCCGCCGGCGGCTCGCGCAGGTCGGCGACCGCGTCCATCGCGTCGGTCGCCGAGCCACCGTTGCCCAGCGCCAGCACCGTCCCGCCCGCGTCCAGGCGCGCCCGGAGCGCCGCCGCCGTGTCGCGCAACGCCGCGCGGCCCTCGCCCAGCGTCTGGGCCCGCAGCTCCCCGACCTCGCGCGCCTTGAGCAGGATCGACGCGCCGACGTCGGCCAGCACGGCCGCGAGATCCGTCTCGCCCTCGGCCAGGAACGGGTACAGGAAGCTCGATGCGCCCGCGTCGTGCACCGGCCCGGCGTCGCGCCCCTCCAGCAGCCCGCGGTGCTCGAAGAACACGTGGACGAGCTCCCACAGCACGTGGTAGGCGGTCTCGCACAGCTCCTGCGCGACGAACGGGTCGCCGTCCGGAGGCCAGAGCTCGCACTCGGCGCCGACCGGCGCGAAGGCCAGCGTCAGGCACCCGCGCGCCCGGGCCGCCGCCACCGCCTCCTCCACGCGCCGACCGGCCCCGAACGCGATCGCGATGTCGTCGCCACCGGCCAGCAGCCCGACCTCCTCCGGTGCCAGCCCCAGCGCCGGCAGCGCCCGCTTGCCGACGATCACCGGGTGGACGAACTCCACGGCGACGTGGCGCACGTCGGAGCGATCGGCCGCCGACGCGCCGAACGCGATCAGCCGGCCGCCGCGCGCGAAGCGCTCCGCCATCCGATGGCAGAGCTGCGCGAGGCGTTGCGCCTCGGCCTCGAAGAAGCGCGCGTTCGCCCTCGTGCGCGCCGCCAGCAGCGTGCCGATCCGATCGACCTGCGCTCCGGCGGCGGGGTTCACGCGGGCGCCCCCACGCGTTCCGGCACCCGTCCCAGCCACGCCCGCAGCGCGTCGACGCCCTCGCCCGTGCGCGCGCTGACCTCCAGGTGCGCGACGCCCGGATGGACGGCGTCCAAGTGGTACAGGAAGCGCTCCAGGTCGAAGTCGACGTACGGCAGGAGGTCGATCTTGTTGATCACCACCAGCTCGCACGTCCGGAACATCAAGGGGTACTTGAGCGGCTTGTCGTCGCCCTCGGCGACCGAGGCCACCATGATGCGCGCGTCCTCCCCCACGTGGAACTCGGCGGGACAGACGAGGTTGCCGACGTTCTCGACGATCAGCAGGTCGAGATCGTCCAGCGGCAGCGCCGGCAGCGCCGACCGCACCATGTTGGCGTCGAGGTGGCACTCGCCGCCGAAGCCGCTGTCGGTGTTGAGCTGGACGACGGGCACGTGCAGGTGCGCGAGGCGATCGGCGTCCAGGCTGCCCTGCACGTCGCCCTCCAGCACGCCGACCCGTACGCCTTCCATCACGCCCCCACCCACCCGCAGCACCCGCTCCAGCAGCGTGGTCTTGCCGGCGCCCGGGGCGCTCATGAGGTTGACGACCGCCACGCCGGCGCGGTCGAAGTCGGCCCGGTTGGCGCGGGCGATCGTGTTGTTGGCGTCCAGCGCGTCCTCGACGACGCGGACCTTCACGCGGTGCATGCTGCGCCCTCCTCGACCTCGATCGACTCGACTTCCAGCTCGTCGCCGCTGAGCACCGCGACCGCGGAGCCGCCGCAGCCGGGGCAGCGGAACGCGGGGAGCTCGATCTCCCACTCGTCGCCGCACCCGTCGCAGCGCAGCCGCGCCGGCACGACCTCCCACGCGAGCCGCGCGCCCTCGCACACCGTCTCGCGCGTCACGATCCCGAACGCGAACTCCAGCGAGTCGGGGACCACCTGGCGCAACCGCCCGAACCGCACGCTCACCACCGTCACCCGCCGGCCACGCGCGTGGCGCACGGCGGTGTCGACGACGGCGGCGGCGATCGAGAACTCGTGCATCAGCGCTGATAGGCCGCGTCGGTGCGCAGTTCGTCGATCGTCTCGCCCACGAGCTGCAGCGCCCGCTCGACGGCGCCCTCGACCGCCGGGGTCAGCCCGAGGCCGACGTCGTCGACCTCGCCCGGCTCGCACCCGATGACGACGACCCGGCCCGAGAAGCCGCCGATCGCGCCGACGAAGCGCAGCACGGTCTGCGGGTCCATGCCGTGCGGGTTGATGACGTCGCCGTCCTCGATCGGTCCGCTCAAGTCCTCCATGAGCGGCTCCAACACGTACAACGTGCCGGGCTCGTTGCCCTGACGGCTGGCGTCGAGCAGGACGAGCGCGTCGTAGCCGCGCATGATCTCGTAGGCGAGGTCGAGGCCGCCGGTCCCGAAGTCCATCACCGTCACGCCCGACGGCAGCCCGCGGGCCTCCAGGCGGCGGGCGCATTCCGCGCCGAACGCGTCGTCCTGGAGCCAGGCGTTGCCGACGCCGGCGATCAGGATCTGCTTCTCGAGCTGCGGCGTCATGTCATGTCCTCCACCTCGTCGGGCTTGAAGTACAAGTACCGGCCGATGTCGCGCATGATGTCCTGGCCGGGGTCGTCGTCGACCGTCACGCAGAGGTGGACCGCGTCGTCGTAGTCGACGTAGATCCGCTCGATCGTCGCGCTGCGGCCCTCGAGCAGGTGGTCCTGGGCGTTGCGGTTGGCCTCCGGGCGCAGGACGACGTGGCCGCCGCGGCGAAACGACCGGCCGTCGACGGTGATCGTCTCCTCGCCGCGGATCTCGGCGTCGGCCTCCGACGCCGACGCCGCGGGCGCGGGCGCCGCCGGCGCCCGGTCGCGGACCTTGACCCGCCCGTGCAGGGCGATGATGTCGGCGGGCGTCGCGCTCACGGCCCGCTCGATCATCGTCCGCACCGCGGGGTCGGCCGTCGCCAGCTCCTCGCGCTCGCCGTCGCTCAGCGCCAGGACGTGGAGCAGCAGCGCCTCTTCGATCTCGGTGGAGTCGAAGAGCGAGCCGCGGCTCTCCGGGGCGATCTCGGGGTGGTCGGGAAGGATGATCGCCGCGCCGAGGATCGCGTCGTCCTGCGGCGTCGCGAGCACCGGGTAGGTGTTGACGTTGGCGCAGGTCATGACCGCGGTGGCCGCGTCCTCCGGCGGATCGATCGGCGACAGGAAGCGACCGCCGGGGCCGCAGCGCACCACCACGTGCGTCGACAGCAGCGCGAAGCCCAGCGCCGCCGTGCGGTCGAGGTCCTCGGCGACCTCGGTGGTGTTGCGCACCGCCACCGTGACGCGCATCAGCCCGCCGAAGTCCTCGGTGCCCATCGTCACGTGGCCGTGGACCGCGCCGAAGATGAACTCCACGTCGGCGCCCGGCACCACGTCGACCCGGCGCGCCTGGCCGGACTCGAGGAAGTGCACGGTCGCCCGGAGCTCGTCGGTCCCCGTCGCGATGCACTGCAGCTTCAGGCGCGCGAACCGGTGCGGGCTGCCGTCGGCGTGCGCGGCCGGGTAGACGATCCCGAACGGCGTCGGGGTCGCGTTCTTGGTCGCGCTCGGCGTGTACGGGTAGAGCTGATGGCCCTCCCAGAGCAGGGTGTCGACGAGCTCGTCGAGGTGGCTCATGCCAGCAGCCCCCGGACGGTGGCGTCGAAGCTGTGGTCGCCGCGCTGCGCCTTGCGCCGCGCGAGCGCGTCCAGCGTCTCGGTCTCCAGGCGCACCCAGCCGCCGCCCGGGTAGTACGCCGCCATGACGCGCTTCCACGCGTCGACCGGCATCCGCCACTTCGCCGTGCAGCTCCACGGCACCTGCGCCACCTGCAGGCGGTCGTGCTCGCCGGAGTACAGGACCATCCCGTTGAACAAGAACGTCAGCGGGACCTCTCCGCCGGGCACCGAGTAGAAGTACTTGCTCGCGGCGACCTCGAGGTCGTAGGTGCACGGCACGTCGACCGGGAACGACGTCGCGCCCGTGAAGCCCTTGACGAGCGTGTCGACGTGCGCCCAGCGGAAGACCTGCGTCGTCGAGGCCCAGCGCTCGGGCGTGCCGAACAGCTCGACGAGGCGCTCGCGCGTCGCGAGGTCGTACGCGCGCCGGGAGGGATCGATCTGGATCTGGGTCGACAGCGCGATCGTGTGGACCTCGCGGCCCAGCGGGTCGTCGACGTGCAGGTGGAAGCGCAGCGTCGGCGTGGCCGCGGCGGCGACCGGCTCGACGCCGAGCACCGAGAACGCGGGCTCGGTCGCGGGAAGGGCCTCGGCGGTCACGGCGCGGGCTCCCGTGCGCGGAGGTCGTCGAAGAACCCGGCGATCGCGGCATCGACGCCGTGGCCGCCGGTGATGCCCTGCCACTGCGACTTGATCAGGCCGACCAGCCGGTAGCACTGGTCGATCGGGGCGATCGCGTAGCGGTGCTCGGTCGCGGTCCGGTCGACGATGAGCGCCTCGATGTCGGGCTCGAGGCGCTCGAGGACGGGGTTGGCCGCGCAGAGCGCGTCCCAGGCATCGAGCTCGAGCTCGGACTCGGTCGCCCCCGCCGGACTCGGGTAGAGCGCGACGACCGTCCCGGTCACCGTGCTGCGCAGCAGGAAGGCCAGGCCGATCGGGATCTGGAACGCCGACCAGACCTCGTGCGACATCGCGAAGTCCTCCAGCCACAGCGTCCGTCCCCCGGGCGGGCGGAACTCCGGATCGCCCGAGCGCATCGACCAGCACGTCTCGCACACGCAGACGATCCGCCGCTGCACGAGGTGCAGCAGGTGGCGATGGTTCTCGCCGATGCCGATCGGGCACAGCTCGCAGTGCGCCGTCGACGCGGCGGCACGCGGGGCCGGCCGGTCGGCGGCCGTCCAGCCCTCCGGCCTGGTCGCCGCCCAGGCGGCCATGCGCCGCAGCCCCGCCGGGGACGTCGTGCCGCTCATCGCGGCCGCGCGACCCGCACCGGGCCGCCGTTGCGCAGCAGCGGGACGGGGCGCAGCTGCAGGGTGGCGTCGTCCAGGCAGCGCCCGGCCCGCGGCAGGTCGAACCGCAGCGAGCATCCGGCGCACGTCAGCATCCCGCCCAGCAGGGCGCCGCCGGTCAGCGGTGCTCCGCATCCGGCGCAGGCGTCGTGGTAGGCCAGCAGCGTGCCGGCGACGTTGGCGATCATCAGGCCGCCGGGTGGGCGGGCCGCATTCCCGGTCACCAGCAGGCCGCCGCCCGCCCCCACCATCCGGCCGCGCTCGAGTCCCGCGACGCCCTCCAGCTCGACCCACTCCACGTCGCCGGCCGGCTCGGCCCGGCGTGGCGCCGCCGCCACCACGCCCTCGACGTCGATGCCCAGCAGATCGGGCGCGGTCTCCTGCAGGGCGCGCTCGATCGCCAGCTCCAAGGTGCTCTGCGACGCCGCGCACCCGCTGCAGGATCCCTCCAGCCGCAGCCGCGCGACGCCGTCGGCGATGCCGAGCAGCTCGACGTCTCCGCCGTGGGACTCCAGGTACGGCCGCACGCTGTCCAGCGCCTCGCGCACGCGCGTCTCCACATCGATCGGATACAGGCCGTGGATCAGCATGAGGCTGGCCACGACCCCGTCCTCCGCGAGGTGCGCGCGCACCTCGGGCGCGAGCGCGGCGAAGATCCGCTCGAGCCCCTCGCCGTAGAGCTGGACGACCGCCGCCGCCAGATCGTCGGCCAGCTCGCGGGCGTCGGGGTCGGCCAGCTCCTCGACGCGCGCGGTCAGCTCCTCCACCCGAGCGACCAGGGCCTCCTCGGCCGACGCTGGGGCGACGCCGGCCACCTCAGCACATCCCCGTCGGCGTGTGCACCACCTTGCGCACCTTGCCCTTGCCGTACATGTGCACGCCGCACGGCAGGCACGGGTCGAAGCTGTGCACCGCCCGCATGATGTCGACGCCCTTGAACGTGTCGGGCCCGTTCTCCTCGAAGATCGGCGTGTTCTGCACCGCGTCCTCGTAGGGCCCCGGCGTCCCGTAGGTGTCGCGCGGGCTGCCGTTCCACGGCGTCGGCGGGTAGGGCTGGTAGTTGGCGATCTTGCCCTCCCGGATGACCATGTGGTGCGACAGCACGCCGCGGGCCGCCTCGTGGAAGCCGACCGAGATCGTGCTGTCCGGGACGGTGAAGTCGTTCCAGCTCTTCGTCCGCCCTGCGCGGATCTCGCCCTGCGCCCGCTCGAGGTTGTGCAGCGCCACGAGCGCCGAGTAGGCCTGGTGGTAGCTGCGCGCCCGCTGCCGCTCGATGGCGTTGGACCACGGTGGGATCTTCCACTCGAGCTCCATCTCCGGCATGAAGCCCGTCTTGGGCAGCACCATCTTGATGGACTCGCCCGTGGCCTTCAGGTAGCCGATGTCCACCAGGGCCGCCTTCGCCGTCACCCACTGGCGGGCGAACGGGCCGCCGCCGGTGTCGCTCGCCACGAACGTGTCGTTGCGCGCGTCGTACATGCGCGGCGAGGCGACCCACGAGTACTTGTCGGCGAAGTCGCGCGCCTGCGGCTTGGGCAGCGTCACCTTGTTCCACGGGTGGCGCTTGTCCACCGGGTTGCCGAGCGGGTCGCGGCTGACGAACGTCTCCTCGCTGGTCCAGTCGTCGAAGTACGACGAGCCGAGGAGGATGCGGATGGCGAGGTTGATCTCGACGAGGTCGGTGGTGATGAGCTCGCCCTTGAAGACCAGGCCCGGCGTGACGTAGCGGTGCCGGCCCCACTCGGTCATGGTCTTGTAGTTGTAGTCGACGTAGTCGGGGTCGTCGAAGCAGCCCCAGCAGATGATGTCGGTGTCGCGGTAGCCGACCCGCTCGTACCCCGGCAGCGCCTCGTAGAAGAAGTCGTAGAGGTCGTCGTGCATCGGGATGGACCGCTTGCAGTAGTCCATGTAGCGCATCAACCGCACGTAGTACTCCGTGCACGTCTGCTGGGTGATGTCCGCGCTGCAGCCGCCCGGCAGGATCGTCGACGGATGCGTGTGGCGCCCGCCGAACAGGCAGTACATCTCGCGCGTGTAGCGCGAGACCTGCAGGGTCTCCAGGTAGAAGTCACCGGTGAACGCGTTGAGCGCCCGCATGATGTCGGCGATCGTCTGGTAGCCGTGGACGCTGGAGTGCGGCGCGGGCGTGGTCTCGGCCCTGGCGAGCACCGCCGGGTTGGTCTCCTTGACCATCTGCTCGCTGTAGTCCACGTTGGCCATGCAGTCGTTGTAGATCGCATGGTCGAACATGAAGTCCGCCGACTCGGCGAGGTTGAACGCGAAGTCGCCGAGCTTGGGCGGCTTGACCGAGTAGGCCATGTTCTGGTTCAGGCACGAGCAGGTGCAGTGGTTGTCACCGCAGATGCCGCAGATCCGGCTCGTGATGAAGTGGGCGTCGCGCGGGTCGATGCCCTTCATGAAGATGTCGAAGCCGCGGAACAGCATCGACGTCGAGTAGCACTTCAGGACCTGCTGGTTGGTGAAGTCGATCTCGGTGTGGATGCCGAGCGACCCGACGATGCGGGTCACCGGATCCCACGACATCTCCTTGACGACGACCTTCTGCTCGCCAGGGACCTCTACGGTTGCCATCTCGTGCTCTCCTCTACCAGCGCTTGGCGTAGCCGGTCGTGAGCTCGGAGCGGTTGTGCCGCCACTCGGGCTCCTTGTCGTACTTGCGCTTGACGTTCATGTGGCGGCCCCAGCGCAGGAGCGGGCCGTAGGTGAACTTCGCGACGTTCGAGGACACCTGGCCCAGCGGGTCCTCGTCCATGAAGGGCATGTACTTGTCGGGGAACCCCGGCATCGTGCAGGCCATGCAGATGCCGCCGACGTTGGGACAGCCGCCCATGTGGTTGACCCATCCGCGCAGCGGCACGTTGCACCGGACGACCGGGCCCTTGCAGCCCAGCTTGACCAGGCACCGGTGGTCGGCGCCGTACTCGGTGGCGAAGTCGCCCTCCTCGTAGAACGCGGCGCGGTTGCAGCTCTCGTGCGTGGTCCGCCCGAACAGCGAGACCGGGCGGCCGGCGTCGTCGAGCTCCGGGACCGGGCCCATGCCGGCCAGCGCGTACACGAGGTGCACGAGCGTCTCGGTCATGTTGTCGGGCTGGGCCGGGCAGCCGGGGATGTTGACGATCGGGATGCCCGCCTTGGACTTCCAGTTCCACCCCAGGTAGTCGCGGACACCCATGGCGCCGGTCGGGTTGTTCTTCATCGCCGGGATGCCGCCGTAGGTGGCGCACGTGCCGACGGCGACGACCGCGGCGGCCTTGCCCGCGAGCCGGTCGCACCACTCGTTGACCGTGATCGGCTGGCCGGTCTCGGGGTTCACGCCGAAGCCGGTCCAGTACCCGTCGCCGTTGATCTTCTCGTTGCCGAGCGAGCCCTCGATGACCAGCACGAACGGGTCGAGCTTTCCGGCCTCGGCGTCGAACCACGCCTGGATGAACTCCTGGCCGACCTCGTAGGCGATGACCTGGTTGTGGATCACCACCTTGGGCAGGCCCGGGATCGCCCCGGTGATGATGTCCTCGAGGCTCGGGTTCGTGGCCGATGTCATGGCCACCGAGTCCCCCTCGCAGGACAGCCCGACGGTGATCCACAGCACGTGCGCCGTGACCGCCTCGGTCGCGGCTTGGTTGGGGACGAACTCGACCGATGCCATCTCTACCCCTCTCGTGTCAACAGATCCGCGGCAGCGGGTCGCCGACGAGCTGGTCCATCACCCGTCGTCCGCCGAACGCCGTCTCCACCAGCACCATCCCGGTCGGGCTGGTGCGCACCTCACCGATCTCGGCCGCGCGCTCCGCCCCGGCCACCGCGCGCAGGGCGGCCAGCGCCGCGCCGGCCCACTCCGGGGCGACCGCCGCCACGAACACGCCCTCGTTGGCCACGTGCATGGGGTCGATCCCCAGCAGCTCGGTGGCGCCGGCGACCGCCGGGTCGACCGGCACCGCCGCCTCCCGCACGAGCATCGCGACGCCGGAGGCGCGCGCCAGTTCGTTGAGCACCGAGGCGACGCCGCCACGCGTCGCGTCGCGCAGGCAGCGCAGGCCGCCACCCGCGTGTTGCAGCAGGACGTCGACCGCCGGCCACAGCGAGCGCGTGTCGGACTCGATCGTGGCGTCGAGGTCGAACTCCCCGCGCGCGAGCATGATCGCCGTGCCGTGCTCGCCGATCGGGCCCGACACGATCAGCTTGTCGCCGGGACGCAGGGCCGACGGCGACAGCGCCGCGCGCGCGTCGACGTGTCCGAGCCCCGTCGTGCAGACGTACATCTGGTCGGCGTGTCCGCGCTCGACGACCTTCGTGTCGCCCGCGACGATCGCCACCTCGGCCACCGCGGCGGTACGGGCGATCGCCTCGACCTCCGCGCGCAGGACGTCGGACGGCAGCCCCTCCTCGAGGATCAGCGACAGGCTGAGCGCCACCGGCCGCGCCCCGACCATCGCGAGGTCGTTGACCGTGCCGTTGACCGCCAGCTCGCCGATCGACCCGCCGGGGAAGCGGATCGGCTTGACGACGAAGCTGTCGGTCGTGAGCGCGAGATCGGCCCCGCCCACGCGCACCATGCCGGCGTCGGCGAGCGCGTCGAGGGCGGGCGAGGAGAAGGCCGGGACGAGCAGGCCCTCGACGAGCGAGCCGGTCGCCTTGCCGCCCGCGCCATGGGCCATGGTGATCCGCTCGTCGCGGAACTTCGGCCGCTTGGACCGCTGGGTCTCGATGATCCCCAGGACCTTGGCCTCGCGCTCGGACGGAGATCCGGTCTCGGACTTGCGCCCTCGCAGGCTCGTGCGTGCGTCCGACGGCACTTAAACGACTTCCCGCTCCCGAGCGAAGCGCCCGTAGTTGTAGTACGCGGCGCAGGCGCCCTCGCTGGACACCATGCACGTGCCGATCGGGCGCTCGGGCGTGCAGGCGCTCCCGAAGACCTTGCACTCGAACGGCTTGATCACGCCCTTGAGCACCTCGCCGCACTGGCACGCCTTGGGGTCGGCGACGCGGACGCCCGGGACCGCGAAGCGCAGCTCGGCGTCGAGGTCGGCGTAGGCGTCCGACAGCCGCAGGCCGCTGTGCGAGATGAAGCCCAGGCCGCGCCACTCGAAGTGCGGGCGCAGCGCGAAGACCTCGGCCATGACCTCCAGCGCGCGCAGGTTGCCCTCGTAGGGGACCACGCGCTTGTACTGGTTCTCGACCTCGCAGCGGCCCTCGCCGAGCTGGCGCAGGATCATCAGGACCGACTGCAGGATGTCGACGGGCTCGAAGCCCGAGACCACGACGGGCTTGCCGTAGTCGGCCGGGATGAACTCCAGCGGGCGGGCGCCGACGACGGTCGACACGTGGCCGGGGCCGACGAAGCCGTCGAGGCGCAGGTCGGGCGAGTCCAGCAGCGCCCGCAGCGGCGGCACGATCGTCACGTGGTTGCAGAAGCACGAGAAGTTCGTGACGCCCTCGGCCTTGGCGCGCTTGAGCGTGAGCGCGGTCGACGGCGCCGTCGTCTCGAAGCCGATCGCGAAGAACACCACCTCGCGGTCGGGCTCGGACTTGGCGATGCGCAGGGCGTCCAGCGGCGAGTAGACCATCCGGACGTCGGCGCCCTGGGCCTTGGCCTCCAGCAGCGTGCCGTCCGAGCCGGGCACCCGCATCATGTCGCCGAAGCAGGTGAGGATCACGCCGGGCTGGCGGGCGATCGCGATGCCGTCGTCCACCCGGCCCATCGGGATCACGCACACCGGGCAGCCGGGGCCGTGGACCAGCTCGACGTTGGCCGGCAGCAGGTCGTCGATGCCGTACTTGTAGATCGCGTGCGTGTGGCCGCCGCAGACCTCCATGATCTTCAGGTGGCGGCCCGGCGGCACGGCGCCGAGGATCTCGCCGGCCAGCACGCGGCCCAGCGCCGCGTCGCGGAACTCGTCGACGAACTTCATGCCGCGGCGTCCTGCATGCGGGTGAGCGCGGTGCCGGCGTGCACGAGCAGCGTGTCGCCGGGTGCGACCGGCTCCACCAGCGCGGTCTCCACCGAGCCGTGGGCGCCGTCGCCGTCCTCGCATAGCGCGAGGCCGCGCTGCGCGTCGACGCGGAGCACCCGCATCGGCACCCCGTCGTCGCCGCAGGTCACGCAGTGGCAGCTCATTCGATCACGCTCGCCTTCAGCTCCTCGAGCTCGAGCTCGTAGTCGGCGCCCATGCCCTCCAGCAGCTTGAGCGTGGCGGCCGCCTCCTCCTCGTCGACCTTCGAGAGCGCGAAGCCGACGTGGATGAGGACCCAGTCCCCGGGCTCGACGCCCGCGCCGCCGGCGTCCAGCAGGCCGACGTTCACGGTGCGCCGGACGCCGGCGACATCCACGCGGGCGAGCCGGTTCTCGACGTCGACGACCTCGATGACGCGACCTGGGATCGCCAGGCACATACGGTCGACTCCTCTGATCGTTGGGGCCGGACCCGCGGCCCCGTCAGAGGGTCTACCCACCGGTGTGAGCACTTGCAAGGGATGGGACGTTGGTGATCTACTGGCATGCCAGATGCCTGTGCCCGAGCAACGGGACGCGGTCGATCGGCACCTCCTCCGCGACAACGCCTACAGCATGCTGTGCGAGGCGATCGTCGATGGCACCCTGCAACCCGGCGAGCCGTTGCACGACGAGGACCTGTGCGGGTGGCTGGGCCTCAGCCGCACCCCGCTGCGCGATGCGCTGAGCCGGCTGGCGGAGGACGGGCTGGTCGAGATCGCGCCGCAGCGCTACACGCGCGTCAGCCCGCTGACCGCGCGCGACGCGCACGACACGTTCCCGCTGCTGGCCGCCGTGCACGCGCTCGCGGCCGAGCTCGGCGTGCCGCGGCTGGACCTCGAGGCCACCGAGCGGCTGCGCGCCGAGAACGACGCGTTCGTCGCCGCCTTGACCGTCGGCGCGGCGTGCGCGGCCTACGAGGCGGACGACCGCTTCCACCAGGTCTTCGTCGACGCGGCCGGCAACTGCGAGATCGAGCGGGCGCTGCGTCACATGGCGCCGCGCCTGCGCCGCCTCGAGGTGCTGCGCACCGGGGCGCTGCCCGGCCGCCGCTCGGTGGCCCAGCACGAGGCGATCCTGGCGCGCGCGGCGGCGGGCGACGCTCGCGGCGCCGCCTCGGCCACGCGCGAGAACTGGCTCGAGCTCGGCGGGCTCGTCGAGCGGTCCCTGGCCCGCGCGGGCTAGTGGGTCGGCCCGACCTCGCCGCCGATCAGGAGTCGTTCAGGCCGCGGGCGTCACGCTCGCGCCATGACGACGACCGTCCACACCGGAACGGCGACCTCGCTGGGCCGCCAGATGTTGAACAAGGTGCCCGAGGTCACGCTCTACTTCTGGGTCATCAAGATCATGTGCACCACCGTCGGCGAGACGGCGGCGGACTACCTCAACGACAACCTCGGCTTCGGGCTCACGAACACCACCTACGTCACCGGCGCGCTGCTCGTGGCGCTCCTCGTGGCGCAGTTCCGCCTGCGCCGCTACGTCCCGGCGGTCTACTGGTCGGTCGTCGTCGTCATCAGCGTCTTCGGGACGCTCATCACCGACAACATGACCGACCGCTACAACGTGCCGCTGACGACCAGCACGATCGTGTTCTCCATCGCGCTCGCCGCGGTCTTCGCCGCCTGGTACGCCAGCGAGCGGACGCTCTCGATCCACAGCATCGTCACGACCCGGCGCGAGGCCTTCTACTGGCTGGCCATCCTCTTCACCTTCGCGCTCGGCACCGCGGCCGGCGACCTCTCGGCCGAGAAGCTCGACCTCGGCTACGCCGTCTCGATCGCGATCTTCGGCGGGCTGATCGCCCTGGTGGCGTTCGCGCACTACGCCCTGCGCCTCAACCCCGTGCTGTCCTTCTGGCTGGCCTACATCCTGACCCGCCCGCTCGGGGCGTCGATCGGCGACGAGATGTCGCAGAACAGCAAGAAGTACGGCGGCCTGGGACTGGGCACGACCGGGACGAGCTACATCTTCCTCAGCTGCATCCTGGCGCTCGTCGTCTTCCTCTCGGTGACGCGCCGCGACGCGACCGAGCTCCGGCGCGGCGACGCCCTCCCCGAGGCTGCCTGAGCGTCGGGGAGGTACGGACGCGAGACCGATCAGACCGGCGACGACGGGCGCGCCATGCCCTCGGCGAGGTCGCCGAAGCCCGGCGCGAGGATCGCGCCCGGCTGGCCGATGATCTGCTCGGCGACCAGCGCCTCGGTCGTCAGCATGAGCGCGGCGACCGACGCCGCGTTCTGCAGGCTCAGGCGCGTGACCCGGACGGGGTCGATCACGCCGGACTCGATGAGGTCGCCGAACTCCCCGGTCAGCGCGTTGAGGCCGTGGCCGTCGGGCATCGCGCGGACCTGGTCGACGACGCCGTGGCCGTCGAAGCCGGCGTTGGACGCGATCCAGAACAGCGGATCGGCGAGCACCGAGCGCACGACGTCCACGCCCGCGCCGCGGTCGCCGTCGAGCTCGACGCCGTCCAGCGCGCGCTCGGCGCGCAGCAGCGCGGTGCCGCCGCCCGGCACGATGCCCTCGGCCATCGCCGCGCGGCTCGCCGCGAGCGAGCCCTCGGTGCGCCGCAGCCGCTCCTTGGTCTCGACGTCCGTCGCGCCGCCGACCCGGATGACCGCCAGGCGGCTCGACAGGCGCGCGAGGCGCTCCCGCAGCGCGTCGACGTCGCTCTCGTGGGTGGCCCGCTCGAGCTCCACGCGGATCTCGTTGAGCCGGCCGGCCACGCTCTCCGCCGTGCCCGCGCCCTCGATGAACGTGGTCGCGTCCTCGGTGACGATCACGCGCCGGGCGCGGCCGAGCATCTCGAGGTCGACCTGCTCCAGGCTCAGCCCGGCCTCGGGCGTGATGACCTGGCCGCCGGTGAACGCGGCGAGGTCCTCGAGGTAGGCGATGCGCCGGTGGCCGAAGCCCGGTGCGCGGATCGCCGTGGCCTCCATCGTGCCGTGCTGGTTGTTCTGCACCAGCATGCCCAGCGCGGCGCCGTCGACCTTCTCGGCGAGGATGATCAGCGGCTCGGGCCGGCGCATGACCTGGCCGATCGCGCCCATCAGCTCCTGGACGGTCGAGATCGGCCGCGTGGTCATCAGCACGTACGGGTTCTCGAGCACCGTCTCCATCCGCATGCGGTCACGGATGAGGTACGGCGAGAGGTGGCCGTTCTCGACGTGCAGGCCCTCCACGAACTCGACGGCGATGCCCGGCAGCTCGCTCTGCTCCACGCTGACGACCCCGTCCTCGCCGACCCGTGCGAGCGCCTCGGCGACGGCGCGGCCGATGCGCTCGTCCTCCTTGGCGGCGATCGTCGCGACGCTGCCCAGGTGCAGGTCGGGCCCGACCTCCACGGCGCTGCGCAGCAGCTCGGCGACGACGAGGTCCACGGCCTCCTCGATGCCGCGGCGCAACTGCATGGGGTTGACGCCGTCGTCCAGCACCCGCATTCCCTCGCGGATGAGTGACTGCGCCAGCAGCGTCGCGGTCGTCGTGCCGTCGCCGGTCAGCTCGGAGGTCTTGTCGGCGACCTCGCGCACGAGCTGGGCGCCCATGTTGGCGAACTGGTCTGCCAGCTCGATCTCGCGTGCGATCGTCACGCCGTCGTTGGTGATGGTCGGCGCGCCGGTGAGGCGCTCCAGCACGACGTTGCGGCCCTTGGGCCCGAGCGTCACCTTGACCGTGTCGGCCAGCTCGTCGACGCCGGCCTGCAGCCGGCGCCGCGCATCATCGTTGAAGTGGATGATCTTGCCCATGCGGTGGTGTCTCTCCTGTCAGGCGGCGTCGGCGACGAGGATGCCGCGGCCATGCAGGCGTCCCTGGTCGAGGTCGGCCATCGCGTCGTTGATGGCTTGCAGCGGATAGCCGCTGGTGTGCAGGGTCACCTTGCCCTGCGCGGTGAGCGTCATCAGCTCGGAGAGGTCGTTGTAGGACCCCACCAGGTTGCCGATGAAGTTGATCTCGCGCGAGATGATGTCGATGGTCGGCACGTCGACGTTCTCGCCGTAGCCGATCACGAAGTAGGACCCGGCCTGCCGGAGCATGGCCACGCCGTCGTCGATCACCCCGTGCTCACCCACGAAGTCGATGATCGCGTCGGCGCCCACGCCGTCGGTCATCTCGAGGACCGTGTCGACCTGCGTGCCGTCGGCGGCGACGGTGCGGTCGGCGCCCGTCTCGGTGGCCAGCGCGCGGGCCTCCTCCGACGGGTCGATGACGATGATCTCGGCCGGCGTCAGGGCCTTCAGCACCTGGATGCCGATGTGGCCGAGGCCGCCGGCGCCGATGACCACGACGCGCGTCCCGGGATAGAGGAGGCTCGCGGCCTTCTTGACGGCGTGGTAGGCGGTCAGGCCGGCGTCGGCCAGCGCGGCGATGTCCTTGGGGTGCAGCGTCGGGTCGAGCGTGACGACCGACCGCGCCGTGGTCCTGATCAGCTCGGCGAAGCCGCCGTCGGCCGAGATCCCCGGAAACAGGTTGTTGATGCAGTGCACGTCGTCGCCGGCGCGGCAGGCGCGGCAGAGGCCGCAGGTGACCAGCGGATGGAGGATGACGGTGTCGCCGACCTCGACGTTGGACACCGCCGAGCCGATCTCGTGCACCCAGCCCGCGTTCTCGTGGCCGGGCACGTAGGGCAGCTGCACGCCCGACTTCTCGGCCCACTGCCCCTCCTGGATGTGCAGGTCGGTGCGACACAGCCCGGCGCCGCCGAGGCGCACGATCACGTCGTGGGGGCCGGTGATCTCGGGCTCGGCGATCTGCTCGACGGTGAGCGGCTCGTGGTACTTGTGCAGGCGCGCGGCGATCATGCGAACGCTCTCTCCTCGGTCGGGTCGTGGACGCCATAGCGGACCCGCAGCAGCGAGCGGCACAGCCCGCCGTTGCTCTCGAGGCTGAGGCCCACGAGGCTGGCGCGCCGCAGCCACATGCGCAGGTCCTTGACGGGGATGGTTCCCCCGTCGCCCGCGATCAACGCGGGCGCGTCGGGCCCGTGCGGCAGGCCGAGCTCGCGGCGCAGCTGCACGCAGCGCGTCGCCTCGGCGCTGTCGGGCAGGTCGGCGACGCGCAGCGCCAGCACCGCGGCGGCGTCGGCGCCGCCGTTCATCAGCGCCTGGCACACCCGGCCCTGGCGGGCCAGCAGCGCCTTGCGCTGAAACAGCTCGCGCAGGGCGTCCAGCTCCCCGGCGCCCTCGCCCGGGAACACCCCGGCGAACCCGGACCCGGCGGCGACGGCGCCGTTGATCTCGTCGCCCGTGTAGTGCTCGTCGAGGACGACCGTCACCTCCCCCACCTCCGGCAGCGCAGTGACCGCGTCGCGGGCGTCGGCCACCATGAGGTAGGCGAAGTTCGGGGCGCACTGCGAGGTCGGCAGGCGCAGGTGCACATCGACGTCGCCGGACGCCGAGACGACGCAGGAGCCGACGAAGCCGAGCGTGGTGATCGGCTCGTCGAGCTCCGGGTCGTGGACGGCGGCCAGCGCCGCCAGCACCTGCGCCCGCCCGATCATGCGGCTCCCTCGACGAGCTGCGCGTCGTTCGGATCGCCCGGCGCGCTGACCGCGTCGGGGAGGCGGAACTCCGGCGGGACGTCGATGCCGTAGAGGCGCGCGGCGTTGAGGCCGAGCACCTTCTTCTTGGCCTCGGTCGTCCAGCGCGGGTAGTCGGAGAACGTGTCGTCGGGGTAGTCCCAGTTCAGGAGGCCCTCGATCTGCCACTTCGGCTCCCAGATGCCGTAGTCGCTGCCGAACAGCATCTTGTCCTCGCCGACCCAGAACAGCAGCTCGCCCATCACCTTCGCGAAGAACCGCGGGCGGGCGTGCATCAGGCCGCCGACGACGACCGACAGGCCGGCGTAGACGTTGGGCTCCTGCGTCGCCATGAAGCAGAAGTCCTCGATGCGCGGCAGGCCCACGTGCTCGACGATGAAGTTGAGCTCGGGGTAGGTGGTCGCCGCGTGGTCCACGTCGGCGACGTCGAAGCCGTCCTTGTCCAGCGGCCAGATCGTCGGTCCCTTGTGGATGTGGATGTTCTTGATCCCGAGCTCCATGCAGAGCTCGAAGAACGGCACGGTGTCGGGATCCTTCAGCGTCCAGCCGCGCGAGCTGCCGAGCCACTCGGCGGTGTAGAGCTTGACGCCCTTCAGCCCGTAGCGCTCGTGATCCTCGCGGAGCTGGCGCAGGCCGTCCTCGCCCTCGCGCGGATCCCAGCGCCCGTTGACCCGGAGCTTGCCCGGGAAGCGCTCCAGCAGCGCTCCGTTGTGCTCGATGTCGTTGAACCCCTCGCTGTACCACTGCTTCAGGTACGTCGACTGGAAGATCGCCTGGTCGACGCGGCCCTCCGTGAAGACGTCCTTCTCGAAGTCGTCGACCGAGTACTTCATGAAGTGCTCGATCGTCCAATGCGTCTCGGGCGGGCCGAGTCCCTGGTAGGCGTGGAAGCACTCGATCCAGCCCTTGGCGTACTGCTCCTGCCCCTTGACCCAGTTCTCCGGGCTTGCGTCCCAGAAGTGCAGGTGGCTGTCGACGATGAAGTACTTCTCCCCGTCGTGCTCGTACACGGCTAGGCCTCCTAGACCGGCTTGAGGTCGAAGCCGAGGTACTCGGCCGCGTCCTCGGGGTTGGCGAACATCAGGACGCGGTCGTCGAGGACGACCATGCGACCGTAGTGCGTGGACATGATCTCTTCGAAGTCGTCCTGGCCGAACTCGGGCCACCCGAGGGCGTCGGCGATCTCCTGGAAGTCGAACTCGAACCGGTTGACACCGTCGACGCGGATCATCGACGGCATCTCCCGGATCGTGATGTCCTTCTTGTCGGCCATCACCTGGCCGACGACGTAGCCGACCTGATTGTTCATCAGCGTGACGCCGGCGCGGTTGGACGACGTGCGGTCCGAGACGAACTCGGTCATGAGCGGATCTCCTTGGGGATCTCGAGGGTGAGGTCTTCCAGCAGGTCGGCCATGCGCGTCTTCGAGCGCTGCAGCGAGTCCTCGAAGCGCACGAGCTTCTCGGAGACCTGCGACCAGATCGGCTGCAGCTGGTGGGCGGCCTCCAGGCTCACCGGGACCCACTCCTCCAGCCATTGGTCCATCAGGCGCCGGTTGGCGGGCCCGTGCTCGACGTCGTCGGCGAGCATCCGGAACAGCGCACGCGCGCCCCGCTGCTCGCGTGCGGTGTCGGCCTCGCCGCAGCCCATGACCGTCGGCGTGACGAAGTCGCCCTGCGGCGCGGCGGCCTGCATGACGAACGCGCTGCGGAACAGCTCGCCGACCAGCGGCTCGAAGACGACCGCCGTGGCGAAGAACGCCTGGGCCCAGTCGCGGATCCCGGTCAGCATCTCGACGTTGGCCCGCGTGCCCTGCCAGATCGGATCGTTCTGCCAGGCGTCCTTGTGCACGGAGCCGTCGAAGTCCTCGATCTCCTCGGAGACATCGAGGTTGTAGAGGATGATGTCCTGCGCGAAGCGCAGCTTGTGCGCCGCGCCGACGGCCAGCGCGTTGTTGATCATGTTGGTCGGCGCGTCACGCTGGGCCGGCGTGTAGACGTGCATGCCGAGGCCGTGCTCGACGTGCGCCCACGCCGAGACGTGGCGCTCGACGATCCTGATCCACGAGCGGCTCCATGCGGCGTACGCGTCGGCGGCCTTCGCGTTGGCCAGCGTCTGGGTGATCTGCCGCACCGTGTTGGAGTTGTTGCGGTAGATCGTCTGCTCCCACTCCTCGTTGGGATCGAGGAACTGGTGCCAGTCGCGGGACTTCAGCGCGGTCCACTCCTGCGGATAGCCGGCGCTGCCGTCGGCGAACGCGTAGACCCAGCCCTGGGTCAGATGGCGCTCGGGATCGGGCTGGACGTCGACCGTCACGTCCTCGTAGACGCTCGCCCGCCGCTTGCGGGGCTCGAAGTAGTTGTACGCTCGGCTGCGCGACGAGGGGAACTCCTTGGCCCCGGCCTCAGCGTCGGTGAACACCGGCTTCGGGACGCTGCGCTCCGGCGTCACGGTCGTCTCATCGGGCATGTCGCTCCTCTCGTGGTCCGCGGTCAGTCGTCCGCGGTCGTCGTGAACTTGTCGAAGTAGATGCGGGACTCGGGGCACCCGCGGCGCTCCAGCAGCGCGATCGCCGCATCGACCATCGGCGGCGGACCGCAGAGGTAGGCGTCGACCTCGGTGAGGTCCCCTTCGAGGCGATCCACCACATCGGTGATCAGCCCGGACTCGCCGTCCCAGCCGGAGCCGTCGGCCTCCGACAGCGCCGGGACGAAGCGAAGCTGCGGCAGCTCGCCCCCGAGGCGCTGGAGCTCCTCGAGCGCGAACAGGTCGTCCTGCGTGCGCGCGCCGTAGTAGAAGGTCGCCGGGCGCGTCGTGCCCTTCTCGACCATCGAGCGCAGCAGGGAGACGATCGGCGCCATGCCGGCGCCCCCGGCGATGAACACCAGCCGCCGCGGCGACGAGTCGCGCAGCGTGAAGACGCCGTAGGGGCCGGTGCAGGTCAGCTCGTCGCCGACCTTGATGCCGTGGCCGTTGGCCAGCAGGCCGGAGAAGTGCCCGCCCTCGTAGAGCTTGATCATGAACTCGAGGCGATCCGGCTGCCCCGGGGTGTTGGCCATGGAGAACGAGCGGTGCTCCCCGTCCACGCCGGGGATGTGGATGTCCACGTACTGCCCGGCGTTGAAGACCAGCGGCTCGGGCAGCTTGAGGACCAGCCGCCGGATGTCGTGCGTCAGCTCCTCTACGGCCTCGACCTCGGCGGTCGCCGTGACGATCGGCACGCCGCTGCGGATGATCTCCTCGTCGAAGTTGATGAGCTCGATCTCGACGTCGCTCATCGCGTGGGCGCGGCAGAGCAGCGTGTAGCCCTCCGACTCCTCGAAGTCCGGCAGCGCGAACGTCGAGTAGCGGTCGAGGTCGACCTCGCCGTCGAGCAGGAACGACTTGCAGGCGGCGCACTGGCCTTCCTTGCAGCCGTGCATGAGCATCAGGCCCTGGCGGAAGGCGGCGTCGAGGATCGTCTCGTCCTCGTCGACCTCCATCTCGATCCCGACGGGCTCCAGGCGTGCGATGTGCTTCTCACCCATGGTGTGATTGCGCGGTGGTGACGTCCCAACGGCCCGGCGACGCGGCACCCGGGGACATCTCGGTCCCCGGGCGTGCGTCGCTGACCGGAGAGAGAGGTCAGGCCGTGGCGCCCTCCTTGGCGGGGCGGCCGGCGGGTCCGCCGGCCTTGTAGTGGGCGACGTGCTTCTCGCGCTCCTCGGGGCTCATCTCGTTGAGGAGCACGTTCGGGCTGTTCAGCGTGATGCCGCGGACCTCGTCGAGGGTCCACATCTTCTTCGGGTCGAGATCCAGGTGCGGCTGGGGCACCAGGGTCTTGCCGTCGTCGCGGACGTAGCCGAGGTCCTGCATGATCTCGGCGACGTCCATGCCGTGGTAGAGCGTCTCCCACTCGCGCTTGCCCGCGAGCTTGCCCATCGACGGCGTCGGGCGCCCGTGGTACTCCGGCCGGAACGCGACCTTGTCGGTCCAGTGGCAGGTCTGCGAGCAGTACGTGCGGACCTGGCCGTCGACCTCGTCGACGACCGTGTCCTCGCGGATCAGGCACGGGACCATGCAGGTCCAGCAGCGATGCGGGTATTCGTAGTCGGAGAGCTCCGGCTCGAAGGCGATCGGCTTGTGGCCGTTCTTCTTGCCAAGCTCCCCGTAGCGCTCCCACCACCTGCCGTACTTGTCGTACCAGCCCGGGTACTTGTGCTCGAACCACTCGAAGTCGGTGTCGTCCATCGCGTCGATCCGCCAGTAGTTGGCGAACCAGCCGGTGGCGAAGAACTGGGCGACCTCGTGGACGTAGCCCTTGTTGATGATGCGGTTCCAGCTCTCCTCGACGAGGTCGTGCGGGATGTCGAGGCCGTACTTCTCCAGCGGCACCAGGTAGCTGCGGTAGTAGTCGTCGTAGATCCAGCGGCGCCACATCTCGGCGTAGCTGTCGCGGTCCTTGCGGCGGTCCTTGGTGCCGTACTCGATGAACGTCCCGATCGCCGCGTCCACGACGCAGTGGTTGTTCCACCAGGCGTACCGCAGATCGCGCTCCAGCAGCTCGCGGTTGCGCTCGTCGGCCAGCGCCATCAGGATGATCGAATAGCCGTTGGAGATGTGACGCGACTCATCCGACTGCACCGAGTGGAACACCGTCGGCAGCAGGTAGTCGCCGTTGGCCGCCGCCTCGCCCGGCATCGCCACGAACAACACGTTGGTGAACGCCGTCTCGGCGACGATCGTCAGGTACACGTTGGCCGCGGTGATCGCGTCACCGGTGATGAACCCCTCACCGAACTGCCGCCCGATCGTCCCCGCGT
>Ga0193699_10000093_pt1 | contig 41506 bp, 34 predicted proteins | sample L3c2metaG_FD_160095 | JGI IMG/M metagenome (GOLD analysis project Ga0193699, IMG submission 160095) | Soil microbial communities from a riparian zone of the East river system, Colorado, United States - L3c2 | ecosystem: Environmental > Terrestrial > Soil > Riparian zone | place: USA: East...
CGGACCGGCGGTCGAGCGAATGGTCGTGAATGCCGAGCGCAAGGGCACCGAAGATCGCGACCGCCAGCAGGCCCGCCACCGCGGACACGGAATTGTTGATGCCCGAGGCCACGCCGGTTTGGGTCGGCGGCACGGCATTGATGACAGCCGTGGTCAGCGGCGCGACGGTGACCACCATGCCGAGGCTGAGCACGACAATCGGCAACACGAAGCTCACCGCATACGAACTGTCCGCATCGGCGAACGCGAACAGCACGTAGGCGAGCGCGCAAATCGCTGGACCGACAACGAGCGGCAGCCTGGCGCCGACGCGGTCGATCAAGCCGCCCGACCAGCGCGACAGTCCGCCCATGACGATCGTGAAGGGCAGAAAACTCGCGCCGGCAATGGTCGCCGAATAGCCGTGCACCTGCATCAGGGCGAACGGCAGAAAGAAGAAAGCGCCGCCGAGCGCGGTGTAGAGCAGCAGCGTCAGCAGATTGACGCCGCTGAACGTCGGCGAGCGGAACAGAGCCGGCGGCATCATCGGATGAAGCGCCCGCTTCTCCACGATCACGAACGCGATCAGCAGCGCGACGCCGGCGGCGATGGAGGCGATGACGGGGAGGTTTCGCCAGCCCCAGCTCGGCAGTGCGATCAGGCCGAACACCAGCAGGCCAAGACCGGCGAAACTCAACACAGCGCCGCGCCAATCCAGCGCTCCGGTCGCCTGCAGGTCGCGGCTTTCGGGGATGTGGCGCAGCGCGATCCAGATCGTCGGCACTGCCAGCACCGGGTTGATCAGGAAGATCGCGCGCCAACTCGTGTGATCGACGATCCAACCGCCGAGCAGGGGACCAACCGCGGCGGCAAGCGAGGTGACGCCGGCCCAGGTGCCGATGGCCTTGCCGCGTTCGGATTCCGTGAAAGTGGCGCCGATGATGGCGAGCGAACAGGGGATCATCAGTGCGGCGCCGACACCCTGCACAGCGCGCGCCGCGAGCAATTGAGCAATGTCGCCGGCCAAGCCGCACCACAGCGACGTGGCTGCGAAAATCGTCATGCCGGCGACGAAGGCGCGGCGGCGGCCGTAGCGGTCGCCGGTCGCGCCGCCGATCAAGAGAAGCGCCGCGAGGCACAGCGTATAGGCGCTGACGATCCACTGGATCACCGCGACGGAGGCGCCAAGATCTTTTTCCATCGCCGGCAATGCAATGTTGACGACCGACTCGTCGATAAAGGCGATGGATGACGCTAAGATAGTGCCGACCAGCACCCAGACCTTATCCTGGGCCGCGCAGTCGCCGGCGCGCACCGCACGGATGGCCGCTTCGTCGCAAGGTCTTTTCACAAGCTCTTGCCTTCAGGTTGATCATGGCTCATCGAGTCTGCCACAGACAAAAAAGTCTTGGACAAAAAAGGCTTGCGCGATGAAAGAAACGCGCGATTTCGACCCGAAACAGGCCGCCAAGAAGCTATTGCGCGAGGGCCGTTCAGGCGCGCTGGCGACCCTGATGCCAAGTTCCGGCGACCCCTATTGTTCCCTGGTCAATGTCGCCACCGACGCAGCCGGCGCGCCGCTTATGTTGTTGTCGACATTGGCAATTCACACCAAGAACTTAGCTGCCGATAATCGTGTTTCGCTGATGCTGGACGAGCGCAAGGACGGCGATCCGCTCGAAGGCGCCCGCATCATGCTGATGGGTTCATGCTCGAAGACGCCCTCTTCCTCGGCCTCGAGCATGTATCTACGGCGCCATCCGGAAGCCGAGCTTTTCGCCGGCTTCAAGGACTTCGCGTTCTACCGGATCGACATCACCAAGGCGCATCTGGTCGCAGGCTTCGGCCGCATCGTCGACCTCACGCCGCAGGATATCCTCGCCGACGTCTCCGACGCCCAGCCGCTGCTTGAGGCGACGGACGACGCCATCGCCCACATGAACGCCGACCACGCCGAGGCGTGCCGGCTCTACGCCACCAAACTGCTCGGCGCGGCCGATGGCGACTGGCGCTGCGCCGCCATCGATCCGGAGGGCATCGAATTGCAGAACGGCCGTACCGCGCTGTGGCTGCCGTTTCCGCAACGCGTCACCGCGCCGGGGCCGCTGCGCGCGGTGTTGAAGCAGTTGGCGGAACAGGCCAGGGCGCGCTAGGCTGCTGAGTAGTCACGCTACAAAAAACAAAAACTTGGGAGTGAAACGATGAAGTTCTTGGCGCGTGCCGCGATCGCGGCGCTGGCGATAGGCTTGGCGCAGCAGGCGAGCGCCGCGGACATCAAGTTGTTGTGCATCCCCGGCTTGCGCGCCGCCTTTGACGAATTGCTGCCCAAGTTCGAACGCGACACCGGCCACAAGGTCGTCTTCCACTTCGAGATCTATCCCAACCAGAAAAAAGAGATCGAATCGGGCGACTTCGATGTCGCGATCTTCGCCACGCCGCAGATCGATGCGCTGGGCAAGGAAGGTAAGGTCGTGCCGTCGACGGTGGCGAATTTGGCCAGCACCAGCATTGGCGTCGCCGTTAAATCGGGTGCGCTCAGGCCCGACATCGGCAGCGACGAGGCATTCAAGAAAACGCTCCTGGCGGCGAAGTCGATCACTTACACCAAGCAGAGCCAGACCGGCGTATTCCTCACCAAGCAGCTCGAGACGCGCGGTCTCGCCGACGCGCTCAAGGACAAGCTCCAGCTTCAGCCGGGCGGCGCGATGACCACGTTCGTGGTCGCGAGAGGCGAGGCCGAGTTGGGCATCGTGCTGGTCAGCGATATTCTGGCGACGCCGGGCGTCGATCTGGTCGGGCCGGTGCCGGCCTCGTGGCAGAACATGGTGATGCAGACCGCCGCCGTTGGCGCGACGGCGAAACAGCCGGCCGCGGCCGCGGAATTGATCAAGTATCTCGCCAGTCCCGCCGCCGCCGCCGTGTTCAAGGCCAAGGGATTGGAGCCACCGAAGGGCAGCTAGCGCGGCATAAGCGCGTTCACGCGTCTTCGGCGCGTTGTTACGCCTTCATGTGCTTGTCGAAAAACGCGATCGAGTCGGCGACCACCTGGATCTGCACGGCGTCCGGGGCGTAATCGCCTTTGTCGTTTCGGTGCACGTAGCAGAAGCCGTGAACGTCGTGCTCGTAGGTTTCCCATTGGGTGTCCTTGCCGAGCTCGGCCAGGAGATCGTAGCAGACCCGGAAGATGCCCTGTAGTTCGTCGCTGTTGCGGCCCTGCACGAAGATCGGCGTCGCAATGGGTCGGATGCGTTCGGCGGCGACGTCTTCGGTGATGCGCGGGCGCACCTTGCTCGCTTCACGCATGAGCATTTTTTCGACGTCGAGCAGGCCGGTGGCCGGATTGATCTTGGCGGTGTTATCGGGCTTGAGGCGCAGGAATTCGTGCGCCGCCGGTTCGTTGGCGACCATCGCCTTGATGCCGTGATATTCCGACGCAATCTTGAGCGCCATTTCGCCGCCGTGGCTCATGCCCATGTAGCCGAGGCGGTTGCCGTCGATCGCCGGCAGCGTCTTGAGATATTCGGCGATGGCGATGACGTCTTCATATTCCAGCGGGCCACGGTTCAGGAGCTGGCGGCGCTGGCGTGTGTCGGAAACCAGTTTGCCGATCTTGTCGTAGGCGTAGTCGACCTCGGCACGGTAGCGCAGCCAGACGACGGCATAGCCCGCTTTGAGGAATTGCTCCTGCGTCCAGCTTACATTCTGCGTGTGCTCGCGCACGATCGCCATGCCGCCGCCGCCATTGCCGGAGGCAAACATCACCAGCGGGAAGGGGCCATTGCCTGATGGGATGCGCAGACCGATCGGCGCGTAGACGCCGTCGACAAGCTCCACATACATCAGCCGCACCGGGATGTCGGAGCCGCGTACCGGCTCGATGACGGCGATGTGCTGCGGATCGAGTGCCGCCGCGCTGGTATTCGAATTCATGGATTGCTCCGCCCCTTGATTGGGCGCGGACCTTAGCGAGCGACATGCTGTCCGCCAAGCCGATGGCGGGACATGATGATGATGGACAAGAACTCGGACGAGATCGCCGGGATGATCCAGAAGTGGCTGGTCGACAAGAAGCTGGTCGACTGATCGATGCGGCCCCGCGCCGGATTTGCCGGGCGGGGAAGGCCGGAACTGTCGCACCGCCGCCCGCGCGGGCAGACAGAAGCGCGGTCGGGACAGTACACCAATGGCGGGAACCGGCGCGAGCGCGGGTTGCGGCTGAGCCCGCGCGACCCGCGTACCTGGTACGGGGGCTGCGCCGGAGGAGGAAACGCCGGATTTGGTTAATCCCGCTGGCGGCCCCCGCTGAATTTACAAAACTGGCGTCAAGTTCCCTGCGTATTGATGCAGCGCAATGCGCTACGCGCCCCTTGCATGGCATTTAGTCTTGGCAATTCAGGAACTCCGTGACTATGGTCGCGCGTTTTTGGAAGAGGGGCTATACTTAACCTCTATAGCCGTTGTGGGCCTGAGGGCTCGATAAGGGACCGGCTGCTGTAAAGCCTGCCTGCGTGGGAGAATTCTGGTGCAAGAAACTTGTGTGCGCAACGGTGCCTATGGCGCCGACAAATTCGGCTTAAAAGATCTCACGGCCGTTCATTGGAATCTGACCGAGGCGCCGCTCTACGAGCACGCGCTGGCCAACAAGGAAGCCTCGGTTGTCGACGGTGGCGCACTGTGCGCCGAGACCGGCCATCACACCGGCCGCTCCCCGAAGGACAAGCACACGGTCGATGATGACCTGACGCACGACGTTTTGTGGTGGGAAGGCAACCGCAAAATGACGAAAGACCAGTTCGCCACGATGATCGGCGACTTCCGTGCGCACGTGAAGGGCAAGACGTTATATGCCCAGGACCTCTACGGCGGCGCCGACCCGAGCTATCGCATCAAGGTGCGCGTGTTCACCGAATACGCCTGGCACTCGCTGTTCATTCGCCAGCTGCTGATCCGTCCGGAAGTCGCGGAGCTTGCGAGCTTCGTGCCTGAACTGACCATCATCGATTTGCCGTCGTTCAAGCCGGACCCGAAGCGTCACGGCGGCCGCGAAGGCTCCGACACCCAGGTCGCCATCGATTTCACGAACAAGATCGTGATGATCTGCGGCTCATCTTACGCCGGCGAGATGAAGAAGTCGGTGTTCACGACGCTCAACTTCTATCTGCCGGCGCAGAACGTCGTGCCGATGCACTGCTCGGCCAACGTCAGCAAAGAAGGTGAGAGCGCGCTGTTCTTCGGCCTGTCGGGCACCGGCAAGACCACGCTGTCATCCGATCCTGACCGCATTCTCATCGGCGACGACGAGCACGGCTGGGGTCCGGAAGGCATCTTCAATTTTGAAGGCGGCTGCTACGCCAAGACCATCAAGCTGTCGCAGGAAGCCGAACCGCAGATCTGGGACGCCACTAACCGCTTCGGCGCCGTGCTGGAGAACGTGGTGTTCGACCCGGTCAGCCGCATTCCCGATTACGACGACGGCTCCAAGACCGAAAACACCCGCTCGGCCTACCCGCTCGACTTCATCCCGAACGCGTCGCGCTCGGGCCGCGCCGGTCATCCCAAGAATATCATCTTCCTCACCGCCGACGCTTACGGCGTGATGCCGCCGATCGCCAAGCTGACGCCGACGCAGGCGATGTACCATTTCCTCTCGGGCTATACGGCGAAGGTCGCAGGCACCGAGAAGGGCCTGGTTGGCGTCGAGCCGGAGTTCTCAACCTGCTTCGGCGCGCCGTTCCTGCCGCGTCACCCGTCGGTCTATGCCGACCTGCTGCAGAGCTACATCCAGAAGCACAACGTCGACGTCTGGCTGGTCAATTCCGGCTGGACCGGCGGCATCTACGGCGTCGGCCGCCGCATGCCGATCAAGGCGACCCGCACCCTCTTGACCGCGGCGCTCAACGGCTCGCTCAAGGATGCCGACTTCCGCACCGACCCGTATTTCGGCTTCTCGGTGCCGACTTCGGTGCCGGGCGTCGAGCCGCACCTCTTGAATCCATTCAAGACCTGGAAGGACAAGGCCGAGTTCGACAAGACCGCGCGCCAGCTCGTCGGCATGTTCCAGAAGAACTTCACCAAGTTCGAAAAGCACGTTACCGCCGACATCAGGGCGGCGGCGCCGGAAGTGCGCATCGCGGCGGAATAGTTCTCCACGCACCGACATAGAAAAGGGCGGCCTTCTGGCCGCCCTTTTTCTGTTTTGAGGTTGCGGACTCGCGGCAGTCCTGCCGCCGCACAAAAGTCACGGAGTTGAACGCCACATAACAACGGGTCTCAGTCCGCTTTCAGGTTTCACTGTGTAGAACAGTGCCATGACCGATAGTGTCGCTCGCATGCGTTCTATGCCGGCAAAGAGAAACCGGCTGAGCAGGCTGGCGCGCTGTTGCAACGCACCGGCAATGGCGGAACGAAACCGTCATTGGAACATTAATCAGCACTCGCCCCGAAACCCCACGGTTTCGACTTGCTCCGGCGATGCATTTCCCCAACAGGACAAAACAGATGAAAGCATTTTATCGGCTCCTGATGGCCGGCACGGTTCTGTCCGGTGTCGTGTCGCTTCAGGCGATCGCCGGGACTGCGAATGGCGCGCCCGAACCGGAAAAGGCGAAGCCCGCCTCGACGATGATGCTCGCGCAAATGAGCGCGCCGGAAACCGACCAAAAGAGGGAGACTGACCAGAAGAAAAAGCAGGAGACCGCACCGCCGAAAGGGCCTGCGGCTCCTGCAAGGCCGCCGGCCACGGCGCCCGCGCCCACTCCTCCGCCACCGGCAGCGCCTCCGGCCCCGCCGCGCGCCGCGCCGCCGGCCCCTCCGGCTCCGCAACCGCAGCCGCCCGCGGCTCGACCCGCACCTCCGCCGCCTGCCGCGGCACCGCCGCCTGCAGCTCGACCCGCACCGCCACCGCCGCCACCGCCGGCCGCTCGACCTGCGCCGCCACCGCCGCCGGCCGCGGCACCGCCCGCTGCGCAACCGCGACCGCAAACGGCTCCGCCCGCGGTTCAGCAGCCGCCTGCGGCCCGTCCCGCGACGCCACCGCCTGCCGCTGCACCGCCGCCACCTGCGGCAGACAGAGCGCCTCGCACTGCGCCGCCGTCCGCACCGGGACAGCCGCCCGCGGTCCCCGGTCGTCCGGTCGCGCCGCCGCCCGCTGCACAAACTCCCAATGCTGCGCCCAACGCTGCGCCGCCTGCCGCGCAAACCCCACCCGCGGCTGCGCCGCAACGTCCAGGCGCACCGCCCGCCGCGCAGACGGCACCGGCTCCGGCCACGCAACCCGCTGCACCCGGCGCGCAGACGCCGCCGCCCGCCGCGCCAGGCGGCGCGGCATCGCCCGCGCCGGCCGGCCTTGCACCCAACATGCAGACAGCACCGCTGCAGCGTTCCGGCGTGCCGGCACCCACGCAGCAACAAGCGCGACCGATCGCTCCCGCAGCGGCGGGCGCCGGCATCTCACCGCAATCGGCCCAGGGGCAACCGCTGCGCCGGATCGACGAGTTGCGCGGCGAGCGCCGTGAATCCAGGGAGGGCAACCGCACGATCATCCGCGAGCCCGACCGCACCATCATTCGCGAAGGCAACCAGACCATTATCCGCCACAGCGAGGTCGACCGCTTCCGCTACGGGGCGCAGGACGTGCGCATGGAACGGCGCGGCAACGACAATGTCACGGTCGTGGTGCGGCCGGGCGGCGATCGTGTCGTCACCGTTATCGATCAGAACGGCTTCTTGCTGCGCCGCTCGCGCATCATGCCGGACGGCCGGGAAATCATCATCATCGACAACCGCCCGCGTGGCGCCGGCTTCGCCGCCGGTGGCGGATATGGCGGCTTCTTCGTCAATGTGCCGCCGCCTGTCGTGCACATCCCGCGCGAGCGCTATATCGTCGAAGACGAGCGCGCCAGCCGCGACGACCTTTATGCAACCCTGATCGCGCCGCCGATCGAACGAATCGAGCGCCGCTATTCGCTCGACGAAATTCGCTACACGGCGCCGTTGCGGGATCGCATGCCCCGCATCGATCTCAACACCGTGACGTTCGATACCGGCTCGTGGGAGTTGAGCCCGGACCAGGTGCAAAAGCTGGCGGCGATAGCCGACGGCCTCAATCGTGCCATCCAGGCGAACCCGAGCGAAGTCTTCCTGATCGAAGGTCACACCGACGCGGTCGGTCCCGACGTCGACAATTTGTCGCTGTCGGATCGCCGCGCCGAATCGGTTGCCGTCGCTTTGACGCAGCAGTTCAACGTGCCGGCGGAGAATCTTTCGACGCAAGGCTACGGCGAGCAGTATCTGAAGGTCCCGACCGATCAGGCCGAACGGGCAAACCGGCGTGTCGCCGTGCGCCGCATCACGCCGCTGCTCACGGGTCAGAACCCGTAGGCGGCGCGGCGATCTTCGTCCGTCGACAAAGAAAAGGGCGGCCGTTGCGGCCGCCCTTTTTGTTAAGCGAGTCGCGCGACCAGACTCTCACGCCGCGGCGCTGTGGCCAAACGTGTCGCCGGCGGCCGCCGCATCGACCGAGCTGACCGCGCTCAGCACGTTTTCCATCTCCATCCGGGCCGTGACGTGCGACATCGTCGGACGCGTGCCGAGCGTCGCTTCATCGAGATCGTCGACGGCGGTCAATCCGCGCGGATAAAACTCGCGGAAGATCACGCGCTCGGCCAATCCGTCGATGCAGCGGAAATTCAGCTTTTGCGAAAGCTGCTCCAGCGCCCGTCCGACGAACCGCTTGTTGCGTGAGCCGAGCGACGACAGGCGGTTGCGCAACACGATCCAGTCGGTCTCCAACCGGTCGGCCTGCCGCTGGCGGCGCGCCTCTTCGACGATCCGCGCGTAGTGGCTGATGCCGGTCACGCCGAAGGTTTCGGGGTCGACGGTGCCAAGCACATCGAAATCGACGAAGCTGTCGTTCAGCGGCGTGATCAAGGTGTCGGCCGTCGCATGCGCCAGACGCATCATGTAACGATTATGGCCGGGCGTATCGATGACGACGAAGTTATGAGTGTCCGCCAGTCTTTCAACGGTCTCGGTGAAAGCGTTGCATTCCACGACTTCGTCGTCGGCGGTCGGATAGTCGGCCTTCTGCTCGATGCAACAATGGTCCGGCGTTTCGAGGTCGCGCCCAAGGTGCTTGGCCCAGGCGTGCCTGTTCTCGATGTAATGGGTGAAGCTTCTTTGCCGCGAGTCGAGATCGATGGTGGCGACGCTCTGGCCCGCCTTCATCAGTGCGACCGCGATATGGATGGCGACAGTGGATTTTCCCGATCCGCCCTTTTCATTTCCGACAACAATCACGCGGCCGCGAACTGACTGGTCATGAATCATAAGCGCGCTCTCCATCAATGTGAGATGTCGAAACCCCCGCCGATTTTAGTTGGTGAAAGTATTAGGGCTGATTCGCGAATCACGCGCCAGCTTGAAATTTAGTCATCGCAATTTTTTGATTGAAAAAAGTTCCGGGTGAGGCGTTTCTGCCACCAGCGCCGTTTGTTACTTCGCCATCCGCCAGACGAACAGCACGACGATGGCGCCGGCCGCTGCCGCGATAACGGGCACGATCAATCCGGCACGGAGAGCAAGCAACAAGGCGATGTGATAGCCGACGAAAGCGCCGGCAACGCCTACGAGTGCGCTGGTGATGATACCACGGGTCGATCCCGTGAATTGACGCGCGAGCCAGGACGGCCCGGCCAGCCGGTCGAATAGAATGCCAGCGATGATGCCGATTGCGGTAACGAGTAGAAATGTGACAACCGGGTCAGTGGCGCGCATCGATTGGTCTCCGTTTGCCTCAAGCCGCCTTGGCTTTGAATGTCGCGTGCGTAACGGCCACCACGGTGCCGTGTGAATCGCTCTTGGTGTCCACGGTGGCGTCGAGCTGCTTTGCCAGCGACCGGACAAGACTGGTGCCGAGCCCGCCTTTGGCCGCGCCTGGCTTTGCCTCCGATTTGCCGGCCCCATTGTCGGAGATTGTCAGCTTCCAGTCGGTATCCGCGACTTTGTACGAAACGATGATGGCCGCGCCTTTCTTGTCGGCGGAGAAGGCGTGCTTCAACGCATTCATGACAAGCTCGGTCACGATCAGCCCAATGCTCACGGCCTGATGAGATGCCGCGGTGCCGGCGTCGGACACGACATTAAGCACGATCGGCCGGCTGTCGCCGATCATCGATTGCGCCAACGTCTCGCATAGCTTCGTGAGATAGTCGCCGATCACGATTGGCTTGCCGCCGCCGGAAACATGCAGATGCCTTTGCACGGCGGCAACCGACAGAACGCGTTGATGCGCATCCTCCAATTGCAGCCGCGTCTCCTCCGACTGCACGGTGCGCGCCTTGATCAGCAGGATGCTGGCGATGATCTGCAGGCTGTTGGCGACGCGGTGCTGAAGTTCCTCCAGCAACATGTCCTTTTCCTGCAACAGTTCCTGGACCTGCTGTTCTATGGTGTGCCGGTCGGTAATGTCCTCGAATGCCAGCAAGATCGACGCGTTGGTGCCCTGTTCGTAGAACACCTCGCGCGCGCTCAGGCACATGATGCGCCGTCCAATTCTGGGAAACTCGCGGTCGACCTCGTATTTCTCGACCGGCGCATGATCTTTCGCGATGGTTTCCAGGAGGGTGCGCAGCTCCGGTATATTCCATTGTCCGCCGTCAACGTCGAACAGCAACTGGCCACGGACATCTTCACCGGCGAGATTGAACGTTTGGTAGAACGAGCGGCTCGCAGCGGTGATGCGGTGCGCCGGGTCGAGCACCAGAAGTGGATCGCGAACGGTATCGATGATGGCATGCGCGAGCGCGAGGGCTATTCCGACGGGAATATCGACGACTGGCGCGGCCTTCGACAAAGTCAAAGTGTCCATGTGATCTCTCCGCTCCGCTTTCGCAGGAGGCTATTCAGCGCAAATTTTCATAAAACGGGCGCAACGCGCCGGGACGCTCTTTTCAGCGTTTACGGTTGGGAGGGTGCGCCTCTCTGGGCGAGGAGTCGACAGCTATGTTCGGTGTGCGACATAAAAAACGGAGGCGATAAACCATGGAAAGAGCCACAAATCCGTAAGGAGAGAGAAATTGCATCGGATTGTAACGGTCCTGGACCGGAACTTTTAAGGCGCACCAGCCATAAACGACGCTGTTGGAAGTTGCGGAGAGGTCGTTTTGACTAAATTCACCATCAGCGGTACCGACGACGAGGCCCGTGCCGCGCTTAAGGCCAATCTCGACGCCCAAGATGCGGCGTTTCAGGCCAGCCTTGACGCGATGTTCAAGTCGGCGCCGCCGCCGGCCAACGTCACTGAGACGACAGCGTCCAAGCCATCAGTCGTTGCCGGATGGGCGCCGGAGATCGCGCGCAACCGCAGAAACGCGCGATAGCGCCGTAGCGCGACTAGCCCGTTAAGGCGCTACTGGATTTTTATATTGGCGCGCTTGACCACGTCGGCCCATTTGGCGATCTCGGCTTTCACCATCGGCTCGATCTCGTTAAGCGGTGTGCTCATCGGCACGCCTGCGTCCGCCGCAATGCGCTTCTGCACCTCCGGGTCGGCGACCGCATTTTTCACTTCCGCGTGCAGTTTCTCGATGATGGCTTGTGGCGTTTTTTTCGGCGCCCACAATCCGAACCAGACATAGTTCTGAAAGTCGGGAATGGTTTCGGCGACCGTCGGCACATCGGGCAACTGCGCGGAGCGTTCCTTGCCGGTGACGGCGAGCGCGCGAACGGTGCCTGATTTAATCTGCCCCAAGGCGCTCGACAGGTTGTCGAAGAATACGGGCGTGCGGCCCGATATGACATCGGTATAGGCCGGCGACGCGCCGCGATAGGGAATGTGCGTCATGTCCGTGCCCGTCATCAGCTTGAACAATTCCAGCGACAGATGCTGGCCGCTGCCATTGCCGGCCGAGGCGACGTTGATCTCGCCGGGCTTCGCCTTGGCCATTGCGATGAGTTCTTGCACCGACTTCGCCGGAAAATCCTTGCTGACGACGAGGACAAAGGGAAATTCCGCCATCATGGCGACCGGCGTGAAGTCGCGGATCGGGTCGTAGGCCAGTGTGGCGTAGAGGCTCGAATTGACCGCCATATTGGCGTTGAGGCCGGTCAACAGCGTGTAGCCGTCCGGCGCGGCATTGGCCGCGGCGACCGTGCCGACGATGGTGCCCGCGCCGGTGCGGTTGTCGATGATGACGGTCTGCTTGAGTTGCGTCTGCAGTTGCGCGCCGACGATACGCGAGATGATGTCGGTGCCTCCGCCCGGCGGCTGTGGCACGATGATGGCGATGTTGCGCGACGGATAGTCTTGCGCGACGAGGGGCCCCATGGCCAACCCGGACGCCATAAGCGCGATGGCGAATGCCGGCGCATGAATGCGATTGAACATTGTCTCTCCCGGAAGTTTATTTTTATTGCGCGGACCTTTGAGTCTCGCTCGTTGCCGCGAAACTTACAGATGGCCGGGAGGGCTGTCCATCGTGCGCTCCGCCAGAGCCCGGCGGTTTAGCGGGCTTCGATGCCGTTGAAAAAACCGCGGACCGCATCGTTGAAGATGCCGGGCTGCTCGATATTCGAAATATGACCGGCCTGCTTGATCTCGAGGAAACGCGAGCCTTTGATCATCGCGCTCATCTGACGGCTGTTTTCCGGCGGCGCACCGTGGTCTTCGTCGCCGCAAAGGACGAGCGTCGGCGCTTTGATCTCACTCAGTCTTGAGCCGTAGTTCAGCCGCGGCAAAGCGGCCGCGCATCCGCAATAGCCGTTGGCGGATGTGCCGCGAACCATCGCCTCCATCCGCGCAATCGCCGCTGGATTGCGTTCCGCCAGCCCTTCGCTCGACCAGCGCGACACGGTCGATGCAACGACGGCCTCGATACCGCCTTTGCGAACGGCGGCGATGCGGTCGAGCCAGGCTTGCGTGAAGTCCGGCGTGGTGGTGTGCCGGGAATCCGCGATCGCCGCGCTCTTCATGCGTTGCGGATGTTTGATCAGCATGCCGAGGCCGATCATGCCGCCCATCGACAGGCCGGCGAAGTGAGTTTGCTTCACGTCCAGCGCATCCAGGAGTGCGGCCGCATCGTCGACCAGCAGATCAAGCGAATAGTCGCCTGCCGGCGCCGCTGAGGCGCCGTGGCCGCGGGCGTCGTAGCGAAGAACGCGATAGCGGTCCTTGAGTGCGCCGGTGAGTTCGTCCCACATGGTCAGGTCGGTCGCGAGACCGTGACTCAGCATGACCCAGGGGCCGTCAGCGCCGTCGATCCGGCAATTGAAGGTCGAGCCGTTGGCTGAGACCTGCATGGAGACTCCGTTACGGCTACGGCGTCGCCACCGTGCGCGCGCCGCCAAGGCGTTCGAGCAACTCGACGGTCGGGTAGGAATCCGCCGGCAATCCCAGCTTCATCTGCGCTTTCTTGGTCGCGGCGCGCGTGCCGGCGCCGAATTTGCCATCGGCTTCACCGACGCCTTCGTAGCCTTGCCTGATCAGCGCGCGCTGCAAATTGGCCATCTGCTCCGTCGTCAGCGGCACGATGTTGGCCGCCCCGGCGCGGTTCAAAGGCGGCGCGCCGGCGATGCGGGTGGCGAAATAGGCAACGGTGGTGGAATAGACGTAAGCCGAATTCCAGCCGAGGAAGGCTTTGAAGTTCGGATAGACCAGGAACGCCGGGCCGTGGCGGCCCATCGGCAGGATCATCGAGGCCGGCAGATCGGCGGCGGCCAATGAGCCGTGCGCGGCCTTCACGCCCCACGCCGCCCATTTCGAGACCGGATGCTGGATCGTCAGATCGGCCTGGTCCCACGCCAGGTCTTTCGGCACCAGCACCTCCTGCATCCAGGGCTGGCCGCGCTGCCAGCCGAGACTGACCAGGAAGTTCGCAGCCGAAGCCACGGTGTCGGGAATGCTCTTGATCAAATCGCGGCGGCCGTCGCCGTCGAAGTCGACGGCGTTCTTGAGATAGTCGGAAGCGGTGAACTGCATGCCGCCGAATTCACCGGCCCAGTCGCCATCCAAGTCTTCGACGCGCTGGTCGCCGCGCTCGATGATGCGCAGCGTGTCGAGCAACTGATTGCGGAAGAAATCGGGACGGCGGCAGTCATAGGCCAGCGTCGTGTTGGCGGTGAGGATCTTGTATTTGCCGAAACTGGCGCCGAAGTCGCTTTCCAAGCCCCAGAAGGCGGCCAGCACCGGCGCTGGGACGCCGTACTGCTTTTCGACGTTGGCGAACAGCGCGGCGTGCTTCTTGATGATGGCTTGGCCGTTGGGAATGCGGGGGCCGCCGGTCATGCGGTCGGAGAACTGGATGAAGGTCTGCTGGAACACGCCCTGGCCGTTGTCGCGGCGCACAATGGCGGGGTCGAAGGTCATGTAGGGCGCGGCCTCGGCAATCACCTTGGCAGAGATACCTTGCGCCTGCGCGTCCTTCTTGAAGGCCTCAAGCCAGCGCTCGAAGCTGCCGGTGTTGTGGCAGCGTGGCGTGACGGCCATCGCCTGGCCGGCGAACAGCATGCCGGCCGCGGCCACCGCAAGTTTCAGCACTGTCGTCCGCATCGGTCGTGTCACTTTCAATGAGAAAAGCTTAGCTGCCCTGCATGCGCGCGAGCAGCTCGGAGGTCGGCCAGGAGTCCGCCGGCAGATTGTGCTTGAGCTGCGCCTTCTTGACCGCCTTGCGCGTGCCGGCGCCGAGCTTGCCGTCGGCTTCGCCGACAGCATAGCCCTGCGCGTTGAGCAGGTTCTGCAGCGCGATGATTTGCTCGGTGGTCAGCGGCTCGACGCGCTTGGCGCCTTCCTCGTTGACCGGCGGCGCGCCGGCGAGCCGCGTGGCGAAGTAAGCGACCGTCGTCGAATAGACGAAGGCGGAATTCCACTCGATGAAGACCTTGAAGTTCGGGTAGGCGAGGAAGGCCGGGCCGAGACGGCCCATCGGCAGGATCAACGATGCCTGCAAATTGTCCTTCGGCAGCGTGCCGCTGACCGCTTTGATGCCCCACGAGGCCCATTTCGAGCGCGGATGCTGGATTTCGAGATCGGCCTCCTGCCACGGCATATTGTCCGGCACGTGCACTTCCTGCAGCCACGGCTCGCCGCGGCGCCAGCCGATGCTCTGGAGATAATTGGCGGCGGAGGCGAGCGTGTCGGGAATGCTCTTGATCAGGTCGCGGCGGCCGTCGCCGTCGAAGTCGACGCCATATTTGATGTAGTTCGTCGGCGTGAACTGCATGCCGCCGAATTCGCCGGCCCAGTTGCCGTTCATTTCGTCGAGGCGCTGGTCGCCGCGCTGGATGATGCGCAGCGCATCTATCAGCTCGGGGCGGAAGTGGTCGCCGCGCCGGCAGTCGTAAGACAGCGTCGCCAGCGAGGGCAGAATCTTGAACTTGCCGAACAGCGCGCCGTAGTCGCTTTCCAGGCCCCAGACCGCGGTAATGACCTCGGGCGGTACGCCGTAGGTTTTCTCGATGCGGGCGAACAGAGCGGCGTGCTCTTTCAGCTTGGCCTGGCCGTTGGGAATGCGCTGGCCGCCGAGTAGGCGTTTGGAAAAGTCGATGAAGGTACGCTGGAACACACCCTGACCGGAATCGCGCTTGATTACCGACTCGTCGAAAGTCAGTTCCGGCGCGGCGGCGGCGACGACCTTCGGCGAAATGCCTTGGGCGATCGCGTCTTTCTTGAACTGCTCGACCCATTTGTCGAAATTGCCGGCGTTCTGGCAGCGGGGCGCAGCCAAAGCCGGGGTCGCCAGACAGGCGCCGATAAGGCCGGCGGCCGCGATAAATGCCGTTTTCCGCATGGTTTTGTTCGCTCTTTTGAACGCTGAAAACCGACTCTTACTAACTGGCGGCCGGGGTCAAGGACGATCGGAAATGAGCGTTAAGACCGCTTCTTGTACAAATCATGGTCTAAATCTATGAAGCTTTTCAGTCTGTAACCCGCCTTGAGACAGTAAGCCGCATGCAAGTCCTGGTTATCGGTGCCGGCGTCGTCGGCCTCGCTGTCGCCCGCGCCGCCGCCCTTAAAGGTCATGAGGTGATCGTGGCGGAGGGGGAAGGCGGCATCGGCACCATTACCTCTTCGCGCAACAGCGAGGTGATCCACGGAGGCATGTATTACCCGACCGGCACCTTGCGCGGGCGGCACTGCGTCGCCGGACGTCGCATGCTGTACGAGTTTTTGGCCTCGCACGGCGTGCCGCATCGCAAGTGCGGCAAGCTCATCGTCGCCACCAACGATGCTGAGATGGAAAAAATCCACACCATCGAGGCGCAAGGTCATATCAACGGCGTCGAAGGGCTGGAGCTGATCGGCGGCAACGCCGCGCGCGCGATGGAGCCCGAGTTGGCGTGCGTTGGCGCGCTGCTGTCGCCGGAAACCGGCATCATCGACGGCCACGCCTATATGTTGGCGCTGCGCGGCGACCTCGAGGACGCCGGTGGCGCCATCGCGCTCAACACGCCGGTGACGGGCGCACGGCGCAAAGCCGGGCAGTGGCAAGTCGATTTTGGCGGCAAAGATGGCGGGACGTTCGAATTCGACGCCATCGTCAATTGCGGTGGCTTGGGCGCGCAAAGCGTGGCGCGGACCATTGAGGATTATCCTCAGACGCGGGTGCCGCGGCTGGTGCTGGGCAAGGGCAATTATTTTTCCTACGCGGGGCGGCCGGTGTTCTCGCGGCTGATCTATCCGACGCCGATCGTTGGCGGCCTCGGCGTCCATGTGACGCTCGATCTCGCCGGCCGCATGCGCTTTGGGCCGGACGTCGAATGGATCGACGAGATCAAATACGACGTCGACCCGTCACGGGCCGATTCATTTTACGCGCGGGTCCGGACCTATTGGCCGGGCCTGCCGGACGGTTCGCTGAAGCCGGATTATTCCGGCATTCGTCCCAAGCTCGGCGGCCCGAAAGACGGCCAGGCCGATTTCCTGATCGAGGCGCCGGCGCAGCACGGCGTGCCGGGCCTTGTGCATTTGTTCGGGATTGAATCGCCGGGGCTCACCAGCTCGCTGTCGCTGGGCGAGGAAGTCGTCGGCTATCTCGCCGCCTGATTGCGCGTGTTCACCGGCGGGCCGGCGCGAGGGATGCTTGCCGTGGTTTCGTCGGCGCCGGCACTGGTCGGCAGGATCTTGGTGTCGGCGAGCTTGTCGCGCGCGCTCTGCGGCATGCCGCGATAGGAATCGATCGGCGTGAAATTCGCGACCTTGTCCTTAGCCCCGGTGAAGGCCATCAGGCCGGTCTTGGTGGCGACTACGTCGCCGGGCCGCAGCGTCGGGTCGGCGTTGACGTCCATGCGCGCCAAGCCGTAGGGCGTCTTGCCGTTGCAGGTGCAGCCGTCGACCAGCCGCTCGCGGTAGACGAAGGCGTTGTCGAGATCCTCGTAGCGGCTGCCGTCACTCGCAACGGCGTGGTCGATACTGCCGCCTGAATAAAGCTTGGTCTGGGTCGCCGGGCAGAAGGCGTTGCAGGATTCCGCGGCGCTCATGCCGGCGCGGGCCTGGACCGGGAAAAAGCGGCCGTCGCAGGTGCGCACGCAAAAGCCCTTGGACGGCCCGAACTCGGCGGCGGCGCGGCGCTCTTGGTTCGGCTGCCCGTTGATTGCGTTGGCCAGGCTGGAAAACGGATCGGCGAAAGAATTGATGTTCGAAGGCTGGCGGGCCGGCGCGGAAACCGCGTGGCGTAAGCCGCCGAAAATGCGCTCAAATAGGCCCTGTGCGGACGCCGGCGCGGTGGCCGCCATGCTGCCCGCCACGGTGGCGGTCAGGATCACGACAAACGTTGTAATTTTGTTTCGGCCGCCCATCGCACGCACCTTTTTGCACACCCTTCTTGCGGGGTGCGTCTGTCAACGTCCGGAAGGGAAGAAAGTTGCGCCCGAATCGAGCCCCGGTTCGGCGAGCAAAGCCCGAACGCGGTAAAGGCCCGGTTAAGCGCCCTTTAGTCTGCGTCACCTTGTCATTTCGGGGGGTGTCGGGCAGCATCATGGCGCTCAAAAATAAATAGGGCCGTGGAATTTTTCGCGACCGGGGGAAGCAGTGGAAGCGTCGGCCGCAATCGAGATTGCCAAGCACACTTTGCTGGCGGGCGGGCTGATGCTGGCGGTGGGCGTCGTCACCGGATTTGTGGCGCAGAAGGTCAAGATTCCCGACGTCGCGCTGTTCCTGCTGGCCGGCATGGCCATCGGCCCGGCGGCACTTGGCCTGATCGACATCAAGGCCGACTCCGCGCTCAACCAGATCATCTTGTTGTTCGGCGCCAGCTACATTCTGTTCGACGGCGGGGCGTCGCTGCGCTTTGCCGTGCTCAAGCGGGTGTGGATCACCATCGTCGTGATCTCGACCGTCGGTGTGCTGATCACCGCGGCGGTGACCGGCGCTGCCGCGCATTTCGTGCTCGGTGTGCCCTGGCTGGTGGCGCTGCTGCTTGGCGCGGTGCTTTCCTCGACCGACCCGGCAACGCTGGTGCCGATTTTTCGACAGGTGAAAATCCGTGACCGCGTCGCGCAGACCGTGATGAGCGAGTCGGCCTTCAACGACGCCATGGGCGCCATTCTCACCTTCGGCGTGCTGGCGGTAGCGATGGGCACCGGCGAATTCTCGCTGACGGCTTCTGTGTTCGACCTGCTCAAGCAGGCCGCGATCGGCATCGTCGCGGGCGCTGTGTGCGGCTATCTCGCCGCACTGCTGATCGCACACGAGCGCTGGGCGTTCCTGGCCGAATATGCGCCGGTGGTGACGCTGGTGGCGGTGATCGGCGCCTATTTCGCCGCCGACGGACTGCAGGCTTCCGGCTTCATGGCGGTATTCGTGTTCGGCGTCGTGCTCGGCAACAAGGACGCGTTCGGCTTCGCGATGGCGGACGACGAGGTGCGCAAGCTCGACGATTTCGTGATGACGACCGCCTTCATCATGCGGCTGTTCATTTTCATCCTGCTCGGCGCGCAGGTCGATTTCGCACTGATAGGCCAATACTGGTTCGGCGGCGTCATCGTCGTGACCGTCTTGATGCTGGTGGCGCGGCCTTTGACGGTGTTTATCTGTGCGGGGCCGGACCGACGCGCGCAATGGAGCATCCAGGAATTATTGTTCATGTGCTGGACGCGCGAGACCGGCGTTATTCCGGCGGCGCTCGCCGGTCTGCTCGTGGGCATGAAGGCGCCGGGCGCGCAGATGATCGCGTCGGTGACGTTCGTCGCCATCCTGATGACGATTCTGATTCAGGCGCCGACCACGAAGTGGTTGGGCAAACGCCTGGGGCTGTTGGAAGAATAACGAAGGGAGAGACACGATGGCCGCAACACGCTTTGACAATCCGAAGACCCTGCCGAAACCGCCCGGCTACAGCTATGTGGTCGAAGCGACGGGACCGGTCCGCACCATCTATCTGGCTGGCCAGCTCGGCGTCGACATGGACAACAGGTTTGTCGGCGCGCCCGGCGATTTCAGCGCGCAGTGCGTCAAGGCGCACGACAACTTGACGCTGGCGCTCGCCGCCGCCGGGGCGAAGTGGAGCGATGTCGTCAAGATCAACAATTATCTCGTCGGCATCACGGACAACATGGCGGCGTACCGCGAAATCCGTAACCGCTATCTCAACCCGAAAGCGCCGCCGGCCAGCACCACCATCGGCGTGCCGGCGCTGGCGCGGCCGGGCGGGCTGTTCGAGGTCGAAGCGATCGCGGTGCTGCCGGCGCGCGTGATTAAACCGGCCGCGAAGGCGAAATCCGCTAAAAAATCGAAATCCAAAAAGAAGAAGCTCTAATGCGCATTACCAATATCGCCGACATCGTCGTTCCGATTTCGTCGTCCATCGCCAACGCCTATATCGACTTCTCGACGATGACCGCGAGCGTGGTCGCGATCTTCACCGACGTGGTGCGCGACGGCAAACCTGTCGTCGGCTTCGGCTTCAACTCCAATGGCCGCTACGCGCCGCAGGGCCTGTTGCGCGAGCGCTTCATTCCGCGGCTGAAGGCGGCAAAGCCGGAAGACATCGTCGACGCGCGCGGCATCATCGATCCGGCCAAGGCCTGGGCGGCGATGATGAAGAACGAGAAGCCGGGCGGCCACGGCGAACGCTCGGTCGCGGTCGGCGTGCTCGACATGGCGCTGTGGGACGCGGTGTCGAAGGCCGAAGGCGTGCCGCTGTGGCGGCTCCTAGCCGACCGTTACAACAACGGCGTCGCCGACAAGACGGCCTGGGTCTATGCCGCCGGCGGCTACTACTATCCCGACAAGGATATCTCGGCCTTGCAGGACGAGATGAAGCACTATCTCGACCTCGGTTATTCCACGGTGAAAATGAAGATCGGCGGCGTGCCGCTGAAGGACGACCTCAAGCGCATCGAGGCAGCGCTCAAGGTGGTCGGCGGTAAGGGTGAGAACCTCTGCGTCGACGTCAACGGCCGTTACGATCTCGACGAGGCTCTTCGCTGCGGCGACGCCATCGCGCCCTATAATCTGCGCTGGTACGAGGAGCCGCTCGATCCGCTCGACTATCTGCTGCACGCCGCTTTGGCGACGCGCTATCGGCCGCCGCTGGCGACCGGCGAGAATCTGTTCTCTATGCAGGACGCGCGCAATCTCATTCGCCACGGGGGCTTGCGCGCCGACCGCGACTGGCTGCAGTTTGATCCGGCGTTGTCCTACGGGCTGGTGGAATATCTGCGCACGCTGGACATGCTGGCGAGCCATGGCTGGTCGCGGCGGCGCTGCGTACCGCATGGCGGACACCAGTTCGCGTTGAATATCGCGGTCGGCCTGGGGCTGGGCGGCAACGAGTCGTATCCGCAGGTGTTCGCGCCGTTCGGCGGCTTTGCCGATACCTGCGCGGTGGTCGACAGCCGCGTCACCATGCCGGACATCCCGGGCATCGGTTTCGAGGCCAAGAACGCGCTCTATGCGGTGATGAAGCCGATGCTGGCGAACTGATCGCGCCAGTCAGCGTGCCGTCGAGAACGCGAACCAGACGGCGATACCGGCGAGAAGCACGGCTAATGCACGCCGCACCGGCCGCCGTTGTGACTCGTCAGTGACGAGATGTTGCAACCGACTCGCCAGCACGACGATGGTAAAATGCACTGCGGTGGCGACGGCAACAAAGATGCCGGACAGCAGCAAGGTCTGCGCCATCACCGAGCCTTCCGGCCGCACGAAACTCGGCACCACCGCGATGAAGAACACCGCGGCCTTGGGATTGAGCAGATTGGTGATGAGGCCGCGCTGAAATGCGAGGCGGATGTGGCCGCGCGTATCGCTGAGCGCGATATCGGGCGAGGTCTCCGCTTCCGACGACCACGCTTCCCAGGCGAGCCACGCCATGTAAACGACTCCGGCCCAGCGCAGGATTTCATAAAGTACCGGCGACGCATCGATCACTGCCGCAACGCCCAACGCGGCGGCCACGCCATAAACCGCGTGGCCGATGGCGACGCCGGTGACGGCCGCGACGCCGGCCTGCCAGCCACGCGACAGCGACAGCACGGCGAGATAACCCATGTTGGGGCCAGGCGTGATTTCGATCAGCAGCGCGGTGAGGGCGAAGGCGCCGAGAGAACCGCTGAAAGCGTCGCTCATGTGCGTCCGGGCGGCGCCCGCCTCAATGCGCCTCGTCCCAGTTATCCGCCGCCCGCGCGTCGACCTGCAGCGGCACGTTCAGCGCGATCGCCGGGTGCGGGGCACCTTCCATCACGTCTTTGACGATGGCGATGGTGTCTTTCACTTCCTTTTCCGGCACTTCGAAGATCAGTTCGTCGTGCACCTGCAGCAGCATCTGCGCCTTTAGCTTCGCCGCTTCCAACTCCGGCTCCATGCGGATCATGGCGCGGCGGATGATGTCGGCGGCCGAGCCCTGCAGGCGCGCATTGATCGCGGCGCGTTCGTTGAAGGCGCGGATCGAGGCGTTTGAGGCTTTGATGTCTGGGTAGTGACACTTGCGGCCGAACAGCGTGAGCACATAGCCGTTGGCGCGGCAGAAATCGCGAGTCTCGTCCATGTAGGCGCGGATGCCGGGGAAGCGCTCGAAATATTTCTTGATGTAGGCACCGGCTTCCTCGCGCTCGATGCTCAATTGATTGGCGAGGCCGAAGGCCGAAATGCCGTAGATGATGCCGAAGTTGATGGCCTTGGCGCGGCGGCGGATGTCCGCTGGCATATCCTTGACCGGTACGCCGAACATTTCCGACGCCGTCATGGCGTGGATGTCGATGCCTTCCTGGAACGCCTTGCGCAGCGCCGGCACGTCGGCGACTTCCGACAGCAGCCGCAACTCGATCTGCGAGTAATCGGCCGAAATTAGCTTCATGCCCGGCGCTGCGACGAAGGCGCGACGGATCTTGCGGCCTTCCTCGGTGCGGATCGGGATGTTCTGCAAATTCGGCTCGGATGACGACAGGCGTCCCGTCGAGGTCGCGGCGAGCGCGTAGCTGGTGTGGACGCGGTTCGTCTTCGGATTGACGTAAGTCGGCAGCGCCTCGGTATAGGTCGAGCGCAGCTTCGACACCTGACGCCAGTCGAGAATCGTGCGCGGCAGTTGATGGCCTTGCTCAGCCAGCTCTTCAAGTTCGCGGGCACCGGTCGACCATTGCCCGGTCTTGGTCTTGGTGCCGCCGGGCAGGCCCATCTTGCCGAACAGGATGTCGCCAAGCTGCTTGGGCGAGCCGGGGTTCACCTGCGCGCCGGCGATCTTGTTGATCTCCTGCTCCAGGGCGACTTGCTTGGTGCCGAACTCGTTCGACAGCCCCGCCAGCACGGCGCGGTCGATCGAGATGCCGCGTTCTTCCATGCGCGCCAGCACGCGGGCCAAGGGCCGCTCCAGCGTTTCGTAGACCGTGACCACTTTCTCCGCCGCCATGCGCGGCTTGAGCGCATGCCACAGCCGCAGCATCGCGTCGGCGTCTTCCGGCGCGTAGGACGCGGCGCGCTCGATGGGCGTCGCCTCGGGCGTCAGCAGCGCCTTTTCCTTGTTCTTCACGTCGTTGAAGCGTGACAGGCTGCGGCCGAAGTAGCGGTTGCCGAGGCTTTCGAGCGCGTGCGAGCCCTTGCCGGCATCGAGCACGTAAGACATCAGCATCACGTCGTCGATGCAGCCGATGCGGACGCCGCGACAGGCCAGCACCAGCCAGTCGCGCTTGACGTCGTGGCCGAGCTTGATGATGCCGCCGTCCTCGAGGATCGGCTTCAACGCGTCGAGCGCTTCGCTTTCCGAAAGCTGGCCCGCGGAGAGCTTGGCGGCGAACAGACCCGAGGCGTCGTTGTCGCTGGCGTCGCGGTGGCCGAGCGGCAGATAGGCGGCTTCGTTGGGCCCGACCGCCAAAGCGATGCCGACCAGCGATGCCTGCATCGGATCGATGCTGTTGATCTCGGTTTTCAGCGACAGCACGCCGGTGTCGAAGGCGCGCGCGATCCAATGCTTCAGGCGCGCGAGGCTGTTGACGGTCTCGTATTTCGTCGCATCGAACTTGGCGTCACGCAGCGCGGCAATGCGGCGCTCCGCAAGCGACACCGGCGTATGCACGTCCGCCGCGCCGGGCATTCTCTCGCTGACAACCGGGGCGGGGGCGGTCCCGCCGAACAGGTCGCCGGTTCCGGTCGCCGGCACATTGCGTGCGGGAGGCGGCGACGATGACAGCTTGCCATCGGACTCGACCTGGCTGGCGTCGATGCCGCTCTTTTCGGCGACACGGCGGGTGATGGTGGAAAATTCCATCGCCTTCAGGAAGGCGATCAGATTCTTATAGTCCGGCGCGTGCACCGCGAGCTGGTCGACCTCGACCTCCAGCGGCACGTTCTGGTCGAGCGTTACGAGGCGCTTGGAGATGCGCGCCAGTTCGGCATTGTCGATCAGCGTCTGGCGCCGCTTGTCCTGCTTGATCTCGCCCGCGCGCTTAAGCAGCGTTTCGAGGTCGCCGTATTCGCCGATCAACTGCGCCGCCGTCTTGACGCCGATGCCCGGCACGCCCGGCACGTTGTCGGACGAGTCGCCGATCAGCGCCTGAACCTCGATCACCTTGTCGGGACCGACGCCGAATTTCTCCATCACCTCGGCTGGGCCGATACGCTTGTCCTTCATGGTGTCGTACATGGTGACGCAGTCACTAACGAGCTGCATCAGGTCCTTGTCGGACGACACGATGGACGTGGTGGCGCCGGCTTCACAGGCGAGGCGCGCATAGGTCGCGATCAGGTCGTCGGCTTCGAAGCCCGCCTGTTCCAGGCAGGGGATTTCGAAGGCGCGCACGGCGTCTCGGATCAACGGGAACTGCGGCCGCAGGTCTTCCGGCAGATCGGGCCGGTGCGCCTTGTATTGCGGATACATCTCGGTGCGGAAGGTCTTCTCCGACTTGTCGAAGATCACCGCCAGATGCGTCGGCTTGTCGTCCTTCGGCATGTCGGCCAGCAGCTTCCACAGCATGTTGCAGAAGCCGAGCACGGCATTGACCTGCAGGCCGTCCGACTTGCGGGTCAGCGGCGGCAGCGCGTGATAGGCGCGGAAGATGTAACCGGAGCCGTCCACCAGAAACAGGTGGTCGCCCTTCTTCAGCGGGCGCGCGGCGGAGTTCGAAATGGTGGGGGTTTCGGCTTTGGTTTTTGCGGATGCTGGCATGGCACTGAATGTGGGCCGTCGCGGCGTTTGAATCAATGCGTGTTAAGCCGCCTGTGGACGCCGGAATCTCACGCTGCGTGGAGGATTTGTGACTTGCCGGGTGTCTCGCGATTTGGAACCGGCTCTGCTATGCCATCCCCTGATTTGCGCGATTAAGACGGACCCGAGATATGCGCGTGACAATGATCGGTACCGGTTATGTCGGCCTGGTTTCCGGGGCCTGCTTTGCCGACTTCGGCCATGACGTGACCTGCGTCGACAAGGACAAAGGTAAGATCGCGGCGCTGGAACGCGGCGAAATGCCGATCTACGAGCCGGGCTTGGCCGAATTGGTCGCCAACAACGTCCGCGCCGGCCGGCTGAAGTTCACCACCGATTTGCCGAAGGGCGTCAAAGACGCCGACGCGGTGTTCATCGCCGTCGGCACGCCGTCGCGCCGCGGCGACGGCCATGCCGATCTCAGTTTTGTCTACGACGCCACCCGCGAGATCGCCGCCGCGCTCGACGGCTTCACGGTGGTGATCACGAAGTCGACCGTGCCGGTCGGCACCGGCGACGAGGTCGAACGCATCATCCGCGAGAGGCATTCGGAAGCGCAATGCGTCGTGGTGTCGAACCCGGAGTTCCTGCGCGAGGGCGCCGCGATCCAGGACTTCAAGCATCCCGACCGCATCGTGGTCGGCACCGACGACGCGCGCGCGCGCGAGGTGGTGACCGAAATCTACCGGCCGCTTTATCTCAACCGCTCACCGATTCTGTTCACCGGCCGGCGCACCGCCGAGTTGATCAAATACGCCGCCAACGCCTTCCTCGCCACCAAGATCACCTTCATCAACGAGATCGCCGATCTGGCGGAGAAGGTCGGCGCCGACGTGCAGGAGATCGCGCGCGGCATCGGCCTCGACAACCGCATCGGCTCGAAATTCCTCCACGCCGGGCCGGGCTATGGCGGCTCGTGCTTTCCCAAGGACACGCTGGCGCTGATCAAGACCGGGCAGGACTACGCGGCGCCGCTGCGCATCGTCGAGGCGGTCGCCGCGGTCAACGAGTCCCGCAAGCGCGCGATGGCGCGCAAGGTGTCGGCGGCGCTCGGCGGCGACATGCGCGGCCAGACGATTGCCGTGCTCGGCCTCACGTTCAAGCCGAATACCGACGACATGCGCGATTCTCCGTCGCTGCCGCTGGTGACCGCGCTGCAGGACATGGGCGCGAAAGTGCGCGCCTTCGATCCGGTCGGCATGGAGCAGGCCAAGCCGATGATGAGTAATGTCACATTCTGCGACGACGCCTATTCCTGCGCCGAGGGCGCTTCGGCGCTGGTGATCGTCACCGAGTGGGAGCAGTTCCGCGCGCTGGATTTCAAGCGCCTGAAGACGCTGATGAAGCGCGCCGTGCTGGTCGACCTGCGCAACATCTACCGGCACGAGGAAATCGCCCGCCACGGCTTTGCCTATGAGAGCATCGGGCGGGCGCGCGTCGATGCGCCGATTTCCTGACCGGCTTCCCATCGATGACGCGCTCGGACGTCTGACCGGCGCGTTGCAGGCCAACAACGCCGCGGTGCTGGTGGCGCCGCCCGGCGCCGGCAAGACCACGCGCGTGCCGCTGGTGCTGCTCGACGAGCAGTGGGCGGCGGGCAAGAAGATTCTCGTGCTGGAGCCGCGACGGCTGGCGGCGCGCGCCGCAGCTAGCCGTATGGCCTCGACCATCGGCGAGCAAGTCGGCGGCACCGTCGGCCTGCGTGTGCGCTTCGGCTCCAAGGTGTCCAAAAGCACGCGCATCGAGGTCATCACCGAAGGTGTGTTCACGCGGCTGATCCTCGACGATCCCTCGCTCGAGGGCATCGCCGCGGTGCTGTTCGACGAATTCCACGAACGATCTTTGGACGCCGATTTGGGCCTCGCGTTGGCGCGCGACGTCCAACTGGCGTTGCGCGAGGACCTCAAGATTCTGGTGATGTCGGCGACGCTCGACGGCGCGCGCGTCGCGGCGTTGCTCGGCAATTGTCCGGTCGTGGAGAGCGAAGGCCGCGCCTTTCCGGTCGATACACGCTATCTAGGCCGCGATCCACGCGAGCGCATCGAGCGTCCGGTAGCGGACGCGGTGCAGCGCGCCTTGCGCGCCGATACCGGCTCGCTGCTGGTGTTTCTGCCGGGCGCCGCCGAAATCCGTCGCACCGAGACGCTGCTCAAGGAGCGCATCGCCGACGCGAACGTCGATGTCGTGACGCTGTTCGGCGCGCTCGATGCGCGCGAACAGGACCGCGCGATTTCACCGGCGCCCCAAGGGCAGCGCAAGGTGGTGCTGGCGACGTCGATTGCCGAGACCTCGCTGACCATCGAGGGCGTGCGCGTGGTGATCGACAGCGGCCTGTCGCGCGTGCCGCGCTACGAGCCCGACGTCGGCTTGACGCGGCTTGAAACCGTGCGGGTGTCGCGCGCCGCCGCCGACCAGCGCCGTGGCCGCGCCGGCCGCACCGAGCCCGGCGTCTGCTACCGGCTGTGGGATGAGCCGCAGACCGGATCGCTCGAGGCTTATACGCGGCCGGAAATCTTGTCGGCTGATCTGTCGTCTTTTGTGCTCGACCTGGCGCAATGGGGCGCGGCCGATCCGGGCAAGCTGGCGTTCCTCGATCCGCCGCCCTCGGCCGCGCTCAACGAGGCGAAGGCGTTGCTCGGCGAACTCGGCGCTATCGATGCCGAAGGTCGCATCACCGAGGAGGGCCGCAAGCTGCGCGCTCTGCCGTTGCCGCCGCGGCTCGCGCGGATGGTGGTCGATGCCGCCGCCGAAGGCGCCGGCGAAGCCGCTGCCGCCGTTGCTGCCGTTATAACCGAACGCGGGCTGGGTGGGGATGATGTGGACTTGCGTCATCGTCTCGATCAGTTTCGCCGCGACCGCTCGAAACGCGGCGAGGAGGCAAGAGCGATGGTGAGGCGTTGGGTTGATGCGCTTGATCGTCAAGGCAATGACGACGAGGCATCGCCCGGCTCGCTCCTGGCGCTGGCTTATCCCGATCGCATCGCCAAGAACCGCGGCGGCGGCGGCGCGTTCCTGCTGGCGAGCGGACGCGGCGGAAATGTCGATCCAGCCTCGGCGCTGGCGCGCGAACCGTTTCTGACAGTGGCCGAATTGACCGGCGCGGCGGCATCGAGTCGTATTGTGCTGGCGGCGCCAATCATGCTCGACGAGATCGAGGCGCGTTTTGCCGACAAGATCGAGGATCGCGACGCGGTGACGTTCGACGCTGCGTCGGCATCGTTGCGGGCGCGGCGCAGCCGCCGCCTCGGCGCGCTGGTGCTGGCCGAGCAGATCAAGCAGGTCGCGCCCGACGCTGAGACCGCGAAGGTGCTGGCGCGAGGCATCGTGTCGCTCGGCCTCGACAAATTGCCGTGGAGCAAGGCGACGCTGCAATTCCAGACGCGTGTCGAATTCCTGCGCAAGGCCGAAGGCGACGAGTGGCCCGATCTGTCGAACGACGGTCTGGCGCGCAACGCCGAATGGCTGGAGGCGCTGGTGCTCGACAAGACTGCGCGGAGCGAAATTTCCGTCGAGGCTTTATCTGATGCGATGACGGCGCTGGTGCCGTGGAATCTGCGCCGCCGGCTCGATGCCGAAGCGCCGACGCATTTCACCGCGCCGACGGGTTCGTCGGTCCCGATCGACTACGAAGCCGAGCAGGGCCCCACAGTATCGATTCGCGTGCAGGAGTTATTCGGCCTCGGGCAACATCCGGCGATTGCCGGCGGGCGGGTGCCGTTGGTGATCGAGTTGTTATCTCCCGGTCATAAACCGGTGCAGATCACCCGTGATCTGCCCGGCTTCTGGCGCGGCAGCTATGCCGACGTGCGGACCGATCTGCGCGGCCGCTATCCGCGACATCCCTGGCCCGACGATCCGGCGAACGCGGCGCCAACCCGCCGCGCCAAGCCCCGCGGGACATAGTTTCAATTGCCGCCAAGCGCTTAACCGTCCGATTACCATCGGAAAAAGGCGTACCGCCGGCGAGCCTTCGTTAAGCCGGCCTTGGCTCTCGCCATGCCAGTGTCGCCCGCTGTTTCGGGGTTATCGACATGCGTCAGATTCTTATTTTCGCCGCGGCTCTGCTGGTGTTTGGTGGTGTTGCTGCGCGCATCTTCGACCAGAAGCTCGCGCAGCCGCCGGTGCAAGCCGCGGTGGCGCAGTCGGACGATCAGCCGCGCCAATCGGCAACCTCCGGCCGCAGCCTGACATTGGAAAGCGGGCGCGACGGCCATTTCCCGGTCGAGGCGCGCATCGAAGGCCGCCGCGTCGACTTCATCGTCGACACCGGCGCATCGCTGGTGATCTTTCGCGAATCGGATGCAGCCCAGGCCGGCTTTCGTCCGATGCGCAGCGACTACACTGCGACGGTCTCCACCGCCAACGGCAAGATCAAGGCGGCACCTTTCAAGCTCGACCGCATCGAAGTCGGCGGCATCACGATCTATGACGTTCCGGCGCTGGTGCTGCCCGACGACGCGTTGGGGAATAACCTGCTCGGCATGTCGTTTCTGTCGCGGCTCAAGCGCTACGAAGTTGCCAACGGCCGCATGGTCCTCGAGCAGTAAGTATTCTGCCACATTCTCGTGAGAATAAGAGGGATCGCTTTGCGCTCTCTGGGCGTTAGGCTATGCAAGTTTCAACCCGGCCCCGCCTATTTCTGAGGACCTGATGTTTCCCAAGCCGAAATCCGCGCTGACCCCCAACACGTATGAATATGAATCCTCGCCGCTGGTGAAAGCGACCGGCTTTCGCGAGTACGACGCGCGCTGGCTCCTGGAAAAAGAAATCAACCTGATGGGCCTGCAGGCGCTGGGCATGGGGCTCGGCACGCTCATCAAGGAAATGGGCGTGAAGCAGGAGATCGTCACCGGCCACGATTTCCGCAGCTATTCCGCCTCGGTGAAAATGGCGCTGGTGTCCGGCCTCTTGGCCTCCGGCTGCAAGGTGCACGACATCGGGCTCTGCATCACGCCGATGGCCTATTTCGCGCAGTTCGAGTTGAACGTGCCTTGCGTGGCTATGGTCACCGCCTCGCACAACGACAATGGCTGGACCGGCGTCAAGATGGGCGCCAACCGCCCGCTGACCTTCGGGCCGGTGGAAATGAAGCGGCTGAAAGAAATTGTGCTGAGCGCTTCCTTCGATCTCAAAGGCGGCGGCGAATATGTGTTCGTCGAGAATTTCCCGGCGCGGTATCTCGCCGACCTGACCGCGAAGCGGCCCAAACTCAAGCGCAAGCTGAAAGTCGTCGCGGCCTGCGGCAATGGCACGGCCGGCGCCTTCGCGCCCAAGGTCCTCGAAGCCATCGGCTGCGAAGTCGTGCCGCTCGACTGCGAGCTCGACCACTCGTTCCCACGCTACAATCCGAACACCGAAGACATGAAGATGCTGCACGCCATGCGCGATGCGGTGCTGTTCCACAAAGCCGACGTCGCGCTTGGCTTCGACGGCGACGGCGACCGCTGCGGCGTGGTCGACAATGAAGGCGAGGAGATTTTCGCCGACAAGGTGGGCGTCATGCTGGCGCGTGATATGTCATCGATCCACAAGAACTCGACCTTCGTGGTCGACGTGAAATCGACTGGGCTCTTTCTCACCGATCCGGTGCTCAAGGCCAACGGCGTCAAGGTCGACTATTGGAAGACCGGGCACTCCTACATCAAGCGCCGCGTCAACGAGCTGGGCGCGGTGGCGGGCTTCGAGAAGTCGGGCCATTTCTTCTTCAACAAGCCGTTCGGCCGCGGCTATGACGACGGCATGATCTTCGGCCTCGCGGTCTGCGACATGCTCGACCGCAATCCCGGAAAGTCGATGGCCGATTTGCGCAAGGCGCTGCCCAAGACCTGGGGCTCGCCGACCATGGCGCCGCATTGCGCCGACGAGGTGAAGTACGGCATCGTCGATCAGGTGGTGAAGCACTTCGAGGCGATGAAGGCCAAGGGCGAGAAATTCGACGGCCAGCCGATCCGCGATCTGGTGACGGTCAACGGCGTGCGGGTCACCGTCCAGGACGGCACCTGGGGCCTGGTGCGGGCCTCATCGAACAAGCCGGAATTGGTGGTGGTGGTCGAAAGCCCGGCGTCGGAAGCGCGCATGCGCGAGATGTTCAAATCGGTCGACGCCGTGCTGCGCACGCACCCCGAGGTCGGCGAATATAATCAGACGATCTAGTCAGCCCCAAAACCGCCCGGTGCCGCCGATCGCGACAACGATCAGGCCGAGCGGCAGGTTGATCTGAATGATCTTGGCGATCAGGCCGATGTGGCCGGCCGCCGTTGGCCAATCCTTGGCGTCGACCGCGCGTTTGAACTTCAGCCACGGCCCGTGGAACAGCCAGGCGAAAAGCACGACCATGATCAGGCCGAGCAATTGCATCAAATTGATGTAGAGCGGCGCGCCCTTGAAGCCGCCGAAGGTCGTGACCAGCATCCAGTAACCGCTGCCGAGCAGCAGCAGGATCGACACCCAGACCCAGATGAAAAACTTGGCAAAGAAACCACGCCACAGTTGCAGGCGTTGCGGGCCTTCGAGCGCGCCCGCGGCCGGCCGCAGGCAGAGATAGGCGGCGAACATGCCGCCGACCCAGACCACGGCGCCGAGAATGTGAAGTGTGAGGGCGAATGTGGTGTCGAGCATGGCTTGGGTTCTCGGTTGATGGCTAAGCCGATGCTAGCACGGCCGCTAGGCGTTGCGGTACAAGCGGGCCATGCGCATTGCCATTCTCGGCGCCGGGCCCGCCGGCCTTTATCTGTCCTATCTGATCAAGCGCCGCCGGCCGGACGCCGACGTCGTGCTGATCGAACAGAACCAGGCCGACGCCACCTTCGGCTTCGGCGTGGTGTTTTCCGACCGGGCGCTGGAGTTCCTGCGCGAGGACGATCCGGAGACCTTCGCCGCCATCGCGCCCCAGATGGAATCCTGGAACGACATTACGCTGGTCCACAAGAACGAGCGCATCGTCATCGATGGCATCGGCTTTGCCGCCATCGGCCGGCTGAAGCTGCTGCAACTGCTGCAGGCGCGCGTTAAATCCGTCGGCATCGAGCCGCAGTTTGGCCGCGTGGTGAAATCGCTTAGCGACTTGGGCGAGGCCGATCTGATCGTCGGCGCCGACGGCGTCAATTCGCTGGTACGGCATACCTTCGTCGAGGAGTTCGGCGCCGGCGTCGGCTATCTGGCCAATCGTTTCGCCTGGTTCGGCACCAGCAAGGTGTTCAACACCTTGACCCAGACCTTCCGCCACACGCCGATCGGCAATTTCAACGCGCATCATTATCGCTATGCGCCGGGCCGCAGCACCTTCATCGTCGAAGTCGATGCCGCCACCTTCGTCGGCGCCGGCTTCGAGAAGATGGATGACGCGGACTCTCGCGCGCTGTGCCAGAAAGTGTTCGCCGACGCGCTCGACGGGCGGCCGCTGATTTCGAACAATTCGGTCTGGCGCCGCTTTCCGCAGGTGACGAATGCGCGTTGGCACCACGGCAAGCACGTGTTGATTGGCGATGCTCTCCACACCGCGCATTTTTCCATCGGCTCCGGCACCCGGCTGGCGATGGAGGACGCCATCGCGTTGAACCGCGCTCTGGCCGAGCATGGCGACGACGTGGTCTCAGCGCTGCCGGCCTTTGAAGCTGCACGGCGGCCGATTTTGGAAAAGATCGTCAACGGTGCCAATACCAGCGCCGCCTGGTACGAGAATTTCGGCGAGCACATGAGCCTCGCGCCGGCGGAATTCGCCATGAGCTACATCATGCGCTCGGGCCGCATCGACATCGAGCGTCTGCGCAAGCTGTCGCCGGGATTTGTCAAATGGGTCCAGGGCGAGCGCCAATAGCGGCCTTCCGCGGGGCTAGTGCCGCCGATTTGAAGTTCCTGCATCACCTGCCGCAAGTTCGTTCAGGAACTTCAAATCGATAAGCGGCACTAGAATCATATACTTGCTAGTGCCCCTTGTTTCCGAAGTTCGTGTCAGAGCTTGCTGTTATGAATGACGAACTTCGGAAACAGGGCACTAGTGGTTAATAATTCATAGAAGGTTGTCGGGTACAAACTGTCGCGCCCGGGAGCCTGATCAGTTGGATTATTTTTTTCAGCACGACTGGCGTTTTGTCGTCGTCGGCATGTGCGCGCTGGTTGGTGTTGCTGGCCTTGGCTGCTGGCTGCGTGCCAAGGCGCGTGCGCGGGATGGCGTCTTGCTGTCCATGGTCGTCAACAACATGACCCAGGGCGTCGTCCTCATCGACGCCAATGAACGCGTGCTGGTTTGCAACGACCGTTATGTCGATATGTACCGGATGTCGCGCGAGATCGTGAAGCCGGGCTGCACGCTCACGGACCTGATCAAGAATCGAATCGCCACCGGCAGCCTCAACATCGATGCCGAGAAGTACCGCGCCGAGATATTGAACGCGGTGCGTCCGGGGCACGACATGAGTCGGATCGTCGAGACGCCGGACGGGCGGGCGGTCGCTGTCGTCAACCGGTCGATCGAGGGCGGCAAGTTCTGGATCGGCACGCATGACGACATTACCGACCGCATCATGGCCGAACGAAAAGGGGCTGCTCTGGAGGAGCAGGAACGCCGGCGCATCGAAGTCGAATCGGAAGTGCGAACGTTTCGCGATAATGCCGAGCAGGTCTTACGTACCGTAAGCGGTAGCACCGCCGCGCTCAAATCGATCGCCACTGCGCTGGCGCAATCGGCCGGTAGCACGTCGGATCGCACTGCCGGAGCCGTCCGAACCTCCGGCATAACCTCCGCGAACATGACCGCGGCCGCCGGCGCGGCGGCGGAGTTGATCGCCTCGATCGCGGAAATCGGCCGCCAAGTCGGCCAAGCCGCGGAATTGGTCAAACATTCGGTAACCGAGGCGCAGACCACCAACGAACAAATGGCGCGCCTTACCGAGTCCGTTCAGGAAATCGGCGAGATCGTCAATCTCATTCGCAGCATCGCCGGGCAGACCAACCTGCTCGCGCTCAATGCAACGATCGAGGCGGCCCGCGCCGGCGAAGCCGGGCGGGGCTTTGCCGTCGTCGCTTCGGAAGTCAAGTCGCTGGCCGTACAGACCGCGAAATCGACAGAGCAGATCGCGGTCCAGATCGACGCGGTGCAGAGCTCGACTCGTTCCGCCGTGGAAGCGATTCGGCGCAACACCGAGCGCATGCGGGAAATCGACGGCTATACCTCGGCCGTCGCGCGTTCGCTCGAAGAGCAGGACGCCGCCACCGAGGAAATTTCCCGGAATGTATCGTTCGCGGCGGACGGGGCGAAAGCCATGGTCGCTGTCCTCGACAACGTGACCGGTGCGGTCGCGGAAACGCGCAACGCGGCGAGCGAGGTTCTGGCGGCATCAGAGTCGGTCGAGGCCGCGAGCGCCGGTCTCGAACATCGGATCGAAAACTTTCTTAGCCGCGTAGCGGTCTGAGCTTACGGCTTCGACTATTCCGCATTTCGTTCTAGCCGTTGCGCTTTTCGGCCCGCATCGTCGGCAGGCCGATGCCGGTGGAGTCGAAGCCGCCGTCCACCGCGATCACCTGGCCGGTGATGTAGCTGGCGCGGTCGCTGCACAGAAAGAAAATGGTCTCCGCCAGCTCTTCCTCGAGCCCGTAGCGGTTGAGCGGCATGTGATCGTGATAGTCGGCGCGGATTTCCGGCGTGTGCACGGCCTTGGCCATGGCGGTATCGACCGGACCGGGCGCCACCGCATTGACTCGAATGCCGAGCGGCGCCAGTTCGACCGCTTGCTGTTTGGTCAGATGCGCCAAGCCGGCTTTGCTGGTGCCGTAGGCGGTGCGCAAGGTCGAGGCGCGCAAGCCCGAAATCGACGTGATGTTGACGATCGCGCCGCCGCCAGTGTCGCGCATCAGCGGCGCCGCGGCCTGCGTGCACAGGAACGGCCCGGTCAGGTTGACGGCGAGCACGCGCGACCAGTCTTCGTAAGTCACGTCGAGGATCGGCTTGAAGATGGCGATGCCGGCATTGTTGATCAATGTGTCGAGCCGGCCGAAGGTCTCGATAAGATCATCGAAAGCAAGCTGCACGCGCGCGGGGTCCGATACGTCGCATTCAATCGCCATCGTGATGTCTGGCTTGGCCAGGACGGCGGCAGTTCGACTGAGATTGTCGCCGTCGATGTCCAGCAACGCGACGCGGTAACCGTCGGCGAGAAATCGTTTGGCGGTGGCGAGCCCGATGCCGCGCGCGGCGCCGGTCACCAGCGCGACTTTTTGCGGTTCTGACGTCATGTTTCCCCCGGATCAGGCTGCGCGACGGGAACTTATTTAGCGCGTAGGCTTTGTGTTGGGGGCGCCACCGCCCCATCACCCAGAGGATTATAGTGTGGAGCTCGATGTTGGCTATGAGTTGATTTACGATCTTCCGCAGCCGACACCGATGTTGCTGGTGCTGCATATTCACTACACCCGCGCCTCCGATATCCTGGTTCCCGATCACATCCTGACCGATCCGCCGGTTCCGCTGGTCGCCTATCGCGACGGCTTCGGCAACTGGTGCAGCCGTATCGTCGCGCCGGCCGGACGTTTCAGGATTGCGAGCAACGCGGTGGTGCGGGATTCCGGCAAGCCCGACACCGCTGTGAAAGACGCGCAGCAGCATTCTATCGAGGATTTGCCGGAAGAGGCGTTGGTGTTTCTTCTGGCGAGCCGGTACTGCGACACCGAAAAGCTGTCGCAGGCGGCGTGGGAATTGTTCGGCCAGACCCAGCCCGGCTGGGCGCGTGTGCAGGCGATCTGCGATTACGTCCACAATCACATCGCGTTCAATTATGGCGACGCCAACCCGACACGAACGGCGTCGGAAGCCTTCCACGAGCGGCGCGGCGTCTGCCGCGATTTCACCCATCTGGCGATTGCGTTCTGCCGCTCCATGAACATCCCGGCGCGCTACTGCACCGGCTATCTCAGCGATCTCGGCACGCCGAAGCCTTGGGCGGTCGGCGATTTCGCCGCCTGGTTCGAGGCCTATATCGGCGGGCGCTGGCAGATGTTCGATCCGCGCAACAACACGCCGCGGCTTGGGCGCGTGCTGATGGCGCGCGGCCGCGACGCCATCGACGTCGCGATCACCACGACCTTCGGGCCGAATACGTTGGTCAGCTTCAAGGTGACGACCGATGAGACGCCCGCCAGCGCGGCGAAATCCGCCGTAAGCTGACGCGCCTCAGTCCTTCTCTTCCGCGAAGGTGTCGCGGAACGGGTGCGCCGGATAGACGCCGAGGATGGTCAGTTCCTTGGAGAAGAAGGCGAGTTCCTCCAGCGCGAACACCAGCGAACTGTCGTCGGGGTGGCCTTCGACGTCGGCATAGAATTGCGTGGCGAAGAAATTGCCGCCGACCATGTAGCTCTCGAGCTTGGTCATGTTGACGCCATTGGTGGCGAAGCCGCCCATCGCCTTGTACAAAGCGGCCGGCAGGTTGCGCACGCGGAACACGAAGGTCGTCACGATCTTGCCGTTGCCGGGCTTGGCCCATTTCTTCTCGCGCGACAGCACGACGAAGCGCGTGGTCGAGTGCGACTCGTCCTCGACGTTCTCTTTCAAGATGTTGAGGCCGTAGATTTCGGCAGCGAGCCGCGACGCGATCGCCGCGCGGGTCACGTCCTTGGCTTCGGACACTTCACGTGCGGAGCCCGCGGTATCGGCGCCGACGACCGGCTTGAGTTTCAGCTCGCGGATCATGCCGCGGCATTGGCCGAGCGCCATGACGTGGCTCTCGACCGTCTTGATCGTCGACAGGCTCGCGCCAGGGATCGCCATCAACTGATTGCGGATCGGCAGAAACCATTCGGCGATGATGTGCAAGCCCGAGGTCGGCATCAGATGATGGATGTCGGCGACACGGCCGGCGATCGAATTCTCGATCGGGATCATGCCGAGATCGACGTCGCCGGAGGTCAGCGCGGTGAAGCAATCCTCGAACGTCGGGCAGGGGATCGGCTCGTAATCCGGATAGGCTTCACGGCAGGCGAGATCGGAATTCGCGCCGGGCTCGCCCTGGAAAATGATCTTTTTCTTGCTCATAGCCCGTTCCGTACGCAGACCTTCAAACCCGAGTCAACCGCCGAGCATCTTGCGCGCCTTCGCCAATTCCTCAGGTGTATCGACGCCGAGCGGCACGCCTTTGACGATGGCGGCGTCGATGCGCATGCCGGCATCGATCGCGCGCAATTGCTCCAGACGCTCGCGCTGCTCATTGGCCGAGGGCGGCAGCGCGACGAAACGCGCCAACGCCGCGCGGCGGTAGGCGTAAAGGCCGATGTGGTGATAGTGCGGCCCGGGGCCGGTCGCGTCGGCGCGCGTGAACGTGGTGGCGTGAAAGCAGTCCGGCCCGATCATAGCGCCCGAGACCTTCACCACATTCGGGTTGCTGCGTTCGGCATCGTCGGTGATGGCGGCGGCCAGCGTCGCGATGTCGACCTTCGGGTCGGAAAGCGGGCCAAGCGCGGCGCGGATGTCGGCCGGATCGATGGTCGGCAGGTCGCCCTGGACATTGACCACGAGGTCGACGCGGTGCTCCGGGTCGAGCGCCTCCAGCGCCTCGTAGATGCGGTCGGAGCCGGACACGTGATCGCCGCGGGTCATCACGGAGCGACCGCCGGACTTTTCCACCGCCGTCTGGATCGCCTCGGAATCGGTCGCTACCACCGCCTCGCCGATGCCGGCCGCCTCGGCACGCCGCAGCACGTGCACGATCATTGGCAAGCCGTTGATATCGATCAGCGGTTTGCCGGGCAGGCGGGTCGAGGCCATGCGGGCCGGGATGAGGATGATGGTGTTAGGCATTGGTTCGGGCGGCGGCTCAAAAGGCTTGCGTTAAAGGCCTTGGACAAGACGAATGTCGGTAGCGCCGCGGCGCTTATACGGGTTGCCAGCGCCCAGGCAAACCGGTATCTGTCCGCCGCTGCCGGAACCTCGGCGGCGAACCAATTTCCAGCCCCGTTTCGCCCGCTCCGGGAGCCGTTTTGCGATGAATTCCTTCGAACTCAATAAAGTCCTCGGGGCGATCCTCGCCACCTGCCTGATCGTGCTGTCGCTGAACATCGGCGCGAGCGCCATTTTCAGCCCCGAAAAGCCGGCCAAGCCGGGCTACGAGATTGCCGTCAAAGAGAGCACCGGTGGAGACGCCAGCGCCGCCAAGGAGCCGGAGCAGCCGATCGAAACGCTGCTCGCCAGCGCGTCCGCTGAAAAAGGCGCGGCGACCGCCAAGCAATGCCAGGCCTGCCACACCTTCGAGAAGGGTGGCCCGAACCGGGTCGGCCCGAACCTGTGGGGTGTCGTCGGCGACGAGCGCGGCAAGGGCCGCGGCGGCTTCAATTTCTCGGCCGCGATGAAGGCCAAGGGCGGCGAATGGACTTTTGACGAGCTCAACAAGTTCCTGGCCAATCCTCGCGGCTATATTCCCGGCACCAACATGACCTTCGCGGGCATCTCGCGTGACAGCCAGCGCGCCGACGTTATCGCCTTCCTGCGCGAGCACGCCGACAACCCGGTCGCCCTGCCCAAGGCGGCGGCCAATGCCCCGGCGCCCGCCGGCGGCGAGGCACCAAAGGCGCCTGCTCCGGCAGCCGGCGCGGCCCCGGCGGCCAAGAAGTAATCGAACGCAATGGCGTGATGACGCGGCCGGGCTTTTGCCCGGCCGTTTCGTTATTAAATCACGTCGAAATGAGCGGGTCTGCGGCTCCCCGTCGCTGGTAGCGGACCGAAAAACCGACATAATCACCCGTGACTGCAGGATGACCTAGCCCAATTGCCGCCGGAGCTTGTTCCATGAAATTGACCAGACGGTCCGTCCTGCGCGCCACGGCGGCCACGCTCGCCGCGCCGGCTCTAGGCGGGCTGGGTGCAGGGTCTTTGCCCACTAGTGCAGCGGCACAAACCAAAAACTGGAAGCACGGGCTCTCGCTGTTTGGCCAGTTGAAATATCCCGAGGGCTTCAAGAATTACGACTACGTCAATCCGGCGGCGCCGCAGGGCGGCACGGCGCGGCTGATCGCGTTCGGCACTTTCGACAATTTCAATACCGTGGTGGCCGGCGTGAAGGGCAGCATCGCCATGGGTACCGAACTGTCGATCGAAACGCTGACGACCTCGGCGCTCGACGAGGTTTCCACCGAGTACGGATTATTGGCGGAAGCCGTCAGCAATCCGGACGATTTCTCCTCTGTCACCTACCGTCTGCGCGCCAATGCGCGCTGGCATGACGGCAAGCCGGTGACGCCCGACGACGTCATTTTTTCGTTCGATGTCTTCAAGAAGAACAGCCCCTTCTACGGCGCCTATTACCGCCACGTGGCGAAGATAGAGAAGACGGCTGAGCGCGAGATCACGTTCACCTTCGATGGTCCCGGCAACCGCGAACTGCCGCAGATCGTCGGTCAATTGCCGGTGCTGCCGAAGCACTGGTGGGAAGGCGCCGACAAGAGCGGCAATAAGCGCGACGTCACGCAGACCACGCTGGAGCCGCCGCTCGGCTCCGGTCCTTACCGGCTGAAGGAATTCCAGCCCGGCCGCTCTCTGGTCTACGAGAAAGTGTCCGATTATTGGGGCAAGGACCTCAACGTCGTCATCGGCACGCGCAATTTTCAGCAGATCCGCTACGAATATTTCCGCGATTCGACGGTGGCGCTGGAGGCGTTCAAGGGCGACCAGGTCGACTGGCGCACTGAGAACAGCGCCAAGGACTGGGCGACGTCATATGACTTCCCCGCGATCCGCGAAAAGAAAGTCGTGCGCGAGGAATTCGCGATCCGCAATTCCGGCGCCATGCAGGCTTTCGCGTTCAATATCCGGCGCGACAAGTTCAAGGACCCGCGCGTGCGCCGCGCCTTCAACTTCGCGTTCGATTTCGAAGAGATGAACCGCACCATCTTCTTCGGGCAGTACAAGCGCATCGACAGTTATTTCGCGGGCACCGAACTCGCGTCGTCGGGTGTGCCGGAAGGCAAAGAACTCGAAATCCTTCAGACCGTGAAGGACAAAATCCCGGGCGATCTGTTCACCAAGCCTTACGCGAATCCTGTCGGCGGCAATCCGCAGGCGGTGCGCGACAATTTCCGTCAGGCGCTCGCGTTGTTCCGCGATGCCGGTTACGAGATCAAGGACACCAGACTGGTAAACGCAAAGACCGGCGAGCCTTTTTCGGTCGAACTGCTGGTCGACGATCCGGCGAGCCAGCGTTTCGTGCTGTTCTACAAGCCGTCGCTCGATCGCCTCGGCATGATCGTGAATGTCCGCGTGGTCGATGCCGCGCAATACGAGAACCGGCTGCGACAGTGGGATTACGACATCATTGTCGCGTCCTGGGGCCAATCGCTGTCGCCCGGCAACGAGCAGCGCGATTTCTGGAGTTCGGCTGCCGCCGACCAGCCTGGCTCGCGCAATCTAATCGGCATCAAGAACCCGGCCATTGATACGCTGATCGAGCGCGTGATCTTCACCAAGGACCGCGACGACCTTGTGGCTGCCACCAAGGCGCTCGACCGCGTGCTGTTGTGGAATTTCTACGTGGTGCCGCAGTGGACCTATCCCTTCGTGCGCACCGCGCGCTGGGATCGCTTTGGCCATCCGGAGACCATGCCGAAATATGGCCGCTCGGCATTTCCGACGGTGTGGTGGTGGGACGCCGAACGGGCGGCGAAGGCGCAACGCTCTTGATCACACGGCGGCATGCGCTGGTGTTGTCGGCAGGCGCGATCGCTGCCGCGAAACTCAATGCTCCCGCCACTGCGCAAATTGCCGAAGACGTCGAGCGCCACGGCATGTCGGCTTTCGGCGATCTCAACTACCCGGCCGACTTCCCGCATTTCAATTTCGTCAATCCGGCCGCGCCCAAGGGCGGCGTCTATTCGGAATCGGTGAGCAGCCGCGGCTATAATGGCTCGTTCCTCACCTTCAATTCGCTCAACGCTTACATCCTCAAGGGCGAGGGCGCGTTTGGCATGGACCTCACCTTCACCGCGCTGATGGTGCGCTCGGGTGACGAGCCGGACGCCATGTATGGGCTCGCCGCGCGCAGCGTCGCCATTTCGGACGGCGGGTTGACGTATCGCTTCAAGTTGCGGCCCGAAGCCAAGTTTCACGACGGCACGCCCATCACTGCGCACGATGTGGTCTGGACCTTCGGCGCGCTCAAGGAGCAGGGCCACCCGATCATCACGCAGCAGCTTCGCGACTTCAAAGGCGCGGAGGCCGTTGACGAACGCACGGTGGTGGTGCGCTTTGCCGACAAGCGCGGCCGCGACGTGCCGCTGTTCGTGGCGTCGCTGCCGATTTTCTCCAAGGCTTATTATTCTAAGCAGCCGTTCGACCAGTCGACACTGGACACGCCGCTCGGCAGCGGCCCCTACAAAGTCGGGCGCTTCGAGGTCGGGCACTTCATCGAGTTCGCCCGGGTGCCGGACTGGTGGGGCGCCAATCTGCCGGTGTCGCGCGGGCAGAGCAATTTCGACACCGTGCGTTACGAATATTACCGCGACCGCGACGTCGCCTTCGAAGGCTTCACCGGCAAGAACTATCTGTTCCGTGAGGAGTTCACGTCGCGCACCTGGGCGACCCGCTACGATTTTCCGGCCTTCAAGGACGGCCGCGTCAAGCGCGACATCATTCCCGACGATACGCCGTCCGGCGCGCAAGGCTGGTTCATGAATACGCGGCGCGAGAAGTTCAAGGATCGTCGCGTGCGCGAGGCCTTGATCAACGCGTTCGACTTCGAATGGACCAACAAGAACATCATGTACGGCTCATATGATCGTACGCATTCGGTGTTTCAGAATTCGCCGATGATGGCCAAGGGCAAGCCGGACGCCGCCGAATTGGCGCTGCTCGAGCCGTTCCGCGGCAAGGTGCCGGACGAAGTGTTCGGAGAGGCCTATGTGCCGCCTGTGACCGACGGCAGCGG
>Ga0193699_10000094_pt1 | contig 41460 bp, 37 predicted proteins | sample L3c2metaG_FD_160095 | JGI IMG/M metagenome (GOLD analysis project Ga0193699, IMG submission 160095) | Soil microbial communities from a riparian zone of the East river system, Colorado, United States - L3c2 | ecosystem: Environmental > Terrestrial > Soil > Riparian zone | place: USA: East...
CGCCCACGAACTGCCGCGCCTCCAGCAGATCGGTTCCGCGCTCGAAGATGAGCACCACGCTGGACAGGCCGAGCACCGACTTGGAACGAAGGGTCGCGAGATACGGCGTGCCGCTGAGCCCCTGCTGGAGCGGCATCGTCACCAGCGCCTCGACTTCCTCCGTGGAGAGCCCGGGTGCCTCCGTCTGCACCTCGACGAGCGGTGGAGCGAACTCGGGGAAGACGTCGAGCGGCGCGTCCTGCAGCACGCGCACGCCGACGAGGACGAGCACCAGGGCGAGTGCGGCCACCGCGTAGCGAAGCCGCAGCGCGATCTCGACGAGGGTGCGCACGCCCTATTTCCCCGCGCCGAACTCGGTGCCGAACAACTCGGCCGCGCCGGAAGTGACCACGCGCGTTCCCACTCTCGGTCCCATCGCAAGAATGGCGAGCGGCCCGACGACGCGCGCGACCTCGACGCGGCGGCGAATGAACGTCACCGAGTCGGCGCGCTCGTATACCCAGCTCCCTCCGCTCATGTCGCGCACCAGTGCCGCGGCCGGCAGCGCGAGACCGCGCTCCGCCGTGGAGCCGCCGGTGAGCGCGACCGTGACGCCCACACGCTCGCCTGGCCTCAGTCGTCCCGTCACGCCCTGCACCTCGTAGTACAGGTCCACCGACGCCGCGCTCGCGTCGGCCGACGGAGGGGCCGACACGGGAATGGCCGTCATCGTCGCGCCGGTCTGCGGGCCGCCGAGGCCGTGCACGGTGGCGGACACACCGCGCCGCACCCGGCTCGCGTCGCCGGCGTAGATCGGAACACGCACCCAGAGGCGATCGGTGCGCATCACTTCCGCGAGCGGCGCTCCCGCCGCGACGGTCTGACCGGGAGCAGCGTGGATGGAGCGGATCACGCCGTCGCTGGGCGCGTTGACGGACAGCGTCGAGAGTCGCGCGTCGGCCCCGCCGCCGCGAACCTGGTCGAGCTGTGCCGCCGCCGCGTCGGCCGTGGCGCGGGCCGTCGCGAGCTCGGCCTGTGCCCGCTCGTTGTCGCGTGCCGACACGAGCCGCTCGGCGAACAGTCGCGCCATGCGGGTCGCTTCCGCCTCGGCCTGTCGCAGCCGGGCCGCCGCGACCTCCCGGTCGCGACCAGCCTGCGCGAAGTCGGGAGGAAGCGGCGCCAGTCGCAGCAGCACCGTGCCGCGCGCGACCCGCGCGCCCGCCGGCAGGAGCGCACCAGACGGAGGCGCGATCACGCGCCCCGCCACGGGTGCCGACACGATGAGCGAGAGTCCCGGCGGGACGATCACCTCGCCGCCCACGGTGCGTGTCGGCTGCGCCGTCAGCGACTCCACCGGCGCGGTCTCGATCGCCAGGCGCCGCACCGCTTGGGGCGAGAGTGTTACCGTCGTGAGCGAGGCCTCCGTGACCGGATTCTTCACCGTCGCCGCCGGGGGTGCCTTCTGCGCCTTGTCGTCACAGCCGGACGTGCATGCGAGCAGCAGCAGCGCAACCGACCTGTGTCGCGCGCTCATGGCTGCCGCCCGAGCACCGCATCCAGATCGGCGCGCGCTTCCTGGAAGGCGAGCAGCTCCACCACCGCCGCGCGGGTCACGTCACGCTCCGACCGCAGGGCGTCGAGCACCGGCACCACACTCGTCTGCCCCTCCTCGTACAGTCGCACCGCGCCGCCCCGCACCCGTCGCGCCTCCGGAAGCAGCGTGTCCCGAGCGAACCGGGCGCGCCCTCGGCTCTCCTGAAGGCGCACCAGCACGGCGCCGAGCCGCGCTCGCGCCGAGAGCCGCGTTTCGCCCGCCAGCGCCGCCTGCTCGGCAGCCGCACCGCGCGCCTGCTGCACCGCCTCACCCCCCTGGCTCCAGAGCGGAAGGGGCAGCGCAACACCGAGGATGAGGTTGCGCGCACCATCGCCGCTGCCGCCCCATTCGCGACCGGTGACCAGGCCGGGAATCGGGATGCGCGCGACGCGCGCCGCGCGGAGACGCGCTGCCGCTCCCGCCGAGTCGGCGACCGCGCCAATCACCGCTGGCAGGGAATCGACCGGCGATCCCTCATCGGCGGCAATGGCGGCGCTGTCGTCGAGGCTCTCGTCCAACCGGCCGGCCGGTCGCGGAGACAGCAACGTCTCCCACGCGATGGCCCGCGCCAGCTCGCGGCGCGCCAGCGCGGCGCCCTCACGCGCCTGCGCCGCGGTGAGGCGAGAGCGGGACGCTTCCAATGCGACCTGATCACGCTCGAGTCCCGAGATGTCTCCGGCCGCGGCTCGCCGCGTGGCGAGTCGGACGAGGGAGTCCGCGAGCGCTGTCTGCTCGGCGGCGAGGGCGAGCTGTCGATCCGCCGCCAGCGCGCCGAAGAAGGTGCGGCGCACGTCGCGCCCCACCGCGGCGATCGACAGCGTGGAATCGGCTCGCGCTCGCTCCACGATGGCGCGACCCGCGGCGAGATCGGCGCGGCGGCGCGGTAGCCACGCGAACGACTGCGTGACGGTGAGCTTGGAGGTAGGCGCGAGATTGTCTGACTCGAGCTGTGCCGACGGGTTGGGGACGGCGGAGCCCAGTCGCGCCGCGCCGCGCGCACGATCCACCGCCGCCGCGCCGGCGAGAATGAGCGGCCGCCTCTCCTGCGCACGCGCGAGCGCCTGTCGCAACGTGATCGTATCCGGCGCCTGCGTGATGGACAACGCGGTGATGCCGTGAAGAAAGAAGGTGAGCATCGGCTATGTGTGGAGTTCTGTCCGAGTTCGACCGTCGGATGCCACCGGGTCGCGCCGGCGACGACGAGCCGACTGCTCAGCGCGCCGATGGGCCCAGGCGTAGAGGGCGCAGCAGGCGGCGCCGTAGGCCGCGCCGATCATCCAGCCCCCGAGCACGTCGCTGGCCCAATGCACGTCGAGATAGACGCGACTTACCCCCACGAGAAGAGCCAGCAACGGTCCGAGGACGAGCGTGATGCGCGGCGCCAGCCGCTCGCGCACCAGCACGTAGGTCAGGACCAGCGAGGCCGCCATGCTGATCGACGCATGGCCGCTCGGGAAGCTGAAGCCGAGGTTGGCCGCGACGCCCGCCGGCGGACGGGTGATCCGATACCGCAGCTTCAGCAGCGTGACGAACAACCAGAATCCGAGCGGCGTCACCGCGAGCAGCAGCGGCCGCCGCCGCGCGCCGCGGCGCAGGAGGAGCGCGCCAAGCAGCAGCGCAGCGGGCGCGAGAACCCATGAGGAGCCGAGCCACGTCACGACGCCGAAGAATCCCCGCCCCGCGGGATGCTGGTGCGCAAGTGCCCACTCGCGCACGGCGCGGTCGAAGGTTCCTGTCTCGCGCTCGGCCACTTCCGAGCCGAACGAGAAGAACACGTAGCCGAGCGTGATGCATGCGACGGCGAACAGGATCAGGGGCCACGCCCGAGGACCGCGCTCGTCCAGCGGCTCCTCGGGCGCGGCTGTCATTCGCTCTCGTGCCCCACCGATACAATGGCGCCGGTGCGGGCATCAACATGGACCTCGTCGATCCCGTCCTTCCCGTCGACCTTGATGTCGAAGGAGTAGATCAGCCGGCCGTCCTCCTCCTCGAGCTCGCCCTTGACGATGCGGCCGCCGGGGACCCTCGTGAGGGCGAGCTTCATCGCCGAGTCGGCGGGAAGCGTCGCCTGCTGCCACAGTCCGGCCTTGTCCTCGGCAATCTCGACTCCCTGCACGGTACGCGTCTGCTTGGCGGCACAGCCCGTGATTGTGGCGCCGGCCAGCAGGACGACCACGAACGCAGCTTCGATTCGCATGGCTTCTCCTCCTCGGTGGCGGCCGCGGTCCGGATGGTCGTTTTGCGGCCGATCCTGACTGTATGCGTGGGAACCTTGCACGAACCTGAAGCGCGATGCCCGCTACCCGACGCGCTGCGGGTTGGGCTCCGCGTCGCTCGGATGAGGCACCTCGCCGGATACGGTGGCCGGCAGCGTCACGACGAAGGTGGCGCCTACGCTTCCGGCGCGAGCCGGCGCCGCATGAGCCAGCGCGCCGCCGTGCGCCTCGGCGATCCACCTGGCGATGGCCAGGCCGAGGCCCGCACCGCCCGTCGCCGACCGCTCGCCGCGCGTGCGACTCGGGTCGGCCCGGAAGAAGCGCTCGAAGACTCGCTCACGCGCCGACTCCGGTATTCCGGGACCCTCGTCCGATACGGCGATCCGGAACTGCTCCCCCGTCCGCGCCAGCTCGATCCGCACGACGCCGCCGATGGGAGAATGCTTGATCGCGTTGTCGAGCAGGTTGAGCAGCAGACGGCCGAGCAGCCCGGCGTCGCCGACGAACGGCGACTCCGGAGCGGAAACCACCTCGATCCGTACCGATCGGCCGAGGGCCTGGGCGCGAAGCGAGCGGGTCACGTCGAGCAGCAGCTCATCGAGATACAGCGGCTCCGGCAGGATCGGCAGATGTCCCGCGTCGATGCGCGTGAGCAGGAAGAGATCCTCGACGATGCGAGAGAGCCGGCGTCCGGCGTCGCGCACGACGCGAAGCGAATCGCGGTACTCCTGTTCGGGGCGCGACGCCACGCCCAGCGCGACGTCGGCTTCCGCCCACACGGTGGTCACGGGGGTGCGCAGCTCGTGCGACGCGTCGGCGACAAACCGCCGTTGCTGCGTGATCGCCGCTTCGAGCCGGGCGAGGAGATCGTTCACCACCACCGCCAGTTGTCCGACTTCGTCGTGCGGATCGGTGACGGAGAGTCGCGCATTCAGATTGGTCGCGCCGATCGCTCGCGTGCGCCGGGTCATCTCCGCCATCGGCTCGAGCGCGCGTCGCGCGAGCAGCGACCCGCCAACCGCCGCCACGACGAGCACGAGCGGAATGACGAGGAGATAGCCGGTCGCCACCTGCTTGACCGTCTCGAGAATCGGGTGCCGAGCCTGAAGCGCGACGACGGCGAGGCGGCGGTTCCCAAGACGGAGCGACTCGGACAGCGCGCGATAGCTGCCTTCCGCGTCGGCGACCGTCGTGAACGTGGGACCGGCGTGCGCACTGAGCGCGAGCCGGCGTGCCGTCGCAGTCACTGAATCGGGCGAGCTGCGGAGGTGGCGCCACGACCCGTCGGAATCCGGCACGTCACCGCGCGCCAGGAGCGTCCCGGTCGAATCGAACACGAACATCCAGGTGTCGCGGAAGCGCGTGTCGCGCACCGCGGCGCGCGCCGCCGCTTCCACGGTGCCCAGTTCGTCGAGCTCGACGTGGAGCTCCACGAGATACGCGCCACGCGCCTCCTCGAGGAACCGGTCGCTCCTGGAGGCGAGGACGCGCGCCAGCACGAGAAGGGAAACCACCGCGAAGATAGTGAGCACCAGCGCCAGCACGCCGGAGTACCAGAACGTGAGACGCCACCGCAGCGAACGGAATCGCTGGAGCCGGGCGCGCATCACGCTCCGTCGGGCGGGAGGTGGGCGCGGTCAGCGAGGAGCACGCCCGCCCCGCGGCGCGTGTGCAGCAGCGGCGCGGCGCCGGCGTCGATCTTTCGCCGCAGCCTGCTGACGTACACGTCGATGAGGTTGGCCGCAGGATCGTGGTTTTCGTCCCAGACGTGGGCGGCGAGTACGGCCCGACTGACGATCTGCCCCGCGTGCCGCGCCAGGTACTCGAGAAAGGCGTACTCGCGCGCAGTGAGCGGCACGAGCCGCCCGGCGCGGTGGACCTCCTGCCGGCGGGTGTCCACCGCCAGGTCGCCCACCGTGATGGTGGAGGGCACCACCTCGCCCCGCCGGCGCAGCAGCGCCCGTACCCGCGCGAGCAGCTCGCCGAACGCGAACGGCTTCGTGAGATAGTCGTCGGCGCCGGCGTCCAGCCCCGCGATGCGATCGTCCACCGCGTCACGCGCCGTCAGCAGCAGGATCGGTGTGTGCACGCCGCGACGACGAAGCTCGCGGCAGAGCTCGAGGCCGTCGCGCCGCGGCATGAGCACGTCGAGCACCATGGCGTCGTAACCATTGGTCGCCGCGTGCACGAGCGCCTCCTCGCCGTCCGCGACGGCGTCCACGGCGAATGCGCGCTCCCGCAGACCGCGCGTGATCGTGTTCCGGAGCTGTTCGTCGTCTTCGGCGAGCAGGATGCGCACGGCGGAAAGCTAGCTCGTCGTCCTGAGCGCCGCGAAGGACCCGCGTGCGCAGGTCCTTCGCTGACGCTCCGGACGACAGGTGTTCTAATCGATCGGCTTCAGCCTCGACACGATCTCCTCCCGCCGCGGCTCGAGAAAGGGCGGCAGCACGACCTGTTCGCCGAGCGTCGCTTCGTTCTCGTCCACACCGAAGCCCGGCCCGTCCGAGGCGATCTCGAACAGGATGCCATTCGGCTCGCGGAAGTAGAGGCTCCGAAAATAGTACCGGTCCACCTTTCCACTGTTCGGGATGCCCAGCGTGTTGAGCCGCTCCGCCCACGCGTCGTAGTCCGCGTCGGGCGTGCGGAAGGCGACGTGATGCACCCCGCCCGCCCCCTGCCGCGTTACCGGCAGTCCCGGCTGCACCGCCACGTGCAGCTCCGCGCTCGCGCCGCCCGGCCCCATCTCGTACACGTGCACCGTCTGCTTCGCATCGTCCGGATGCGCGTACTCGCGCACCGGGCGCATGTTGAGCGCTTGCCGCAGCACGGCGTCGGTCGGCTTCAGCGCGGGCACGCTCATCGTGATCGGGCCGAGGCCGCGCACCTGCTGCGCCGCCGGCACCGGGCTCGCGGTCCAGGGATGCGACTCGCCCTTCCCCGCATCGTCGACGAGCGCGATGCGTTGCCCCTCGGCGTCCTCGAAGTCGAGCGTGAGGCGTCCATCGCGTTCGGCGATCTCCCCTGCCGCAATCCCCTTCTGGCGCAGGTGCTCCTTCCACCACTCGAGCGCTTCCAGGCCGGCGACGCGGAGCCCCGTCCGCGTGATGGCGTGCGTGCCGCGCCGCTCGCGGTCCACCGGCCAGTCGAAGAAGGTCAGGTCCGTGCCCGGCGACCCCTTGGCGTCGGCGTAGAAGAGATGATACGCGCTCGTGTCGTCCTGGTTGACACTGCGCTTCACGAGCCGCATGCCGACCGTGCCTGTGTAGAAGTGGTGATTGTCGCGAATCTTCGCCGACACCGCCGTCAGGTGATGAATGCCGCCGAGCTCCATGCTGCTATCTCTCCACGCGAGCCAGCTCGCCGGCCGCGCCGTTGCTTGTCAAGGGAATGAGCTTCGCCTCGATCTCGGCGCGCCGAGGCTCGAGAAAGGGAGGAAGCGAAAGGCGCTCGGCGTCGAGCGGTCCGTCCACCTCGAACCCCGGGCCGTCGGTGGCAAGCTCGAACAGCACGTGGTTCGGCTCGCGCACGTACGCCGAGGTGAAGTAGTGGCGATCGACGATGCCGCTGTTGTGGTAGCCGGCCGCGTCGAGCCGCTCCACCCAGTCCTCCATGCGCTGGCCTTCCGGTACGCGAAGCGCGACGTGATGCACGCCGCCGGCGCCGTACCGCGCCCGCGGCAGGTCGTCGCGCACGATCACGTGGACCTCGGCGTGTGCGCCGCCATCGCCGATGGCGTAGACGTGCACGTCGTACGTCGCCGCGTCGGCCACCGGATACGTCCGGTCGTGGCGCAGTCCGAGCGCCTCGGTGAGGAAGCGATCGGTCGGTGCCAGCACCGGGACGGAGATCTCGGTGTAGCCGAGGCCACGAATCTGACGCTCGGATGGGACGGGGCTCTCGTTCCAGGGGAACGCATCGCCTACACCGCCGTCGTCGACGAGCGCGAGCGGCGTGCTCTCGACGTCATCGAAGTCGAGGACACGTCGTCCGCCGCGATCGGCAATCGGTGCGTGCGGTACGCCGAGCGCGCCGAAGCGGGCGGCCCACCACTGCAGAGTGCCGGCACCGCTGACGCGAAAGTTCGTGCGGGTGATGCTGTTGTTGCCGCGATGCTCGCGCGCCGCGCCGCGGATGTCGAACACAGTCATGTCCGAGCCCGGGCTGCCGGCGCCGTCGCCGAAGAAGAGGTGGTACATGCTCGTGTCGTCCTGGTTCACCGTCTTGATGACCGGGCGCAGGCCGAGCACTCGCGTGAAGAAGTCGTGGGTGCGTCCGATGTGCGCGCTGATCGCGCTGACATGGTGTACGCCGGTGAGACGCAGGGCCGAAGGCTGGGTCATGGTGTGCTTCCTCCTGCGGTACAATCTCACTACTAAGATGTTCGATGTCAAGAGATATGCAGCGGGAAAGCGCGCGTGCCGGCTTGGCGGTGATCGGTCCGCTGTCTCGGGATGAACGGCGACGACATGGAGGGACGTTACATCAAGTTTTCTTGATGGTCACGGAGTCGCTGCCGTCGCCGGCTTCCTCGGCAACGTGAGTGCCTTCCCGATCTCCCGGGCGCGGTTGAGATGGCGCTGTACCTCGGGCGTTGCGGAGACGAGGAGCGACTTCACCTCGGCATTCGTCGCCTTGGCCTCCATCGACTTCAGATCCCGCAGCATGACGGCGTGGCCATCCACCAGATGCCGGGCGTACGTGGTGTCGAAGGCCGGGCCCTTCGCGAGCCGCGTGAACTGGGTGACGAGGTTCTGCTGATGGAGCTTGGTCGTGTCGTCCGCCGCGGGCTTCTCCGGCAGCTTGAGCCGCTGCGACAGCCGCCGCGCGTCGCTCTCACCCGCCGAGTGGTTGTCCTTGATCTGGCGGGCGAAGTCCTTCAGCGCCGGGCTCGTGATCTTGGGAATGGCGAGGGTCGCGACCTGGACCTCGAGACGGTCGTCCTGCGCGACGCGGGCGAGGATGTTGTTGTCGGTGAGGGACGCGGGCGTCCGCACGGTGCTGTCCGTGGTGTCGGGCGGCGCGCTGGCACGGTGCGAGGCGGCGTACGCCTCCTCACTCGCGGCGACGATGCTGTCGCGGCGCGCCGCGGCATCATCGTTCGCACAGGCAGTCGGGAGCGCGAGGGTCGCGACGAGGGCCAGCCGGCGGTAGGTCCGAGCGAAGGTCATGGAGGCGGTTCGGGAAAGGGCGACGGATACCTGGCGTCAGCCGGTGTCGCACGCCTCGTGCCCCGGAGGCCGCCCTCCGCAATGGGTGGCGCATCGGCGCGCCGGCTCGCATTCTGGTGGGACCCGGCCGCCCACCCGCGCCGCCGCCCGCCGAAGTCGACTCGATCCGTCAATCCGGAGCACCACTACGATGGCTCGCTTTACCCTGCCCCGCGCCGCGGGGATCGTCGCGCTCACCGCGCTCACCGTCACCATCCCCGTCCTCACGCTCTGCGCGCAGGCTGCGGCCTCCACGGCAGCGGCCACGCGTCCGATGACCTTTCTGGACGTCCAGAACATGCGGCAGGTCGGCAATCCGGCTCCGAGCCCCGACGGGAAGTGGGTGCTCTACACGCTGAGCGTCCCCGACTGGAAGGAGGCGCGCCGACAGAACGATCTCTACGTCGTCTCGACGACCCTGGGAATCGCCAGCACGCGTCGTCTCACCTTCACCGCCGACAAGAACGAGACGGCGCCCGCCTGGTCGCGTGACGGGAAGCTGTTCGTGTTCCTCTCCGACCGCGACGCCGCGCGCGACGCGAGCGCCAACCGCGGCAGCAGCCTGCCGACGAGCGGTCCGGGCGCGCCCTATTTTCCCCCGGCCGTCGGCGGTGGAATGGGCGGCGCCTCGTATCAGCTCTATCTCATGCGCCCGGACGGCGGTGAAGCGCGCAAGATCTCCGACGCGAAGGACGGCGTGACGACCTATGCCTTCTCGAAGGATGGCTCCTGGCTCGTGTACCGCTCAGGCCCCGCCACCCAGGAACAGCTCTACGCGCTTCCGGTCGCCGCGCTGGCTGCCGGCGATTCGGTGAAGCCGACCCAACTCACCCGCCATCCCAACGGCATCGGCCTCTGGCGCCTGTCGCCCGACTCACGGCGGATCTACTTCGTGACGGCCGACACCACCGACGCCGACGAGCGGCTTCGCCTGGAGAAGCGGTTCGACGTACGCGTCCGCAACGCCGACGTGCCCGTCTCGAGCCTCTGGGCGCTCGACCTCGACTCCAAGCGCACCACGCGACTCACGCGCGACACGAGCTACAGCGTCGGCGATTTCACCGTCTCCGACGACGGCAAGTGGGTCGGCTTCCGGGGCATCTCGGCGAATCGCTACGACCGAAACATCCTCGAACAGAACATCAACGCCGATCTCTACCTGCTCGACGTCGGCACGGGCCAGATCGAGCGGCTGACGAAGAACACCGAGATCGGCGAGAGCAGCGTGAGCTTCTCGCCGGACAGCCGCTCCGTGGCCTTCTCGGCGCCGGACGACTTCGTCTTCATGCACAACCAGAAGGTCTATCTGCGCGACGTCGGCGCGCGCGGCGGGCAGTTCAGGAAGCTGGGCGCCGGGTTCGACGGCGACGTGTCGGTGGGCATCTGGTCGAAGGACGGCGGCACGATCTACTTCAACGAGGGCGTCAAGGCCACGAACCAGGTGCTCGCCCTCGACGTCGCGTCGAACGTCGTGCGGCCGGTGATCCACGAGCAGGCGAGCGTGACGGCGAACGAGGATGACGAGACGGGTCGCATCATCATCTCCTATGCCGATCCGCGCACCCCGTCGACGCTCTACACGGTGCCGAGCGTTCGTGAGCTCGGTACCCGCAGCGCGTGGGTGCAGCTCACCGACGCGAATCCGTGGGTGCGGCAGATCGCCCTTGGCAACGCCGAGGAGATCACCTGGACCTCAGCCGACGGACGGAAGGTGGGAGGCGTGCTGGTGAAGCCGGTGGGATACCAGCCGGGCAGACGCTACCCGCTCATCATCTCCATCCACGGCGGACCGGCGGCGGCGGACGTGCTTGGCTTCAACGGCGGCTACGGATCGCAGGTGTATGCCGGCGCGGGCTACGTGGTGCTGCTGCCGAACTATCGCAACTCCACCAACTACGGCCAGCAGTTCAAGGTGGAGAGCCAGGGCGATTACTTCACGAAGGGCTATCAGGACATCATGACGGGCGTCGATCACCTCATCGCGCAGGGGATCGTGGACAGCGCGCAGATGGGCGCGCTCGGGTGGAGTGCCGGCGGACACTGGTCGAACTGGATTCTCACCCACACCGACCGCTTCAAGGCCATCTCCACCGGCGCCGGCGTGTTCAACTGGATCTCAATGTACGGCCAGAGCGACACCCAGCGCGGCCGCCAGTGGTACCTCGGCAACAAGCTGTATTACGACGACATGGAAGGGTGGTGGCGGCAGTCGCCGGCGGCCTATATCAAGAACGCGAAGACGCCGACGATGATCCACGTCGTGGACAACGACCCGCGCGTGCCGCGTCCGCAGAGCGAGGAGCTGCACATGGCGCTCAAGCGCCTCGGGGTGCCGACCGAGTTCTACGTCTACCCGGGCAACACCCACGGCATCCCCGATCCGCGCAACCAGCTCGTGAAGGCCACGGCCGAGATGGCCTGGATGGACTACTGGGTGCGCAAGTCCGGTAAGAAGTTCGCCTGGCGCGACGTGCTGAAGACGCTCGACGAGCCCAAGGACACGAAGACCACAGTGTCGATGACGCCCTGATTGTCAGCGCCACGGGCGTGTCGCCCGTAAGTGATGAGGGACCTCTCGTCCCGTCCGCAGATTTTGCTGGACGGGGCGAGAGTTTTTTGGCAGATTCGACCGAGGAGATCGGTCCGCGCGACGGCATACAGGAGGCACGATGAAGTACCGGTTCAAGGTCAACGGGCAGCAGAGGACGGTGGACGTCCCGGCCGACATGCCGCTGCTCTGGACGCTGCGCGACGTGCTGGATCTCAAGGGCACGAAGTTCGGCTGCGGCGCCGCGCAGTGCGGCGCGTGCACCGTGCATCTGAACGGCACGGCCACGCGCTCGTGCGTCCTTCCCGTATCCGCCGTGCAGGGCGCCGCGGTTGCGACGGTGGAAGGGCTGTCGGCCGACGGCACGCACGCCCTGCAGCGCGCGTGGGAAGAGCTGGACGTCCCGCAGTGCGGCTATTGCCAGGCGGGGCAGCTCATGTCGGCTGCCGCGCTGCTCGACAAGAATCCGAAGCCGACCGACGCCGACATCGACGCGGCGATGAACGGCAACATCTGCCGCTGCGCGACCTACCTGCGCATCCGGCAGGCGATCCACCGCGCCACCGAACTGAAGGTCGATGCGACGCAGGCCGGGCGTCCGCGGCGCCTCAACGGGAGCAAGCCATGACGCCCGCCGCGACGGACCCGCGCGGCCTCTCGCGCCGTGAGTTCCTGCGCGCCAGCGCGCTCGTCGGCGGTGGGCTGCTGCTCGCCAGCTATCTCGAGCCACTCTCGGCAGCCGGCGAGCGCCTTCCCTTCTCGCCCACAGACGGATCGCTGAACGCGTTCATCCGCATTACGCCCGACGGCATCGTCACGATCGTGAGCAAGAACCCCGAGATCGGTCAGGGGATCAAGACGGCGCTCCCGATGCTGGTGGCCGACGAGCTCGATGTGGAATGGAGGAACGTACGCGTGGAGCAGGCGCCGCTGGACTCGAAGACCTTCACCCAGCAGGTCGCGGGCGGCAGCACCTCCACGCCGAACAACTGGCTCCCGATGCGCCGCGCCGGCGCGGCCGGCCGCGCCATGCTCGTCGCCGCGGCGGCCGCGAAGTGGGGCGTCCCGGCCTCGGAGTGCGATACCGAGAAGGGGTTCGTGCGACATCGGGCCAGCAACCGGCGCGTCTCGTACGGTGACGTCGCCTCGGCCGCCGCGTCGATGCCGGCGCCCGATCCGGCGAGCGTGCCGCTGAAGGATCCGAAGAACTTCACCATCATCGGCACGCGCGTCCGCGGCGTGGACACCCATGCGATCGTCACGGGCAAGCCGATGTACGGCATCGACGTCACTGTGCCTGGCATGCTGTACGCGACGTACGTCAAGTCGCCGGTGTTCGGCGGCAAGGTGGCGACGGCGAACCTCGCCGACGTGAAAAAGCAGCCGGGCGTGCGGCATGCCTTCGTCGTCGAAGGAGGCACGGCACTGAATGGACTGCTTGGCGGCGTCGCCATCGTGGCCGACAGCTGGTGGCTCGCCAAGAAGGCTCGCGGAACCCTCGTCGTCTCCTGGAATGAAGGACCGACGGCGACGCAGAGCAGCGCGGGATTCGCCCAGCAGGCGGCGGCGCTGGCGACGCAGCCGCCGCAGCGGTCGCTGCGCAAGGATGGCGACGTCGACGCGGCGCTCGCCGGCGCCGCCAAGGTCGTGCGCGCCGAGTACGACTACCCGTTCATCGCGCATGCGCCCCTGGAGCCGCAGAACTGCACGGCGCACTACGCCAACGGGAAGCTCGAGATCTGGGCGCCGACCCAGACGCCCGAGGGGGGGCGCGGGTTGGTGGCGCGCACCCTAAGCATCAAGGAAGACGACATCACGATCCACATCACGCGCTCCGGAGGCGGCTTCGGCCGGCGTCTGAGCAACGACTACATGGTCGAGGCGGCGTGGATCGCGAAGGAGACCGGCGCGCCGGTGAAGCTGCTCTGGACGCGCGAGGACGACATGCAGCACGACTTTTACCGGCCCGCCGGCTTCCACAACTTCACCGGCGGCGTGGACGCGGGCGGCAACGTCGTGGCGTGGCAGAATCACTTCGTCACCTTCGGTGAAGGACAGAGCTTCGCCCCCTCCGCCGGCATCGGCGCCGGAGAGTTTCCGGCCAGCTTCGTGCCGAACTATGCGCTGTCGACGTCGACGATGCCGCTCGGCGTGCCGACGGGCGCCCTGCGCGCTCCGGGAAGCAACGGGATCGCGTTCGCCGCGCAGTCGTTCGTCGACGAGCTCGCGCATGCGGCGGGGCGCGACCCGCTGCAGTTCCGCCTCGACCTTCTGGCGGCCGGTCCCGGCGCGACCAAGGTGCGCACGGCGATCGACCGCGTAGCCGAGAAGGCCGGGCTGGAGGTGCGCCCGTTGTCGCCGTCGTTCGACGCCGACCGGATGCGCGGCGTGCTCGAGCTGGTGGCGGAGAAATCCGGGTGGGGCAAGCGCTCGCTCCCGCGCGGCACGGGCATGGGCGTCGCCTTTCATTTCAGCCATCGCGGCTACTTCGCCGAGGTGGTGCAGGCGACCGTGAGCCGGGCGGGCAAGCTGAAGGTGGAGCAGGTGTGGGCCGTCGGCGACGTCGGCAGCGACATCATCAATCCGAGCAACGCCGAGAACCAGGTCCAGGGCGCCATCCTGGACGGAATTGCCCAAGCGCTCGGCCAGGAGATCACCATCGAGCGCGGTCGGACGGTGCAGAGCAACTTCCACGACTTTCAGCTCCTCCGTCACGCGCAGATGGTGCCGGTGGAGCTCCACTTCGTGAAGAGCGCGGTTCCGCCGACGGGCCTGGGCGAGCCCGCGTTGCCACCGGTCATCCCGGCCCTGTGCAATGCGATCTTCGCCGCGACCGGCAAGCGCGTGCGGTCGTTGCCGCTATCGAAGCAGGACCTGCGGTGGGGATGAGAACGGCGGTCGGACGGTCCGACCGTCCGACCGTCCGACCGTCAGGACGGGCTCGCGTCACTGGCACGGCTTTTACGCGGCGAGGGGAGTGAACCCTCCGCGAGCCTCCAAATGGCACATCGACAAATCGACGAGCCCGGCCGACGACCGGCACCCCTTCCATCCTACATCGGCGGCGCGGACCGGCCGACCGAGGCGAGCGATCCGGCGCTCCGCCACGCCCGCGCCGTGATCGACCTGATCTTCGGACCGATCGCCGCCCGAACGTTCGACGTCCGCTACTGGGACGGGAGCGTGGACCACGGCCGGCGGGCCACCACGACATTCCGGTTCGGCGTGAACCGACCCGGCGCGTTGCGTCGGATGCTCCTGCCGCCCAGCGAGCTGTCCATCGTCGAGGCGTATCTGTCGGGCGACATCGACGTCGACGGCGAGCTGGAAGCGGCGGTCGGCCTCCCGGACGCGATCGGCGCCCGGGTGCGCTCACCGCGCATGCTCGCCCGGTTGCTCACCCACCTGCTCGCGCTGCCGAGCGGCGAGGGGGCCGACGACGTCCGGGTCGCCCGGAGCGGACACGTCGTCGAGCCGGTGGGGAAGCCGCACGAGCCATCGCGTGACCGCGCGGCGATCCGCTTCCACTACGATGTCGGGAACGACTTCTATGCTCTCTGGCTCGACGACTCCATGGTCTACTCGTGCGCCTACTATCGTCGGCCCACCGACTCGCTCGAGGAGGCCCAGCGCGCGAAGCTCGACCTGATCTGCCGCAAGCTGCGCCTGCGTCCCGGTCAGCGCCTGCTCGACGTCGGGTGTGGCTGGGGCGCGCTCATCATGCACGCAGCGCGGCACTACGGCGTGACTGCGCTCGGCATCACGCTCAGCGAGGCGCAGGCGGCGCTGGCCCGCGAGCGCATCGCCGCCGCCGGCCTCGAGCAGCGCTGCCGCGTCGAGATCCGCGACTACCGGGACCTTCCCCCCGACGCCCAGTTCGACCGCATCGCGAGCATCGGGATGATCGAGCACGTCGGCGAGACCCGCCTCGAGGAATACTTCGCAGCGCTCCATCGCACCCTGTCGCCCGGCGGCCTGTTCCTCAATCACGGCATCGTCAGCCTGAAGGCGGCGCGGCCGGGTGGGGTGCTCACCTGGCTGGAGAGCTGGCTCTGGCGACGCGACGCGTTCATCCACCAGTACGTCTTCCCGGACGGCAAGCTCACCGCCTTCCAGTCGGTGATCGCGGCCGCGGAGGCCGCGGGGTTCGAGACGCGCGACGTGGAGAGCCTCCGGGAGCACTACGCGCACACCCTCCACGACTGGGTCGGCCGGCTGCTGCAGCACGAGGATCGCGCGATCGCGCTGACGAGCGAGCGCATCTTCCGGATCTGGCGGCTCTACATGACCGCGTCGGCCTACGCATTCACGCACGGACGGATCAACGTGCTGCAGACGCTGTTGGCGAAGCCCGACGTCGAGGGCGGCGTGGAGCTGCCGATGACGAGGGAGGATCTGCTGACGGACGGTCGGACGGTCTGACGGTCTGACCGTCGGACGGTTGGACAGCAGAAGGGCACACCGGAGCGAGTCTGGTGTGCCCTTCGCAACGTCCGTCAAGGCGTCAGTCCGTCAGGCCGTCAGACTATTTTTCCGCCATGTCTCGCCGCGACGACTTCATCGCATTCCGCCGCTCGCTCGGCCGCACCCCGCCCCTCGATCGCATGACGGTGCGCGTGCGGGGGCTCGACCTCGCCGTCTGGACGTCGCCACCGGTGGCGGGCGTGCCCCCATTGCTTCTCGTGAACGGCGGCATGCTGTACGACCATGCGCTGCTCTGGCCCGCGCTCTCGCCCCTGGCGGCCGGCCGACAGGTCATCCTGTACGACCAGCGCGGTCGGGGGGCGTCGCAGGCGCCGGCGGATCCGCTCGCGGCGCGCATCGAGGACGACGCGGAGGACGTCGGCGCCCTCCGTCGCGCGCTGGGCATCCGGCAGTGGGACGTCCTCGGCCACTCGTGGGGGGGCGGGATCGCCATGCTCGGCGCGGCGCGCGATCAGGCCGGGACGCGCCGGTTGGTCACGGTGAACTCCGTCGGTCCCACGAGTGCGTGGATGCCGGCGCTGCACGAAGCCGCCCTCGCTCGGGTGGGCGCGGAAGATCGCGCGACGCTCGAGCGCCTCGGTGGCGCGCCGCAGCACGACCCCGATCCCGAGGTGCACGGCGCCTACAGCCGCGCGAGCTACTCGGCGTATTTCGCCGATCCGACCATGGCGGCGCACTTCGCTCCACCGCACGGCGCGAGTGTGACCGGCGCCGCAATCGTGGCACATTTGCGGCGCGAGGGGTATGACTGGCGGGAGCGCCTGCGTGCCCTTTCCGTCCCCACACTCGTCCTTCATGGTGAACGGGACGCGCTCCCCGCGGCCGTCGCTCTCGAGCTCTCCGAGCTGCTGCCGCGCGCACGTCTTGCCCTCCTCCCGGACGCCGGTCACATGCCGTTCTGGGAAGCGCCCGAGCGCTTCTTCGACGCAGCCGGCTCTTTCCTCGCCGCTCCCAACACCGGGCCGCCGCGAACGACGCAATGATGCATCGCCGCTTACGCTTCCTCGCGCGCACCGTCGCCGCGCTCACGCTCGCTCTCCTGCCGCTGTCGGGCGTCATGCGCGCCCCGACCATCCGGACGAGTGTTGCGAGCGGTGGCGTGGTGGCGACTCCCCTCACTCGACGGGCCGCCGAACGCGAGCGCGTGAAGGCGGAGGTGCGCCGCCGCCTCGTCGAGCGCGGCAGCGGAACCTACATCAGCGAGATGCTCGCCGAGCGGGACAGCGCGCTCGCGCGGTGGCCCGACCGCGCGGGACGTCCGCTCGCGATCTGGATCCAGCCGGCCAGCAGCGTCAGCGACTGGACCGAGGAGTACGTGAACAGCGTGCACGCTGCCATCGCCGACTGGGATGCCCTCGAGCTTCCCGTGCGTTTCGCCTTGACGAGCGATTCGGCCCGCGCCGACGTGCACGTCACGTTCATCGACCAGTTCGACGAAGCGATCAGCGGCCGCACGAAGTGGGAGCGCGACGACAACTGGTGGATCACCGACGCCGACATCGTGCTCGCGGTACACCATCGCAACGGGCCCCCGCTCGACGAGGACGCGATGCGCGCGCTCGCGCTGCACGAGGTCGGCCACCTGCTCGGGCTCGACCATACGGAAGACGCCACGAGCATCATGGCGCCGCGCGTTCGGGTGCGGAACCTGTCGGCCGCCGACCGCGCCACCGTCCGCCTGCTCTACACGCTTCCGCCCGGGGGAGTGCGCTGACGCGCCTCCGCCTCGAAGCGCTCCCCGCGTTGCTGCTCGTCGCGCTGGCGGGCTTCGTCGTGACGAATGTGGTGCGCGACAACCGGGCGCGACGCGTCCGGCGGGATGCGGCGCTCCCGCGCGACACCACGGTGACGGCCGAGCAGCAGGCGCAGGGCGTGACGCGCGTCGTCATCGGCCCCGCGGTGACACAGCGGGCCTCCCCACAGGAGCTCCGCCGGCGCATAACGATGCTCGCGTCGGGCACATACGTCGACGACATCCTCCGCGAGCAGGACAGCACGCTGTACCGCTGGCCCGAACGCCTGACCGACCCGATCCGCGTCTACATCGAGCTCTCCTCCGCCGTGCCGGGGTGGAACGCGGACCTGCCCCAGCTCGCGCGCGACGTGTTCGATGAGTGGAGCCTCGCCGGCTCCCCACTCCGCTTCAACTTCGTGCCCGACCTGTCGAACGCCGAGATGGCGATCCGCTGGATCGACCGCTTCCCGGCGGCCGACGGCCAGCGCATCGGGGTGACGGAGCGGGTGCAGACGAGCGACTTCCTCATCGCGCGCGCGGGCATCTCCATCGCCCTGCACGACAGCGCCGGCCGCGCGTTCCCCGCCGCGGTGGTCGAGGGCATCGTCCGTCACGAGGTCGGGCACGCGCTCGGGCTCAACCACGCCAACGACCCGTCGAGCGTGATGTACCGGGAGGCCGCCACGTTCACGATGTCGGCGTCGGACCGCGCGACGCTGCGGGTGCTGTATCTCGTGCCGCCGGGAAGCCTGCGGGACTAGGGCACCGTCACCGCATCGGCCACGTCCCGCCGACCGACTTGTAGACCGCGACGAGCGCCGTGGCGGCCGCGGTGTGAGCCACCGCCAGCTGGTTCTCTGCCTCGAGCAACGTGCGCTGGGCGTCGAGCACCTGGAAGAAGTCGGTGAGCCCCGCCTCGAAGCGCTGTTGCGCCAGCTCCGCGGCGCGGGTGCTGGAGCGCACCGCCACGTTCAGGATGCTTACGCGCGCATGGGCGCGGTCGTAGGACACGAGCGCGGTCTCCGCATCCTCCACCGCCTGCAGCACGGCCGCCGTGTACTGCACGCGAGCGTCGTCCTGTCGCGCCTCGGCGATACCCACCCGCTGCCGCACCCGTCCGACGTCGAGCAGGGGGAAGCTCAGCACCGGGCCGACGAGGATGCGCGACGTGCCGTTGCCCGCGAGAGACTGGAAGCGCGTCGAGGCGTAGCCCACGCTCGCGCCCACCGTGAGCCTCGGCAGGTAGTCCGCCTGCGCGGCGCCGACGAGCAGCGCATTCGCCGCGAGCTGCCGCTCCGCGCGCAGCACGTCAGGCCGCCGCGGACGAGCGTCTGCGGCGACCCGACGTTGACCGTGTCGGGGAGCTTCGGCAGCTCGGCCGGGGCATACACGGCCGGCGGCAGCGCGTCCGCCCTCCGTCCGAGCAGCGTCGCGAGGCGGTTCCGGTGGGCGACGACCTGTGATTCGATCACCGGCATGCCCGCGAGCGTGAGCTGAAGGATCGAGCGGGCCCGCTCGGTGTCGAACGCCGTGCCCCGCCCCGCCGCCAGCCGGTCCTGCGTGAGCGAGACGGTGTGCTCCTGGTTCTCCGCGTTGCGCCGCGCCACGGCGAGCTGCCGCTCCGCTCCGCGCAGCTCGAAGTAGGTGCGAGCCACCTCGGCGGCGAGGCTCACCTGGACGTCCTCGAGCGCATGCTCGGCCGATGCCACGAGCGCCCCCTGCGCGCCGACGTTCCGCCGCACGCGGCCAAAGATGTCGACCTCCCAGGTGGCGTCGAAGCCGACGTCGTACAGGTCGCGACTCGGGAGCTGGTTGGCCAGACCCGGGATCTGCGCGACGGATTGCTGCGACCGCACCAGGCTGCCGCTCGCCGTGACGGTCGGCACGAGATCGAATGCCGTGAGCCGGCGCGAGGCGCGAGCCCCCATGAGCCGTGCTTCGGCGCTCTGGGTGCTCGGGCTCGAATGCAACGCCTCGGTGATGAGCTGCGCCAGGGTGGAGTCGCCAAGCTCGCGCCAGAACGGCGCGCCGGTGGTCACGACCCTGTACTGCGCCGACCGTGCGGCCGTCGCGACGTCGCCGTTCGATGCTGTGGCGATCGGTTGCCCGGCGAGGTGCACGCCGTTTCGAGCGACGACACCGTACGCCGGTGAGATGCTCACGGCGGGCTCACGATATGCCGGCGTCGCATAGCAGCCGGACAGCATGACGCTGCTGATGATCCACAGATGGGTGCTACGCATGCTAGTCTCCCTCTCCGAGCGCCAACGGGCGCTCGCGATGCAGCAATGGTGAGATGTCGCCGGCCGTCTCCCCGGCGCGCGCCGCGCGTCGTTCGACGAGGCCCCGGACGAGCACGTAGAAGAGCGGCGTGAAGAGCAGTCCGAAGAACGTGACGCCGAGCATGCCGGAAAAGACGGCGATGCCCATCACGTGGCGCATCTCCGCGCCGGCGCCGCTCGCCATGACGAGCGGAATGACGCCCGCGATGAAGGCGAACGACGTCATGAGGATGGGGCGAAGGCGGATGCGGCTCGCTTCCAGCGCCGCGCGCACGCGATCGTAGCCCTGCCGCTCGAGGTCGCGCGCGAACTCCACGATGAGAATGGCGTTCTTGCACGCCAGCCCCACCAGCACGAGCAGCCCGATCTGCGTGAAGACGTTGTTGTCGCCCCGCGTGACCCAGACGCCGGCGATGGCCGAAAAGAGACACATCGGGACGATGAGGATGATCACGAGCGGCAGCGACCAGCTCTCGTACTGCGCGGCGAGCACGAGGAAGACGAGCAGCACGCATAGCGGGAAGACGAAGATGGCCGTATTGCCGGCGAGCTTCTGCTGGTACGTCAGCTCGGTCCACTCGAAGCCGATGCCATTCGGCACCGTGGCGGCCGCGAGCTGTTCCATCGTGCGCACGGCCTCGCCCGCGCTCACACCCGGCGCCGCGGCGCCATTGATGTCAGCCGACGGATAGCCGTTGTAGTGCGTCACCTGGTCCGGACCGGACGACTGTCTCACCCTGAGCACGGATCCCAGCGGCACCATCTCGCCCTGCGCGTTGCGCACCTTGAGCTGCGCGATGTTCTCGGCCGACGAGCGGAAGGGCGCGTCCGCCTGCGCGATCACCTGGTACGTGCGCCCGAACTTGTTGAAGTCGTTCACGTAGGCGGAGCCGAGATAGATCCGCAGCGTCTGGAACAGGTCGTTCAGCGGGATGCCCAGTTGCTTCACCTTGTCGCGATCGACGTCGGCGTAGAGTTGTGGCACGTTGATCTGGAAGCCGGAGAACGAGCCGGTGATCTGCGGGGTCTGGTACGTCTGCGCCACCAGCGCCTGCGCCGCGGCATACAGCGTGGAATCACCGAGGCCCGCGCGATCCTCGAGCTGGAGCTTGAACCCGCCCACGGCGCCGAGGCCATTGACGGCCGGCGGCGGGAACACCGCGACGAACGCTTCCTGGATGGCGCCGAACTTCTGGTTGAGTGAGCCGAGGATCGCGCCGGCCCGTAGGCTATCGGGCTTGCGCTCATCGAAGGGCCGGAGCCCGAGGAAGATGATGCCGGCGTTCGGCTTGTTCGCGAAGCCGTTGATGGACAGGCCGGGGAACGCGATCGCGTTGGCGACGCCGGGCGTCTCGAGCGCGATCTTCGACATGCGCCGGATCACCGCATCCGTCCGGTCGAGCGACGCGGCGTCGGGAAGCTGAGCGATCGCCACGAGATACTGCTTGTCCTGGCTCGGTACGAAGCCGGCGGGCACGCGGGCGAACCCCATCACGGCCAACACGATCAGCCCTCCGTATACGGCAAGCGCGATCGCCGAACGGCGCGTCACGCCCTGCACCACCGCCCCGTAGCGCTGGGATGCGCGCGCGAAGACGCGGTTGAAAGGCCGGAACAGCCAGTGGCCGAACGCCCGATCCATCAGACGCGTCGGTGCGTCCGCCGGCGCGCCGCGCGGGCGAAGGAGCAGTGCGGCCAGGGCGGGCGACAGCGTGAGCGAGTTGAACGCCGAGATCAGCGTGGAGAACGCGATGGTCAGCGCGAACTGGCGATAGAACTGGCCGGTGAGCCCGCTGATGAAGGCGACGGGCACGAACACGGCGCAGAGCACGAGCGCGATGGCGATGATCGGTCCGCTCACCTCCTCCATCGCGCGGTGGCTCGCATCCAGCGGGCTCAGGCCCTCTTCGATGTGCCGCTCGACGTTCTCCACCACGACGATCGCGTCGTCGACGACGATGCCGATCGCCAGGACGAGCCCGAACAGGGACAGCGTATTGATGGAGAAGCCGGCCGCGAGCATCACCGCGAAGGTGCCGACGATCGAGATGGGCACCGCGGCGAGCGGAATGATCGACGCGCGCCAGGTCTGGAGGAAGAGCACGACGACGAAGATCACCATCAGCGTCGCCTCGAGCAGGGTGCGAATCACTTCCTTGATCGAGTCGCGGACGAAGATCGTCGGGTCGTAGACCGAGGTCCAGCTCACCCCTTGAGGGAAGCGCTGATTCAGCTCGGTCATCTTCTCGCGGACCGCGCTCGAGAGCGCGAGGGCGTTCGAGCCCGGCGCCTGGAACACCACGATCGCGACGGCGGACTTGTTGTTCAACATCGCGCGCAGCCCGTAACTCCCCGAGTTCAGCTCGATGCGTGCGACGTCGCGCAGGCGCGTGATCTCGCCGTTCGCGCCGGTCTTGATGATGATGTTCCCGAACTCGCCCTCGTCCACGAGGCGGCCTTGGGCCGTCACGGTGAGCTGATAGGCGACGGGATCCGGCATCGGCTGCGCGCCGACAACGCCGGCAGCGACCTGGAGATTCTGCTCCCGGATCGCCTGCACGACGTCGGAGGCCGACAGGCCGCGCGACGCGACGCGATTGGGATCGAGCCAGACGCGCATCGCGTAGTCACCCGCGCCGAAGACGGCCACCTGACCGGCGCCCTTCAGCCGCGCGAGCTCGTTGCGCACGTTCAGGATGGCGTAGTTGCGCAGATACACGGGGTCGTACCGGCCGTCGGGCGAGACCAGGTTCACGACCATGGTGATGTCGGGCGACGACTTCTCCGTCGTCACGCCGATCGCGCGCACTTCCTCGGGCAGTCGAGCGAGCGCCTGCGCGACCTTGTTCTGCACCTGCACCTGCGCGAGATCCACGTTGGTGCCGATCTCGAAGGTGACGGTCAGGCTGAGCGCGCCATCCGCCGTGGCGGACGACGACATGTACAGCATGTGCTCCACGCCGTTGATCGCGTCCTCCAGCGGCGTGCCCACCGTCTGGGCCAGCACCGTGGGGTTCGCGCCGGGGTACGCCGCGCGCACGACGATCGTGGGCGGCGCGACCTCGGGATACTCGCTGATGGGCAGCGTGACGATGGAGATCAGCCCCGCCGCGAACACGACGAGGGAGAGCACGACCGCAAATACCGGACGGTCGATGAAGAACCGCGAGAAGCGCACGGGGAGTTCCGGAAGTAGTGGAAGTCGTTACGGGGCAGCCGGCGCAGACACCGGCGCCGATGCGGTGACGAGCATGGGGGCGTGCTTCGCGGCGACCTTCATCCCCGGCCGCACGCGCAGCTGGCCGTTGATGACGACGCTCTCACCCGGCTTGAGGCCCGACTCGACGATACGCAGGCCGTCGACCACGCGGCCGACCGTGATCGTCCGATACTCGACCGTGCTGTCGGGCTTCAGCACGAGCACGAACTTCCTGTCCTGGTCCGTGCCGATCGACTGATCCTGGATGAGCGACGCCTGTCGCGACGCCCCCCCGGCCAGACGCACGCGGGCGAACAGACCGGGCGCGAACAGGTGCGACGCGTTCGGCACGATCGCGCGGACCCGGATCGTGCCGGCCGTGCGGTCCACCTGATTGTCCACGAAGTCGAGCCTTCCCTGGTGCGGGAAGCCCGTCTCGTTGGCGAGACCGATCAGCACGAGCCGCGGGGCGAGCCGCGCCCCCGGTACGCTGCGCAGCGCGGTAAAGGCGCTGGCATTTTTCAGGTAGATCTGCTCGTCACTGTCGAAGTAGACATGGATGGGATCGAGCGACACGATCGTCGTCAGCAGCGAGCCGGTGGCCTGCACCAGGTTTCCCGCCGTGATCTCGGCGCGCCCCACGCGACCGGCGATCGGCGCTCGCACCGTGGTCCACTCCAGATTGAGCCGCGCGCTCCGGAGCGCCGCCTCGGCTGCACGCACGGCGGCTCCGCCCTCCGCCGCCCCGCTCGTGCGGCCATCGAGCTCCTCGCGCGAGATCGCCTGCGTGTTCGCCAGGCGCTTGGCCCGCTCGAGCTCCTGCTGGGCGAGTGCCTCGCGGGTCCGCGCCTGCTCGAGCACCGCCTCGGCCCGCGAGACCTCGGCCTCGTAGGGGCGCCGGTCGATCACGAACAGAGGGTCACCCTGCCGTACGGTGGCGCCCTCCGAGAAAGTGACGCGCTGGATGAAGCCGGTCACGCGCGGCCGCACTTCCACCGACTGCACGGCCTCGAAGTGCCCGGTGAACTCGTCCGACTCGGAGACCGGCTTGTCGAGGACGGCGGCGACGGTCACTTCGGGCGTGGGGCTGGCCGGAGCCGGCTTGCTGCAGCTCGTGGCGGCCAGCAGGGCGGCCAGCAGGGCGACCAGCAACATCAGGCTGGCGCCGAGACGGACCGGGTGCATGATTGAAGTGGGGTTCGGTGCGGGCTTACGCATCAGGCGACTCCTTCGAGCGGGTTCGGGGCGGGCAACGTCGGGTACATCGGCCATGCTGGCCTCACTTGTTCGTCGAACGGGGAACGGCTGGATCGACATCGGGTATCAAATGAGGTATGTTACCGATCGGTAACATTGCTATGTTACCGGTCGGTAACGTGCAAGTCAAGCGATGTATTGGGTGATGGGAAGGAGAGTTCCCGACGTGACACGAACGAGACAGTCAGCACCTCGCGAGCGCATCCTGGCCGCGGCCGACGACCTCTTCCGCCGGCTTGGCACGAGCGTGGGCGTCGAGCAGATCGCGGCGGAGGCGGACACGAACAAGATGACGTTGTATCGTCACTTCGAGTCCAAGGACCAGCTCATCGCCGAGTGGATGCGCGGGATCATCGCGCAGAAGGAGGCGGCGTGGAACGAGATCGCCGCGGCACATCCGGGCGACGCGTGCGCCCAGCTCGTGAGCTGGAGCGAGCGCACGGCGGCGGCACTCGTGCAGATGGAGGAACGCGGCTCGCCGATCCTGTGCGCGCTCGCGGAGCTTCCCGACCCCGACCATCCCGCGCGTCGCGTGATCGACGAGCATCGCCGTCACGATCACGAGCGGTTGATCGCGCTGTGTCGCGACGCCGGATTTCCCGAGCCGGAGGTCACGGGCGATGAGCTCTACTTCCTGATCGAAGGGGCGAAGTCGTGCGTGCAGTGCGTGGGCCTGAAGCGCGTCGGCGAGCACCTCATGCGCCAGGTCGCGACAATGGTCGCCACGCGCGCGCGCCAGGGCTGAAGTCCGGAACTCTTCTTGCCCTACGCACGCAGCCATGAGCGACGGATCGAGACACGCGAGCAAGGATGGAAGTGAACGGCCCGTCCCCGGTGAACCGTTCGACATCGCCATCGTCGGCGGCGGGCCCGCGGGACTGAGCGCGGCCACCTGGCTCGCGCGCTACCTGCACCACGTGCTGCTGCTCGACTCGGGCGACCCACGCAACTGGGAGTCGCGCGGCATCAATGGCTTTCTCGGCCATCCGGGAGTCCGCCCGGCCGAGCTGCGCGGGCGCGGGCGCGACGAGGCACGGCAGTACGGCGTCGAGCTCGTGGACGCGCTGGTCGAGACGGTCGAGCAGCGGGATGACGACTCCTTCGAGCTCGTGCTCGCGACCGGCGAGCGGCGACGGGCCCGGCGCCTGCTGCTCGCGATCGGCCTCAAGGACGTCTGGCCGAAGATCCCGGGACTCGAGCCCGTCTACGGCGCCAACGCGCACGTGTGCCCCGACTGCGACGGCCGCGAATGTGCCGACAAGAAGGTCGTCGTCATCGGGAAGGGGCGGAAGGCGGTGGGGATGGCGCTCAACCTCACGACCTGGACGAACGAGATCATCATCTGCACGAACGGCGAGCCGCCCGACTTCGATCTTGAGGAGTACTGCGACAAGCTGGACGCCCTCAACATCCCGGTGATCCAGGCGCCGATCGTCCGCATCTCGCATAGCGGCGTGCGCGTGCACTCACTGGAGTTCGAGGACGGGATGTCGCTCGACACCGACAAGATCTTCCTGGCCGTGGAGCAGTATCCGGCGGACGATCTCGGCGCGCAGCTCGGCTGCGAGCGCGACGCAGGCGGCCACATCGTCGTCGACGACGCGTATCACACCTCGGTAATGAACTGCTTCGCGGCGGGCGACATCGTGCCGGGTCCGCAGCTCGCGATCGCCGCGGCAGCCGATGGCGCGATCGCGGCGCTGGCGATCCACAAGACGCTCGTGCCGGACGAGCGGAAGCTGGAGCGGCTCGAGACGATCGAGTACTGAGCGGCTAGCGGTCGTTCCAGCGCAGGGTGATCCGGTGCGACTTCCTTTCGCGCACCAGGTCGAGCACCACGCTGCTCTCGCCGTTCTCCGCCGCCATCTGCACCTGCTCGCGCAGCTCCGCGACCGTCAGCACCGGCTCGCCGCCGACGCGCACGATGACGTCGCCGTCCTTCAGTCCCGAGAGCGAGGCCGGCGAGCCCACCGGCGTGTACGTGACGAGCACCCCGCGCTTCACGCCGACGGTGCGCGCGAGCCCCTCGGTGAGCGCGGCGAGCTGCGCCCCCGCCACGGTGTTCGACCCATTGTTGAAGATCATCATCCGCATCGGCGGCAGTGCGGGCATGACCGGCATCGGCGGCGGCGGGGCTCGGCGCGGCATGAAGGCCGTCTGGGGCGCCGATCCTCGCGGAAACGTCGTCTCCGCGATGGCGGGGGGTCGCGGCGCGCGCACCTCGAAGTTCGCCTCGCTCCGCAGGCGGATGCGCGACGGCACGTCGGCGATCGTCACCGGCACCTCTTTCGTCCTGCCGTCGCGCCGGATCCGCACCAGCACGCGTGCGTTCGGGACCAGCAGGCGCGTCATCGAGATGTCGCGGTCGCGCACGTCGTGGCCATCGTACGCCAGCAACGTATCGCCTGGCACGAGGCCGGCCTTCTCGGCGGGGGAGCTCGGGTCCACCGACAGGATCACGGGGTGCGTGAGATAGCGGACGATCAGCTCCCCATGGTCGGCGCGGGGCACGCGCGCGGTACCCGAGATGAGAAGCCCGAGCCAGCCGCGCGGCATGGCGAGCTGGCTCTCCTGCGCCTGGCGCAGCGCGCTGCTCATCGCCGTCGCCTCGCGCTCGTCCATCATCGGCGCCACCTGGACGCGCACCCGCACCATGCGTTCGTCCGCCGCGGCCATCTGGCGCGCCAGATCCTCGAGCTGGGCGACTGTGCGGTCGAGCTCCTCGCCGATGCGCTTCCGCTGGACGACGCTCAGCTCCTCACTCTCGTTGTAGAGCTGCGCGAGCGAGTCCGCCTTGCGCTCGAGGCGCCGCAGCTGGCGCTCGCTCGTGTCGGCGGGCTCGGCACGCGGGGTTCGACGCATGCCGTCGGCCTCGGTGCGCTGCGCCAGAAGCGGCGCCCCGACGGCGAGCACCAGAGTGAAGGAGACCAGGATCGGAGTGCGAACCGAGCAGACCATCGTCGATTGCCGGGTGAGAATCAGAAGCTGTTGAGGCGGAGGCTGGCCGGCAGCGCCGTATTGAGCTGCCGGATCGTCGCCTCACGCTGGCCAAGCGTGGTGAGGTAGTAGCCGTTGATCACGGGGTCGTGCGGCGCCTCGCGCATCGCCTCGCTCGTCGCCGAGATCACGCGATCGAGCACGGCCAGACGCGACCGGTACGCGACCGGGCTGCCATCGTCGACCGCGCTGCTGTCGTACCGCGCCAGGTACGCCACTGCCTGCTGGTAGAGCTGCTCGGAGCGGCGCTGCGCCGAGCGCGCCTCCTCGACGGACGCGAACGCCGAGTCGGTCGCGACGCGCGTCCCGGCGGGCGGCGCCGAGACCATGGCCGCCGTCCGGTTTGCGCCGGCGCTCGGCAGCGGATCGGCGCCCGCGCTGACGCGGCCCACCATGGCCCCGCCGGCGAGGAGCAGCACGCTCGCCGCGGCGCGCAGTGGCCATCGCGATGCTGGCCGTGCCGTCCGGGGCGCAGCGTCAGCGGGTGTCTCGGCAGCGAGCGCCGCCGAGATGGCGTCCCAGCGCGTGAGCGGGAGGCCGAGCGGCGCGCGCTCCGCCTGCGCCATGGCGACGAGCGTCCGGTAGGCGTCGCGCTCGCGCGCGCACCTACCGCACGTCGCCAAGTGCGCCGTCTCGGCCGGCGTGGGCTGCTCGTCGCCGAGGGCGGCGAGACGATCAATGGAGAGGTGCGACATGCTCGGTCGTGTTGGGTCGAGTCCTTTCTGATGACGGTGCATCGATCAGGTGTGCCAGCAGCACGCGCAGTTTGGCGCGCGCCTTGAACAATTGCGACTTGGAGCCGCCCGCGGTGATGCCGAGCTGAGTGGCGATCTCCTCGTGCGTGTAGCCTTCGACGTCGTGGAGAAGGAACACCGTGCGGGCGCCCGGCGACAGCCGTGCCGCGGCATCTTCGATCGATGCCGCGAGCATCGCGCGATCCGCCTCCGGCTCCACCGACGCGCTGTCATCCTCCACATCCACCTCCATGGCGGCGGCACGGCGTGTGCGCCGCAGGGCATTCAGCGTTCGGTTCACCGCGATGCGGTGCGCCCACGTGCCGAACTGCGCGTCGCCACGAAAGCTCGGCAGCGCCCGGAAGATCTGGATCCAGACCTCCTGGGCGACGTCCGCCGCGAGGTCGGCATCATGTCCCACCAGACGGCGCACGACGACATCGATGTGCGGTGCATGGCGCGTCCACAGCGCCCGCATCGCCACCTGGTCGCCTTCGAGGGCGCGCTGAACGGTGAGTTGTTCGTTCTCCATGACGTCCATCGGATTGGTCACTACCAGAGGGAAAGATGGTTGCCCTCCGTACGGATCGGGGAAGCCTCGAGCTTCAACAGCCGGATGCGCGGTACGCGGATGCGCGGAAAACCGCCTGTGCGCTCATCCCGGCCTCCCGGCCTCCGGGCTTCCGGGCTTCCGCGCCTCCGGGCCTCCGGGTTTCCGGGCCTCTCATCCGGCAGTTTAGCGGACCCAGCCTATCTCGTGACACCTCAAGCTCTTGCTCGTCGTTGAAACAGCTGACATACTGGCCCCAGCAGGCCTGCCTTGATGGAACCTGCGCCGTTTCGAATAGTACTGATGTTTACCGGACCCTGCAGTTCCCACCCAGGTCCGGCCTTTCGCTTTTCCACATGAGCACGCATTCTGCCTGGCGTACCCGGCAGTGCCGGGCTTCCTGGCAGACCACGAGGACACCGCGTTGCTGACCCTGCTGTTCGCTGCCGCCACTCTCACCCATCCGCTCCCGCCGGTCGTCTTCGACCGTGACGGGCTGCCGGCCAAGGCGCCGAGCGCCGTCGGGATGTCCGCCGCCCGGCTGGCGACGATCAATCGCGTCATCGAGCGGGGGATCAAGGCAGGCGGGTATCCAGGCGCGGCAGTCGTCGTCGGACGCCGCGGCGCCGTCGTATGGGAGAAGGGCTTCGGTCACCTCGGGTGGACGTCGGACGCCGCAGGGGTCGAGGCCGAGCAGACCATGTACGACCTCGCGTCGCTGACGAAGGTCGTCGGGACGACGTCGGCGGTGATGATCCTGTTCGACGAGGGAAAGATCCGGCTCGACGACTATGTGGTGAAGTATCTCCCCGAGTTCACCGGGGGCGGTCGTGAGCGGGTGACGATCCGCCTTCTGCTCGAGCATCGCTCCGGGCTGCCGGCGGGACGCGACCTGTGGCGTCTCGCGCACACGGCGGAGGAAGCGCGGACCGCGGTGCTGCAGACGCCGCTCATCGGCGCGCCGGGACAGTACTACGAGTACTCCGATCTGGGCGCCGACGTGCTCGGCTTCATGGTGGAATCGGTGACGGGACAGCGGCTGGACCAGTTCCTCGACGCGCGCGTCTTCACGCCGCTGGGAATGCGGGACACTCGCTTCCGTCCGGACGCCGCGCTGCGCGGTCGCATCGCGCCGACGGAGCTCACACCGCCGCGGGGCTATCCGCTGCGCGGTGAGGTGCACGACGAGAACGCCTACGCGCTGGGCGGCGTGGCGGGACACGCGGGCCTCTTCAGCACGGCGAGCGACCTCTCGATCTTCGCGCAGATGCTGCTCAACGGTGGCACGTTCAACGGGACACGCATCATCGCCGACAGTACGGTCGCGCTGTTCACCAAGCGCGCGGCGGGAACGCGTGCGCTGGGCTGGGACACCTGCGCCGGCGAGTTCGGCTGCGGCAAGTACATGAGCGCGAACGCCTACGGACACACGGGCTTCACCGGAACCTCGCTCTGGATCGACCCCGACCGCGACATGTTCGTCGTGCTGCTCACCAATCGCGTTCATGCGGCGAGGGCTCGCCGACCCGCGAAGGTGATCAGCGACGTACGCGCCGACCTGGCCGACGCCGCCGCGCTGGCAGTGACGGACATGCAAGGCGGTCCGCTCGACATGCCGCGTTCCTTCCGTGCCGACCGTGCGGTGGGGTGGAACAAGCCCGAGGTGAAGATCTCGCGCGCGAAGGCCGCGCGGGCCAAGCGGGCGGCCGCGGCGCGGGCCCGGGCGCGCGCGAAGAGCAAGGCAAGCGCACGGAAGAGCAGCGCGTCCGCGAAGAAGAAGGCGACGTCGCCGCGCTAGAGGTCCCCCATGGAGTCCCGTGTCATGTCCACCGAGCTGCCGATCTCCCCGACCTCCGCGGCCGCGCCGCACGCGCCGCACGCGCCGCACGTTCCCCCCGCGCCGCAGGCCGACGGCGCGGAGCGCGCCGTGCCCGCCGTCCCGCCGGGGAGTGGTGCCGCGTTCACCGACGTCAGCCTCGAACAGGCCAAGCTCGCGCTGCGTAAGGTGAAGGACCCCGACCTCAATCTGAACATCGTGGACCTGGGGTTGGTGTACGACGTGCGCGTGGTGGACAACAACGTCGAAGTCGACATGTCGCTCACCTCGCCCGGCTGCCCCAGCGGCCCGGAGATCATGGGCGACGCGGAGCGCGTGCTGAAGGCGCTGCCGGGCGTGGGGACGGTGGCGGTGAATCTGGTGTGGTCGCCGTTCTGGACGCCGGACCGCATCGAGCCGCGCGTCCGCGCGTACATGGGACTGTAAGAGCGGGAAGCTCCGGCGCGCGGCGTCGCCCGTTCCCGCAAGGCGCCAGCGCAGCCGGCGCCGCCCGTCAGTCGCTATACGGCGACGCGTCCTCGGCCGGGGCGCGCTTCGCCTTCGAAGCGCGGGGCGGCTTTGCCTCGCCCGACACCTTCGCACCACGATGGGGCACGAGAGCGGCGACGAAGGCCTCGGCCAGCTCGTTGGCCTGCCACCGCCGCAGCTCCGTGACCTCCATCAGCTCGTCCACCGTCGCCGGGTTGCGGCGCGCCACCGCCTCCATGCGGTCGCGCGAGCAGAGGACGCCGGGGTCGAGAGCCAGCCGCTTGGCCGCCTCGTCGCGCGCCGTCTTGAGCGCAGTCACGCGTGCGTCGAACTCGGCGTCGCGGTCCCACCGCGCCGCCTTGGGAAAGCGCGGCAGCTCCGACTCGGGCACGGCGAGCGCGTGCGTCACGGCCTCGAGCAGCTCGGCACCCCGCTGCTCGAGGACGCCGCGCGGCATTCCCTTGACCTTCGCCAGCGCGTCGCGCGTGCGCGGCTGCGTGCGCGAGATGTCGAGCAGCTGCTCGTTGCCGAGGACACGGAAGGTGGCCCGATCCATCTGCCGCGCGACCGCGTCGCGCCAGGGCACCAGCTCACGGAGCACCGCGAGTTCGCGGCGACTCAGGTCGCGCGCGCCCTTGAGCTTGAGGAACCCCATCCCCGGCTCCTCATCCGCCCAGCGCGTTCCCTCGAGCAGCACGAACTCCTCGCGCGCCCAGCCCATCCGCCCCGCGCTCTCCAGCGCGGCCGACATCTTGTCCTTCAGCTCCAGCAGGTAGCGCGTGTCCTGCGCCGCGTAGTCGAGCATGTCGGCGGTGAGCGGCCGCATCGACCAGTCGGCGCGCTGATGCTTCTTGTCGAGCTTCACGCCGAAGAACCGCTCGAGCAACGCGGCGAGGCCGAACGCGGTGTAGCCGAGGAGCTGCGCCGCGATGCGGGTATCGAAGATGTGCTTGATCTTCCAGCCGTAGTCCTGCTCGAGCAGGCGGAGGTCGTAGTCTGCGTCGTGGAACACCACTTCGACGGACGGATCCTCGAGCAGCTTGCCCAGCCCCGTGGGCCGCCCGATGGGCAACGGGTCGATCACCGCGTGGGTGTCGCGCGTCGAGAGCTGCAGCAGGTAGATGCGATCGACGAAGCGGTGGAAGCTCGCGCCTTCGGTGTCGAGGGCGAGCTCCTTCACGCCCGAGATCGCCGCAGTGAGCTGCTCCACTGCGGGGACGGTATCGAGATAGACGAACGATGATGCGTTCGCGCGGTCGGCCACGCTGACTCCTCGCTCTGTTGGCGGATCGGACAAGGCGGTAATGTAGCGCGTCGCGCCGTCGCGTCACGCGCCCGTTCCGCGGCACGGGACTGGCGCTCCTGCGCCGCTCCGACTTCCCGCCACGTCTCCCGTCCACACGCATGACCGACCCCACCCGTGACCCCGCGCGCGACATCCGACGCGGACCCGCCGGCGATCCGAGCGCCAACGCCACCGACCTGGCCCATCGCGGCGAGCTGCCGCCCCGCGACGTCGGCCGGGGCGAGGTGCGCCACACGCGCACGGTCGGCTGGAGGAGCCGGGACATCGTGCGCACGGCGGCCCTCGTCCTGGCGATGTACCTGCTCGTCCAGCTGATCTGGTTCGCCAACGCCCTCTTCCTCACGATCTTCCTCGGCATTCTGTTCGCCATCGCCATCTCGGCGGGAGTCGACCGGCTGCAGCGCTGGCGGATCCCGCGCGGGATGGGGGCGGCGCTGATCGTCGTCGCCTTCTTCGGGCTGCTGTTCGGCTTCGGCGCTTGGATGGCTCCGACGCTTCGTGAACAGGGGGCTGAGCTGCGGGTGAAGCTCCCCGAGGCGGTGGACCGGGTGCAGGACTGGGTCAACAAGCGGCAGAGCGGATTCTTCGGAGTCCTGCTTGGCCAGACGCCGGCGGCCGGTACGGCCGCGCGGGGAACGCCCGCGGCGGCGGGGACGGGGCGAGCGACGCAACCGCCTGCGGCAGCGGCGCCGGCAGCCACCGACTCCGGAAAGGTGGCCACCTCATTGGGGGGGCGGATCGCCACCCAGCTCGGAGGGGCGTCGCGCTATCTGTTCGGCTTCCTCTCCCACACGCTCGCCGCCGTCGCCGGATTCCTGCTCATCGTCTTCCTGAGCATCTATCTCGCCGCCGATCCGGAGCTCTACCGGCGTGGGGCACTCGCGCTGCTCCCGGCGATACGGCGCGCCGAGGCGTCGGAAGTGATGGATCGTATCGCGATGGTGTTGCGAAAGTGGCTCGTAACACAGCTCATCGCCATGGCAGTAATCGGCAGTGTCACCACCATCGCCCTGCTCATCCTGAACGTGAAGGCGGCGTTTGCGCTGGGTCTCCTGGCCGGCCTGTTCGAGTTCATCCCCACCGTGGGGCCGATCATGAGCGCCGTTCCGGCGGTGGCGATGGCCTTCCTCGACTCTCCGGAGAAGGCGCTCGTGGTGGCGGCGGTGTACGTGGGGATCCAGTTCCTCGAGAACCACATCCTCATCCCGCTGCTCATGAAGGGAGGGATGGACCTGCCGCCGGCCCTCACCGTCATCACCCAGGCGCTCCTCGCCATCGTGTTCGGATTCCTCGGCCTCATGGTGGCGGTGCCCTTGCTCGCCACGGTGATGGTGACCATTCAGGTGCTGTACGTGGAGAAGCTGCCGATGCGGAGGACGCCGACCCGCCGCGCCCACGCCCCCGAGCTAGACGAGTCGCTGGAAGGCGGGTCCGCGGCCGTTCGGTAGGAATGCGAGCGCTGCTGGCGCGCTTTCCCCAGCTCGACGGCTCGCTCGCGCGCGTCGAGCTGGGTGTGCGCGAGACGCCGGTGGAATGGTGGCGGGTGGGCGCCGTGACGCTGCTGGCGAAGCGGGACGACCTGAGTGCGCCGCCGCCCGGTGGAAACAAGGTGCGGGCACTCGAGCTGCTGCTTGCCGGAGTCGCTCCCGATGACGTGCTGCTCACGGTGGGGGCCACCGGATCGACGCATGCGCTGGCGGTCGCCTGGCATGGCGCGCGGCTGGGCGCGAGGACCCAGGTCATCACCTGGCCGCAGGAGACTCACTCCGTCGCCCTCGCGACCGCGGCGCGCCTGGGCGCCCTCGCCGAGGTCACCGCGGCGCGGTCGGTGGGGAAAGCATATCTGCGCGCCGCCGTGCGCCGACTGCGTGGCGGAGTGCACTGGGTTCCGGCGGGCGGCAGCGTCCCTCGAGGGGCACTCGGTCACGTGGACGCGGCGCTGGAGCTGGCAGAGCAGCTGGCACGCGGCCGGTTGCCGGTGCCCGACCTGCTCGTCGTCCCACTCGGGACAGGCGGCACCGCAGCCGGACTGCTCGTCGGGCTGGCGATCGCCGGACTTCCGACGCGCGTGCTCGCCGTTCGCGTCGTGCCGCGCATCGTCGCCAATCGCGCGCGCGTGCTTCGTCTCGCCACGCAGACCCGTGCGCTGCTCGCGCGGCTGGCCGGCGTCGCGCTGCCGCCGCTCGACCGCGCGCGGCTCGAGATCGACGACGAGGCGTATGGCGGCGCGTACGCGAGGGAGAGCATCGCGGCGCGCACCGCGGCCGATGCGCTGCGCGACGCGGGTGGTCCGTCGCTCGACGCGACGTACAGCGCCAAGGCGTTCGGCGTCGCGCTGGAACGGGCCCGGCGCGCGCCTGACGAGCGTGTTCTCTTCTGGCTAACCTTCGACGGGCGATGGCTCGCGCGCGGCAACGACCTGCCGTCCGCGACTCGCCTGCAGCCCTTACCGAGATCCCGATGACGGACGCCCTGCCCGAAGTCGTCTTCCACATCTACCCGGCGGACTGCGACATGCTCGGGCACGTGAACCACGCGACGATGCTCGCGTTCCTGGAGCGCGCCCGGTGGGAACTGCTGGAGCGCCAGGACGTCGGCGGCGTGCACGACTTCGCGACGGTCCCGGTGTGGTCGGTCGTGCGGCACGTCGACATCGACTACTTCGCGCAGTCGCTGCCGGGCGACGACCTGGCGATCCGCAGCGGGCTGCTCGCGGTGAAGAACACGAGCTACATCGTGAAACAGGACGTGAAGAAGGTCGGCAGCGGAGCGCTCGTGGCGCAGGCGTCCATCGTGTTCGTGTCGATCGACCGCTCGGGCAAGCCGGTGCGTGTGCCCGACGAGTGGCGGACGCTGCTGCCGCACTGGCCCGAGAACGGCGAGAGCCGGCCGCGATGATCGAGCTGCTCGAGGGCGGGCTGGAGCTTTCGTACGACGAGGCCGGACGCGGCCTGCCGCTCCTCTTCATCCACGGCTGGCCGCACAATCGTACGCTGTGGGCGGGACAGACGAGTGGGTTGGCGACGCAGGCGCACTGCCTCGCCCCCGACCTGCGCGGCTTCGGTGCGAGCTCGGCGCTGGCGCCCTACTCCATCGCGCAGTACGCCGACGATCTCGCCGCGCTGCTCGACGCGCGGGGGATCCAGCGCGCCGTGGTGTGCGGCCTCTCGATGGGTGGCTACGTGGCGCTCGCGATGCTGCGGCATCACCGGACTCGGCTTCGCGGCCTGATCCTCACCAGCACCCGCGCCACGGCCGACAGTGCCGAGGCACGCGAGAAGCGCGCACGCCTGATCGAGTTCGTCGAAGAGCGAGGAGTCGATGTGCTGGCGGACCGACAACTCAAGGCGATGGTCGGGACGACGACCTTCGAGTCTCGGGCGGGCGTCCGCGAGTCCCTTCGGCAGATGATGGCCAGCGCGCCGAAGGCGGGGGTGATCGGCGCATTGCGCGCGATGGCGGAGCGTCCCGATGCCACCGACCTCCTGCCGACGATCGATTTCCCGACGCTCGTCGTCGGCGGCGCGGAGGACAGCTTCACGCCGCCCGACGAGCTGCGGTCGATGGCGGCGCTGATTCCGGACTGCCGATTCGAGCTCCTGGCTGGGAGCGGCCATGTCTGCGCCTACGAGCGGCCCGCGGCGTTCAACCACGTGGTCGGCGAATTCCTGAGCGGTCTGCGGTTCGACTGACACCGCGCCGATTCGCACCGACGCTTGAGCATTGCCGGCGTCGTGGCGACCTTTCGGCTCACATTTTTTCCCGCCGCCTCCGACATGACGTCCTCACCCCCGCCGACGCCGCCCCCCCCCGCTACCCCCGCGCCCGACGCGCCGATCTCCGGGGCGGAGCGCAGCACGAGCGCACGCATCGGCAGCATCCTCTTCCGCCATCGCGGCTGGCTCCCGGTTCCCTTCCTGCTCGTGCCGCTGCTGGCGCATGGTACGCCCGACGCCATGAACTGGGTGCTCGGCATCGTCCTGATCGCGATCGGCGAGACGATCCGGCTCGCCGGCGTGGCCGCGGCGGGCACGGTGACGCGCCGGCGCTCGCGGGCCGTGCAGCGCCTGGTGACGTACGGGATCTTCTCGTGGATGCGGAACCCGCTCTACGTCGGCAACTTCCTCATCTGGATGGGCTTCATCGTCATCTCCGACGTGCTGTGGTTCCTCCCCTTCGCGATCGCCCTGTTCGCCATCGAGTACACGCTGATCGTGCGGTACGAGGAGGGGGTCCTGGAGTCGATCTTCGGCGCTGAGTATCTGGCGTACAAGCACCGCACGTCGCGCTGGGTTCCGCGTCCGCCGGCCGACGACGAGGAGGGAGAGCACCACTGGAGCGAGGCCTGGCGCAGCGAGATCTCGACGTTCCTGCAGTACGCCGTGATCGCCGGACTCTTCATCGCGAAACAGAAGTACGGCTGGTGAACCGTGAACCGTAACGGCGAAGGCACACCAGACTGAGTCCGGTGTGCCCATTTTTGTCGTCCTGAGCGCAGCGAAGGACGACAGGCTTGGTTCACGGATCACCGTTCACCGTTCACCGTTCACCGTTCACCGTTCACGGTCGTTCGCCCGTCCGCTGAGCCCTGAGATACTCGGTGAGCTCCTCGTAGCTCCGCGCCACGAACTCCGCCTCGCTCGGGCCGCCGTGCCGCACGACGTCCAGCCGCACCGCGCGGAACCCGGCAGCCAGCGCGCCGCGCACGTCGGTCCGCTCGTTGTCGCCGATGTGCAGGATCTCGCTCGGCGGGACCGCCAGCGTCTCGACCGCCGCGGCGAAGATCTCGGGGCGCGGCTTCGCGTGGCCCACGTCCATCGAGTAGATCGTGGCGGCGAAGAAGCCCCGTGCGGCGTCCTTCTGGAGCAGGCGGTCCTGCGCACGCCCCGACGCGAAACCGGTATCGCTGATGATGGCGAGGGTGAACTGGCGAGACAACGAGCGGAGCATCTGCCAGGCGCCGGCGAGCATCGCCGGTGGAAGCATGAGCAGCGCGTTGTCCACCGCGTCGGCCGCTGCGGCGAGATGCTCGCACCGATCGCGCGGCGTCACCGCGGCCCGCTCGAGGATCCAGCGCAGCCGTTCGTCGGTCCGATAGCCGCGCTGCTGCTCGCTCCACCACCGCTCCGCCTCGCGGCCGGACTCCTCGTACAGCGCGCGAAGCTGCTCGTCGGGAAGCGCCCGTCCATAGGCGCCGAGCAGCGCGCCGACGGCGGTGCGGCGCAGGGCGACGCGCTCGGGCAGCGCGCCTCCCTCGTACAGCGTGTCCCAGTAGTCGAACGTCAGGGCGCGTAGCATTGGCGCGCCGATCCCTGCCCCGTTCTAGCGCGTGGGGCGACCGGGTGGATTGTCGCTCTTGAACACTTCCCGGTTGAGCTGCACGTATTGCTTGAGCTGCTGCGGGACATCCTCCTCGGGGAAGATCGCCGTCACCGGGCACTCGGGCTCGCACGCCCCGCAGTCGATGCACTCGTCGGGGTTGATGAAAAGCTGGTTCTCGCCTTCGTAGATGCAATCAACCGGACAGACGTCGACGCAGGCCTTGTCCTTGGTATTGATGCAGGCTTCAGTAATGACGTAGGGCATGATCGCCTCGGAGGGTCCTGCGAAGAGTGGGCGCTACGGCTAAGATAATGCGAATCGCCGGAGCGACAACGGGAGCGGCCCCGAGCCGCCGCGCCGGAGCACGGGCTGGAGCACCTGGAGAGCGAGCGTCATGCGGTTGACGATCAACGCCGACGAACACGAACTGGTGCTCCGCGGCCACGAGACCCTGCTGACGGTGCTGCGCGACGTGCTGCAGCTCACCGGCACGAAGCTCGGCTGCGCCCGAGGCGAATGTGGTGCATGCACCGTGCTCGTGGGCGGGCGGCCCGTGTACAGCTGCCTCACGCTCGCCGCGGGCTGCGAGGGGCAGGCCATCACCACCGTCGAAGGGCTGGCGTCGGAAGGAGCCCTGCACCCCCTGCAGCGCGCGTTCATTGAGCACGATGCGCTCCAGTGTGGCTACTGCACGCCGGGCCAGTTGATGGCCGCGATCGCCCTGCTCGCCCGCGAGCGCCATCCCTCGGTCGACGCCGTGCGCCACGGGTTGAGCGGCAACCTCTGTCGCTGCGGTGCCTACCCCAAGATCGTGCGTGCCGTCCAGGCTGCCGCCACCGAGCTGCGCACCGCGGCCATCGCGCCAGGCCGAGTGGATGCCCGCTCGTAAGCGCTTCGCCAGCACCAAGGTGGAGATCGAGGGGCGCGAGGAGATCAAGATCGTCGAGCTCCCCGACCTCGAGCCGCCACCGTGGGGCGACGACGCGCTGCTCGCCATCGTGGGGCAGCGCGTCGTCCGTCAGGACGCCCTGGAGAAGGTCACGGGACGTGCTCGCTACACGGCCGACCTTCATCGGGCGGCGATGCTTCACGCGGCGTTCGTGCGCGCGCCGGTGGCGAGCGGTTGCGTGGTGCGCCTCGACCTCCGCGCTGGCTTGGCGGTGCCCGGCGTGCGCGGCGCGATCGTGGCGACCGACGTGCCGGGTGTCATGCACGGCGGCGCACCGTTGTTCGATCAGACGATTCATTGGGCGGGTCAGCCGCTCGCCGCGTTGTGTGCCGACACGCCGGACCTCGCGCGGCATGCCTGCACGCTCGTCGGGCTCGAGATCGAACCGGCGCCACATGCCGTGACCGTGGATGCGGCGCTCGCACCCGACGCGCCCCTCGTGCGACCGGCGGGGAACGTGCCGAAAGGGCAGCCGCGCCTCGCGCAGCGCGGCGACGTGGATGCGGCCCTCGCCAGCGCCGACGTCGTCGTCACGCTGGAGCTGCGCACGCCATGCGCCCTGCACACGGCGATGGAGCCGCACGGCGCCGCGGCGGAGTGGATCGGCGACGACCTCACCGTGTGGGAGAGCACCCAGGGGATCTTTCAGGTGCGCAAGGACGTCGCGCGGTCGTTCAACCTGCCGCTGAATCGCGTGCGCGTGATGAAGGACTACATGGGCGGCGGCTTCGGCGCGAAGAACTACGCCGGCGCCCACACCTACGCGGCGGTCGCGCTGGCGCGGAAGCTCGGCCGGCCGGTGCGCTGCATCCTCGACCGCGAGGGCGAGCAGACCGACGCGGGCAACCGGGCCGCCACCGTGCAGCGGGTCACCCTCGCGGCGCGGCGCGATGGGACACTCGTCGCCACCGAGGCCGAGACGACGATCGCCTACGGGTACAGCGGATGGTTCGCCAGCCCGGCGAAGATCTACCACGAGCTCTATGCGTGCCCCAACGTGCGAACACGCGAGACGTTCGTGTATCTCAACACCGGCGCAATGGACTCCTTCCGCGCGCCCGGCCACGTCGAGGGGGCGTTCGGGCTCGAGCGCGCGATGGACGCGCTGGCGCAGAAGCTCGGCATGGATCCGCTCGAGCTCCGCCGGCACAACTACGCGGAACGTGACCAGGACAAGAACCGTCGATACTCGGCGAAGCATCTGGATCGCTGCTACGACGAGGGCGCCGAGCGGTTCGGCTGGACGCATCGTCGCGTCGAGGCGGCCGCATCGCGCGCGCGCGGCGGACGGCTGCGCCGAGGGGTCGGGATGGCGTCGCAGATCTGGGGCGCCGGCGGCGGACCACCGGCCTATGCCACCGTGCGCGTCAACCCGGACGGCACGATCGACGTGCTCACCGGGACGCAGGACCTCGGCACCGGCTCACGCACCGTCCTCGCCCAGATTGCCGCCGAGTCGCTCGGCGCGCGGCTCCGTGACGTGCGCACGGTGCTCGGCGACACCGAGCGCACGCCCTACGCCGGCAACTCCTGGGGCTCCATCACCACGGCGTCGGTGGGACCGGCGGTGCGCGTGGCCGCGCTACAGGCGCGGACGCGGCTGCTGGAGGCCGCGTCCGAGCTGCTGGAGGTCGACGTCTCCCGGCTCAGCGCGATGGAGAGCACGGTCCACGTCGCGGGCGACGAGCGTACGATGACCTTCGCGCAGATCGGCCGGAAGCTCGGCGACGTGATGATCATCGGACAGGGGAGCCGCGGCGCGAATCCCCCGGACACCGCCATCGCCGCCTTCGCCGCGCAGTTCGCCGAGGTGGAGGTCGACATCGAGACGGGGCACGTGCGCGTGCTCCAGATCACGAGCGCGCACGACTCCGGACGCATCATCAACCCGCTGCTCGCCGAGAGCCAGCTCGAGGGCGGTATCATCATGGGACTCGGGTACGCGTTGTTCGAGGAGCGCGTGCTCGACGCTCGGCTGGGCGTGCCGCTCAACCCGACGACGCACGACTACAAGATCCCGACGATCGCCGACATCCCGCGCATCGACGCCTTCTTCGTGCGAAGCGCCGACGTGGTGGCGAACCACACCGGCGCGCGGGGCATTGCCGAGGCGCCGATCATCCCGACGGCACCGGCGATTGCGAACGCGGTCGCCGACGCCCTGGGAGTGCCTGTGAACGAGATACCACTCACGCCGTGGAGAGTGCTCGGGGCGATCAGTGGTGAACCGTGAACGGCTGACGAGTTACGGTTCACCGTTCACGCTTCACGGTTCACTCCCCATCTGGCGATTCCCGAGGGTCCGCGTGAGATTCCCGCCCTTCACGGCCTGATCCCGGCGACGGGACGCCTGGCCTCACCCACCATCCGTTTCGATCTCATGCGCCTTCGCTCTCTCGCGAGCGGCCTGCTCGCACTCGCCGTCGCCTGCCGAGGCGATGGCTCCACCACGCTGCCGGTGCCCGACGGCCCGCTGCAGAAGCTCGACGTCGCGGCGTCGAAACACGACGTCGTCCTCCTGCTCCGCACACCAGGCGCAGCCTTCGGCAAGCGTGACGGCCAGGCGATCGCGTTGGATGCCGAGGTCACGAACCCGCAGGGTCATGTGCTCGAGCACAAGCAGCACACGGAGTGGCGCTCGAGCGACGAGCGCATCGCCACGGTGGACAGCACGGGGCTCGTCACGGCCCAGGACACCGGCGACGTGTTGATCATCGTCGACGAGAAGAAGGCTGCCGACACGGTGCGGATCCGTATCGTGCCGGTGCCGGTAAAGCGGGTGGAGGTGACGGGAC